>Ga0207873_1002802_pt1 | contig 13632 bp, 7 predicted proteins | sample BGWIniCompost_FD_187373 | JGI IMG/M metagenome (GOLD analysis project Ga0207873, IMG submission 187373) | Cellulose adapted compost microbial communities from Newby Island Compost Facility, Milpitas, CA, USA - BGW Initial Compost (SPAdes)... ... | reverse complement strand
GCGTCACGGATCGGTCCGCTCGCCGAGTGGACGGCGGCCAGGCCGGCGCACGCCGCCGGCCGAAGGGGAGCGGAGCGCGATCGTTGGGTACCTCGGGCAGTACGAATTCGCCGCTTTGCGTACGATCGAGGCTCTGCGCGAGGGCACGTTGGTATCCGTGCGGCTGGCGGATGTCAAAGCCGGGCAAATCGACGACTTTCAGCTACGGCTGACAGATCGTCTGGATGCCTACCAGGTAAAGTGGAGCCGTCTGCCCGGAAGCATCGGATACGCGGAGTTCGTGCACGATTCCAAGGGACGAACTCGCTACATCCGGCAACTCGCGGAGGGTTGGGAGCGGCTTACGGCCATGCACCGCCCGCTCCGGGTGGTGGTGCATTTCGTCACGAACGACTTGGCCTCAAACCGCACCAGCAAATCGATCTCGCGCGCAGCCAACGAATGTCAGTCGTCCACAACTCGGAGCTTCGCCGCGTTCCTTGCCGAAGCCTGGCGCCCCGCGACTGAGGCAGCGCGTGCTGGCATCGATCCGACTACGGTGGTTCCTGCCGAGTGGGCTCCTGCCATGGCGCTGTTTGCCGAAGCCAGCGGCCTCAAGGGGGACGTATGGGTCCGGTTTCTTGCCGACTGCGAGCTCGAGTTCGGCGTCCGAAGCCTCGAAGAGATCCTCGCTTCCGCGCCGCTTAGCGACGTGGAGCGGGCGGCCCTCCGCCGCGACTGCAACGAGCTAGCCCATACGCTAATGCGGCTCGTCGCCCGCGCTGATCGCCGTGTGGAGTTTACGCGGGAGCAACTTCTCGACGAGCTGGGTTGGCGGCGTCGCGCCGACTTCAGGAACAAGCATGAATTCCCCGATCCGGATATACCATATAGGAGCATCGCCGCGACAGCGGACGAGTTGAGGGCTGCCCTCGAGAGATTCTCTCAGGGCTACATTGCCCTTGTGGGCTCGCCTGGCTCCGGCAAATCCACGCTCCTGACACGCACACTACGCGAGAGCCCCCATCGCGTGGTACGATACTATGCGTACGTGCCTGATGCGGTCGGCGGAAGCATTCGCCGGGGCGAGGCGGTGAACTTTCTTCACGACCTTGCTATCGCACTTGACCGCCTCGGCCTTCATGCTGGCGGGACGCTCCCCGTCAACGACTTGGATCTCCTCTTGGAACGCGTGCGCGCTCAATTCGCGCAGGCCCATAGGGAGTGGGTCGAAAGTGGCCGGCGGACGATCATTCTCGTGGATGGGCTAGATCATGTTTCTCGGGAGCAACGACCGCAGCAATCACTGCTGGCCCACCTCCCTCCGCCCGACGAGGTTCCCGACGGGGTGCTCTTTGTCCTGGGAACCCAGACAGAGCGGCTTGACGATCTCTCGCCACGTATTCGCGAGCATCTCAACAAATCGGGCCGGCGCATCGAAATGAGCCCGCTGAGCCGCGCGGATGTCCTCGAGATCATCGATGAAACCGTCGATCTGCACCCCAAACCGAGCCCCGCCGAGCGCGAACGAATCTATCAGCTTAGTGGAGGGCATCCGCTGGCTCTTAGCTACATCATCAACCGCCTCCGTCAGGCCCGCGGCACCGCGGTCGAAGAGGTTCTGGATGCCGTAGCGCCATTCAATGAAACGATCGACGAGCAGTACGCCGCGATCTGGACTCGCGTCGAGGACGACGTAGAGCTCGCACGGCTTCTTGCGCTACTGGCCCGAGCGCGGGGGCCTGTGCGCCTGGACTGGGTGCGGAGCTGGGGCCTAGCGCAGGCGTTCCACACCGTGACGACGCGCCTGGCGTACCTATTTCGTCGGGAACACGGGAATCGGTGGGCATTTTTCCACAACAGCTTCCGTGCATTCATCATCGAGCACACACGCGAATTGCCCGCCCTTGGCGGTGACGTTGAGCTCTTCACCGAGCTCGCCGAGCGCTCGGCCGCGCCGGGCGCATCGGTGTTCGAGCGGGCCGACGAGCTGTATTACCGCGCGCGTGCCGGCGATACCGCGCGGGTGCTAAGTCTGGCGGACCCAGAGAGCTTTCGCGCCCAGTTTATCGCCGGGCGACCAGCGGCGGCCATTCTTGACGATCTTTCGCTTGCGTTTGAGGCCGCCTTGCAATCTGGTGACATCGTGGCGCTTACGCGTGTCCTCCTTTGCAATGTAGAGTTTGACCGGCGGGAGTATCACGCTGAGGTCTTGGAGATCTGGAAGATCTGGCTTGATCTCGGCGATGTCGACCTTGCGCTCGTGGCGCTGCGGGACGGCGCTACTCTGCGAACCTCGGAGGAGGATGCGCTGCGTGCGGCAGCGGCGCTAGACGCGCGAGGTTTCCGAGCCGAGGCGGAGGAGATCTTCGCACTTGCGGAGCCGCTGGACGTGCTTCAGGGGGTGGGGGAGCGCGCGCATGCGCCGCGGGTCGATATAGGACTCCTTGAGACGTGGATCGACGTCGCGCCACGATTTCGGGCGGTCGCGGAGATCCTTCAGATGATTGACAACGTCCGGGTGCCGGCCACGAGCGTGCATTGGCTCAACACGAACAGCGAAGTTGCTTGGGATGAAGCTGAGACCAGGGGGCTGCAATATCGTTTGTTGCTCCGGCTCGGTAGGGCGCTTGATCGGCTAGGGCGGTGGGACGAGGCTGACGGTGTGCGCGAAAGGCTCGCTGGCAGTGACAATGGGTTGCAGTGGTGGTTTTGGGCCCAGGCCGGCGGCTGGCACGACGCCCTACGCTCGGGAGAAGACCAGCGAGCAGCGATGCGTTTGTCGGTTGTGTGTGATCGGTTCGAGGCAGGTGGGCTCACCGACGACATCCTCGGGCCAGCGGAACGTGTGGCGCTGGCGGAAGGCTACTTCCTCATTCGCCGCGATCCGGATGCCGCCCGTCGTGTTGTCCAAGACGTTGAGCAGCCGCCTCCCGCAACTGACGCGAGCGCTAGAGTCGACGCAGGCTGGGCATCCTTCCATCAGCGTTTCGCGCTAAACCGGGTGCTCGGAGCGCTCGGGGACGACCGTCCGCTTCATGAGATCGTTCCCGAGGTTCGTCCCGCTACGGAGGGCTGGCCGGAGATCGGGCACAAGGGCGCGAAACTCTGGACGCAATTCGAGCGCGCAGTCGCCCAGCTTGGTCGGCTCGCTGGGCTGGCCTGGGCCGGCAAACGACTGGCACCCTCTGACTTTGAAGCGGAGGCACGCCGGCTAGTCCGTCTTTTCCCGGGCGCGCCGCAATACGTATGGGGCGCAGAGCCTGTTTTCCGTGCTCGACGCGAGTTCTGTTTGCGGCTGGTTGACATTGCTGCTGATCACGGGTGGGAGTGCCTAGCCGTTCTCCAGCGTCTGCTTGACGGCGAGTGGTCGGATCAAGTCAGGCAGGGCGCGTGGCCGCATTCGCTGATCCGCGCGATCCTGAGACGACTGCTCTCGCGTGGCGCCTCATCGGAGTGGGTGCGGAGATGGCTGGTCGAGATCGAGCCGGCCACGTTTAGTGGGTCCTCTATCGAAGACGACCTCTCTGAGGGGATCGCGCAGGTTCACGCATGGATAGCCGTGGGCGACCGCATCGCAGCGCGGAGGACGCTTGAACGGGTTCTTCGCGCCACGTTCATGCTACACGAAAAAGACATCCACCTCAACCTGTGCATTAGGTGGGCGGTCCTTGCCAACGAGGAAGACCCTGCAGGTGCGCCGGAGCGGCTGGGTAAGATTGCAGCCGTGGTCCGGTCACTCGATGGCACCCGGGCGCAGGCATATGCTGCCCCGGAGCTTCTCAAAGCAGGTGTGGCCGCAGGTCCCTGGCTTGCTCGGACACTCGTGGAGTGGGTAATACGGAATGGGGTGTGTGGTTGGGTCGAAGCAATGAACGTCCTCATCGGCGGTCTTGCGGAGCGCGCGCCCGCGGCCGCCAGTACGTTATCAGCGTGCTACCGGTCACTGGTCTTGCCGTTCGCGCGTGCCGCGCACATTGACGCGGTGCTGGAATTGGGTAAGGCACTGCGAAGTATAGGGGATACACGGGAAATTGCCACGCTTGCCGATGCCATCGAAGTCACCGCTCTGGGCTCGACGCGCCCTGCGCTGCGGGCGGCGCTGGCCGGACGCGCTGAGGATGCTAGGGAATTACTTCGCGACGGTTCGGTAATGGATCCGACGGCACCAGGGTACGTCGTAGATTCGTTCGAGGGGCTGTCGCTCACGTTACGCGAGCTGCAGGCACGCGTGCGAAGCCTCGAGGATGTTCAGGATCTCGTGCACCGCCTAAAGCCTGATGCGTACGGATATCGATTGGACCTGATTCTCGGACCGTTCATTGCTGGTGCGACGCCTGACGAGCTGGTGGCTGCCGCAGAGGCGATCCCGCAGAATGACTACGCGTGGTATGGACTTGCGAGGATTGCCGAGCGGCTCCTCGATCTCGGCGATCCACGCGCGGCAGTGGTGATTGAGCGCATCGTCCAGTCCTCAAGAGGCGGCGGATGGTGGCCCTCCTTTGATGGCGGTAGTCGCCTCGCTGCGTACGAGCTACTCGTCCGGGCCGCGCCGGAAGAGGGGAGGAGAAGGGCCTGGACAGCTCTCCAGCGAGACATGGCCACCGGTCTGGTCCCACTGATCGGGGCGTTTGCTGGGTGGGAGCGGATCGTCACGCTGCTCGCCCCAGAAGCCTCAGCCGTGAGCATATGGGAGGAGGTGTCCCGCCACGTCGAGGCACTCGTTTCGGACGGACCACAGGAGGAGGCGCCCACCCTGCCTGCCGGGGAGGAACGGGGTGACCCGGCTGAGGCAGCCACCGCTGTCTGCGGGTTGGTGGCGGGCTACCTTGATCACCCCGCTATCGCACTCGCCCATGGAGCGCGGCAGTTCTTTACGGACCGGGTCCTCGCCGGAGACCCGGCTGCTGAGGCGGCGCTGGTCGAGCGACTTGCGAGTCCGCATACGCTGAAGAGCGGTGCGCTCCTCGTTCTGCGGGCGGTGGCCCGTGTTCGAGGTGAGGTGCCGCCGGCGACCCGAGAAGTGTTGCGTTCACTGCTCAACGCGCCAAACTATGCTGACCGCCGTGCCGCTGCAATGCTCCTTCACGTTGATGGCGAGTCCGCGCAGAAGTCTGATGTGATGTCTCCAAGGATTCGCCGGCCTCTTCCAGCTCTCTTCCAGATCGTCCACCCATCGGCGCCGCCTCGGATGCGGCGTCCGCTCCCCGCTTGGGGAGAAATGCTCCCACCTGCAGAAGACGCCCTAGACCTCGTCTCGATGTTTCGCGACGAGCTTGACCTCATTGCGATGTGGGCGGGGGTGCAACCCGAGGCGCTATACCGCTATGTGGCGGATCGGGCGACCTCCTATCTTCCGGAGGGCAACCGGCGTTACGGCTACGACGACGAGCCAGATGTCCGCGAGGAGCTCATACGCCTGGGGCTTGAGATCCCCTACCGACGACCGCGCCCCCGTCGGGTTGAGCGCGCAATGGCCGAAGCCGTTGCGATGCTCCTTGACCATGGCTGGCTCGATGAGCGGCACGTGCCAGCACTCGATGAGCTCTTCGTGAATGCCGACCCTTATTTCCTCGTCGTACGCCCCGGGCGACGCCCGCCGGCGGTGGCGCCGATCCCCGAACGTGCGAAGTCGGAGTACGTCCCCGATAACTGGACGACGGGCGTTTCCGCGGATAGCGCGCTCGTTGGACGGACGACGCCGGTACAGGTTATCGCGCCATCGGAAGAAATATTGCCAAGGGAGCGCCGTGCGGACGCAGCTCCTGGCGTTCCGGCGGCAAGGCAGCCCGTCGACGTCGACGAGGAGTGGATCATCCTGGCGGAGTATACCTGGCTGCGGTGGTTGCACTGGAAAGAGGCAACCGAGACACGTGTCGGGGCGCGGCTTGAGCCGAGCATATGGACGCGGCTTGATCGAAAGGAAAATGTAGATCCTCAGGATAAGCATGATTCGGGAGGCGAGATTGCTGCGAGCAAGGCGCTCAATGCGCATTTGGCCCGATTGCGGCGTGTGACTGCAGACGAATACCTCACCCGTGGGCGCGCACCGTACTCAATCATCGGGCGCAACGAGGCCTATCGGTTCGACACGCCTGGTGGATCGTGGCTCGCGCTCAATCCGAAATTGGCAGAGCACCTCGGGTGGCGACTTGCGCCGGATGGACTGTTCCGGTGGGTCGACGCTGACGGAAACGTCATGGCAGAGTCCATCTGGTGGCAGGATGGCTTCCCCGGACAACGGCCACCACTCTTCCATGACGAGGTTGGCGAAGGCTGGCTCGTACGGGTTTCCCTCAGTGGTTGGCGCCAGATCGCCGCGGTCGTTGGGCAATGCGGCGATTGGTGCCGGGTTGCGCGGCTTGCTAACAAGCAAATGCCGACGGCCATCGAAGCAACAACTCCGGTTTTCGACAAACCCGCCGAGTCCGGATAGGTCCGGCGGAACTGATCGGAGCAGCAGGCTCGGAGTGCCGGCCGGAGCATGGCTCGATCTGCCGGAGAGCGTAGACGTGACGGCGAATGGCCGCGGCTAGGAGCGGACTACCAAGAGCGGCGACTGAAGCCGGTTCTGAGTTTGTTGGACTGTCTTGAAGCGAGGACTTCCCCACAACGAGCACTCCTCCGACGCTCGCCAACGGACGGGAGTGTTCGCCCGGTAGCACGACGCGATGCCTCGGCGTTCATTTGTCGGCCGCGGCATTCCTCGCCAGTCCCGCCGGAGGCTGGTTCTGGCTACCAGCCACGGAGACCTCGTGACACCCGGATCGACCCGGGCTCGAGCGAACTCTCGAGAGCACGCCGGACCGCAGTAAGAAGCCGCCGGGCGTTCTCCGGCGAGCGCAGGAGATGGACGGTCTCGCGAAGACTTTGGAGCTCACCCGCCGGAAGCACAGCTATGTCCTCGTGGCCACGCCGCTTTATGATAACCGCTTTCCTTGATATCTCGACGGCGTCTAGAATCTGGACAAGATTATCCCGGGCGTAGGTGTACGAGACCCGTAGGATCGCCATCGGCACCTCCGGACCGGCCAGTGCATAGTGGTTACTATTCGGGCCTATGCGCTTCGGCGTACGTAATCACCGCTCGCAGACGTCGGCTAGGAATTCGGACGACTTCACCATCGGCCGTCACGAGCACCGGGTGCGTCGCTGCGGTGAGGCACAGAAGCACCAGTTCGTGTGCCTGAGCTGCATCCTCGCCATAGGCCGAGATCGCGAAAGTGCGCGCCGCGAGTCCTGCGCGGGGCGCCCGCCGTTCGATCACGACCGTTGAGTAGATCACGGATAGAATCTCTAGCGCCGCGATCACTAAGGCAATAGCTGGTTGGGCAAGTGACAGACCGTCTTGCAGAGTAGTCTCGTCTGGCTGAGGGCGAACGGCCCACTGAGAATGGCTACTCGATATCATTGACGTGAAAGGGGCGGGGCGGAGCCGCGCTTCGCATGAGGCCGGTTTGTCTGAGCCGCCCGATGACGTTCCGATGCGCCCGGACTCGGTGTGTCGTATTCGTGGGGGGAGGCGCTGACTGGTTAGAGTGGCTGGGAAAAAGCAGGTTCCCGGGGCGATCGTCATCGCGAAGGGGCTTGGGCAGGTCCGTCATGAAACGCAAGTTAGACAATGCTAGGCGCATGCCTGACGGTCGCGGATCAGCTCCTAGACGATGCGGAGATATCGGGCAACGAGTTCGGTTTAGCAACTTCCGGGAGGAGGTTCCCCCAGTGCGACCTGAGATACCCGCACCGCTTCGTGCATGCGACCCTCGAGCGATCGGAGACTGCCCACGTCGGGCGGGGCGGACCGGAGGAAGGATTTTGTGGAGAGCAGGAAGTCAGCGAGAGACGCGGATGGGTGGAGCGCAATGTCACCGGGCTTCTTCGCTGGTGACTGACCAAGTGAAGCCCTGTCCGGCAGGAGGAATGATCTCGTGACATGCCTTCGGGGCCGCGATGCATCGAGCCTCCTATTTCGGGCTAGCCGCCAAGATCGCATCGAAGGAACGAGGATTCGGTGGCTGTCGGACGCGCGTCCCCTTCCTCTCTTCGGGTGTCGAGCAACGGGAGAGCCAGCATTGCGGCCTCGCGTACAAAGCGGTCATCACTCCCGAGCAGCTTCGCTAGATGCTCGCGCCGTAGTACGCCGTCTGACGTCAACAGCCTTACCACCTCGACAATTTGGTTGCCCAGACCGTGGCCCGTGGCAAGCCATTGGGTTAGCACGTTGACAGCCGTCTCTCGGACTCGCTGGTCGGTCGTCGTAAGTGCAAGCCTGTGCAGCCAGTTGGGGTCAGCTCGTACTTCCAGTGCCCAGCGGAGCGGGTCGAAGTCATCGTCGTCGGATGGTGCATCGCATCCGTTCGACATAAAGAGAACGTCAGTCACCTTAGAGATGATCTCTTTCTCGTCTTCGTCGTCACAACCATCGACTCGGAGCGCGAGGCGACGGGTCTTTTCGTCCATATGGACATCCACATACGCGCTAGGCCATTCGAGTGACAAATACTCCTTCAGCGCCGCAGCCCACTGGCGAAGGCTTCCCGCGGAACGGGGGTCATCGATCCATGGTATTCCCGTCCCGCTAATATCCAGAGATAGTTCGACGGTCATAGGCGATCTCCCTTGGTCCGTTGCGCCCACTGCACCGTTCTGGCTCTGATGCCCAAGGTGCGTCGCCACATACGAACGAGCCCCTGCATTGATGGCCTGGCGGACACCTGAGGGCGGCTCGAAGTGGGGAGCGCGGAGCAGGCTTAGCAGGGCACCTAATGGCACGATAGGATACTCGGGAGACGCGAGGCAATAGGCCCCGGTACGATTTGGGGAACGGAGCTGACGCTCACCAAGGAGTGGGGTATACCGGATCCGTAGGCGAGGGTGCCGGAAAGGCGACCTGGATGTGGCCAGCCGGCAGCTGCGGTCCCGTCGCGCCGCAGCGCAGGAGTATGAAGCGGAGCGGCGGACAGACTGTGAGCAGCGCGCCAAGGCGTCAGGGCGCGGCGGGCGCACGCAAGGCAGCAGCAGAGTTGCGGTGTCCATATAGATTGCCCCAGCGGCCCGTGAGGAAGGGGGCCGGCAGTGGCGCTGGTGTCGTTGGGCCGCGGGTCGATGAGTTGTGGGCACTCCTGAGTGCGGGCGAACAATCTGCATCATGACCTTGCCGCGCTTCTGCGCGCAGGCGCATATTCCCGGAAGCTCCGCTGGTCAGGCGCATGTGGGCTCAGTGCCGCCCTTGGCGTGGCAGCGGCGCCGCGATGAACACAATGCAGTGGAGGGCTCATGGATTCCAAGATTGCTCAAGGATTGTTTCGGCAATATGCCGCGGCCGTCGCCTACGTCGCGCCTGACGCCCCATTGGACATTAGGACTCTTGGTGGCGCGTTCACACCACGGAGTATCTCATGTTAAGGCGCTGACGGGCTGCGATGAGCTTCGTCGCGTACCACCTCATATTCCTTCGGGGGTCGATGAACGTGAGCGGTGGATACTCCTCCTCGAAGGCCTCGATCTCTTCATGCGGGCAGAGGCCGATGAAAACATCGTCGTAGTCGAAATGCAGCGGCGCTTGGGACGCTGGGTACCGCCACTCCCTCTCCCATCTGAAATCGACCTCTCCCTCCAACTGCTCCGCCGCCCCAAGCGGACGAATCTTCTGCCCGAAAACGGCCACCAGGGGAAGTATCTTCTCCGCGGTCTCCGGGTGGGTGTCGATCAGCGAACAAAGATCCTGGAAGGCTTGATCGAGGTCCCCCCTAACGTTGTTCAGGTAGAGCACGGGTGCGACGCCCCGTGCCTCCAGCCGTTCCGTGAGGAACGCGAAACCATATGGCTTGAGATCCACCTTCCTGCCGTCGATCTCCAACAAACAGTGTACCTCATTGAGGGGTGTCTCGGTGAAGCAGATTGCGTGAAAGAATCTTCTCTGTTCCTCCTCGGACATTTCTGCAGTGCGCCTACCGAAGCGAGCATCACTAACCCACGGGCGTGTGCGACCTGGATAGAGCGCCCGCTCAGCTAGGATTGAGCGGAGATTGTCCGCCGCACTCTGATTGGGCCGATCGAAGTCTCGCACGAGATGGCCATCCCTCGTCATGTGAACCAAGAAAGGAGGGAGGTCGGAGCGGAAGTAGAGAATGTCCCTAATGTCTCTGGCCACGAGGCGTCTTCGGAGGATGTGACCCAACATCCTAAACGTGAGTGCTGTTCCTCCTGGGACCGCACTCCGAGGAGAAGTCCTGCCCGACTAGTGAGCAGCCCTTGGCCGGGCTTGGTCCCGGAGTATCGGCCGATCGCCGGCGTTCGGCGGTCGACGTTCGGCATCAGTGCCCCTAAGAGAAACATATGCTTGAAATTGCTGACGCGGGCAAGGATGCGCGGGCCGGTTCCCCGCGTCCCGCTCGGCGCGCCTCACCTAGCGCCGCAGCGTCTCGCTCGAGCAGGCGTTCCTCTCGACAATCGGCTAAGAGAGTGACGATATGCTGGCGACGCCGGCTGAGCTGATGGCAGAGTTTCTAACGGTCGAGCGACATAAAGTGCGCGAGGCCGCGACCGTCTGGTTCAGTACGATCCAAGGGGATGCGTCAGCTTCATCCCGCTAGTCTTCTTCGGAATACCCACTCAGATCGGGCCGCGGGTGTCAAACGCATTCGGTGTCATGTGCGTATGTATAGCGAGAGCCTGTTGGTCTGGCGGTGATCTCCGGACCTGCCGTGCTGCTAGTCAGCTGGGTGCTCGGCCGGTGCGGCGATAGAACGGCCCGGTGGGATGCCGTTCTCGTCTTGCCGTACAGGGAACCATGCGGCCAGCCCCAGTGATCGAAGCGACTACTGGCGCCCATCCCGACGCCTATGTGTGCCCGAGACGCAGTGGAGCCGATAGGCCGTTTGCAGAGAGACAAGATTACGACGACCGCATTAGAAGACAAGCGCAGATGCGATCAGCAGATCCACTACCTCCAACGACCGTGCTCCGGGCCTGAGTTGCTGGCCTGGGGCCGTCTCCCGTGCGCGAACGCCGGAACGGGGGCCTCGCTACATATGGAAGGTCAGAAGCTACCCGTCAAGCACAGTGCGACGCAACAGGAGGCGGTGCGCGATTCCACCTCGCCCGGAACCGTGAGCCGGGCCCCGCTCCGGCGGGCATTCACCGAGCGTGGGCGCACGTGCCACCGGTCGCCCGCGACACTTCTGTTATCAATCTGGTACGCGACCGGCAACGTAAACACGGAGGCGAAGCGTGTCCCTCAGCCTTCAACGGCTTGTGCAGGAATGGCTCGAGGAGGCCGAGCGAATCCGAAGCCGATACCGGGACGAGTCACTAGCGGCACTGTGCGAAGCACATGCCCGGGAGTTGGAGGTGGCCCTCAGAACCTCGCTCGACGAAGAAGTGACGCTGTCAAGGGCCGCGGAGCTGAGCGGATACAGCAAGTCTCACCTGCGCCGGCTGATGGACCAAGGCGTGATTCCGAACGTGGGCAAGCCTGGCTCTCCTCGCCTCCGACTCGGGGACCTTCCGTTCCGTCCGAAGCGCATGACGACGGACCGCGTGGTGCACGTTGAACTGGGTCGGACAGTCAGCCCGAAGCGACGCCGCCAGTAGGACTTGTTGGCGGACCTGAAACTCCGTCTGCGTGTGACGCGAACCGTGGTGATGTTTCTCGCAATCCCAAGGAACGCAGAGGAAAAGACTTAATGTCACCGAGCCATGGCGGCGTTCACAATTCGCGAAGTTGACGGATCAAAGCTGAAACTGGAACTCGAGAGAGGATTCAACCTAACCAAGCAGCGCCGGACGGCCGAGGGAGCTTCGATCACCGTCGAGTATGCGGGGCGGCGTATCGTCCTCCGGCAACGGCGCCGAGGAACTATCGAGGCCGAGGGTGATCACACGCGCCCCGTGAGGCGTTGCCGCACCGGCGCTACGACCTTCGCAAAGGCAATCGAGTGGGCTGCCGACGAGCTCTTCAAAGCCGTGCTGTCTGCCGGTTTTGGGGAGAACGCCGAGACAAGGCGCGAGGTGACGCCTGTCACGGGAGTGCGAACCCTTGCGGATGCTCGCGTCTTGGCGTACGAGCGGAACGTGTGGGGCCAGTGCTCGCTGTCCCAGCAGCGCAAGTACAAGCTGCAACTCGACATACTGATCGCGCTCCATGGTCCCGACAAGCGGATCGACGTTCCGTGGAGCCAGAGTGATGTTGACCTGCATTACGCTGCCAGGTGCGGAACTACGCGTCGCGGACGCCGGCTTGAGCAAAGCGAGCTCAAGGCGTACGGGCTTTCTAGCCCAGGTATCCGCTTCCCGAAGGCCTCGGGACGGCGGTCTTTACAGCCCGCGAAGCCTATCACGGCGAGAAACGAGCTTGCCGACATCAAAGTCCTGTTTAGCTACCTGATGAAGCAGAGCGTCGGCGGCGCGCGCTTCCTCGACCGCAATCCGCTCGATGGCCTCGACCTTGGCAGCGCGGTCCGTGGCGCTCGTGCGGACTATCACCCGGATCGGTTTCGCTGGCTACTCGCCGCGGCGGACCACGCGGACCCGACTGGTCAGCTGCGACTGGCGGTCGTCTTGGCCTTCCTAACCGCGCACAGGATCAACGCTATCCTGAGCCTGGAGATGGAGCACATCGCGTTCAGCACCGGCGAGATCCGAGCGCTGATTCGCAAAGTCAGACGAACGCACGAGAGCGAGCCGATGGCCGCCGAGTCGTGGGCGCCGCATTTCAAACACGGTGCCATCCATTGGATTGCCGAGAACGATAAGGAGGGCTTCGACAGGGTCATCCCGATCAGCGGGCGAGTACGTCGGGAGATTGAGCGTTACCTGCCGAGGCGTGAGAAGCTGCTTGGCGGGAGGAGCAGCCGATGGCTGTTCCCTCGGCGCACGGATCCCGACCGGCGCCTCTCCTCCGATACAGCTACCATGCTCCTGCGCCGGGCAGAGGAGATTGCCCGGCCTTGGATCAAGGCAGCTGGCGAAGATCCGGACGAGATCATGCCGCCGACACCGGGCGACGCCTGGCACCCTGCTCGGGGATGGTGGCAGGCTCGCATGGAGGAGCTTCTCTGGCAGGGCAATCGGAACGCCAGCTACGTAGGGGGATGGACCTGCAACACTGGAGCGGTACAGACCACCGTCTACAGTGAGTTGAATCCCCAGCTGATGCAGGCCTGCGTGGATGGGTTAAGCCTTCCCGAGGCTGCTAAGAAACTAGGAGTCATTGAGCAAGCAAAGGCTGCTCTGGACCCCGATGAGCCGCCGCTCCCGCCGAGTGCAGCAAAGCTCGTGGCATAAGCCCCCACACATTGGCAACCGTCCCCCGATGGGGACAATAACGGAATGCTATGGTGTAGAACAACTTGCGCGGCGCGACAGGTGTGTGCGCGTCGTGGGTTCGAGTCCCTCATCAGGAGCGTCCCGACAGTCTCACGCTGGTATTCCTGGTCGTCTTGAGGGGCCCCTCTTAGTATCGCTGCGGGTCCGCCGTCAACCCCCTACGATACTCGCGTCATCACACACCTCCACACACCACCGACGGCCCCATTCATACCTGTTCATAAACTGCCCCTCCCCCCGGAACCTGGTCCACGCGGACTGACGTTTTGAGCTATCTTGGGGGCGGACCTGAATCCCCGGGGCCGGGGAGGAGAGACGCCCGTG
>Ga0207873_1002800_pt1 | contig 13635 bp, 14 predicted proteins | sample BGWIniCompost_FD_187373 | JGI IMG/M metagenome (GOLD analysis project Ga0207873, IMG submission 187373) | Cellulose adapted compost microbial communities from Newby Island Compost Facility, Milpitas, CA, USA - BGW Initial Compost (SPAdes)... ... | reverse complement strand
TCTTCCGGGACCTGCCGTTCACGCACGCTGCCGCCGAATCCCCTGACGATTTCCACGAACCGTCGTTCGTCCGGCCGATAAGGACCAAGTTCAAGGCGCTCGAGCAGCAGGTCGAGAGTCTGGCGCGGCCTGCGGATCAGCTCATCGAAGGCAATTCTCGCAAAGCGATTCCCCGGAAGTCCCTCTGCAAGATCGACAGCCCTTGCATGCCGGGCCATCCTTTGCGCCACGAATGCCTCATCCAGCTGAATATCGACTTGCAGTGCATTGTTCTCAAGCAGGTGACGCTCAAGGTGACAGGTCGACATGAAGGTGGCCCCCGGTTCACGACGAATGTCGATGAACCTCGCCTGCGGGAAGGCTTCGGCAAGCGTGGCAAGGCGGAACGCGTGGGCCGGAGATTTCAGCAATTGCAGCGGCGCACGCCTTGCCAGTTCCTCGATGACCCGCCGCAATGCCAGGCGCCACTCTTCAGAGGGCGGCGCCTCCATGCACGTACGCCAGATCTCGCGCGACTGGCGCGGAAACGCGTAGGCGAGCAGGGGTGATTCCAGCGTGAGTTTCAGCAGCGCAAACTCGTCCTCGAACTCTGCTTGCGGCGAAAGCGGAAAGGCGTCGAACCCGCGCGTCGGCGGCAGCTTCGCGGAAAACCCCTGAACGAACCAGCGCGCGAGCGCGCCGTTCTGCCAGGGGAAGGTGCAATCCATGAAGGTCGGCGTGGCAAAACGTCTGTCGCAGGCAATCAGACGCTGCAGGATGGACGTGCCGCTGCGCCAATGGCCGACGATGAACACCGGCTGCAGCTCGCTGGATGGTCGCGATCGGTCCGCCGGAGTGCTCGCCGCCAGGCGAGCCAGTCCAGCAACCCAGGCAATCTGTCCCAGCCGGCGCAGAGTGCGCGGCGTATAGTCGGCGCGATACCGGCGCAACAGGCGACGCATGTCGCGCCAGCGGATCCCCACGAGGAACTGGAGCTCCCGTAAACGACCATCAGGCATGAGGGGACTGCGGTTCAGCTGCTAGCCGGCACGATTGGCATCACTCCACGTGCTGGATGCTGTCGTTGATGTACCGCACCAGAGTGGCAACCCAGCGATTGTAGTTCGGGTGAATCTGTGAAGGCGCGACATAGCGCAGGTTCATGCTGTCCTTGTACTGCACGGTGTACTGCTCGGTATCGAAGAAGATGTCGACGGTGGCTCGATGCTTGCCGCGCACTTCCAGCGTGCCCACCATATGCCCGGGGGTCACTTCCTTCATGACCCATCCCTGGTTGAGCCCCGCAAGCTGAATCGCGCGCTCGATCTGCTCGAGGGTCAGCGACTGGCCGTCGTAGCGCACCACCGGCACTTCCTCATGATTCTGAATGGTTGCCAAGCGCTTGCAGCCAGACAGCATTGCAACCGCAACAAACAACAGGAACACCATTTTCTTCATCGTCTTCTCCTTGCGATCCTGGGCAAGCGTCACGTTAATGGCGGAAAATACAGGGTTTTTCCGAATGCTTTGTTGCCGCTCTTTTGGTGGGTCACGTAGAATCCCCGGCTCATTGTACATAACTCGGGAGCGCGCACGGCTGACGCGCGCGCGGGGTGTAAGGATGGGGACCAAGGCGCTTGGATTCGGCGTCATCAGTTGGGCGTTCTGGGCGCCAGGGAAGAAGCAGAGCCGACCGGACATCAGCTTCGTGCCCTCACTGCTGCGTCGCCGGCTCAGCATTCTTTCTGCCGGTGCGATGCACGTCGCCAACACTGCGCTGCAGGACGAGCGCGACATCCCTGTTGTCTTCGCCTCCCGCCACGGCGAGCTTGGACGCACGGCGGCAATTCTCGAAGCGCTCGCCGCGTGCGAGGCACCTTCGCCCACGGCCTTCAGCCTGTCCGTTCACAACACCGCGGCCGGGCTGCTCAGCATCGTGCGGAACGAGAGGGCTCCCGCCACTGCCGTCGCCGCCGGCCCCCTGACGCTCGCGATGGGCCTGCTGGAAACCGTCAGCGTCGCGGCTTCCGCCCGCGGCAAGGCATTGCTGGTGTTCGCCGAAGAAGCGCCGCCTCCCACGTATGCCGATGTCGTGCACCAGGACACTGTCGCCCTTGCGGCGCTCGTGGATGTCTCGCACGACCGCTTTCGCATCAAGGCGTGCGCTGGCGATGGCGGAGGCGACAAGCCCGCGGAACAGGCATATGCGCTGGCCGCCCTGCTGAATGCCGAGGCCGGGGACGTGCGACTTGGCGATGCCCATCGCGCCTGGCAGGTACAAGCCTGTGCTGCCGCGCATTGACTACATCTGGCGTGTCGTCGCCACGGGATTCTGTTTCGCCGTCTTCGGGCTCGGCGGAATGCTGCTCGGCCTGCTGGTATTTCCGCTGGTCGCAGCGCTGCCCGGCTCGCGCGATCGCAGCGAGTTGCGCACGAGGCGGTTGATCGGCCAATGCTTCCGCCTGTTCCTCGGCCTGGCGCGGCTCTTGGGCGTCGGCAAGGTGACGGTACGCAACGCCGAACTGCTCGGCAGCGCGCGCGGCGTGCTCGTACTGGCAAACCACCCGACGCTGCTGGATGTCGTCGTGCTGATCTCGTGCCTGCCGGAGGCGGATTGCGTGGTGAAGGAAGCGCTTTGGCGCAATCCCTTCCTGCGCAGCGTGGTGAAAGGGGCGGGTTACGTGAGCAACGCCTCGCCGACGGGGATGCTGGAGGAATGCGGCGCCCGGCTCCGCAAGGGACGCGCGCTGCTGATTTTCCCGGAAGGCACGCGCTCGGTTCCCGGCGAGGCAATGCGGCTGCAGCGCGGAGCGGCCCGATTGCTGCTGCGACAGCCGGTACCGGTGCTCCCGGTCACCATGCGTTGCGATCCGCCGACATTGATGAAGGACGTGCCCTGGTACAAGGTGCCACCGCGGCCCTGGCACATCCAGGTCATGGTGCATCCCCCGGTCGAGCTCCTGCCCGAGCCCTCGGCAACGGAACCGGAATCCGTGGCAGTACGACAACTGACGAAAGAATTGCGAATCACCTTTGAACGGAAACTTGCAGAACATGAAAACGCTTATCGACGAACTGCGTGAGCTCATCGTCTCCGCGCTCGAGCTGGAAGACATGGATCCGGCGGAGATCGATCCGAAGGAGCCGCTCTTTGGCGACGGCCTGGGCCTGGACTCGATCGATGCTCTTGAGCTCGGAATGGCAGTGCAGAAAACGTACGGCGTCAAGCTCGACGCGGCCAGCGAGGATACGCGCGAGCATTTCCGCAGCATCGAGAACCTGGCGAATTTCATCGCCAGTCAACGTACTTGAGGAAGGGGACATGAGCGAAGCAGAAATCTTCGAACGCCTGAGCAATATCCTGGTCGAGGAATTCGAACTGGATCGCGCGGCAATCACCAGGGAAGCACATCTTTACGAGGACCTGGAGCTCGACAGCATCGATGCGGTCGACCTGGTGATCCGGCTGCAGCAGATGACCGGCGCGCGCATCAAGCCGGAGGACTTCAAGGGCGTTCGTACGGTAGGCGACGTCACGCGTTGCGTGGAGCAATTGCTCAAAGCCGCCTGATGAAACGCCTGGCGCCATTGCTGATCACCGTGTTTCTGGCCATCTATCCGTTGCTGGTCTGGCAGGGCGTGGAGCGCGTCGGCGCGCCCACGCTACTGGGCCTGCTGCTTGCGGCACTGGGCCTGCGCGCCGCCGTGCTTGCACGCGGCAGAAAACAGGTACGGATCGCGGGTTTCGTTCTGGTGGTCGCGGGCATTGCCGCCGCTGTGACGCGCACCGGCGACGTCGAACCGCTGCGCTGGTACCCGGTGCTCGCCAGTCTTGTGGCGTCGACGATCTTTGCCGCATCACTGCTCACCGGGCGCCCGCTGATCGAGCGGCTCGCCCGCCTCCGCTCGCCTGACCTGCCTCCCGAGGGCGTGTCCTACACTCGGCGACTGACACTGGCCTGGGCGCTGCTGACGCTCGGCAACGCCCTCATCGCCCTGTGGACGGTGCTGTTCGCGGACCTGGAAACCTGGGCGCTTTACAACGGCTTCCTTTCGTATCTGCTGCTCGGCGGCTTCTTCGTGCTCGAATGCTGCTGGCGCCTTTACCGCTTCGGTCGTGCATCGGTATGACGTCTTCCGCCTCCATCGCGAGCGCGGCCCGACTGCCGCGTTTCGAGCGCCTGCCGCTGCAGGCACCGGATGACACTCCCGTCATGCAGCTGCCGAGCGGCATCGTCGCTCGCGCCGAATTCCTCGCCCGCATCGGAGGCGTCGCCGCCCGCCTGAGCGATGCCCGCAGCCCTGTCGTGCTTGCCTGCCGCGGAACGGCCGAGTTCGCGATCGCCTTTTGCGCGCTCCTGCATGCACGACGCGAAATCATTCTTCCCTCGGGGCTGCAGGAGGACCTGCTGGCGGATCCCCTGTTCGCCGGAATGCAGCGCCTGGACGACGCCTTCGTCCAGGACAGCGAAACGAGGCCGCTGCCGCCCATCGCCTTCGACGGCAACCACGCGGTCACCCTGTTCACCTCGGGCAGCACCGGCACGCCCAAGCGCATAGCCAAGACGCTGCGCCAGCTTTCGGCTGAAGCCGATGTGCTGGAAGCCACGTTCGGGGATCGCCTGGCAAGCGCCGAGGTGCGCGCGACCGTGCCGCACTTCCATATCTACGGCGCACTTTTCCGGGTGATCTGGCCCCTGGCCGCAGGGCGCGTCTTCCACAGCGAACCGGTAACGACGTTCGCGATGGAGAAACAGGAAGACGTACTGATTTCCAGCCCCGCGTTCCTGCGCCGCCTGCCAGCGGAATCGCTTGCCCGCTACGCGCCGCCGCTGGTGTTCTCCTCCGGCGGACAGCTGCCGGAACACGTCGCCGCAAGCCTGTCCCGGACCTGCCCCGTCATCGAGGTGTACGGCAGCACCGAAACCGGCGGGATCGGCTGGCGGGAATGGCCACGGACAGGCGGGGGCAATTGGACGCCCTTCGCCGGCGCGGAACTGCGCGTGGACGAGGACAAGGGGCGCCTGGCGGTGCGCTCGCCTGCGACAGGCCATGCCTGGGTGGACAGCGGCGACGCCGCCAACCTGCACGAGGATGGCAGCTTCACGCTGCTGGGCCGTGCGGATGGCGTGCTCAAGATCGAGGACAAGCGCATCTCCCTCGCCGCGCTCGCGGAGTGGATGGAGCAGCATGCGCTGGTGGAAGAAACCGGCGTGGTCGCGCTTGCCGGATCAAGAGCGCAGCTTGGCGCCGTCATTCGCCTTACCGGCGAGGGTGCGCGGATGCTGGCGACCGACGGCAGGACGGCCCTGATAAGGAAACTGCGCCTGCACGCCCTGAAGCGTTTCGACAGCGTGCTCGCGCCTCGCAAATGGCGCTTCGTCGATGAGCTGCCGTTCAACGCGGCCGGCAAGTTGTCGCAGGCGGCGCTGGCAGCGCTATTCGAGAGGCAGGGAAAGTGATTCTTCCGGACGTCATTTCCTTCACGGCGGCGGATGAACGCGCGGAGATCGAACTGCGCGCCGCGGCTTCGCTGCCCTATTTCCAGGGACATTTCCCGGGCTTTCCGGTGCTGCCCGGCGTCGTGCAGCTGGGCTGGGCGCTGGCCTTCGCCGAACAGGCTTTCGGCATGCGGTTCGAGGTGACCGGGGTGCGCCGACTGAAATTCATGCGGCTGATATTTCCCGACTCGCCCGTCGTTCTCACCCTGTTGCGCGGTGACGGCAGCGTCGAGTTCGAGTACCGCAACGGGGACGGCAGCTTCTCCAGTGGAATCCTGCAGGTGGGATGAAGATGCATCCGGCTGCCCTCGTCCCCGTCTTCAATCACCCGCACCGGCTCGCCGATGTGGTTGCCGGCCTGCGCCGTCTGGGCCTGCCGGTGGTGCTGGTCGACGATGGCAGCGAACCTGGCACCGCCGCCGTGATTGATGGCCTCCGCGATGAGCACGTGCTTGTCGAGCGCCTGCCCGAGAACCGCGGCAAGGGCGCAGCCGTCATTGCCGGCCTGCGCGTCGCCAGGGCGCGCGGCTGGACGCATGCGGTACAGGTCGACGCGGACGGCCAACACGATCTCGACGCCATCCCGGCCCTGTTGCAGGCCGCGCACGAGGAACCCCATGCGCTGGTTTCCGGCGCGCCGGTATACGACGCGTCGATTCCGAAAAGCCGCCTGCACGGACGGCGCATCACGCATTTCTGGACGGCCATCGAAACGCTCTCGATGGACATCCGTGACGCCATGTGCGGCTTCCGCGTCTATCCCGTCGAGGAAACCCTGGCGATCGCCGACAGCGAGCACGTGGGCGCGCGCATGGACTTCGATACCGAGATCATGGTGCGGCTGTACTGGCGAGGCGTGCGGTCAGTGTTCGTGCCGGTGAAGGTCGTCTACCCGCCGGATGGCATATCGCATTTCCGGATGGTGGCAGACAACCTGCGGATCACCCGCATGCACGTGCGTCTCTGCCTGGGCATGCTGTGGCGGCTGCCGCGCCTGCTGCGGGCGCGACGCAAGCGCTCAGCTTCGTGGGCGCGATTGCCGGAACGCGGCAGTCTGTGGGCGATGCGCATCGTTGCCAGGCTAACCCGGCTCATGGGGCGTCTGCCTGCCACGCTGCTGACCCATCCCGTCACCTGCTACTTCTGGCTCACGCATCCCGCCGCACGACGGGCATCGCGCCAGTATCTCGAACGAGTGCGTGCGCGAACCGCCTCGGCTCCCGGGCAGGAAAGGAAACTCGGCAGCTATCGCCACTTCCTTGCCTTCACGAAAGCCGTGGTCGAAAAACTGCATGCCTGGCAGGCGCCGGAACGGCTGCCGCCTGCGAAGGTCGAGGGCGCGGACCTGCTGGAAGCCTGCCGGAGCAACGGTCGCGGCATGCTGCTGCTGAGCGCGCATCTTGGAAACCTGGAGATGTGCCGCGCGCTCGCGCTGCACGAGCCGGGCCTGCGGGTGAACGCGCTCGTCTACACGAAGAACGCCGCGAAATTTTCCGCCTTCATGAACGAGATCAATCCCGCGTTCCACGATCGCGTGATCCTCGTCGAAGAGATCGGTGCGGATACCGCCATCCGGCTGCGAGAACTCATCGACCGCGGCGAGATCGTGGTGACGGTGGCAGACCGGACGCCAGCTTCGGAAAACGGCCGGGTGGTGGAAGCGCCGTTCCTGGGCGCCGACGCGCCGTTTGCCATCGGCCCCTACCTGCTCGCCCATCTGCTGGAATGCCCCGTGGGTCTCATGTTCTGCCTGCGCGATGATGGCGGCGGCTACCGCGTGGTCGTCGAGCCCTTCGCGGATCGGATCCACTTGCCGCGCGGCAAGCGCCTGCCGGCCATCGGCGAACTGGCATCGCGCTTTGCGGCCCGCCTCGAGTACCACGCGCTGAGACATCCGCTGCAATGGTTCAACTTCTATGACTTCTGGGCGCCAGCCCGGAAATTCTCCAACGGAAAATCACATGCAACACATGCAACCCGCTGACGGCCTGCCGGTCGTCGCCATAGGCTCCCAACCGCTGACCATCGACGCGGTGTGCCGCGTGGCGCGGCGCGAGAGCGTCGCGATGCTGAGCACGGATCCCGGATTTCGCCAGCGCATCGAGCGCGGCGCGCGCTTTCTTGCCGACAGGCTGGCGAACGGCGAACCGGTATACGGCGTCACGACCGGCTATGGCGATTCCTGCACCACCGAGATTCCTCGCGAGCTGCTCGAGGAACTGCCGCGCCACCTGGTGCGTTACCACGGTTGCGGCAGTGGACGACTGCTGGACGCGCCGCAGGTACGCGCGGTGCTGGCGGCGCGCCTGAACTCGCTGGCGCAAGGCTATTCCGCGGTCCGCTGGGAGCTTCTCGAGCAGCTCGCCGCCCTGCTGCGGCACGACCTGCTGCCTGCCGTTCCCGAGGAAGGCTCGGTGGGCGCGAGCGGTGACCTCACGCCGCTTTCCTACATCGCAGCCGCGCTGGTCGGTGAACGCGAGGTGTTCCGCAACGGCGAGCTGGTCAGCGCGGCGACCGCGCTTCGCGAGGCGGGCCTCGCGCCCATCACACTCGCACCGAAGGAAGGACTGGCGCTGATGAACGGCACCTCCGTCATGACAGGCCTGATCTGTCTGGCATGGGAGCGTGCCGACTACCTTTCCCGGCTGAGCTGCCGGATCACGGCGCTCGCCGTGCGCGCGCTGCGCGGCAATCCGAAACATTTCGACGCCGGCCTGTTCGCGGCCAAGCCACATGCAGGCCAGATGCAGGCGGCAGCATGGATACGCGAGGACATGGCAGGCGCCGAAGGCGATAACCCGGTTCGCATCCAGGACCGTTACTCGCTGCGCTGCGCTCCGCACGTGATCGGCGTGCTGCGCGATGCGCTGGGTTGGATGAAGCGCGACATCGAGAACGAGCTCAACAGCGCCAATGACAACCCGCTCGTCGATCCCGACACGCTGACCATTCATCATGGCGGGCACTTCTACGGCGGCCATATCGCATTCGTTGCCGATTCCATGAAGAACGCCGTCGCCAACCTGGCGGACCTGCTGGACCGGCAGCTGGCATTGCTCGTCGACACCAATTACAACCACGGCTTGCCCGCTAACCTGAGCGGTGCGACCGGCTCGCGGGCACCGCTCAATCACGGGCTCAAGGCGGTGCAGATCGCGGTTTCCGCCTGGACCGCGGAAGCGCTGAAGCTCACGATGCCGGCAAGCGTGTTCTCGCGTTCCACTGAATGCCACAACCAGGACAAGGTAAGCATGGGTACAATCGCGGCGCGCGATGCGCTGCGGGTGATCGAGCTGGTCGAACAGGTCGCCGCGGCGAGCCTGTTCGCCGCCTGCCAGGCGCTCGAGATCCGCCGCCGACGCGGCGAACTTGCCGGCGCGCTGAACGCGGATCTGCAGGACATGCTCGACGAGGTATTCGGGCTGTGCGGCTTCGTGGAAGAAGACCGGCGCCTGGACCATGGGCTCGGCGAGCTGTGCCGGGCCCTTCGAGAGCAGCGCTTCCAGCTGCGGGGAGAGTCATCATGACTGGTCTCTGCGCCAGCGTGGAGCTTGAGGTTCCCTTCCAGGACCTCGACCCCATGAACGTCGTCTGGCACGGCAACTACTTCCGCTATTTCGAAGCCGCGCGCGCCGCGCTGCTGCGACGTATCGACTACGACTATCCGCGCATGGAGGAGTCCGGCTTCCTCTGGCCCATCGTGGACACCCGCATCAAGTACATCCGTCCCGCGCGCTATGCGCAGCGTCTTCGCGTCACCGCGCGGCTGGTCGAATGGGAAAATCGCCTGCGTATCGATTACGAAATATGCGATGCCGAAAACGGCGAGAAACTGACCTCGGGCTTCACCATCCAGTGCGCCGTCGATGCCCGCAGCGGCGAATTGCAGTTCGTCACGCCCGAAGCGCTGCGCCGGCGAATAGAAAGGAGCCTTGCCTGATGATTGTCATGTTGTTGCTCGCCGGCGTCACGCTTGATCTGCCTGCCCTGCCCGATGGCGAATGCCTCGAAGCCGGATTCACACAGACGCGCACCCTGCCGGCCCTCAGCCGGCCGTTGACATTGAAAGGCAGGCTGCGTATCGAACGCGACAACGGACTCGACTGGCGCATCCTGGCGCCCTACCAATACCGCTTCGCGGTCCGGGGTGCGACGATCACCGAAACGCTGCCGGATGGAACAAGCAGGGTCGTCGACGACGCGGAGGCACCCTGGCTGCGGGGCATGTCGGAGATGTTCAGCGCAATGCTTCGGGGTGATGAGGCCGGCTTCACGGAGTGGTTCGAGGTCATCGACACCGGCAGCACGGAAGACGGGCAGCGCATTCGCCTGGCTCCGGCAAACGAACTTGTCGCGCAGGCGATGACCGCGATCGAGATCCTTCACGACGACGCACACCTTCGCGCCCTGCGCATCGAGGAGGCCGGCGGCGGCACGACCGCGTTTGCCTTCGATCCGCTCGTCCACTGCGAAACCGGGGAAACACGGTGAATCGCCGCCGACGCCTGGGCCTGGCCGCACTCGGCCTGCTCGCGATTGCCGTCCTGCTGGCCGGCATGCTGGCGAACGGGCGGGCGCGCATCACCACCGACATCTTCGAACTGCTGCCGGAATCACGAAGGGATCCGCTGGCAGCGCAGGCGATGGCGCAGACGCGGGACGCCTTCTTCGACAAGCTCACTGCCGTGCTGGTCCTGCCGGATGAGGCGGGCGCAGCGGATCTGGTAAGGCACACGGCCGATGCGCTGGCAGAAAACGGCATCGAGATGACCTCGATCGCCGAACAGATGGCGCGGCTGCAGGCATTCTACGCGCAACAGCCATTTGCCTTTCTCACTGCGGCGGATCGCGCCGAGCTGGAACTGGATGCGAGCGCTGCCTTCTCGCGTCATCTCGCCGCATCGCTGCTGCGTCCCGGCGGATTCGATCCCGAGGATCCCGCCGGCCACCTGGCGCGGTTCCTGGCCGGCCTGCCCCGGGGCAGTGCGTCCTGGAGCATGGCCGGCGGCCACCCGGCACGATGGATCGACGGAAAGCTGCATGTGGTGCTCAACGGGCGGATCGACGGCGACCCGATGGACGCACAGGTCCAGGAAGACGTCGCGCAGGCGTTCGAGCTTGCCGCTGCGGATCTGCGTGCGACATGTGCAAGCTGCGTCCTGCACTGGAGCGGCCCGATCCGTTTTGCGAAAGCCACGCGCAACGCTGCCGAAACGGACATCACGCGCCTCAGCACGGCCGCCACCCTGGGCATCGTGCTGCTCTTCGCCATGATCTTTCGTGCCGTCGCGCCGCTGATGGCTGCGATCGGCACGCTCGCGACATCCGTGCTGGCGGGCCTGACTGCAAGCCTCGCGGTGTTCGGCCAGATACATGCGCTGACACTGGTTTTCGGCACCACGGCGCTCGGCCTGTGCATTGATTACGTGGTGCACTTCCTGGTGCACCGCTACGCAAGGCCAAGGGAAAGCAGTGAGCATGCCTTGTCGGCGGTCGCGCCGGGGATGCTGCTCGGCCTCACTACCAGCTGCATGGCGTTCGCCTTCCTCCTGCTCAGCGGTTTTCCGGCGCTCAGCCAACTCGCAGTGTTCGCGCTGACCGGCCTCGCCACCGCCTGGCTGTCGGTCCGCCTGGTCATCAGCGAACTGGTATCTCCGCGCCGCGGCGATACCTTCGTTGCCCGGCTGCTGCAGCGGGAACGGAGGCTGCCGGCAAGCGTTCGCCCCGCCGTGCTTGGCTTGTTGTTCGTTGCGGCTGCCTTCGGGATGACCAGGCTTGCCGTCGTGGATGATGTGCGCGGCCTGCAGGCCGTGCCGCCGGATGTCGCGCGTGATGCGCGCATAATCGATCAGACCACGGCGGACCTGCCGGGGATCGGCGGCGGCGCGCGATTCGTGCTCATCGAAGCGCCGGACATCGATGCCGCTCTCGCCCGGGAAGCTTCGCTGTTCGTGCACGCGGGCGCCGGCTTCGGCCTGTCGCGTTTTCTTCCGGACGCCTCGTTGCGTGCGGCCAACATCTCGGCCTGGACGGACCTGTTCACCGAAGACGCGAGCGCCTTGCAGGACATACTCGCGCGTTTCGGTTTCGAACCGCGCGTTGCGGCGGCATTGACGGCGCGGTATCGCAGCGCGCTTCCATCCACGTCGCAACTGGCCGAATCAGCGGCGCTGGCCTCGCTTCGACCGCTTGTGGTTGCCACGAACGATGGGTTCGCATTGGTTGCTCGCCTGCCGGAGGGCCTGCCCGACAATGTCCCGCCGGGGGTGCGCGAAGTTGACGCATTGGCGGAAATCGAGACGACATTCGCAGCCGTACGCGAACGCGGCGCGATCGCCGTCATGTCGGCTTACATGCTGATGCTGCTCATATTGTCCTGGCGCTACGGCTTCCGGGGCGGCCTGCGGGCACTGATGCCTGCATTGCTCGGCGCATTTACTGCCATGGGGCTGCTCGGCCTCAGCGGATTGCCGCTCAATGTCTTCAGCCTGGTGGGCCTGGTGCTGGTACTCGGCGTGGGCGCCGATTACGCGCTGTTCCTGCGCGAGGCGCGAAACGATGTCCCTGCGGCACGATTCGCCACCCTGCTCGCCGCGATGACCTCGGTGCTGTCGTTCGGCCTGCTCGCCTTCAGCAGCCTGCCCGCGTTGCAGGCATTCGGCTTCACCACCGGCAGCGGCGTACTTGTCGCGTTTCTGGCAGCGCCTTTGGCAGGCAGGGCGCCCATGCGCGGCGAGGCAGAGGAAGTGCAGACGGAGGCATTCGATCGTGCGGCCTGAACGCGTCTTCCTCGTTCTCCTGCTGTTGTTGACGGCAGCTTGCGTACACCGTCCTGCCAGCGATGCCGTCTGCCTGCAACCGGCCAGGGGATTGCGCTACTGCCTGCTGCCGCCCGATGCGCTGACGGCGGACGGGAATGCACGGCTTGTACACGTGAGTACAAGGGAAGACGAACTGCATCTCCTGGCGATGCTGGAGACCGGGCCCGAGGAGCTCGTGCTGTACGCGAGTAGCCTGCTCGGACAGCCGCTGTTCGAAATTCATTACACGGCGCAAGGCGTCGATGTACGACCGGCGACTGCGCCCGTGCGCGCCGACTGGTTGATCGCGCTGTTGCAGTTCGCCGAGGCCCCGCCCGGCGATGTGAATGCCGCGCTGCGTGGAGCGCGGTTGATCGCCGGCCACGATTCCAGGCAACTGCTGATGAACGACGGCGAGTCCATCATGTCCATCTCCAGCGCCGGCGAAACGACCGAGATTCACTTACCTGCGCAATCACTGCGTGTCGTCATCAGGCAGTTGAAGGGGGAGCAGTGAAACCCGCCATTTATCTCAACGCACTCGGCATGGTGACGGCGCTCGGCGACGCGAGGGCGACGCTGCGAGCGCTACGCGAGCGTTCAACTACCGGACTGTGCTGGCGCGACGACCTGCGGGCCGATCCGGTGCTGGTCGCCGCAGTCAGCACTGAGCTGCCGGCAACGACGCAATGGCCAGTGCGTTTTCGCAGCCGAAACAACCAGCTGGCTGCCGCCGCGTACGCACAGATCCAATCGGAGGTGCATGCCTGTGTCGAGCGCTACGGCGCGCACCGGATCGGCGTGATCATCGGCTCAAGCACCTCGGGCATCCTGGAAGGTGGCGCGGCGGTTGCGGCGAAGCGGAACACTGGGCGCTTTCCCGACGATTACGATTACGGTCAACAGGAAATCGGTGCGGTGAGCGAGTTCGTGCGAGAGCTTGCCGCGGTCCGCGGACCCGCCTTCACGATTTCGACGGCATGCACCTCGGGAGCGAAGGCGCTGGCTGCGGCGGCGCGCCTGATCGAACTGGGCGTTTGCGATGCCGTGGTAGCCGGCGGCGCCGACAGCCTGTGTCCGCTGACTGTCAGCGGCTTCAGCTCGCTGGAGTCCGTTGCCAGGGAACGCTCCAATCCCTTCAGCCGCAATCGCGACGGCATCACCATCGGCGAAGCGGCGGCGCTGTTCCTCGTCAGCCGCAGCCCGGCAGAGGTCAGGCTCGCCGGCTGGGGCGAGTCCTCCGACGCGCACCATATGTCAGCGCCGGATCCGCAAGGCATGGGCCCGGAGATCGCCATTCGCGAGGCAATGCAGCGCGCCGGCATCCATCCGCAGGATGTCGGCTACATCAACCT
>Ga0207873_1002799_pt1 | contig 13639 bp, 4 predicted proteins | sample BGWIniCompost_FD_187373 | JGI IMG/M metagenome (GOLD analysis project Ga0207873, IMG submission 187373) | Cellulose adapted compost microbial communities from Newby Island Compost Facility, Milpitas, CA, USA - BGW Initial Compost (SPAdes)... ... | reverse complement strand
CAAAGCTACCAGTTCAGGTGCAGGATGTATATACCCCCTAATGGGTATTTTTCCCGCAGTATACTACGCATTTTCCACCTGCAATCCCTATTCAAGCCCGAAACATTCCGTCGAAAAACAAGAGAGGCCCCGTTCGGGGCCCCTCTTTCAAGCTGGAGAAGCTTGCGTCTTTGCTATTTGTATGAAAATCATTGTTCGCTTATTGCAAAGGCAACACCTTAAGCTTCACAAACCACGGTTCCACGTAGTCAGAGGTCGTACCGAACTCAGCCTGGTTCCAGGTGTTGTGTTGTACTACCTTGAAGGTCAGCGTGATTTCTTGCTGGATATTCGCGCCGGTGTTTTCCCATTCCACGATACCCGTTACCGGATCAACCGTCACGCGCAGGGCACCCGTGGTTACATCCACCTGGTTGCCGTCGTTGTTGCGCGCCTCGACGAGCGAGAATTGGAAGCCGGAGTTTGCACCGTAAAGGGTACGCAATGCCACGTCATTCACGTCGTCCCCCACATTTGCGAAGTTATTCAGGTTGAACAGCGTAGCGCCGGTATAATCCTTCAGCTCGATGCTGTGGTGAAGATCATACGTGATCGCTTTCTTGTCTTCCAGGTGGTGGTGCGGATTGCGTTCCACGATCGGAAGTACCGGGTTTTTGAACTGTGCGTTGAAGGTAACCCGCTCATGCATGGTACCGTTGATGTAGATATCGGCATACACAACTACCGGGTTACGATCTACCCAGCTGCGTCCTGCAGTTGAGGAAGCAAGCTGAATGACGGTGTCAACGCCAGGGGTTTCCACAATCGATACGCCATTCTGACCCGGAGCCAGTTGGAATTTAACATCCACGGTAGCAGGCGCGCCGCAGCTGCCGGTATAGGTCGGACGCGATAACTGGAAGCCATCCCACAGACGAGCCGCCATTTCCCATCCACCGCCGCCGTCCGGACGACCGTTGATCACCATCTGGGTTTGTTCATCATTCCACCAGGAAGAATTCCGGTTCAATGCGTAAGCAGGAGCCTTCACGGTGATCTGACCTGTAAAGTTCACGTCTGGCTGACCAGGTGCGGTGAATTTACCGGTCACCACGTACGTGCCGGGTTTGGTGGTTTTCGGTACGTCGATCTCGATCTTGTTTTCATCGGCCGGATCGGAAACCAGGGTAGCCACATTCAGGCCGGAACCGGCGGGAACGGAGATACCGGCAAAGGTGTATTCGCTATGGAACTGCGCTTTGCTCTTTCCGGTTTTGTTGTACACGTTATCCATGTCGTAGGTAAATCCGGCGCCGGTCACGTCGCAGTCGGTGAGCGTAATTTCCAGGGTACCGGGCAGCTCGATCGGCGGACGGTAGGTGTCGCTGATCTCAAGCTTGATATAACGGCTTACCAGTGCAGTGGCTGCGTTGGGAGCAAAAAGGTCTACCTTGATAACCGGGTTCTTGCCGATTGCAGCAGCATTCGGGGCGCCGGGGTTCAAGGGATCCTGCGCTACGCGGATCTTACCCGTTGCCGCATCGAGGATCTCGATGTATTGGCGGGTGTCTTCGCTTCCCCCGGGTTGGTTGTAAAGCACTTCGGAGAATACCAGCCGGTAATCGTCAAAGCCGTTGTCATCCATTGAGTACAGCGAGGTTCCAAAACGCTCAAAGAAGCCACGTACGCTGTCTGCCAGGCTATAACCGCCGTTCGGATTCAGATAGCTGTCATCTATGTAGTGTAAACGGAAATGAATATCCGGAGCAGCAGTGATCGCAGCTTGCGTGCCGGAGGTCAGCAAAGGCATATTCAGATCGCTGGTTTGGATGGTCGGGCCATCGGGAAGGTAAGGACGGTTTGCGTCCGTTCCTTTTTTGATGCGCTCAATGGTCACATCCGCCTGGGAAATTTCTTCCCGTCCGGCCAGAACATACTGAGAAACCACAATCTTCTCAGCCATGTCGTTTTCGGTATATTTTCCGGTATTCTCAACAACCAAGGCCATCATATCCAGGTTCTCGGAGGCATTGCTGGTCACGTTGGAGAACGGATACCCATTTGGTTTGGCCTTGAACTTCAGTTCGCCGCTTTGATAGTTCGCGGGAAGATCGTGACCGGTAAGTACAATCCGGTTGTCCACCATGTCGGCTCCTGACTTCAGAAGTACGCGATCCGCTTTCTTGGTTGCGAAACCAAGTACATTAAAGTAATCGAAACCTACGCTGGAAGGATTGAACTTAAAAGTAACCGGCGCAGCACCTTGATAAATGATGGAACCGCCCCCGTTAACGATTTGCGGGAAGGCGATTACCTGGCCGCCCAACAGTCCCACGTTTTTGGGAACAAAGCTGAGGCTGCTTACAAACAGGGAAATGCGGGGCAACCGTACGGCATCCGTGGAAACACCGGAAGAAGAGGTAAATACTACTTCATAGAAATCCGGGTTTTCAACCACGGCGATATCACCGGGATAGGCCTGAACACCGGTTGCCTGGCCATCGATGTGCCACTCACCGTTTTGAATGGTGATTACCGGAGAATGTCCATCCTGACCGGGGTCACCTTGCGGACCAGCAGGACCTTGCGGACCCTGGGGGCCTTGCGGACCTTCCGGACCCTGGGGACCTTCGGGACCTTCATCCCCATTGTCGCCCTGCTCACCCTGCGCTTTCACGCCGGTTTTTACTCCGTCAATGGTCCATTCGCCGTCGCCGTCAATGGCTACAACAGAACCCGGAGTTCCGGGAGAACCGTCAGCGCCATTGCTGATCGTATAGGACTGTCCATTGGATAATGCCAATTGAATTCCGCTGCTTGTCTGGGTTACAGAGGTCACAACAGCTCCTGACTTCACGAGATTGTCCAAGGCAGAAAGGGCAGTTTCATTTTGATCGATACTCTCCTGGAGTCGATCAATATCGTCGTCGTACTTCTTACATCCCGCAAACAGTACGCCGGCGAGGACGAAAGCAGAACACAACTTCGATAAGCTTTTCGGAAATGTTCTTTTCATAAATCTGAATTTTAATTGTGCTTTTTTAAATTTTTAGGTTAACTCTCAGGTATATGGCTCTCCATCTCTACACTAGGGAATTCAAACCAGGCTCTTAAATCACTCCATACAAGTCTCTTTTTTATCCAAAATGCGTATTACAATATTTCTGTGCAAATAAACAATATTTTCTTGTATCAACAAAATATTTTTGGTTTTTAGACGGGGAGGACCAGGAGACGAGGAAATATGCTTTAACGATTATGGAAGAGTGGATTTTCAGTAGGCAGCGGCAAGCGGATCACCGGGATCGTCCGCGCAGTATGTGAAAGTATGACCGCACAACTTTACAAAGTGTGGCATATTTTTCCCCTGCGATCCGTGCAGGCCTGGGAAGATTTGCTTACACAATATTGCACAAATATGTAACAATTACAATTTGGATTGGGATATGCGGAATTTTCCTCCCTATTTTTAGCGACCTTGCAAAAAAATGGCTTGGCATTTGCCAATAACTGGCAAAATTGATAGACTAAGATGAGTAGTTGGGAACGATTACAAAAAGTGATTGATGAATCCGGGTTATCTATAAATGCGTTTGCACTTTCCATCGGACTGAAGAGGGCGGAGAATCTCTATCAGATCAGAAAAGGCAATCACGACATCAGCCGGGACCTGGCCAGGAAGGTGACAAGCAAATACCCTCAGGTCAACGAAGCGTGGTTACTGACAGGCAAGGGCGAAATGCGCGCCGGAGAGACGGCCGCTTCCTCCAGGAAAATCCCGCTTTACGATTCCGGATTTGAGGAGCTGGACCTGCGTGGCGATAAATTATCCATTGAGCCGCTCTATTATATCGAGGTGCCTACCTTATCCGGAGGCGATTTTGCGACGGTCAATTACGGGAATTCGATGGAACCGGATATTCCGGCCGGCGCCATCGTCACGCTGAAGGAGATCAACCCATCCGCCTTGCTGCCGGGCGAAATGTATCTGGTGGTAACTCCAGGGTACAGCACGATCAAATGCGTCATGAACTATCCGGATGATCCCGGTAAATTCCGCTTGATTCCCAAGAACACGACGGAATACGGAGAGGCCGTAATCGACAAGCGCGATATCCGGCGGCTGTTTCTGGTCAAGGGTGTAATTTCCACCAAGATCCTGTAACTGGAAGGATCCCTGACCGGTTAGCCCCCGATGTTGAATCGCAGGTTGATCCCGAAATTGGAATAGGCCGTACGGTAAGAATTCGACGTTTCCGGGCGCGTCACGTTATGGTCGAAAAACAACCGAAGATTAAACCGTTGATTTACCATGTAATCAATGGACGGCCGCACCGAAAATGTGTTGGTTCCTCCGGCTACCTGGGCATCCTCTTCCCCTAAACGGTAAATAAGCAACTTGTCCGAACGCAGCGCCACATCGAGCTTAAAGAGAAGATCATTATTCAGCTGATCCTGCCCGAACAAAGGGAAAGGCAAACGCAGGCGGGTCGTACGGTAACCCAAGCCGCCTACAACCGTTTGTTCTCGCTGCTGGGCGAGCTGGGAGTTGGCCATACTGAAACTTAGGGAGCGGCCTTTCCGGTATTCCAGGTTGGCGGTCATGTTATTTCGGAACCGCATATCCGCTCCGATCAGGGGCACAAAGTTTTCCGTGATGTTTACAAAGTTTACCTGAAACTCAGGATAGAAGTTTTCCTGGATATCCCTTTCCATGCTGTGCCCGTTCACGTCTTTCCGGAATTGCAAGAGGCTATTGTAATTGGCAATGGAATAGGTGGACTGGTATCCGTGGTTGATGATCACCGAAGAAAACAATTCCGAAAAGAACGGCAATCTGCTCAGCCCGTTGTAGGTGATGTTCCAGTTCGGCAGCGGAATATTCGGGAATTGATCCAGCGACATTCTTCCGGGATCCTTTCCCAAATAGGCTGCCAGAAATGCGTTGACCAGCACCTCCTGCGACGTGGCGCCGTATCCCCGGGCGTACCCAGCGCTGTCCACGCCACTGGAATAGGGATTCCGGGCGCCCAATCGCCTTGAAACAGTCATACGGTTCGATTTAAACTGCTCAAATAATTCGGAATAATTGGTCACGCCCCGCTCCTTTTTAAACGCAGTTTTCAGTGCAATCGTAGAAATATTGAAGTTCCCGGTTGTAACGGGACTGAACTCCCGGAACGTATTATTGCTTTCATCGAACCGGAAATTGGACTGCGTGTTGGATGTAAATGAGCGGATCCCGGTAAGCTCGATCCGGAAATCCGGGAAGGGTTCGATCAATGCCCGCAGGTTCAGATCCTCCCGGCGGGTCTTGTAGTACAGGGAATTCAGGTTATCATCCCGTGTCAGCCAGCCGTTGCGGGCCGCCTTATACCGGATATCCTTTTGCCCCCCCAGAATAAAGCCCAGTCCCGGCGCGCTTTTATCCAGATCCAACCCGAACAATTGAGTTCCAGGCAGGTAACCGGGCAGGAACGTCCCCTGTGCGATGCTGTAAGATCCGCTGATGTTTTTCAGGCTGGTAACCAGTCCCAGGAAAAACGGACCGGCGCCACCTCCGGAAAGGGAGTCGGACCGCCCGGCGCCCGTGCGGGTACTTCGGGGACGGACACCGAATTTACTGTACAGGCGGTCGAAGTTGATCTGCGGGTTTAGTTGGATCTGCCGCTCATTCCGGATCGTATTTCCCAGACTGATTGTATCGTTCAACAGGGTAGCCAGCGGTTCGGATTGCCAATTGTACTGCACGCTGTACCGCGTGTTCAGGTTCACCCAATCCAGGTAGGGCAGCTTGCTCACCGGCACGGCGTAGGTCAAATTCAGCGACTGGCTGAAATCCGTGTTCCTTCCCAGTTTTTTCAGATTCGACATGATCACATCGCGCGTCGCATCGGTAATCGGTCCATCGGGCTCGTCCACAATGGATAGGTTGCTGGCTGTGTAATCCAGCTGCAGCGAACTGGCCAGATCCCAGCGCAAACCGTACAGGCGGGTTATCTGGAAATTCTTGAAATACGTGGTGGGCGCATTAAAGTAGGAATCCGGCTCGGCCGCCCGGATGGTATTTTCACTGTAGTAACGGTCCACGTCGATCCGGAAATCCACAATGGACGGAAGGGGAGTAAAATTAAAAGCTCCCAGAAACCCTAGCGCTTTCCCCTTGAACAGATTACCGAATGGACGGATGTTCCGGGGCGTCCCCTGGAAATTGTATGCCAGGGCCGCCTTATAGGTCCGATTGAGGGTATTGGCCAGCGTAAAACCTTCCTGCTTGAATTCAGAAAAGGCGTAGGTGAGGCTGAAATTTTCCAGATCGTAGAACCGGGGCTTCTCCTCGGGATTCAAACGCAGCTTCCGGACATTTGTGAAGTTGATGCTCTTGCGGGTAATCACATCGTCGGTTACCCGCTTCAAGGAGTCTCTCCTGCTTCCCGACAGCCTGTCCAGCGCATCCTTTAATAGAATATCCGGGGAAAAGGGGTTGTATTCGGGCCGCCGGACATCCTGGGACCAGGAAACATACATCGGGATCTTTACCCCGAGGCTGTCGGGAAAGAACTTCCCAAGTTCGAAACTGGACGCCATATCAAACTGCGACTGGTCGTACCGGTTCAGCTGCCCTACCTGTCTCTCCAACGACCCGAATCCAAAGGTACTTTTGCTTCCTGAAAGGGTGATGTTGGCAAAATCGGCCAGCTGCGCGTTCAGGCGTGCGCTTGCCGCCCAGCCGCCTTCTTCGTCAAATCCGGAAAGCCGCAATTCGTTTACCCAGATCTGGGCTGTTTTGGGAAGTCCGTCGTCGCCGGGGTTGGATGCCTTTCTCAGCGGATTCCGCACCCCGATCATGATCACCCGGATCTTGCTCAGGTCCGGCTGTCCCTCCACGGTAATCAGGTTGGTCCCGTCACGCACAAAAAACGGTTCGTTTACGGGCCATCCGGCATCTTCCCGCGCCAGCTTGGCATCGATCAATTGTTCGAACCGCACATCCAGTTCATTGGCCGCCGGCCAGATCAAGGCCCTGTCGGTTGTGCCCGGCGGGGTCACCTGCATCGGGATTTCGTATTCGTAGTAGTTGTCCTGGTAGTCGGTACCGAGCCGGATAAAGGCGGTCACGTCCCCGTTCATCAATTCTTCCCCTTCGGCGTGAATGAACATCTGGAGGTGTTTGTAGGAACGGAAGTCAAACTCGATGTTCTTGAAGGCAGCCTGGGCGAACCCGTCGGCCAGATTTTTTACGTCCAGCACCAGCGATTGCTCATTCTGGCGAACATTTTCACGGAAGCTGGTAGCTACCCGCTCCTGCTCAATCCCCGGAGGAAGTACGTAAGGAATGGGTTGCCTGTTCCCGTTTTCCTCTATGTTAATGGTGGATACGTCCAGAACCGAGTTGTCAATCGCGTTGTCGGGAAGATCGGGATCCTTCAACTGACGCGACAAACTGTTTTCGGCGTTGTATCGTCGCCATTCTCCCCGAAGCAATTGCAGCCGGGCCATGCGGAGCACGGTCGTATCCTGAAAGTCGGTCAGGAACATGCGGATAAACCGGATGGTCTTAAAATCCTCCATCCCGCCAACCAGGGAGGTGTACTGCCGGAGCGGAATCTTAAACTGGTACCAGGTCACCTCTTCGGTCCGTCCATTGGCCAGCTTCACCTGCGAGGTAACCTTGTCGGTAATGTAATTACGCCCCACCTCCATGTCTTCGGGACGAATGGAAACCTTGTATTGGTAATAGGATTCGGTCTGACTGGAATTATTATCCCGGTTGATATCTTCGGCATCCGGCAGCGGAGTGGCCGCGCTGTTTTCCACACCGAAGTCCTCCATGGATTGCTGCGCCGTCTTGGAGTTGCCCTCCATCCCATTGTACAAGCGATAACGCTCCAAAATATCGGCATTTTTAGCGTCCTGGGCACTCCCCCGGTAATAGGCAAAATCATCGGATGAAGGATCGTTCATGGCCGCTTCCAAGCCCGGGGATCCCGGAGGAAGCACCGCCTGCAGCTGCTGCAGAAAACCCTGATAAAATTCCCGTTCTTCCTGGCTGTTCAAGCCGTCGAGCCCCACGTCCTGCCGGCGCCGGGCATCCGGATTGTTGTCAAAGGCATCGGTAACCGGTTGGGTACGTCCTATTTTCCCCCATACCGTCTGATCCACGTCATCCGAAGACCCGTCCACGGGCAGGGCGTTCTCGAGGCTTTTCCGTCCGTCCTTCAGGATATCTTCCGACACATTGCCCAGGTTAATGTATAGATCCCCGCCGGTGGCAGTCGATTTGTTGATGAAGGGGTCCATCATCCAGAATTCGACGAATTCCACATTGAGCGACTCGAAATCGCTGGTCTCGATCCGTCGCATGATCCCACCCCACTTGGAGGCCGGATTGGAGAAGGTCCCGTCCGGATTGAGCCCGGTGGTGGTAAAATTATACGGACCCCGGGTATTGGGATAAAATGCGAGATTCAACGTGGAGATCACATTGGGTTGACTGCTGATGGATTCCTTGTTCGGGAAGACCTCCCGCTCCAGTACCTCCCGAACATAGTGATTGGATAATACATCCTTGTTATTGCGGATGTTATCGGGATTCAGACTGCTGTTTTTATTATAGAAAATGGGGTCGATATTATAAAAAGCAAGCAGCGCACGGTTGAACCCGTAGCTAAGGTCGTTGCTGAGCGCCGACTCCGGGAACATGGAGGGCGTGCTGGAAATATACCAGTTGGTGGCATTCTTCAGATCGATGACCGAACGGCTGGTTTCAAAATCGTCGATATAGGAGACCCCGCCCCTGTTGCCGGCCACGTTCAGGCTGCGGGAGTGCCCGGGCATCAGATGGGCGAATTCCGTATCAAACGTGATGGTGGACAACTGACGGGTTTCCAGCAAGGGCAGTTTGTCCACCAATTTGGTCAGCCAACGGGAGTCGGAACGGTAGCTGGCATCGAAACCCCAGATCGTATTCGAAATCGCTTCCTCCCCGATATTCACCTTGGGGGTCAGCGGGCGCTCCTTGAGGTTCATGAACGTTCCCCCGAGCACCAGTTTGTCGTTTACCTGATAATCCAGCCTTGTCCCGAACAGGGTCTTGGACTGCAGGCCGAACAATTCATTGCTTTCCAGCTTGATGCTCACGGGCATGCCTGAGTTAAGAATCGCCTCGTTCAAAATCCGTACCCGTCCCAGATTGTAATCGACCGTATAGTCAACCCCTTCGATCAGAGGCGTGGTACCGGCGGTAACCACCACCGAACCCTGCGGCACATTGATCGCGTTCAGCGAAAATTCCGAACCCGATCCCGAACGGTAGGTTCCCTTGAAAAAATACTTGTTTACCTCGGCCGCCTGCTGGGCCACGTACCGCGTGGAATCGTAAAGTTCCCTGAACACATACTTTTCAATCAGGGCCGTTTCACCCGGAGCGAATTGCCGCGCCAGGTCTTCCCCGAAGGGTTCCACCACCGGAAAGATGATCCGCCCGTTCAGGGGGTCCACGGTGATGTCGCGAAGAAAATCAAAAACACCGTCCGGCTGCGGCGCCTGCTGACCGTTGATCCGATCCAGCCCCACCAGCTGCAGGAAGGGCTTGCCTGCGGTCTGCGATCCTTCGGCGATCACCGGCTGCTCGATGCCGGTTGATTCATCCAGCCGGTACACATCCAGGCGGAAATCCTGTTGTTCAATCTGAAAAGCCTGCAAGGAATAGATGTTCTTCATCATCAGATCCCAAGTAGGCAGATTCGTTTTAAGCGTTTCGTTCTTTAACAGTTTCGTGTAAAGTACGCTGGGGTTGTTCGGGTCGTTGGGAATATCCGTGGAAAACTCCCCCACCTGGTATTCGACCCCGTTTACCGTATAGCGGAACGCCACGGCCAGCACCTCGTCCGCATTCAGCGGCTGATTCAGGGAAATATAACCCAGGGAAGGATGAAGGGTGAATTCCGTGCTGGCAAGCTGGCGGGCGTAAGTCAGCTTTACATAATTATCACTGGCACCGGTGGCCGCAAAAAACCCCGCGATGCTGTTGTCGTTGGAATTTCTGGAAGAGGCAGGGATCACTTCCAACAAGTTGTTGGAGTGACGGGGAAAGGCCGGACTGGTGAACGCCGAGGGAAACCGCGTGTAGGAGCTTCCCCCGGTGAACAGCGCGTCGTTGTAGGGATCGTTCTCACCCAGGTCCAGGAACGCGATGATATCCCTTGCGTTTGTGAAATTATTGGTCTTGTTGGTTACCCAGACTTCAATTTTATTGATCACCACCCCCGAGTTGATGAACGGGAGGTTAGCCAGCGAGCGATTGTAATTGTCCCGGAAAAACTGGGCGAGGAAATAGTGCTTGTTTGCTTCGTACTCATCGGCTTTTATCTTGAATTCGTTGACCTGCGCACCGTTGTTGAGGACAATTTCCTTGGTCTGGCTCTTTTGCTGGGAAAACACCGTGGTGACTCCGAGCCTGCCAAACTGCAATTGTGTTTTTACGCCAAAGAGCGACTGATATCCTGTGATCAGACTTCCGCTGATCGGAAGATTGACCTGTCCCACCTCGATCTTCCGGATGATCTCATCTTCGTAACCCGTGTATTCAAACTTGATCTGGTTTTCGAAATCAAATTGGGCCTGGCTGTTGTAGTTGGTGGTCACCCGCAACTTCTCTCCGATATTCCCCACCAGGTTCATCTGAATATTCTGATCGAAATTAAAGCTTCCCTGTTTGCGTTGGCGTTCGTTGAACAGCGGGTTGGCGTTGTTGTTAAACTGTCCACCGAAAGTCACCTCGGCAAGACCCTGCGGGCGGATATCCACGAAATTCCCTCCGAAAAGCCGGTCGAAGGTTTCGCCCCGGACTTCCAGTTTCGGGATCATTCCCCTGCTTTGTACAATACTGGAAGACCCGGTCCGCTGCAACCAGTATTCCCGTTTTATTCTTTCCAGTTCGCGCTGCCCGTATTCACTGAAGTCCAGGTACTGCGGCATCCGGTAGCTGATATTGCCTATTTTTTCCGTAATGTAATACCGCTGGGTTTCCGGATCGTACATAATTTCCCGCTGCACGTTTGAGGGGGTTCTCAGATCAATCCCCGAACGCGGAGCGCCCAGCACGGTGGGATAGTCTTTCACAGGATAAGGAAGGGAAACCGGAGAAGGGGTCTCTGGAATGGTATCGGCAGCCAACCCCGGACCCGTCGCCGTCAGGGTGTCCTGGGCGGCAAGCCGCCCCACCCCGAACAGGACAGCGACCAGTATCAGAAGACGACGCAATATGGTAAACGTGTTTTTCAAATCCTGGGATTATAAGAGCTTCAAGGCATTTTTTATGATCAGTTCCACCGGCGCGTCCCCCGCTTCCTTCATGACCGTATTCAATGCTTTTTCCACTGCGTTCCTGGTGAAGCCCAACATAAGCAGCGCCGAAAGCGCCTCTTCGCGGGCAGTCGCGTTCACCGGAGTCTGGATCAGGGAAGAGCGTCCTTCCTTCTTCAGTTTATCTTGCAATTCCAGTATGATGCGCTGGGCCGATTTGGGTCCGATCCCTTTCACGCTTTTGATCAAGTTCACGTTGCCGTTGATGATGGCTTCCTCCATTTCCGAAGGAGCAATGGAAGATAAGATCATCCGGCCGGTACTGGGGCCGATACCCGAGACGGAAATCAGGTGGGAAAAAAGCCGCCGCTCTTCCTCACTGGCAAAACCATAAAGGGTATGCGCGTCTTCCTTGATATGCAGATAGGTGAACAGCCGGACGTGTGCACCGGGCTCCTTCCGGGCATTCACCAGCTCCGAATACGTATGAAGGGAGATGTGAATGTGGTATCCCAGGCCTCCCGCTTCAATTACGACGTATGTGGGGCCCAGAAAATTAAGTTCTCCTTGAATATAGGCGATCATGTACTTGTTTCCTGCTTACCTACCTTTATTTTGCTAAATCTGCTTTTTCCTGTGCATCCACCACCGCAATGGTCACGATGTTCACAATTTCCCGGACTGAGCTTCCCAGCTGCAGGATATGGACCGGTTTTTTCATACCAAGCAGGATGGGGCCAACTGCTTCGGCTCCCCCTACTTCCTGCAATAACTTGTATGCGATATTCCCCGATTCCAAATTCGGACAGATCAGGGTATTGGCCGCCTCCCCCGCCAAGGTGGAGAACGGAAAATTATCATCAAGCAGCGCGGCATTGGTAGCAAAATTGGCCTGCATTTCGCCTTCCACAATCAGGTGCGGATGTTCGGCATGCAGGCGGGCTACCGCCTCGCGCATTTTCCGGGGAACATCCCCTTCATGGGACCCAAAATTCGAATAGGAGAGCAGGGCGATTCGGGGCTGCACATTGAACTTCCTTACCGCGTTCTCGATCAGCAATGTAATGTCCACGATGTCATCCACAAGCGGATCCTCGTTGACGGTTGTATCGGCAATGAAAATGGGACCCTTCCGGGTCAGCAGCAGATACATCCCCGCCACCTTCCGGATGCCGGGCGCGGTGCCGATTAGCTGGAGGGCGGGCCGGATCGTTTCGGCGTAATTCTTGGTAAGACCCGAAACCAGGGCGTCGGCTTCACCCAACTCTACCATGGCGGCTCCCAGGTAATTACGTGCGCTTCGGATTAGCTTGCGGGCCTCCCCTTCGGTCATACCCCGGCGTTGCCGTTTTTTATAGAGCATGGCCGCATAGACCTTGACCTTGTCTTCGGGAATTTCGGCGGGGTCAATGACCGGGCTATCGTAAATTTCCAAGGCATTTTCCTCCACCAATTTTCTGATCTTCTTCCGGTTGCCCAGCAGGATGGGACGGGCCAGGCCTTCCTCGATTACGATCTGGGCAGCCTTTAGTATTTTGTAGGTATCGGCTTCGGCAAACACAACCCGTTTTGGATTGGACCGCGCCTTTTCGCTTACAGCTCGCATCATGGAATCGTCCAGACCCAGCCGTTTTCGGAGCGCTGCCCTGTACTGATCCCAGTCTTTGATCTTATCCCGTGCCACACCCGTTTCCATGGCCGCTTTGGCCACCGCGGGAGCCACGTGGGTAATCAGCCGGTAATCAACCGGTTTGGGAATAATGTATTCTTTTCCGAACGTAATGTTTTGTTGGTTGTAGGCAAGATTCACCGCCTCGGGCACGGAACGTTTGGCCAGGTCGGCAATGGCCCGGACGGCAGCCAGCTTCATCGCTTCATTAATGGTGGTGGCCCGCACATCGAGTGCGCCGCGGAATATATAGGGGAAACCAAGCACATTGTTCACCTGGTTCGGATAATCGGAACGGCCGGTGGCCATGACGATGTCCTTCCGCGTCTTCAACGCCAGTTCGTAGGAAATCTCCGGATCGGGATTGGCCATGGCAAATACGATGGGGTTCTTTGCCATGGATTTGAGCATGGCCGGGGAAAGTATACCTCCCCTGGACAATCCGATGAATACGTCGGCGTTTTTCAGCGCGTCCTCCAAGGTATGCAGTTTCCGCTTGGTGGCAAATTCCTCCTTGATGGGATCCAGGTCTTCCCGATCCCGCCGGATCACGCCCCGGGTGTCCACCATGACGATGTTTTCCTTTTTCGCGCCCAGGGCAATGTAGATCCGGGTGCAGGAAACCGCGGCGGCACCCGCTCCGGCTACGACAAATTTTGCTTTCTCGATTTTCTTCTTCTGAAT
>Ga0207873_1002798_pt1 | contig 13643 bp, 7 predicted proteins | sample BGWIniCompost_FD_187373 | JGI IMG/M metagenome (GOLD analysis project Ga0207873, IMG submission 187373) | Cellulose adapted compost microbial communities from Newby Island Compost Facility, Milpitas, CA, USA - BGW Initial Compost (SPAdes)... ... | reverse complement strand
GCTTCCTCAAAAGGAAGGTCTCCGCCAATGGAACCGGCAAAGGCGTTCGCCTGCGCATACACCGCCCGGGTTGTCGCCTGGCTAGGCTCCAGCGGCTTATCGATCACGGCTATTTTAACGGCGCGGGATGCATTGCGCTGCTGATTGATCTGCAATAGATGCGTTCCGAATTGCGTTTCTACGATCTTGATCTCACCCACCTTCCCTTCGAAGGCTGCCTTTTCAAACTCAGGCACCATGTTGCCGGGCCCAAAGAATCCCAGGTCACCGCCCTGCGCGCCCGAGAGCGAGTCGGCCGAGATCTCTCCGGCCAGAAAACCGAAGCTGGATTGGCCGGACCGGATGCGTTGCAGAAGGCTGTCGGCCATCTGACGGCGCTCCGCCGGATTGGGATAGGTGACGGCGCTCAGCAAAATATGGCTTGCCCGTACCGAATCGGGCCGGGTAGCCGCGTCGAGAAGTTTCGCCACTTTGTAGGCGCCATTCTCAAAATAAGGTCCGTGAACGGTACCCGGTTCGGCATTGAACAGGTTCTCCGCCAGTTCCGGGCTTAGTTCGTTTTCCTTCTGATATACCAGCGGCGCTCTCGAGGTGGAGTTGGACATGTAGAAGAGCGAATCGTTGGCTGTATCACGGAATTGCTCCGCCAGCCTGTTGATCTCCTCCTGCGCGGAAGCGGTATCTTCGGCCGAAGGCACTACGTCGAATAACACGTAGTCAAAGGAACGTTGTTCCTGGTCCTGCTTGTATCTGTACCGGTTTTCCTTGTAATAATTTTCAAGATCCTTGCCCGAAATGCTCACCGCGGTGTCGGCAACGGAATTATAATCCAGCTTCACGAAGGAGACGGTGGCGGTCTTTTCGTTCTGCTCATGGATACGCTCCATTTCCAGGGTGGTAACATACACCCCGGCGGAAACCAGGTCGATGTATTTTTCGACCGAGTTGGCAAGCCGTACGCGTTGTTCCAGATCCAGCAGCAGCTGTTGTTGCTGAAGCGGCATCATAGCCCGGTTCCGGTAAATATCCAGCGCCATTTCCGAGGAATATTGTCCGGTCTGCGGATTGGCAAAGGCCTGCCGGGCAATGGGATGCGGATTATCCCCGGTCAAAGCCAGCGCCAGCTCTTCGGGCCCGGTGGCAATTCCCAGTGCATCCAGTTCGCGTGAATAGATGGATTTTTCAAGCAGGGTCCGCCATGCCTGTTGGACGGCGTATGAAGTTATCTGCGGGTTTACTGACGATTGACCGGTGGAAGCCATCATCTGCTGGCGCGCCTGCTCCACCTGCGTGCTGAATTCCTCGTAGGAGATTTTCTCTCCGCCGATCTTTCCTACCTGGTTCCTGGCTTCCGCCCAGAAGGGCGCGCCCGAACTAACCGCATCGCTGAACAGAAAGCCCACGATGGCTAATCCGATAAAACCAATAAGCAGGTATCCAGCCCGTTCACGTAAAGTATTTAATATCATAACTTAATCTTATGCTGCTAATTTTTAGGGGCGCAAGATACAAAATCAAGTCCCAAGTTTCAAGGACTTAAATTGGAAGCCTCCGGCGCGGTTCCCGGGACAACGGTGGAGTCGCCGCCGGAAACGGAATCCTGCCTCGAGAGCGAATCGGCAGGCGTATTCTTAAAGGGAAGCTCACCCGAAAACTGCAAAATCTTGTAGGGTTTGAATTTGGAATTGGTCTCCAGCCCGATACCCTGGGTCACGTAGCCGTCTGCATCGGTGATCTTTACAAACCGGTCCGAATAAATCCGGTCCCCTTCCTCTTCCCACACCAGGCGTTCGGTTTCCAATTTGCGTCCATCGGCATTGAATACCACCACGCTGTCCCGCACTTCCATGGTCTTGGCCTTCAGGTCGCGCCGCCCGTACTTTGAGGTAAGCGTGCTTTCCACCTCCAGACTATCGTTATAAAACTCCACATGCAGCCCTTCGGGCATCAAGTCGTAAGGTTCCTCGGTCTGATAGGACAATAGCAGCGGACTGGTCATGACGGCTTTCACCTTGGCCGAATCACTGTAGGTGATTTTAATTCCCCGGCTGGTTTCCACCGAGACCTCAAACAGTTTGGAAGAAATGGTATTGACTTTGGCAAGGTCGTTTTCACAGGCGGTTAGCAAGCCGGCAAACAGCGTCGCTACGGCACAGGCTGTCCGGGTGGCCGAAAAGCTCAGCCGCGACTTTCCGTCTGTTCCGAACCGTCCTGAACTACGCATCACTAATCGAACTGCCGCTTGATGAACCAGCGGGTACTGTAGGTGATCCCTACGTTGAAGATAGCAAATTGTTCCTTGATCAGATTCCCGTCGTTGGTACCCCGCTGACCCAGTTCCACGCCCAGATTGAATTTTCCGTACGAATTGGCCTCGCGGGAAAGAAAGGGCATTCCCAGGCCCAGGCTGATGCTGGTTTCTGTAATATCCTTCCCGTTGACGGCGATGGGCATTTGCTGGTAATTGAAGCCCGCCCGGTAATTGACCAGCTTGAAGTAGCTCGATACCGATTCCGGATCCGGCGTGAACTGCACCCCGGCTGCCACACCGAAGGACTTGCCCAGGTCACGCTGCGCACGCTCAGGCTGGTAGGCAGAGGTCCGGTTAAACCCGGTCCAGTCCGACAAACTGACGTCGGCCCCGAAAAGCCATATTCCCCGGCTGTTAATGGTAAAGCCGGCCTTATGGGAGGCGGGCAAATTCAGGCTGTTTTTGGCCCCCAGCAACACCTGGCTGGTATCCAGGCCCCTTTCGGTACCCTGACTGGTATTGTAAGAGATCCGGTACAGGTCGCTGTGCGCGGTCAACTTGGTTTTCAGGTGCGTGGTGTACCCGTAGGTAAGCCGCACCTTTTCGGCCAGATTAACCCCTCCCTGCAAACCGAACGAGAACCGGAAACCGTTCGCCCGGAAGGCGTCCACCACCTTGCTGTTGCGGTAGAGAAACTGGTTGTCGGGAAATTCCGTCCGCCAAGACTGCTCAATGCGTCCGAACAGGTAGGCGACATTCGCCCCGATTGAAAAATTGGGTGAAAAAGCGAAGGAGTTTCCGATATAAAACTGGGAAAGGCCACCTTCCCCCATGTTGGTGTAATGCACATCGGTTGTATCCAGGATCGACTCGTTGGTCACCTGATAGCCCACATTGGAAAAGGGCATCAGCCCCACGCTGGACCCCCATTTCGAGGAAACTGGAAAAGCCAGCGAAATATAACTGAGACCGAAGTCGTGATTGGTTTGGCTCAGACTTCCTTTGCTGAGTCCACGTACCCCGCCGAACAGCCCTGCCTCAAACGCGGTAAGCCGGACCGCTGAATAGGATGCCGGGTTACTGATGTTGATATCGATGGGGCTGCGCATACCTTGGGAAATCCCTCCCATGCTCCTTCCCAAAGCAAATACGCCGGGTTCAAGCAGTCCAACTCCGAAATCGGAATAGGGTGAACTGATGGTCGCCTGGCCGTTAACTTTCACGGTTAGAGACAATAAGGCTATGGTAACAGGTATCCAGGTAAGTTTCCTCATGAATAGTGATAGTTTAATACCCGATCGAGTCCTTTCAGGATTAATTCCCTGTCCAGGATCGTACGGTCGGCAAAGATGCTATTTTTCAACCTTTTATCAAAGAATTCGGCATCTCCTCCGCATAAAAATACCCGGAGGCGGGGATAATTTTGCAGGTAGCGGCCGATCATGTGTTCCATTTCACCCAGGGTTCCGGCCTGCACGCCCGACAGGATCGATTCCCTCGTATCCCTTCCCACCAATCCGTTGAAATCCTCATCCAGGGTTATCAACGGGAGTTTCCCTGTAAAAGTATGCATGGCTTGCAGACGCATGTTCAGTCCCGGGGTGATGGCTCCCCCCAGGAATTGGTTCCGGCTGCTCAAAAAATTATAGGTGATGCAGGTGCCGGCGACAATCACCAGGCTGTCCTGGGAAGTTCCGTAAGCCCCCGCCCCGATGACGGCTGCCAGCCGATCGGCTCCCAGGGTGGCCGGCGTACGGTACCGGTTCTCCACGGGAAGTCGCAGCCCGCCCGGAAAATGATATAAGGTGGTGTGTTGTTCCAGGTAAGCAAGCAAGGCTGGATCCGGCTCCACGACGGTAGCCAGAATGGTTTTGGCGGGCGTGTACTTTCCGACCAGCGTTTTCAGTTCGCCCAGCTCCCGGTTATCGAATGACCGGCTTTCCATCAGCACCGAATGCTCAAAGAGCGCCGCTTTAGTACGCGAATTGCCGATATCGATTGCCAATGTCATCGCGGGTAACGGAAAAGATCAGCCCTCTACCGTATCCTGAGCCTGCAGAATGGATTGGAAAATGGACAGACCGTCCACGTTGCCCAGCAGCGGATCGGCGGCCCGCTCGGGATGCGGCATCATACCAAAGATATTCCGGCCCCGGTTGCAGATGCCCGCGATGTTTTCCACCGAGCCGTTGGGATTGGATTCCTCCGTAAAGTTCCCGTCCGCGTCGCAATACCGGAACAGGACCTGGTTGTTGTCATTCAGTTCCCGCAACACCTCCGCGCTGGCGTAATAACTGCCTTCCCCATGGGCTACCGGAATACGCAGCGGCCGATCGGGATCGACCTGCGCGGTAACGATCGTATCGGTTGCCTGTACTTTCAGGCAGCTATTGGTGCAGATAAACTTGCGGCTTGGGTTGTGCAGCAAGGCACCGGGCAGCAGACCGGCCTCGCACAGGATCTGGAATCCGTTGCAGATGCCCAGAAGATATCCACCATTTTCGGCAAAGGAGATAACCTCGCGCATGATGGGCGAAAACCGGGCGATGGCGCCCGACCGCAGGTAATCCCCGTAGGAAAAACCGCCGGGAAGAATGATAAAATCGCAGTTCTGCAGGTCGTGGTCCTTGTGCCAAAGCTCCACTACTTCCTGTCCCAGGGTATTCCGCAACAAGTAAATGGTATCGTGATCACAATTGGAACCGGGAAAAATGACAACGCCGAATTTCATTTAAATATCGAATTTATTTCCCTGCAAAGATACGCAAAAATTCCCGGCATCGAAGCGCGTCTAAACGGCGCCGGGCCGGTGCCCCACACAGCATCGGGCCGGCATTCGAGGCGGCGCGGGATTATACGAACTGAAAGTAAAAAATGGATCCCAGCAGCAGGGCGAAAAGTGTCTCGTAAAACCACTTCACCCGCGCGGTAATAAAGTAGTAAGCCAGAAATACGGCAAAGGGTACGGCCAGCATGGCGAAATGATAAAGGTGCTTTTCCGGACTCAGGAAATAAGATACAACGATAAACGCCGTCAACAGCCCGAGCGAGACCTGGGACTTGCGGATCAGTACCACGTTCTTGAAATACATGACCCACATTTTATGGGCCGACAGCGCCAAGAGGATCAGCAGCGGGACCAGGGCGATGTAATCCACCGGCGAAATGGTGGACAGCGTGGGGAAATCCACGATAAAAGGCTGCCATATATCGAAGAAAGACGTTAAGTTGTCGGTATACATAAACCAGGTAAGCGCAAAGATATAGGGCGTAATAAGACCGATGACCGGCGACACCCATTCCCGCCAGGCAAAGGGCCGGAAAATGATCAGGCTGACCCAGATTCCCGGGAAAATAAGCAGGAAAGGATAATAAAACAGCGATCCCGCCCCAATCGCCAGCCCCATGTCGTAGGTGATCCGGAGCACATTCGCGCCCCGGTAAAGAAAGAAAATGCGGTCGATGATCCACAGAACGAAAAAATTACAGATCAGAACCGGCGTCAAGGTCAGAAAGGGATTGAACATGCTGGCCAGCACCACGTACATAAGCGCCGGCAGATAGGAGGTCTTGCTGAACAGATTGTGCCGGGTGATGCTCCGGTTGAGAAGCAACGCCTGCACCACAATGACCAGCGCGCTCAGACTCACATTGATCCGTGGATCGCTCAGAAAACCCATCGGAAAATAACCTCCCGGCGCGTCGGGCGGATCCAGCACCACGGCCGTCCGCAGGAGCAGCGCGATCAGCACCAGCAAACCAATGTTGTAAATATTGTAATTGCGGAACGTCGAGATGATCATGACGGGCAAATTAAACAATATTCCAAAATAAACGGCTTCTGACCTTTGGCGGAACCGGATTTTTCCACCTCGATCAGAAGCCGCAATATCTCTCCTTACACCACTCGGGTCAGCCCGAACGCTATTCGTCCAGCGTTCTTACGACCTTGAATTCGGTGCGCCGGTTCATCTGACGGCCCTCCGGATTGTCGGTACCGTCGGGATTCGTATTGGGCGCAACGGGACGGCTTTCCCCATAACCCATGGCAATCAGTTTATCGGCAGGGATACCGACACTGATCAAATAATCAACGCAGGACTGCGCCCGGCGCTGAGAAAGGTCTTGATTATATGCTTCGGTACCGATGGCATCGGTATGCGCGCTCATTTCCACCACCATGTTCGGGTTCAGCCGCAGCACATTGGCCAGCGAATCCAATACCAGCTTCGATTCGGGACGAAGTGTGGCCTTGTCAAAATCATAGTAAATATTGGATATGACAATGGGCTTGTCCACTTCCACTTCCTTCAGACACAATGCGACTTCAACCGTATCGGAACGAGTGGCATTCTCCTGCAATTGGAACGCGTGCTCTTTGGTAAAGTAGCCGTCTTTGTTCAGTAAGAGCTTGTAGCTGGTCACGCTGCCATCCAGATCGAAGAAATAGCTTCCGTCCGGACCGGTTGTCTGCTGTGCGATCACGGCCGACGTGCTGGCATTGACCAGTTTTACGTCCACGCCTTCCAGCGCGCTGGAAGCATCGTCGCAGTCGGTGATATCGCCGCTGACAGCGAATTTAAGATTGCCGCGCACGAATGAATACAGCTCCAGGCAGCATACCGACTCGCGGTCCGAGCTGATGAAACCGGTATGCGCTTCCGGATCGGCCGGAGTAAAGTGAAGGTCGTCCCGGCTGGAATTGATCGGGTAGCCCAGATTCTGGGGCGCTGAGAAATTACCGATCGTTCCGGTGGACTCGTACACATCGAATCCGCCCATGCCTACCCGTCCGTTCGAACTGAAATACAGTTTGCCGGTATTGGTATCGAAATAAGGGCTTTCGTCGTCTCCGTCGGTGTTTACCGTGCTTCCCAGATTGATGGGATCACCGGGTTCGCCGTTGATCTGGATCTCGCTGTACCAGATATCGCTTCCCCCCTGTCCGCCGGGCCGGTCGGATGCGAACAGAAAATATTTTCCGTCCGGAGTCACATAGGGATGGAAACTGCGATAGCCGTCCATGTTCACGCCGCTGCTCAGTTTCTGCGGCTCGGTCCACTCCCCGCTTTCGAAGCGGCTCACATAAATATAACAGTTCTTCACTCCGCTCGCGTTACCTTGCCAGCGGGTAAGGAACATGGTCTGACGGTCGGGCGAAAACGCCACCGTTCCCTGATGGAATTCCTGTTTGAACGGAACCCCGTATAATTCGGGCGAAGAAAGACCGGAATCAGTCCAGTCCACGCGGTACACGTTATTGAAGTTGAATTTACCCAGGGTACCTTTGACGTTGGCCATGTAACGGGTGGAGGTAATGATCACCCGGTCGTCGCTGTGGATTACCGAGGCATAGTTCCCCCCGCCTTCGTTGATATCCGGTCCGGCTTTGGTGATCTCATCCACCTGTTCGCGCGCCAGCTGTTCCATTCCGAACTCGCAGTTCAGCATTTCCTTTTCAGACAACGTTCGATACTGATCGTGATCGTCGTAACCTTCCAGGAAGTTTTTATAAGCTTCCAAGGCTTCTTCATACCGGCCGGCTGCCCGCAGACAGACCGCATGGTAGAATTTTGCCAGCGGATATTCTTCGTTATTCAATACCTTGGCGTACCAGTCAATTGCTCCCCCGTAGTTCTTGTACAGCCGCAGCGACTGGGCCAGCTTGTAAACCACGCGATCGTATTCGTCGTCCGAAGGGGTCACTTTCGGGCCCCGTCCGGGCCGGTACGGAGCGAGTTTCTCCGCGCTGGCTACCTCTCCGGTAAGCAATCGTTCGTACAGCAGGGAGGCTTCGTAATACCGTTGGTTCTCAAACATGCGGTCCGCCTCCGCTTCGAAGTTCCGGAAAAGCTGCGCGTCCACCTCCAAACTGCCCGTGAGGGCAATCAGGGTGATAAATATGCTTGTAAAGACCGTTCTCATATTAGCTAATTTTTAGATAGATTTTACAGTCGGGGACAGAAGAACAAGGGTACATTACTTTCGCCGGGCTTGATAAAGGAAAGCGAAAACTCAAAGCCGCCTCTATGAAAACTGGCCGGAGTCAATCCGGAGGTATTGACGTCATAGCTTACCCCGATCAATATATTGCTGATCTGGAAGCCTACGTACGGCACAATCGCGTCGTTCCAGCGATAGGTTGTGCCGAAAAGCAGGTGGTTGTTATTGTAAGGGAAATGGTATTCGCCATAAACCCCGGTGGAAAACTCCTGTGCTTCGGTCTGCCGCATAAACAAGGCATGCGGGGTGATGTCCACGCTTTCAGACACTTTGAACTTGGCTCCCGCATGGAACAGATGCCGCATGGGAAGCTTGTATTCACTGCTGAAAAGCGATTCCTTGGGTCGGAGCAGATGGAATACGGAATACCCGATAAAGGGGTTGGCGACTTTCAGCGGGTTTCCGTCAAACACGAACACACCGGCGTTGAAATCGGCGTACAGCGTGTTGTTGTCGGCGAAGTTCTCTCCGCTGGGCATCGTTGGATCGTAACCCATTCCCGGCCGGTATTGCTCGGAAAAGTACAGGCCGTTCTGGTCGAAGGTTTTGTTGACCAGCCCGCCCTGCAGTCCGAATACAAGATATCCGTCGCCGTTCTGCCCGAAATTCACATAGTACGAAGCCGATGCGAATACGTTGGTATTCTTATACCCTCCGTCACCTGCCGACTGATGCAGCACGTAACCACCCACACCCAGCTTATTGGACAACAGCGCATCGAAAGAAGCCACCGAGGTACTGTAGGGGTTGGTGATACTTCCCCACTGGGTTTTCTGGTTACCGCTGATCCGGTACTCTCCGTTAAACATCCCCGTCAGCGCGGGATTGAGGAACAAGGGGGAAGAGTAATATTGGGACAGGTGCGGGTCCTGGGCAGAGGCGCCGCTCACGGCGCCTCCCAGCAATGCTGTTAACAGGAACGTTTTTATATACGTTTTCATAGTCTTATCGAATTAATGAAATTGATCCTTTCTTGAATACTTCTCTTCCATCGTTCATCTTCACCGTGACAAAGTAGACGTACACGCCGGTCGGTAAAATCTCGCCTTTGTACGTGCCATCCCATTTCTGGCCCTTTGTCCTGGTTTCGAACACCTTGTTACCCCACTGGTTGTAAATCTTAAGATCCAGTGACTGATACGTACCCAGCACCTCGAAGAAGTCGTTCTTACCGTCTCCGTTCGGCGTAAAGGCATTCGGTATAAAGAGGTCGTTGAAATCTTCCACCTCACACGCGGTGGCCTGGCTTTCGCTGTTGCCACACACATTTACACCGGAGATCGCCTGCACGCGGATCGTGTATTCCAACGACGGATTCGCGTTCTCGATCAGGTGGGTTGTCCCGTTGGGTCCGCTGCTGGGCTCTTCCCAACCTGCATCGTTCACATTCACCAGGTAACCGGTAGCTCCCTGAACTTCGGTCCAGGTAAAGGTTACCGTACTGGGCGTGCGGTCCTGACAACTTACCACCGGAGCGGCAAGCTGAGGAATCACTTCCACGTCTACTGCCGTGCGGGTAGCACTTACACAGGATCCACCGGCCGTACGGGCTTCGGCGTAGTAGGTCGTGTTGGAACTCACCTCGTCAATGACCAGCTCGGGTCCGGTAAAGATCGGATCCCCGCCGGTCGCTTCGGTGTACCACACGATTTCGGTGCCTGCCTGGCTTTCGGCCGTCAGCGTAACTCCTTCGCCCGGGCAAACCGGCTCGTTCGTGCTGGTAATCACCGGCGGCTCGGGTTCCTGACCCACGGTCACATGGACTTCCTTCGCTTCGCCCGCGGCATTCTCACACACCCCGGTTCCCTGTACGGTCACGTAATAGGTGACGTCGTCGGTGGGCGTCAGGGTGTAGGTATCCCCGGTATGTACCAGCTGGGTTAGATCGGCATCGCTGTACCAGTTGAAGACTGCATTTTCGATGCTGCTGCTTGCAGAGAGGGTTACCTCTTCGCCGCAGGTGGCCGCATCACTCGCTGTGATATCCGCTGCGGTTGCGCCACGTCCCACATCCACGCTAACCGCCTTGCCTTCGCCTTCGCAGGCGCCGTCGCCCGCTACGGTGACATAATACGTGGTATTGGCGGTCAATGCGGGGGTGGTATACTGCGCACCGGTAAATACCAGGTCAGTCAGCGCCGCGTCGGAGTACCAGCGGAAGACCGGATTGGTTACCGTGGTGGTTTCCGCGGTCAGCACCGCGCTTTCCCCTTCACAGATCGTGGCGTTGGCTGCGGTAATATCCGCGCCCGTGGTCGCTTTGCTGATTGTGAAAGTGATCGACTTCCGGTCGGCTTCCAGGGTTTCACAAACCCCGTTGCCGCTCACACCGGCATAGAACGTATAGGTACCTGCGGCCAATTCGCCCAGATTCAATTCGCCGTTTGCTCCACCGGTTACCGGATCGCCCGCTTCATCGTAGAAGTGGAATACCGGATCGGTGATGGTGCTGTTCGCAGTAAGCGCTGCCGTCAGGATGACTTCCTCACCGGGAGCAAGGCAAACGCCGCCCGCGGGAACATTTCCGTTCAGGGTCAGATCGGCCAGGTCATCGGGTCCTGCCGTCCGGTTCACTGTGAAGGTGATGGATTTCCGGTCGGCCTCCAGGGTTTCGCAGAATCCATCGCCGCTGGCGCCTACCGAGAAGGTATAGGTTCCCGGCGCAAGGGCCAGTTTCTGCACGCCGTTTTCGCCGCCAGCTACCGGATCGCCGTTTCCGTCATACCAGTGGAAGACGGGGTTTTGAACGGTGCTGTTGGCCGTGAGCGCTGCGGTAAGGGTCACCTCGCCGTTGCCATCCAGACACACATCGCCTCCGGGCAACTGACCGGTCAGCTCAATGGCTGCCAGGTCATCGCCGGGTACGGTGGGCAGAATGGTAAAGGTGATGGAAGCCCGCTCGCCTGCGATGGTTTCGCAGAAGTCCGGATTGCTTACACCCACCAGGTAGGTATAGGTGCCCGGCGCCAGGTTGGTAAGCGTAAGTACGCCGTTTTCACCGCCAGGTACCGGATTGCCGTCTTGGTCATACCAGTGGAAGACTGCCCCGCTGAGTGAACTGGTTGCCGTGAGCACCACTTCGCCGTTAGCAGGCATACAAACCTCTCCGTTTCCGTTGTCGCCGGCAACGGTCACATCGGTGATGGATCCGTCAGGCGCATTCGGCTGAACGCTCACCGGTACCGACTTCAGATCGCCTGCCGGATTTTCGCATCCATTGCCGCCGTCGGCCGTTACGCTTACCCAGTAGGTGGCATCGGCCGTAAGTCCGGTCACGGTAAGTACGCCGGCTGCATCAATCGCATAGGTGATGCCGCCTTCGGTACCGTTGGTAATCGGCTGCGTTTTGGCCGCGTCTTTATACCAGGTGAATACCGGATCGGTTATGGTGCTGCTGGACGGGGTGAGAATCACCGGCTCGTCCGCGCAGATTGGATTTTCGTTTCCGGTAACTGCAATATCGGCCGCAGTCGGCGATGCGGTTACTGTCACGTTGACGGCGATCCGCTCGGGATCCTCGCAGCCGTTGCGGACTACCGCAATATAATAGGTTACCTGACCCACGGTCATCAAAGGCTCGGTAGTAAAGCTGTTCTGGTCTGAAAGCAGGTTACCGCCTGTTTCGGCATCGTACCAGCGAATGCTGGTTCCCGGTGCGGGAGTAGCCTCCAGGGTAACCGATTCGCCGCGGCATACGGTAAGATCTGCCGGTGGCAAGGCGGTGGGCGGTGCAAAGTGCATCTGCGCACCGTAAATCCTTACATTTTCCAGGGCAGCTACTAAGGCGGCAAACCGCACCCGTACCCGGTCAAATGTCGCTCCCGCGGTGAAGCTCACCGTGAAGCGGTTGCCCGAGCCGGGCAGAATGATCAGTTCAATCAGATCGGTATCTACCGCGCCGCCGTCTCCGTTGGCGGTGGTCCCGTTATAGCTTTCCACGGTGAGTCCGCCCAGAACCGCGATGTCGGCCAGCGCCGAATTCAGCCCGAGCTCCAGAGTGATCCGGTCGCCTTCCGCACCCGCTTCAGGGAAGATAAGCTCCTGCCATACGCCGGCCGCAATGCCCACACTTGCATTCAACTGCGAATATGTGTCGGGATCCGCATCTACGGCATAGCCCGGATTGGCTACGCTGCAGATCAGGCAAAGTCCTTCGGCTCCCACCGTTTGTGCGTTGGCCGTAATACAATCCTGCGGCGGGTTCACTCCGTCAACCACGACGGTAACTTCGGCGCGGGTCATGGACTCACAACCCGTCACGGTATTGCGCGCGGCAACATAATAGGTGGTGGTTGCCGTTAACGGTCCGGTGGTGTAGGTCGCGCCGGTTCCCAGCTCATTTCCGCCGGTGGGCGCGTCATACCATACCAGTTCCACGTCGGCTGCTGCAGGATCACCCAGGGAAGCCACCAGTGTGGCGCTTTGTCCGGAGCTGATCTCTACGTTGGCCTGAACCTGCGGCACGGCCGGTGCTTCACCTACGGTCACGGTGACCACCTTCGCATCGGCGGGAAGGTTCGCGCAGACTCCCGTACCTTCCACGGTGACGTAGAATGTGTGGGTACCTGCACCGAGACCGCTTACATCGTAAGTGGCCCCTTCATGCGGCACATCGCTCAGATCGGCACTGCTGTACCAGCGGAATACCGGGGCAATGATGGTGCTGCTGCTGGCCGAGAGCATGGCGGTTTCACCCTGACAGATGTCCAGGTCCGCTGCCGTGATGTCGGCGGCTGTTGCTGTCGGGGTTACTGTAAGGGTTGCCTCTGCGCGGGCCAGGCTGGTGCAGCCTCCGCCGTCCACTACCGCTTCGATGTACCAGGTCATGTCCGTGGTAGCCGGATCTACGCTGAGTGAAGCGCCGGTGTGAACCAGGTTACCGCCGGTAGCGGCATCGTACCAGTTATAGGTAACACCGCCCTGTGCATTGTCTATTTCAAATGTAACTACGCTGCCTTCGCATGCCGTGATATTGGCTTCAACCAATACCGGTGCTGCCGGCGCGTCGGTCACGGTCACGACGACCGCTTTGGCGCTGCCGGAAAGGTTTTCACACGATCCGTCACTTTCGGAAATCGTCACATAATACGTCGTAGTAGTCGCAGTCGGAGCAGGATCCAGTGTCAAGGTCGCTCCAGTGCCGATTTCCGTGGTAAGTGCTTCGTCGCTGTACCAGGTGAATACCGGGTTTACGATCGCAAGGCCCGGTGCGGCTTCGGCTGTCAGCGTGGCGATGGTCGTCCCTTCGCAAATGGTCACGCCGGGTGCCACGATATCGTCCGCATCGTAAGCCTCCGTAACGGTGACGCTTACCGGAATCCGCTCGGGATTCGCACAACCATCGCGCGTAACGGCCAGGTAGAAGGTATGGGTGCCGGCCGGCGTGGTG
>Ga0207873_1002796_pt1 | contig 13649 bp, 9 predicted proteins | sample BGWIniCompost_FD_187373 | JGI IMG/M metagenome (GOLD analysis project Ga0207873, IMG submission 187373) | Cellulose adapted compost microbial communities from Newby Island Compost Facility, Milpitas, CA, USA - BGW Initial Compost (SPAdes)... ... | reverse complement strand
AGGCTCGAGGTAAACGGTTCCATCCACCGAATTGCCGCTGAGGAACAGCAGGTTGACTCCGGCATCGCGAGCGGCCATAACATTGTTGAACATGTCGTGCGTCCAGTACTCATCATGCCCTACGGAAAGAAATGCTTTGCCCCGTAGTAGCCCCTGACCATCTGCATGAGTGTCGACGTTCGAAATGTAAGTCACATCATATCCTTCCTTTTCCATCCAGAACGCCAGAGGAAATTCCCACAATAGAAATTCACCTCCTCCATTGCTCAATGGGTTGAAATCCGACGGAAGGTTGTTGACATACAGAGAATATGGACGATCAAAGCTGATCCTTGCACCGTTCGTGTTGACCCAGGGCTTTTGACCCTCATCATACATGCTGTGCCATTGCGGCCAACGGTTGTACGCCTGCCAGGTCAGGTCAGAACACTGAAAAAGGAAATCCGCTTTGCGGTCATCTCTTACAATAAAGACGACATACGCCTGGCTGGAGTCCAGCGCCGTCGTCATTTTCCCCAAATACACGCCGCTGAGCCAATCGTCTGGCACGACAAAAGAAACCGCTGCATCCCAATCGCATTCAAGGAAATTGTTCTTCGGATCAGCCGGGGGTGTCGGTTGTGGTGTTCCCTGCAGGGTATACGACTGTACCCGCCGTCCCCCTTTTCCGCCGTAGTACCCCATCCGAAAAATGTCCAGCGTGTATTGCGTTGCAGGGTTAGTACTCACGTAGATGTGAAGGCTATCACCTGCGCGTACGCTCGTGGCGGAGCAATACCCTTCAATTTGTTCGCGACGACAATACTGGTGATCGGGGTACTCACACTCACGCTCCGGAACTTTGATAAGCCAGTCGGCCGTGCCCGGTTTTTGATTTTCAATTTGAATGAGGTTCGGGGCTGTGGTTGTGGATTCTTCTTTTTTGCCACAGGTGAACAATGCAAGAGATAATGTGAATAGAAGGGCTGATGCGCGTGTCACTATTTGTGTTGATTATTGTTGAAATTCTATTTAGTCCTCTATGTGTTCTATGTGATCCAATCTATGTGATCTACCTACTTATAAATAGTGATCGCATCCGAACCAACATGCCTCACCCTCAACACCCCTCCCTTCTGCAGCGGCTCCCATGTCCAGCCGGGGACAGAAAGATCTTGTCGCAGGGGAAGAACTTCGTTACCCGACTTTACCTGTGAAGGCTTGGCAACCATTCGCAGTGTTTCTGTCGACTCCTTGTCGAAAGTCCTGTAGAACACATAAACCTTGTCGAGTTCCTCCGGACGTACATCGGGCGAAAGGCGCTTGTTGAAATCAGGCGCATAGTCCGCCTGACGAACGACCGACGTGCTGTGCACGATGTGGTTCTCATTTGAGGGTGCAAGCGATGGCATCGCCGCCATGGCCCGCAGGAAGTGTCGAACGTAGTCACCATAGCCATCAGTGAGCCACACTTCATCACGGGGATAGCAATTCTTTCCATCTTTGTCGACCATGTATGTAGCCCAGTTCAACTTCCGAATTGCCTGTTCCACACCTGATGGATCGCCCGTAGCCTGGGCAAACAAAATTTCTGCAGCACCTTGTCGCGATGTGTGACTGTTCCCCGGCGTCTGGTACACCGTCTGTTCGTTCACTACCGTGACGCCATATTTTTTCCATTGATCGTTACCCAGTTTGTCGTACACCCAATCGAAAATTCCCTTCACATCTTTCTTCCAGTTGGGAAACAGTTCCTGATTTTCCATGATGAACCGTGCAAACGTGACGGCATTGATCTGCGTGTCTGACCATCCCGGGATATCCTCGAAAAACGGTCCCCATTTATTCAGCTTCAACGGGTAGGCTTTCATCCACGCGAGAACTGTATCAAATGCCTTTTGATACAATTCCACCTCACCCTTGTTGAGCTGTCGCAATTTCATCCACAGCTGAAGGGTACCGACCCAGTTCGAGGTGTAGGACGAAAATCCTTCGTCCGCTCCGGTACCCCGGTTGTTCTTCAATCGCCCTACTTCACCTGTGAGTGCGTTTACCTTGAAGGGTAAAGGTGACTCATTTTCATTGCCAGGCTTAACATGTCTGGCAAGTGTGTTGGCGATGTCGACAGCGGCATTGAGATAGATCTCGTTTCCCGTCATCTTGTAGAGCGTTATCAGCTCATCGCCGAACGATCCCGCTTTATCAGGTTGTGTGAAATCTTTTCCAATCACCATGTCGCCCTGATAGAATCCCGAGTATATGAGATTATTGTATGGAAACGGAATGGACGGCCACGCCGCGTCTTTGGGTGAAAGGCTATGCGTTAAGTAGTAGTCGGCAATGAACTTCATGTTTTCTTTCACACGCTCATTGCCCGTGTATTGATAGAGCAGATGCCATGACGACAATGCCATCGCGAGCTGATCGCCACCGAGACCACGCGGGTCATTGGTACCGGGTCGCCATACCTGGTGGTTCATGTAGTATGGTAAGCCGTTGATATCCGTTCGCATCGTGTCCCAGAAATTCCAGACCAGGGTGATGACGGAATCATAAGCCTTGCCGGGCTCATCGTGACACCAGGGAAGGATAGAGCCTTTGTTGTCGGTTCTGATTTCATGAAATACGAGGAAGCCACCCTTCGACTTGTCGAAATATGGCACCTGCGCACCTGCCGCGATGGATGAAAAGCACAAGACGACAATAAGCAAGAACTTACCCGGCATGGTCATGTTACTGTATGGCTCTTCTCAGCAGGTTTTCTGTAATTGTCTGTACGCGCGCATCAATGCGTGTCCCGTCGAGTGAGTGTCCGGTAAAGAGACCGCGCGGATTCAGTGTTTTGGGTTTGCCCGGCGGATTGGAGAGCGGCATATTCCACCAGCACGTGGCTGCATTGAAGACGAAGCTCCCGCTGGCAGTCTCGTATATCGTCGCTGCGTATCGCTCGTCGTCAACGGGCTCGTCCATGGGACCGGTGGCAAGAACTGTCACGTTGTGAATGGTGTCGAGCGGAAACCCATGATACTCCCACCCCACCAAATCTTCGATGGCGTCACCCTTTTTCAGTCCGGTGTTGGCAAACACCCAATGGTCCGGCGCCTCGCATACCCAGTGGGCCAATCCTACCCCGTAAGACTTCGCTCCCATGAGGTGGTGTTCATCCTTGAACCGGTCAATCCGGCCAAAAATTCTGTTAGGTCGGCCATCATAAGATGGCTTGAGATACACCTCTCCGCTGAGTGAGTTTCCTCCGAGAAAGAGGAGATTGACGCCTGCGTCACGGGCCGCCGTGACATTGTCGTACATTTCACGTGTCCAGTATTCATCATGACCGACGGAAAGAAATCCTTTTACGCGGAGCAGTTCGTCAGAGTTTTCGTGAACGTCAAGATTGGATACGTAGGTTACGTCGTAACCCTTCTCTTCCAGCCAATAGGCCAAGGGATATTCCCACAGAAGAAATTCGCCCGAGCCATTAATATAAGGAAGCAGCCCAACGGGTAATCCATTCATATAGAACGAATAGGGCCGGTCGAAGCTGACCTCAGCTCCCGGGCCCGTATGCCACGGATTGTGACCGCCGCTCGCATAGGTCCAGTCGTATGCCGAACGCCACTCGGGCCAACGGTTGTACGACTGCCAGGTAAGGTCCGAGACCTGGAACATTAAGTCGGCCTTCCTTTCATCCTTTACCACGAAGACAATGTAGGATTGGTACCCGGTCAATTCGTTTTGCATTTTTCCAAGGTACACGCCACTCAGCCAGTCGTCGGGTATGACAATCTCGAAGCTCTTATCCCACCGGCATTCGCGAAGGTTCTTTTCACCATCCTCGGGTGTAGGCTGCGTGATACCCTGGAGTGGACCTATCGACTTCATGTGCCGTGCGCCTTTCCCACCATAATAACCCATTCTGAAGATGTCAACCCGATAGGAGGCTGGGGGATCGGTGCTTACAAATACCTGAAGCGTGTCACCTGCCTTGACACTGGTCTTCGCGGTATAGCCTTCTATGTCTCTGTTCCGGCAAAGAAAGATCTCTTCGTAAGGAACGGTAATACGACAGGTGTCCTCCCTTACTTTCGTCAATTGCCATTCTGTGGTCCCTTCCCTCCTGTTTTCCTCAGTTATTGTGACCGGAGCCACCCTGTGTGACCTTTGGCAACCAGCAAGAAGGACCAATACGGGAAGAAGCAGTGCAGAAAAGGCATTTCTGAGCATAAAACGACGATTTATGCTCAATATATTGAATTTTAGTAATCAATTTTACTAAAATTCTGTATACATTTTTTCGCGATGCTTGCTTACTCGACCCCTATATGCATCAGCGCATCGCCCTGGTGCACCACAGGATTTTGGTTGAGGCCGATGACGAAGCCGGCGGTAGTGGAACGGATAGGTTGGCGGAAGTCGCCATAGGGATCGTTTAGTGTGCCCAGTTCCTGACCGCGTGAAATATCCTGTCCCGGTACTACGCTTGTCACAAATATTCCGGAGTACGCGGCGCGAACCCATGAGGTATGCCTAATGATACGTGTTGGCGAAGGTGCTGGGGGTGCATCATCGCGCATGTTCAGAAAGTGCATGAGGCGAAGGGTGCCCTGAATGCCTTCGTTGATGGCAAACTCGTCAAAACGTCCCGATTCGCCCCCTTCGTACACGAGAATCCTCTTTCCTTGTCGCGCCGCCCATTGACGAAGCGATCCCGGCCTGTATCGCGCGTCAATAGCAAACGGCGCGTTAAAAGCCTGCGCCATTGTCATCACGTCGGGGTCGCTGAGCACACCGCGAATCTGCGGATAGTTTATGCGCGCAGCGCCACCGGTATGGAAGTCGATCCCGTAATCTATCTTGGGAATAATGTTATGTGTCAGGTAGTGTGCTACCCTCGATGCGAGCGAGCCGCGTGGACTTCCGGGAAAAGAACGGTTTACATCCTTCCCGTCAGGTACGTAGCGGGACGAACTGATGAATCCATAGATATTGATGATTGGGATACAGATCACCGTGCCGCGTGTCGGGCGATGCCTTTGACTTTCAATCAGCCGCCGTACTACTTCCGTTCCGTTGATCTCATCGCCATGCATCGCTCCCATAAGGAGCAGTACAGGTCCCGCCTTTTCCGCCCGTGAGACGGTGATGTTAATTTCCAGCGACGATCGGGATGGAAGTTTTGCAATGCCGATGCTTACCTTCTTTTCCTCACCGGGGAGGATTTTGGTACCATTAAGCATCATTTCACAACGCCCATCCATATTGCTATGCGTTGTCGCTTCCAGGTATACGTTCCCGCTACTGTGTCTCCGTAGTGGACTATAGAAGGGTAAGAAAATTCGTCTGCTTGCTCACCATAGTCGAGCGTGTCGGGCTCAGACCACGTTATTCCGTTGTCTGCTGATACCGACGCAGCAAGCGGTGTGCGCGGCGCCCAGTTACCCGACACCGGGTTGTACACCAACACGAGCCTTCCGTCGTCAAGCTTTGTAAGGTCGATGCCGCTGTTATTGTTCGGGAGGCTTGTCTTGTATACTGGCGACCATGTCTTGCCGTAATCTTCTGAATCACTCCTGCAAATTGCACCTGCGGAACTACGCAGCAGCATGTGTACTTTTCCTGGTGCCGATTCCCACAGAGCGGGTTGAATTACTCCTTCTCCGGTGATGACGTTCCGGTCCATGGAAATGAAGGGAGTTGCTGTCCAGGTTCTTCCTTCGTCTTCGCTTCGATCCACAAATGCATTCCAAAGTCCTCCCTTTTCATCCGACGCCGGTGCGAGCCACGTTCCATCCGACAGCACGATCGGCTTGCTGCGCACTGGACCTCTACCTCCGCGATCACCGGGCACGAGCTCCTGAGCCCGCGACCACGTATTGCCATCGTCATTGGAAACCATGTACCAGGTTTCCCATTCACCAATAGTCTCCCCTACTTTGAAGAACAGGATGAGTCGCCCACCTGGCGTATAAAACAGCACCGGATTCCAGTGTGGATGCTGGCGAACCTTGGCTATCTCCACGGGCACAGACCAATAGTCGGGCGTGCCCTTAGAAATCCAGATCCCGACATCGTCATGCTTCTCCTGAGTGCCGCCGAACCAGGCTACGATAAACTCACCGTCGCGCGTTCGCACAACAGTAGAGGCATGGCACTGCGCAAATGGTTCTTCATCACCAGTGACGAAGCCTCGGAAAAACACATCGACACCTTCGTCAGCAGGTGGTGATAGGACGCCAACTTGCTGCTGCCGTGCACACGAGCACATCATGATGAAGGCAAGGGAAGGTCCGAAGAAAAAAAATGCGGTCTTCATTTGGGGCATTGCAACTGCTGAAGCGGAAAGGCCGTCAGCCAAAAATTGTCGAATCGTAACCAAGATAATAAAAACCTACCGAACAGCATACGGAACTGCAACGCTGATCGTCAACGTGTATGGTTTCAACGGCTACCGCGCGTACCGTTTGGGTAAGAAATTGGAGTTCTGATAAACGCTATTGAGCCCATTTTTGGAATGCACTAACATGCCGCGAATGGTCGATAAAACCGGTTAATGGAAACTGTTTTAGGAACAGCGCGTTGCATATTTCCGTTAGACAAAAATGGGCAGGGTGTGGACGGTACGCCACGTTGGCTTGAGTGTAAGGTTATGCGCGAGTTTAGCCGTTTCCGGCGACCATTTTTCTCCACCTTTGCAATAGGGAAATAGCATGGCGTCATGATTTTGCGTGGGGGATTCATACTGGTCACGTTCCTGCTCTCGTGTGTGGCGATGCCCTGTTCAGGGCAAGACAGCGACACCTTGCTTACCTGGTACCAAAGTTTCTTTCACGACGTCCCTACACAAGATCCCAATCAACGCATTGCCAGTGCAGTAGAGAAGCTCGAAGCAGCCAAGTCTTCCGGCGATCCCGGAAGGATAGCCCGCGCCATGAAGGAGATTGGACTGGTTAAGCTTACGCTCGTCCGAGACCTCGACGAGGCCATGGACCACTTCCTGCAAGCCCTTACCATTGAAGATTCTCTGGGACTTCGTGAGCGACAGACTTTCAGTTACATTGCCATAGCGGATGCCTTTGAGTATGTCGGTAATTATCAACGCAGCGCTGAGTATCTGCAGAAGGCGTTGAACCTCAATGCCGAAACGGGTAGCGTACCGGTATTTGCTTTCATCCTCAACAAGCTAGGGAAAGTCAATGCTGCCCTGGGAAACATCGACCAGGCGTTCGCGAACTACGAACTCGTAATTGCCAACAGGGAGCGGCTTAACCGGCCTTCGCTGGAGGCGCAGGCGCTATTCAACATCGCGGTACTACATGCAAGCCAGGGCAACTACCAGGACGCCTTGCGCGACCACTGGAAGGCGCTTTCCATCTGGCGATCACTCGAAGACAAAAAGAACGAAGCAATCTCCCTGAGCAGCATCGGAGAGCTCTACCACCTGATGAAAAACGATGCACGAGCTCTGGCCAACCACGTGGCAGCACTAAAGATCAGACGCGGTCTTGGCGACAAGCGTGAGCTCGCCGAATCGTATAACAACATCGGCATTATCTACTACGCGAGGGAGAACTACGAACGAGCTATAGCAAATCTTGAACTCGCGCTTGCGGCGGGGTTGGAAAGCGAGGCCAAGCAGGAAATCAGCCGAAGCTACGAGTATCTGTCAAACGCGCACCGGAAGCAAGGCGACTACAAGCGCGCCCTCGAATACAAGGAACTTCATCACGCCATCCTCGACTTCATCCAGAATGAGAAGAACGAACGCGAGTTGCTCGAAATCCAGAACCGCTATGAAATGGCGCAGAAGGAGTCGCAGATCGTGAAGCTGGAGTACGACAGCCAGGAGCGCGAAAGAGAACTGCGAACACAAAAATCGATTCGTAACTTCCTCTACGCGCTTGTGGCACTGATCCTCATCATCGTGGTGCTCATACTTTATTCTTACATCCAGAAACAGAAACACAACAGACACCTCCAGGTTGCGCACAATCGCGTGCAGCACAAGAATGCGCAGCTGCAGAAGTTGAACGCCACGAAGGATAAGTTCTTTTCGATTATCAGTCACGACCTCCGGGGGCCGCTCAACTCGCTCACGTCTTTTTCGGAATTGCTGATCAATCACATGGATCAGCTTACACGTTCGGAGATTCAAAGCCTGGCGCGCGATCTCGATCTCTCTGTAAAGAATCTTTACGGTCTGCTTGAAAACCTTTTGGAGTGGTCGCGCTCGCAGACCGGTACGATGCATTTCATGCCCGAACCTTTTGATCTGTCGGCGTTGCTTGAAGAAAACCGATCACTGCTCAGTCAGCAAGCGCAGAACAAACGCATCACGTTGTTATCCGAAGCCCCGGAGGGTGTCATCGTACGTGCCCATAAACAGTCCGTGAGCACTGTGATACGCAACCTGATCTCGAACGCAATCAAGTTCACGCCTCAAGGCGGCGCCATTAAGCTGAACATCCGGTGTGAGTCGGGAGAAGCAATTGTGTCTGTTGCAGATACTGGCGTGGGGATGGACCAGGAAGCCATAGAAAAAATCTTCCGCATCGATGCGAAGCATACCACTATGGGCACCGCCAACGAAAAAGGAACGGGACTAGGTTTGATTCTCTGCAAAGAGTTTGTTGAAAAGAATCACGGTAAGATTTGGGTAACCAGCGAGCCAGGAAAGGGATCCACCTTCTACTTCTCGCTGCCAGAGCATATCGCCAGAGAGAAACCCGCACATGAACAACTTACCGCTTCTCCCGCACGGCCATAACACCCAGGGGCAGTCACAATTTACTTCGCGGTGAAGGTCAAGGCCGTCATCGATGCGCTAACCCATTCTCTTCCACGAGATAGTCAATCAGCCTTTCGATCGAGCGATCAAGCATTTCAAACACCTCCTGAAACCCGCGCTCCCCACCGAAATAGGGATCCGGTACCTCACCTCCCGGATCCAGAGGATCAAACGATCGGATGAGGTCGATCTTTGCACGAACGCTCCTGCCATTGACAAGGCGTTTTATCGATGCGTGGTTTTGGGAGTCCATTGCAAAGACGTAGTCGTACTCCTCCAGGTGCCTTATGGTCAGCTGTTGTCCGCGATGGTCGACCGTGACACCATTCTTGAGCGCATTGCGTACCGTCCGGGCGTCAGGGGGTTCACCGATATGGAAATTTGACGTCCCGGCTGAATCAGCCTGGAGGGCGCCGTCAAGACCCCGTCCTTTCACTTTATGCTTGAAGATGGCCTCTGCCAGGGGTGATCTGCAAATATTTCCCAGGCAGACAAACATCACTTTTGTCATTGTAAATCAATCAGTTACAAGATATCTACCGAATTTTGCGGTCTTCAGGGCAAAAATAAGAATGTGGGGGTTACTTCCGGGCAGCGAGTCCTATATAGTAATGCATAGCACACTTTAACCGCCTTTTGGTTTGGAAAGTCCCACCGGTTCCCGCCGGTGGGCTTTCTTATTTTTGGTGTTGATGTGTTGATGTGTTGGTGCATAAAGCAGGCCTGATGGCCTTAATGGTTAATGTTGAAGTTGTCTGTTAGCCAATCGAAGCGCCGCGGAGGAGAGGAACCAGGTATCGTTCCGGTTAGTGCCACGGAGTTAACATGGCGTCCCTAGCGGGACGCGTATCAGGCAATGGTTTTCTACAAACATGGCGTCCCTGACGGGACGCGTAGGGTTGATCCCGATTGGGTGTGAACACCAAATGGTATTTCCCCTAAAGGCGTGCCGCGCGTGCTGTCCCTCTACGTTATTATTTACTCTTCCTCCTGACCTTCACCTCTTTTTCATTCACGCCACCGTTCGTTTCACGCTCAAAGCGATACGCGGCGCCGAGGGTTACGGCGCTACGGCCCTGATAGGAATAGTCGCCATGGAAGGTGAAGTGCCCGAACGTTAGGCTGCCGCCTGCTGTGACGCGGAAGCTGTTTTCACGAAATGAAAGGCTGAAGGGATCAGTGATGACGACTTCGTTAGCGGTACCCTGGCCAAAAACAACGTAGGAACCCATCATGTTGGCGGAGGCTCGCGAGGTATTGTAGCCAATACCGCCATAGAAGCCGATCGTACGTATCTGTTTTGAGATGAGGGCCTGCACCAGAAATGAGTGCACCTTGAATGACGTCTCCTGTGGCTTCGTGTCGCCTTCGGGTCGCGGAATTACCTCGAGTGCAGTACGTATCTCACCGGCTACGCGGGTATAACCAACAAGCAGCGAAAGGTCGAACGGTTTGTCGCGCCAGGCACCGATGTGTTGCTTAATGTCGTGTTGAAAGCCCAAACCTACCAAACCAGCGCGGGTAAACGATCCGAGACCAACGGTAGGGATAAACCGAAGCTTGGCGTCCGTCTTCTTTCCGATACCAACAGCCGCCTGAAACATCGGGACAGTCATACCTTGTACGAGCCACCGGTCTCCAAAGTTCAAACCCTTCGCGCCGGTATAGGTTATTGTTTCGGGGCCACCTGGGGTGTTGATGATGCTCTCGTAAAGGGTCTCTGTCTTTGGACCTATCATGGTCGGAACGTATTCGTCACCGCTGATGAGAACGGTGTTGTCGAGATCAAGATCACCGGGCCGGAAAGTGAGCGATGACGAAGGAAAAAATACGCCCGTAGCCGTGATGGAGATGTCGAACCCAAGGCGGTCGTGTGTACGTGCAGTGTGATACCAACCACCATTGACACCGTAAGTAAATCCTTCCATTACAGGCATCATAAAGGTGCTTGTCAATTTGCTGCCATCTCCCACGCCAGCAAGAACAAATTTGGTAAACTCGTTGGCCTGGGCAATGGCGTTGTCGGCTGCGGCAGCAAAGAGTAAAAAGACGGGGAGAAAACGGAGGTAAAAAAATCTCATATCGAAGTAACGGTTAGTTAATGCAATTTACGCTATTGAGTAGGTAATTGAAACCTTGTGTACCTTTAAAGCGATTTAGGTTCTTACATGCGGTTTCTTTACGATTGCTTTATCCTGACATACGACGTTCTGTCCCGCCTGCTTGCCCTTTTCAATCCCAAGGCCCGGCTGTTTGTCGCGGGGCGACGTGGGTTACTGCAAAGGTTGTCGAAAGCCCTCGAAGGCCGCGGGAAGCCCGTGATCTGGTTTCATTGTGCCTCCTTGGGGGAGTTTGAACAAGGCCGGCCATTGATCGCTCATGTAAGGGATGCGTATCCCAATCATCTTATCCTGCTTACCTTCTTTTCACCTTCCGGATATGAAATGCAGAAGGAATATGATAAAGCCGACATAATTTCTTACATGCCCCTGGATAGGCGTTCCAACGCTCGACGTTTCGTTTCCCTGGTGAAACCGGTACTGGCTGTGTTTGTCAAGTATGAGTTCTGGCACTATCACATCGAGGAGTTGCATCGTCAGAACGTTCCGCTGGTTTCAGTGTCAGCCATCTTCCGTCCCGACCAAATCTTTTTCAAATGGCACGGTGGATTTTACCGACGCATACTGCATCGGTTTACCCATTTGTTTGTACAGAATGAAGAATCGATAAACCTTCTTAACAGTATTGGGATTACCCAATGTACGAAGGCTGGTGACACGCGTTTTGACCGGGTATTCGAGATTGTACAACGCGCTGAAGAAATACCGATAGCGCGCACATTCAAGGGATCATCAAAGACGATGGTCGTGGGCAGCAGCTGGCCCGACGACATGGAAGTGTTAACGCCGTTCATAAATAATAAGGGTGGGTCGGGTGAGCTGAAATTCATTATCGCACCCCACGAGATCGGCGAGAATTTCATTCAACGCATTGTGAATTCGCTAGAGGTTCCGACTGTACGCTACTCTCAGGCATCAGGCGCTGATCTCGACTCAGCTCGGGTTTTGATCATTGACAATATTGGAATGTTGTCGCGGCTGTATCGCTACGGCGAATACGCCTTTATCGGTGGCGCTTATGGCGACGGACTTCACAACATACTGGAGGCTGCATGTTATGGATTACCAGTATTCTTTGGGAACCGGAACTACAAGAAATTTAACGAGGCCGTGGAATTGATCCGCCGCGGCGGAGCCTTTGCTGTGGCCGACTATCGGGAACTCCTGGAGCAATATGAACTGCTTCGCGCAGAAGAAAATTACCGAAAAGCAAACAAAGTGTGTGAGGATTACGTTCGTGAGAATTTGGGCGCAACGAAGACCATTGTGCAGTATTTGGACACCATACTAAAGGGCGAATGCAAGGAATTGTGATGCGATCGACGGGATCCTGGTATGACGTCCGGGGTGAGGACGGGAAGGACTACGAGTGTCGCATCCGGGGAAAAATCCGTCTTGAAGGGATCAAGGAGACAAACCCAGTGGCCGTTGGCGATCGCGTAGAGTTTGACGAACGCGATAGTATGATTACGGATATCCTTCCTCGCGACAATCACATCCTGCGCGCATCGATAAAGAAGGTTGGACATTCCAGCGTCCTTGCTGCAAACATCGACCAGGTGATGATCATCGCGACGCTTGCTTTTCCGCGTACCTCGCTGGGATTTATTGATCGGGTCTGTGTATCCGCGGAGGCATTTCGCATTCCTCAGGTTATTGTGTTTAACAAGGCGGATATGCTGGACGACGAAGGGCGCGAAAAACTAAATGAAGCCATGCAGATTTATAATCCCATTGGGATTAAGTGCCTGTCGATTTCCGCGCTGCATGACGACATCACTCCGGTTACATCCGAACTTCAGGGGAAAGTCACGCTCTTTACCGGTCATTCCGGCGTAGGGAAGTCTACCTTACTGAACCGCATAGCGCCACACGTCCAGCAGAAGGTTGGTGACGTTTCAACCTTCACAGGGAAGGGCACGCACACCACCACCTTCGCGGAGATGTTCGAAGTTGATCCGAATACGCGGATCATTGACACGCCTGGCATCCGCGAATGGGGACTTGTAGACATGACGCAGGAGGAACTATCCGACTACTTCCCGGAGATGCGTGACCGTCGCCTCGACTGCCGTTTTGGTCCCCGTTGCATCCATCTCCGCGAACCCAGCTGCGCCATCCGCGCCGCGGTACAAGCTGGGGAGATCGCGATGAGCAGGTATGAGAGTTATGTGAGTATGGTGACGGGAGAGGACAGGAAGAAGTAAGAAGTGGAAAGGTAATCGGTGATCGGTGGTGTGATAGTAGAGACGCGCGACTCGCGCGTCTCGGACCATCACCGCATTTCTTGAGTGTGGGTGTGAGTGCGAGTGCGGTCTGCCAAATTTCGGTGTTCAAATTTCCGATTTCAGAGCTCCGAATCTTAGCGACTTCCTGTAGGGTCTTCAAGGCCTTGTCGATTCCTGGCATTTTGCTACTGATGTCAAGGTCAGGCATGTTGTAATCGATGGGAATACTGATCGACTCCGTCCGAAACGAAATCCTGGGAATGCCAGGCAGCATCGGAGCGGCAGAGGTTTCTCCGAGCGTGAGCAAGGGCTTCATTTCAACGGGATCAAAGAACTCGTTAGCGACCAGGAGACTATCGAGCAGCGTAATTTTCCGGTCTACTTCGTCTTTAAATTTGTGAAGTCGCTCCGCTAGCTGGATCGGAGCTGTGTGTAACGCGACTGAATCACTCAGGAAGTCTGCGTCGAATTTTTTGTACAGCCGAAGGGCTTCCTGGTGGTATTCGGCACGGGACAAGATGAGGGAGTAGGTGCTGT
>Ga0207873_1002795_pt1 | contig 13655 bp, 9 predicted proteins | sample BGWIniCompost_FD_187373 | JGI IMG/M metagenome (GOLD analysis project Ga0207873, IMG submission 187373) | Cellulose adapted compost microbial communities from Newby Island Compost Facility, Milpitas, CA, USA - BGW Initial Compost (SPAdes)... ... | reverse complement strand
TTCGCGGAATGGCGCGGGACGCTGGAGGAGCGGTACCGTCGCCTCGCGGACTCGCTGCGCGCTTCCGGCGTCACCAGCACGGAACGGCTACCCGGAGGCGGTTACTTCCTGCGGCTGCCGCGCGTGGGCGTGGACGGCCGCGTCGTCTTCGCCTCGTACGACGGCCGCTCGGCGCCGGCCACGCGGATCCTCGACCCGAGCACCGGGCGGGTGGAGCGGCTCGCGCGCCGGAACGGACTGGATGCGACGGCGTGGCTCCCCGACGGCTCGGTGCTGACCGCGCAGGGGGAGTGGTTCGGCCCCCATCGCTACTACAGCGACCTCGTCCAGGTCACGCCGGATGGACGCGAGCGTCCGCTCACGCGAGGCGCGCGGCTGAGCTCGCCGGACCCGCTCCCGGATGGCAGCCGTGCCGTGGCGGTGCAGGCGATGGGCGCGACGACCCGGCTCGTCGTCGTCGATCTGAAGACGGGCGAGGTGTCGGCGATCACGCCCGCGGAGCCCGACGTGCACTGGGCGTACCCGAGGTGGTCGCCCTCGGGAGAACGCATCGCGGCGGCGCGCTGGCGGCGCGGGCATTTCGACGTCGTCGTGCTGGACCCCTCCGGCCGCGTGGTCCGGGAGCTCACGGCCGACCGCGCCGTGGACGCCATGCCCGCGTGGTCGGCGGACGGGCGATACGTGATCTTCTCGTCGGACCGGAGCGGGATCCCCAACCTGTACGCCGCGGATCTGGCGGCAGAGGGGGATTCCGTGCGGTTGTTCCAGGTCACGAACGTCCTCACCGGCGCGTTCGATCCCGACGTCTCCCCCGACGGCCGCTGGATTTACTTCGCGGCGTATCACGCCGATGGCTACCACATCGAGCGCATCCCCTTCGATCCGGCGACGTGGCGCGCGCCCGCGCCCCTCGACGGGAGATACCTGGTCGCGGAGCTGGAGGCACCGTACGCGTCGCCGGCGGGTCCATCGGGCGTCGGCGAAATCGCGCGGGACGGCCGCCTCAGCGGCGGCACCCGTCCGTACTCGGCGTGGCCCACGTTGCGGCCGCGGGCGTGGGAGCCGGTCGGGTACGACGAGGGCGGGCTCTTCGTGGGCGCGCGAATCGGCGGCGTGGACCTCGTCGGGCGCCACGCGTTCTCGATCGGGGCTGCCGTCCAGCCTCGGCACGGGCTCGTCGATGGCACGGTGACATACGAGTACGCGGGACTGGGGAACCCCGTTCTCGGCTTCAGCGTGTGGAGGCAGTGGGACGAGATTCCGATCGTGGCGCCGGAGGAGGCGCCTTCAGCCGCGCTCTACGACCGAGAGGACGGCGCCTCGGTCACCGTCACGTTCCTGCGACGCCGCGCCCGGTCGGCCGCCCGCCTTGCCGTCGGGGTCGAGGGCGTAGTGGAGCGTCGGCGCCTGTTCGATGCGCCGGGGCTCGCGCCGGCCTACACCGGCACGAACCTCCTGGGCGCGTTCGTCCAGGCGGCGTTCGCGACGGATCAGACCTACTCATTCTCCATCAGCCGCGAAAATGGTGTGTCGCTCTCGGGAGCCCTCCTGCGACGCTGGGACCTGGAACGGACCGCCACGGCCTCGGGCGTCCCCGTCGATCGGTCCTACACCGAGGCACTCGTGAGCGCGGCCGGGTTCCTCTCGATGCGCGGGCCGGGTTTCGCGAATCACGTCCTCGCGGTGCGCCTTGCCGGCGGCGGGCGCAGTGGACCGGGGGCCGGCTTGTTCGGGATCGGCGACGCTTCCGGCGCCGAACTCGACCTCGGTCCCCTGGGATCGATCGAGGGCCGTCGCTTCTTCCCCATCCGCGGTTTCGGGGCGGATTCCCGGCTCGGGACGCGGGCCTGGACCGCCACCGCCGAGTACCGCTTCCCCCTCGCCCTCGTCGGACGCGGATACCGCCTCTGGCCTCTCTACGTCGATCGCATCTCCGGCGCCGCGTTCCTCGATGCAGGCGACGCCTGGTGCACGCCCGGGCAGCAGGCGGTCTTTACCGGGTGCGGCGGCAGGGAGGCGGCTCCCCTGGTGGGAGCGGGCGGCGAGCTCATCGTCGACATGCAGGCGATCCTATGGTTCCGGCTCCGCGCCGGCATCGGCTTCCCGATCCACGGCGCCGTCCCGGGCAGCCGCCCCGCCGCGTATCTGCGGTTCGGATCGTATTTCTGATCGGATTCCGAGCGATCGGAGCGTCTTCGTGAGTGGGTTCGGCCGATCCGGGTCGTACTCCCGACTTGGGGGTCCGGCCGATCCCGGCCGTCCGTCGTCCCGGGTGGTACGAAACCTGAGGTCTTCTGCGGCAAGGGGAGGCAGAGACCGATTGGCCTTGCCCCGCGCGGACGGAGGGCGCCGTTCGGGGAATCGCAACGACCGGGGGATCCATGGGCGGAAAACGGCCGGACCAGTATCGCATCGACTACGACGAGGCGGGCGCCACCGACTACAAGTCCTATCCCGACCAGCCCGAGGACCGGCGCCAGGACGCGCAGGTCTACGGGCAGGGCATGAAGGGGCGCGCTCGCAGGCGGCAGCCGATTCCGCCGCGGGTTCCCGAGCCCGGCGTCGAGGAGGAGCGCCTCGCCGAGTGGGAGCGGCAGCACAGGATCCACGAGGAAGCAGCACCGGAGGGGGAGGTCGAGGGCGGGGAGCCGCTGCCGCCGGGAGCTTGACCTATCGGTGCTCGGTCACGCCGACCTGGCGGCAGTACTCGAGCACCGGGCACGTCGAGCACCGCGGTCTCGTCCGCGTGCAGATGTGCTTCCCGAACGGGACGAGCAGCTCGTTGATCTCCACGCGGTGACGCGGCGGAACCTTCTCCTCGAGCGCCGTCATTGTTCGTTCCGGGGACCGCGTCCGCACGTACCCCCAACGGTTCACCACGCGGTGCACGTGCACGTCCGCGCTGACCCGGGGCTCGCCGCACGCGATACCCAGGACCAGGTTCGCGCACTTGGGACCGACGCCGGCGAACGACCGCAGCACCCCCTCATCGCACGGGAGCGTCCCTTCGTGTTCGGCCTCGACTCGCCGCGCGATGTCGCGGATCTGACGAGCCTTCCGCTCCCTGAACGTCGACCCGTGGAGCAGCGTCTCGATATCCCGCTCCGGCAGCGCGGCCATCGCAGCGGGGGTTCGCGCACGATCGAACAGGCGCCGCGACACCTCGAGCGTCTGCTCGTCCCGCGTCCGCGTCGAGATCACGCACGCGACGAGCAGCTCGAACGGCGTGTCGTACCCTTCCTCCGCCAGTTCGAACAGCGCCGCCTTCGGGTACCGCCGCACGGCGGCCCGGATGCGGCCGAGCATCTCCCCGAGGTCGTACGCCCGCTTGGTGTCTTTCTCTGGCACGCGTCCCGCTCCGCCGGCGATTCGCGGCCGGCGCCGCCGACTCGTGGCTGGTGTCGCCGGCTCGCGGATGACGCCGGCGATTCGCGGCCGGCGCCGCCGCAAGCGCCGTTCCGACCGGGCCCGCGCCGGTCGCCCCCACCATGCCCGGGGCGTTGCGTTGGCGGTAGCCGGGCATGCTCGGCCACGGGGTTCAACGGCAGCTTCCGGGCGGCCGATCGTAACCCTCTGCCTCCGTGCAATTTATCAAAATTTTTCGCGCGTCCGGGGAGCCGATCGGCCTCTTCGGGGTATGATCCTTGCGTTCCCGAACGCGCCCCTTGACCCCAAGATGTCGGGGTATTATCATGGGCTCCCCACAACATATTGGGTGCCCGGAGTCGGGAGTCAGCGTAGGCGGGGCTTTCACCCCGATCGTTCGACAAGTCCAAGCGCTTTCGCTTTTTTGTTGTCTTTGCAGTTCGCCGTGTTGGCGTTTCAATCCCCAGAGTTCCCGTTCTAGTCCGAAGGAGACCCGATGGATCGCAACCAGACTCGCCCGGCGGACCCGGAGCTGTTCAGCGTGCCCGGGCCCGACCAGATGCCTGACGATCTGCCGCCCGCGGAGCTGTCGGAGAACGCGCGGATCATCCTGGCGCGCCGCTACCTGAAGAAGGACGAGCAGGGGCGGCCGATCGAAGAGCCGGAGCAGATGTTCTGGCGGGTCGCGCGCGTCATCGCCGAGCAGGACGCGAAGTACGGGGCGAGCGAGGGCGCGGTCGATGCGCTCGCGCGCGAGTTCTACCGCATGATGACGCAGCGGATCTTCGAGCCGAACTCGCCGACGCTGATGAACGCCGGGCGTCCGCTGGGGCAGCTCAGCGCGTGCTTCGTGCTCCCGGTCGAGGACACGCTCTCGAACGGCCGTGACGGGATCTACGACACCCTCCGGTCCATGGCGCTGGTGCACCAGTCGGGCGGGGGGACGGGCTTCTCCTTCAGCCGCCTGCGCCCGGCCGGGGACTTCGTGCGCTCGACCTCGGGCGTGGCGAGCGGTCCGGTCTCCTTCATGCGCCTCTACGACTCCTCGACGGAGGTGGTCAAGCAGGGCGGCACGCGCCGCGGCGCGAACATGGGGATCCTGCGGGTCGACCACCCGGACATCCGGGAGTTCATCACCTGCAAGAACGACGTCACGCAGATCACGAACTTCAACATCTCCGTGGCGGTGACCGACGCCTTCATGGAGGCGTTGAAGAAGGGCGAGAAGTACCCGCTGGTCAACCCGCGCACGGGCGAGGTGGTCGGCTACGAAGACGCGCGTGAGATCTTCGACCTGATCGTCGAGGGCGCGTGGAGCACGGGCGAGCCTGGCGTCTTCTTCATCGACCGGGCGAACTACTACAACCCGGTCCCGAAGCTGGGCAGCTACGAGGCCACGAACCCGTGCGGTGAGCAGCCGCTCCTGCCGTACGACGTCTGCAACCTGGGCTCGATCAACGTCGGGGTGTTCGCGAAGCTGGATGCGCCCGCCAACGCGCCGGTCGAGGAGAAGATCGACTGGGACGGGCTGCGCCGGGCGGTGCACCTGGCGACGCACTTCCTGGACAACGTGATCGACGCGAACCAGTACCCGCTCCCGCAGATCCACGAGCTAGCGCACAAGATCCGCCGGATCGGGCTCGGGATCATGGGGTGGGCGGACCTCCTGGTGCGCGTGGGCGTGCCGTACAACAGCGAGGAGGGCGTCCAGCTCGCCCGCAAGCTCATGGCCTTCATCGACAACGAGTCGAAGAACGCCTCGGAGAAGCTGGCCGAGCAGCGCGGCACCTTCCCGGCCTGGGAAGAGAGCATCTGGGGTCCGGACGATACCTGCGCCCGGGACAAGGACGGCAACCGGATCCGCCCGATGCGGAAGCTGCGCAACTGCAACACGACGACGGTCGCGCCGACCGGGACGATCTCGATCATCGCCGGGTGCTCGGGCGGGATCGAGCCGCTCTTCGCCGTCGCTTTCATGCGCAACCAGGCCGGCGTGCTGATGCCGGACGTCAACGAGGACTTCGTCCGCATCGCGAAGGCCCAGGGGTGGTACTCCGACGAGCTGATGCGGCGCATCGCCGAGGAAGGGCACATCCACTTCCCGGAGGTGCCGGAAGAGGTCCAGCGCGTCTTCGTGACGGCGCACGACGTCACGCCCGAGTGGCACATCCGGATGCAGGCCGCCTTCCAGGAGTACGTGGATTCGGCGATCTCCAAGACGTGCAACTTCCCGGAGCACGCCACCCGGGAGGACGTGCGGAAGATCTACATCCAGGCGTACGAGCTGGGGTGCAAGGGCGTGACGGTCTACCGTGACGGGAGCCGCCCGATGCAGGTGCTCTCGACCGGGAAGACCGCCAAGCAGGTGGCGAGTGCGGAGGCGACGACGTCGCTGGCCGACACGGAGGCGGCGCTCGCCGACGCCCGCGAGCGGATCCACCAGCTCGAGCAGGAGATCGACCAGCTCCGCGAGCAGCTCCGCGAGGCCGAGGAGCGCAATCAGAAGCGCCGGCACAAGCGAACCCGTCCGCAGATGCTCGCGGGGAAGACGTACCGCATGCCGAGCCCGCTGGGCGACCTGTACGTCACGATCAACCAGGACGAGCAGGGACGTCCCTTCGAGGTCTTCGCGACGCTGGGGAAGGCCGGCGGCGCGGCGATGGCGGACGCCGAGGCGATCGGCCGTCTGATCTCGCTCTCGCTGCGCAGCGGGATCTCGATCACGGACATCATCCAGCAACTGCGCGGCATCTCCTGTGATCGGGCCGTCGGCTTCGGGCCCAACAAGGTGCTCTCGATGCCGGATGCAGTCGCCCAGGCGCTCGCGCTCTACGAGGCAGAGCGCGCGGGCGTGCAGCAGGAGCTGCTGCCGGTCACGCAGCCGCCGGTCGCCGCGTCCGCCACGGTGCCCGCGCCGGTGCAGCAGCTCGAGCTCGGACGCTACGACTCCGGCGCGGCCTTCCTCGGCACGTGCCCCGAGTGCTCCTCCGATCTCCATTACATGGAGGGGTGCGTGAAGTGCTTCTCGTGCGGGTACAGCGAGTGCGGATGAGCTGATCGCGTCCCGCCCCCGGCGCCGGGACCGGCGCCGGGTCGAGAGCCGACCAACGCCGGGTCCGGTGCGGCAGCGCCGGACCCGGTTTGCCTTGCCACGCCCCCGGCGGCAGGGCACATTTCCGGGCGATGGGGAGTAACTGCCTCGCGGAAGTGCGGACGATCGTCGATCGTCCATGGCCGCTGCGGAAAGGACATGCGGCCTCCGACCACTCAACCCTCCAGGTGACGATGAGGAAATTCCGTATACCTACCGTCGCGCTGGCGACCGCCATCGCCGCCACCGTCCTGGCGAGCCCTTCGGCGGCGCAGCGCATCACGGTCGAGCGGATCTTCGCCTCCAACGACTTCCGTCTCCAGGGCCTCGCGCCGCGGAAGTGGCTCAGCGACGGCGCTCGCTACGCGATCGTCGAGCGCAACCCGCGCACCGGCGCGACCGACCTCTGGATCGAGGATGCCCGCTCGGGCGAGCGCACGCTCCTGATCGACGGCAAGACGCTCGTCCCGCCCGGCGCGCGCGAGCCGATCGCGATCGAGGACTTCGACTTCTCCGCAGACGAGACGAAGGTCCTGATCTTCACGAACACGCAGCGCGTCTGGCGGCAGAACACCAAGGGGACCTACTACGTCTACGACGTCGCCACCAAGCGCCTCACGCCCGTCTCGACGCGACCCGGGTGGCAGATGTTCGCGAAGTTCTCGCCCGATGGGACCAGGGTCGGCTTCGTGCGCGACCACAACATCTTCGTCACCGATCTGCGCACGGGCGCCGAGACGCAGCTCACGACCGACGGCAGCGAGACGATCATCAACGGGACCTTCGACTGGGTCTACGAGGAAGAGCTGGGGCTGCGCGACGGCTGGCGCTGGAGCCCGGACGGAAGGAAGATCGCCTTCTGGCGCCTCGACCAGAGCCCGGTCCGGATCTTCTACATGATCGACGATCTGGGGCTGTACTCCCAGCCGATCCCGCTCCGCTACCCGAAGGCGGGGGAGGCGAACTCGATCGCGCAGATCGGAGTCATCAACCTCGCCGATGGCAGCGTCGTGTGGATCGACACGGGCGCCGACACCAACGTCTACCTGGCGCGGATGGATTGGGCCGCGTCGCCCGACGAGCTGGTGATCCAGCGGCTGAATCGCCATCAGAACCGGCTCGAGGTCATGCTGGCGGACGTGCGGACCGGCCGGGCGCGGGTCATCATGACCGACAAGGATGAGAAGTGGGTCGACGTCGACGACGACCTCACCTGGATCGCCGGCGGCACGCGCTTCGTCTGGTCGAGCGAGCGGGACGGCTACAACCACCTCTACCTCTTCGACCGCGAGGGTCGCCAGATCCGGAAGCTGACCGACGGCGCCTGGGATGTGACCGAGTTCTACGGCGTCGATGAAGCCAACGGTTGGATCTACTTCGCGGCCTCCGAGGCGAGCCCGCTGGAGCGGCATCTCTACCGAGTCCCGCTGAACGGCGGCGCCATGGAGCGGATCACGCGGGAGCCGGGAACCCACTCGATCAGCTTCAGCCCTGATTTCAGCCTGTTCATCGACACCTACTCGAGCGCGGCGGTCCCGCCGCTCGCGCGGGTGCACGAGGCCGACGGCCGCCTCGTCCGGCCGCTGTTCGACAACGCCCGCGTCGCCCGGGAGCTCGAGCGCGCCGGCGCCCGGCCGCCAGAGTTCTTCACCTTCACCACCGATGACGGCGTCGAGCTGAACGGCTGGATGATCAAGCCGCCGGATTTCGACCCGTCGCGCCGGTACCCGGTCCTGATGTACGTCTACGGCGGTCCGGGCTCGCAGACCGTTCTGGACGCCTGGGGCGGGACGCGTTACCTCTGGCACCAGGCGCTCGCCCAGCGGGGCTACATCGTGGCGAGCATCGACAACCGCGGCACCGGCGCGCGCGGGAGCGCTTTCAAGAAGATCACCTACCTGAACCTGGGCGAGTACGAGAGCAACGACCAGATCGCCGGCGCGCGGTACCTGGCGTCGCTCCCGTACGTGGACGCGTCGCGGATCGGGATCTGGGGGTGGAGCTACGGCGGTTACATGACCGCCCTCACGATGGCGCGCGGGGGTGAGCTCTTCCGCGCGGGGATCTCGGTGGCGCCCGTGACCGACTGGCGGCTGTACGACACGATATACACCGAGCGCTTCATGCGTACGCCGCAGGAGAACCCGGAGGGATACCGAAAGGGGTCGCCGATCACGCACGTCGAGGGGATCAAAGGGCGCCTCTTCCTGATCCACGGCACCGCGGACGACAACGTGCACTTCCAGAACGCGGTGCACCTCGTCCAGGCGCTCCAGGACGCGGGGAAGCAGTTCGACTTCATGCTGTACCCGAACCGGAACCACTCCATCTCGGGCGGCAACACGTCGCTGCACCTCTACACCATGATGACGGAGTGGTTGGATGCGAACCTGAAGGGCGAGCGGCCGGCGAGCTGAAGGCGACCCGCGAATCATGGGCCCGCCCGGGCCCCGGATGGAGCCGGAAAAGAGAGGGCGTCGGGCGGCACGCGTGCCGCCCGACGCCCTCTCCTCATGTCGGCCCGTGCGTCCCGTAGGCCTGCGCGGCGCTCAATACACGTCGAGGAGCTGCACCCAGCTCCCCGCGCTTCCGGGCGCTGGCACGAACAGGCGGTCGAACGGCTCCTGGTCCCACGCCAGCGAGTGGAACATGATGCCGTTCAGCGTCGCGACCGGCCGCACGAAGTCGTTCGGGAGCTGGAAAACGGTCCCGGTCGCCTGCCAGTACGCCCGTCCCACGCGGACGGGTCCCTCCGGCACGCCAGGCACGGGCGGCGTCGGCCCGTAGAGCTGCGCGACCAGGGGGGTCGGCACACGGTGCATCGCTTCCTCGAGGGGCATCAACTGGTACTTCTTCGGCTCGCATGCGCCGAGCGTCATGGCCGCGACGGCGACCAGGCCGGCGGTACGGAAGAATTTCATCAGGGTCTCCTCTCGGTTGACGATCCATCCGGTCCGCGGCATCCTTCCCCGCGGCATCGCCCTTGCCGCGCGGTCGCGCGGCCCGAATACCCGACGGAGTGTGCCAATGCGAATCGCCATGGATCCGGTCCCGGTAGTCCTGGGGATTTACGCCCACGTCGGCGAGCTGCTCGCGCGCGTGATGGAACGACACGAGGGCGGCGACGCCGAGTCCCTCGGCCGTCGCTTCGGCCGTCAGCGTGCCGAGGCCGCGGACCGCGAGGTCAGCCGCCTGGTCCACGCGCTCCACGCGGACGTAAAGGTCGCCGACAAACTCCTCAAGAAGACCGGCGACGTCTGGAAGATATCGCGCGAGACGGATCTCGTCGACCTCGTGATCCAGGCCCGGGGCGACGAACAGACCCCGCAGTCCTACGTCCACCTGAAGCCCGACCAGGTACGGGCGCTCCTGTACGCGATCCGGGACGCCGCGCGGGGGACGGGAGAGGACCGGGAGACGATCGAGCAGCTCGAGCGCGCCGCCGACGCCCTCGAGGCTCGCCCCGGCGGCTACCTCGCCTTCGGCTTCGATCCCTGGAGATCGTGATCCGGGGCGGCGGCCGTCCGGCTTGTCCCGCCGGGCGTCGGCGTCTACGTTGAACGCCGCGGACCCGACCCTCGTTACGCAAGCCTTCCATCCATGAAGCGATCGCCACTGCTGGCGGCTCTCCTCGTCCTCCTTGCGGGACGCGCGGCGGCCCAGGAGCCTTCACGCCTCGATCCCGCGCTTCGCCTGTCTCGCTGGTCGGCGGGGGCTCGTGTCGACTCGGCGGCCCCGGCGCCGACCATCCCGGCCGCCCCGGGCCGTGCCGCCTTTGCCCTCGGCGCTACGGCGCGCATCGGCGGCGAGCCCTACGTCCGCGCCCTGATTCGCCTCGCCCCGGGCGGGGAGGCCGCGCTCCGGCGGCTCGGCGTGCGCATAGGCGTGCGTGCAGGCGACGTCGTCACCGCGCGCATCCCGCCGTCCGCGCTCCCCTCGCTGGCGGCCGAGCCGTCCGTGCGGTTCGTGGAGGCGGCCGCGTGGCTGACGCCGGAGCTCCACGCGCCTCGGGCGCCGATGCCCGATGCGGGACCCTCCGCCGCGGCGCCGTCTGCACCCGTCAACGACACCGCCATCGTCGGGATCGGCGTCGAGGGACTCCGCCGCCGCGACGGCGATCGCTTCTACGGCCTCACCGGGCGCGGCGTCGTGATCGGGATCGTGGACACGGGGATCGACCTCGCCCACGAGGACTTCCGGGACGGGAACGGGCGCACGCGGATTCTGTACGCCTGGGACCAGAGCGTCACGGACGGGCGGCCGCCCGGCGCCGTGGGAGACGACGTCCTGGACTACGGCCACGAGTGCGTCGCCGCCGACATCGAAGCCGGGCGCTGCCCGATCACCGACCCCGTGGGGCACGGTACGCACGTGGCCGGGATCGCCGCGGGCGACGGCTCGGCGACGGGGAACGGACTCCCGGCCTACCGTTACGTCGGCACCGCGCCCGACGCGGACCTGATCGTGGTTCGCGCCGGCGACAGCGGTTTCACCAGCGACCAGCTCCTGGAAGGCGTCGCCTACATCTTCGCACGGGCCGCGGAACTAGGGCGCCCGGCCGTCGTGAACCTCTCCGTCAGCACGCAGTCGGGCCCGCACGACGGGAGCACCCTCCTCGAGCAGGGACTCAACGCCCTCGCCGGGCCGGGGCGGCTGATCGTGGCAGGGGCGGGGAACCAGGGGGTGAACGAGAACGAGACGCCGGCCTTCGTCCGCGCGCCAGCGCACGCGATGGGCACGCTCGCGGCCAGTGCGACCGGCGAGCACACGCTGGTCGTCCCGGCCTACTCGCCCCGCGCCGGCGCGCTGAACGATGGCGCCGTCCTCGAGCTGTGGTACGAGGGGGAGGACTCGCTCACGGTCACCGTCGTCTCGCCCCGCGGCGACAGCCTGGTCGCGGCCACTGGCGACAGCGCGCTCGTCCAGACGCCCGGCGGCACGATCGGCATCCTGAACGCCGTCGGCGGGCCGCAGGCCACGAACGGCGACCACGTCGCGTTGATCGCCATCGCGGACGAGGACGCCGCCGCGCCCCCCGATCCCGGCCGCTGGACGATCCGCGTCCGCAAGACCCGGGGCTACGGCCCCGGCACGTACCACCTCTGGCTCATCGGCGGCACCTTCGACAATCCGGTGGAGCTGGCGAAGCTCGAGGGCGGGACGACGAACTCCCACCTGGTCGGCTCGCCCGCCACCGCCGACCGCGTGATCGCCGTGGCCGGGTACGTGACGAAGCAGGAATGGCGCACCGTCGGCGGCGAGGTCCAGAGCTTCCCCTTCCGCGAGCCGACGGGCGACATCGCGTCCTTCAGCAGCCCCGGCCCCCGGCGCGACGGCGTGCTCAAGCCGGAGATCAGCGCGCCGGCCAAAGTCGTCGTCTCGGCGCGCGCGGCAGGGGGTTCCACGTACACGGGCCTCCCCTGGCTCGTCGAGGAAGACGGTGTGCACGCCGCGCTCCTCGGGACGAGCATGGCGGCGCCCTTCGTGACCGGCGTCGCGGCGCTCCTCCTCCAGATCGATCCGAAGCTCACGCCGGAGAAGGCGCGCGAGATCCTGACCGCGTCCGCACGACGCGACGCCTTCACCGCCATGCCCCGCACGGGCGAGCCGCAGGGCAAGGTGCCCAACGCCCAGTGGGGGTACGGCAAGCTCGACGCGGCCGCCGCCGTGCGCCGCCTGCGTCCCGACGGCGCGCTCCCGGGCGGCGAGGTCGTCAATCTGTCCGAGAACCCCGTGCGCAGCGGCCGGCTGATCATCAATTACGTCCAGCGCCCCCGGTCGATCACGGTCTACTCGATCACGGGGGAGCGTGTGCGTCGATTCGCCGAACAGGAGATCGGCGACCGGCTCACGGTCTGGCCCCTGGACACGGACGGCGGACGCCCCGTCGCCAACGGCGCGTTCATCCTCGCCGTCGACATCGCGGGCGAAATGGTGCTCAAGAAAGTCTTCGTGCTCCGGCCATGATCGCGCGCGCCGCGTCCCACGCCCGGATCGGGGGCCTGCTCCTGGCCGCGGTGGTCATCTGCGCTCGCGCGGCCGTCGCACAGGACCCGGGCGCGACGGCGGCCGCGGTGCTCCGCGTCGCCCCGGCGCCCCGCCCCCTCGCCCTCGGCGGGGCTTATGTTCCCTTCGCCGACGTGCTCAGTGTCTTCTACAACCCCGCCCGTCTCTCCGCCGCGGACCCCGCCGCCGCGCTCGCCTACCGCACGCTCCCGGTGGAGGCCGGGATCGGGTCCGCCGCGCTCGCCGCTCGTCTCGGCCCGGGCACGTTCGGCTTCGGCGCGCAGTTCCTGAATTACGGGGAGATCGAGGTCGTCGAGCCGGATCCGTCGACCGGCGGGGAGATCGGGCTTCCGACGGGCGAGCGCGTCGGGGGCGGCGAGCTCGTGGCCACGGCGGCGTACGGCGTGAGGTTGGGGGGAATGTTCGAGTTGGGCGCGGCCGCGAAGCTGATTCGCCTCCAGCTCGCCGAGGCGTCCGCCAGCGGCGCCGCATTCGACGTCGGAGCGGCGGTCGAGGGCTGGGATGGGCGCGTGGCGTTGGGGGTCGCGGTCCAGAACCTCGGCGGCGACATCGGCCCGGGGAGAGAGTCGCCGCTCCCGCGGATGATCCGCGCGGGCGCGGCGCTGCGCCTCGAGGCGCCGGCCGGTCTCCAGGCCGTACTCGTCGCCGAGGCGGTGGAGCAGGGCGGCGCCGTCTCGCCCCTCGGCGGGATCGAGGTCGGGAGGGTGCGCCCGGGCGCCGCAATCGTCGGACGCCTGGGATACGACGGCAGCGCCGGCGAGGGCGCGCGCGACCCGCTCGTCGCCGGCGCCGGCATCCTCCTCGGCGGCCTCGCCCTCGACTATGCGTACCGCGCCCTCGGGCCCCTGGGCGCAACCCACGTATTCGGCGTCACGGTCCGCTTCCGGTAGGACGGTCTTTCGCGGTCTGCCTCGGTTCGGGAGCCCGGCAAGGAGTAGCCAGGCAGGCGGGCCAGGCGCTGGGAAATCCCGGCCAGACGCCGCCCTCAGCCGTTGATCGCTTTCACGATCTCCGCGCCAAGCGCCTCGATCTGCCAGCGCCGAAGCCCGGGAACCTCCGCCAGGGCCTCGAGGGAACGGGGTCGCAGACGGGCGAGCTCCTCGAGCTGGGAGCGAGGCATCAGGAAGCCGCGGTCGATCCCGAGCGCCGTCGCCACCTCGTCACGCGCCGC
>Ga0207873_1002794_pt1 | contig 13657 bp, 9 predicted proteins | sample BGWIniCompost_FD_187373 | JGI IMG/M metagenome (GOLD analysis project Ga0207873, IMG submission 187373) | Cellulose adapted compost microbial communities from Newby Island Compost Facility, Milpitas, CA, USA - BGW Initial Compost (SPAdes)... ... | reverse complement strand
GAGCCTGAGCGTGCGGACGTAGTCCACCAGCCGGTCGGTGAACGGCTTCAGGATGCTTTCCTGGACGTAGACCCGCTCGGTGGAGGTGCAGACCTGGCCGGCGTTGAGCAGCGCGGCCCAGGCCACCCCCGGCACCGCCACGTCCAGGTCGGCGTCCTCGGCGACGATGAAGGCGTCCTTGCCGCCGAGCTCGAGGTGGGTCTTCTTGACGCGCTCGGCGGCCAGGCGGGCGATCTCGCGGCCGGTGGCGAACGAGCCGGTGAAGGCGATCATGTGCGTGTCCGGGCTCACCACCAGCTCGCGCCCGACCGTCGCGCCGAAGCCGGTGACGATGTTGACCACGCCGGGCGGCAGGTGGTCGAAGATCTCGGCGAAGCGCAGCGTGGTGAGCGGGGTCATCTCCGAGGGCTTGATCACCACCGTGTTGCCGGCGGCGAGCGCCGGGGCGACCTTCCAGGCCATCAGGAGGATCGGGTAGTTCCAGGGGACGATGGCGGCGACGACGCCGTAGGGCTCCTTGAGCACCATGGCGAGCTGCGAGGGCTCGACGGAGGGGATGACACGGCCGCGGGTGTTGCGCTGCAGCTCGGCGTAGTAGTCGAAGCAGGCCGCCGCCCAGCCCATCTCGTCGCGGTTCTCGGTGAGCGGCTTGCCGCCCTCGCGGGTCAGCAGGGTGGCCAGCTCCTCGGTGCGCTGGCGGATCTTGCGCGCCACCTCGTGGAGCATGTGCGCCCGGTCGTGGGCGGTGACGCGGCGCCACTCGCGGAAGGCGGCGTTGGCGGCGGCCACCGCGCGGCGGGCGTCCTGCTCGTTGCCCATCGGCGCGTGGCCGATCACCTCCTCGGTGGCCGGGTCCTGCACCTCGAACGTCTCGCCGGTCACGCTCGGGACGTGCTCGCCGCCGATCCACATCTGCTCCGACATCGTCGTCTCCCCCTTATCGCGTGGCGCGTCGAGACGTGCGAATGCGCAGCGTGCTAACGCGCTACCGGACTCACAGCCACCTGGCGATATCCTCCCACAGCTCCGGCATGCCTAGCGTCTCGGCGAACTGCGCGGCCCAGAAGCGGACGCGCGCCACGTCGAGGCCGGGGTTCGCCTGGATGATGTTGTAGATGTCCTGGAGGTCCTGGTCGCGGTGGGACACCGCCTTGTAGACGATCAGGTCTTCCGGGGTGGGCAGGCGGACCTTCACCCCCTGCAGGTCGCGGACGGATGCGCGGGCGATGGCCTCGGCGTCGAACGGCATCGAGCTCAGCGACAGGTCGATCGCGATGCCGGTCGGCTCGTGCTGGAGCAGCAGGACGCGGCTCTGGCGCGCGAGCTCCACGGACTCCTCGATGTGCGGGGTGATGTTGAAGGCCGAGGCCGCGAGCACGAGCACGTGCAGGTCGCTCAGGTCCAGCAGGAGCGTGACATCGATGTCGCGGGTCAGCCGGGGCCTGCCGAGGATGCTCGCTGCGACGCCGCCGATCACCATGCCCTGGTCATCGAACTGCCGCAGCAGGAGGCGCACGGCGTCGAGCGCCGAACGCAGGGCCGTGTCGTGGATGTCGTAGATCGGGCTGGGCCAGTCGCGCAGGGCGCGCGACCGGAGCGGCGCGGCAACACAGGGCTGGGCCGCGCGCAGCCGCACCCAGCGCGCGCGTGCCGCGTCCGCGCCATCTTCGTGGGGCGGCGGGCCGGGGGCACGGGCCCGGCCGATCAGGGCCTCCAGCTCACGGAGGCGCTGCGCAGGCGTTGTGGCGCGCAGCTCAGCGGCGCCGGCCGCCTCCGGCGCCCGCCGGCGCTCGCGGAGCGCGATCGGCTCCTCTACGGTGACCACAGGCTGGCTCATCGCGCCTCCGTATAGGGGCGGGCGCGGCGCGCGTCTACACCTCGCCGTACTCCTCGAGCAGCTCGCGCCACTCGCCCGCCAGCTCATCGCGCCGGGCGGCGTAGTAGATGTGGTCCACGCCGTCCTCGTCGCGGTACACCAGGTCCACCTGGCTGCGCATGGGGCGCAGGTAGCCGATATTGCCCCACCAGCGGACCTTCTCCTCGTCGAGCGGCGCATCCTGCAGCGCCATGCGGGCGGCGTACTGGCGCACCGTGCCCTCCTCGATGTCCTGCAGGCGCCAGGGCGCGCCGCTGACCTCGCCGGTGCGCAGGTTGCGGAAGACGAAGCGCTGCTCGCCGTTCTCGTCTGCGGTGACGCTCACCACCTCGATGCCGGTGCGCGGGCGCGGCACGCGGATCAGGTTGAGCCAGGCCTCGGTGAGCTTCTCGCGCGGGACGTTCGGGTACTCCTGGTACCCGACGCCCTCCTTGTCCTTCATCGCCAGGTCGAAGCGCGGCTGCCCGCTCTCGTCGCGCCAGATGCGCCACAGGCCGCCGCGGCCGCGCCAGCGGTAGCGGCGCTCGCCCCACGCGCCGTTGGCCGGCTCCTCGGCCGGCTGCTCCTGCGTGAGCATCGGCTCATCCTCGCGGAAGGCGCGCGGCTCGCTCTCGACCGGCTCGGCGCCCTTGTCGCTGAGCAGCGCCTGCCAGCTATCGCCGAGGCCCCAGTCCGAGACGCCGAAGAAGACGTGGTCGATGACGCCGTTCGCGTCGCGGTGGACGAGGTCGTACTTCGTGCGGTTGCCCTGGCGGTAGGCGCGCCACAGGCCGAGCCGGCCGCGCCACTTCACCTGGCTCTGGACGTCGAGGCGCCCCTCGCGCATGTCCTCGTAGCGGCTGATGGCGTAGGCCCACAGCCCCTGCGCGCGCTCGCGGGTCACGCCCGCCGTCGTGCGCAGGTCGCGCACCTCGTAGTACCAGGAGCCGCCGCGCTTCTGCGCGCCGACGATCTCGACGCCGCTGCGGGGCAGCTCGAGCTCCTCGCCGTTGTCGAGCGGCGAGGAGGCGCCCTCGGCGAGCGCGCGCCGGCAGAGCTGGATCACCTCGCCGCGGTCGGCGGGCACCGTCTCGCCGTCGCGGCGGACGTAGATCACGCCGTCCGAGCCCATGAACGGCGGCGGCTCGTGGGCGCGCACCTCGACGCGCATCAGGTCGCGGCCCTCGTAGTTCATCAGCTCGAGCGTCAGGTACGGCTGGGGCGCGATGTGCTCCTGGACGCTGCGCCGCAGCGCCTCGCTCACCTGGTCCGGCCGGGCGACGCCGGTGATCACGGTGCCCTCGCGGTCGCAGCCGATGAACAGCGTGCCGCCGCCGAGGTTGGCGAGCGCCGCGACGTCCTTCCAGAGCTCCTCGAGAACGGCCGGGTCGTCCGGGCGGAGCACCTGGCGCTCGTTGGGCGGGCCGAAGCGCAGCGTGTCCACCTCCCACTGCTTCTGGTCGCGCTTCGGCACGCGCACCCGGTCGAACTCCTGCGAGGTGAAGAGCGCCTTGAGCGCGGCGAAGGTCGGCTCGGGCAGCAGCAGCTCGACGTAGCGGTCGCCGATGCCGTGGCGGTGCCAGGCGTCCCCCTCGCCGGGCGGCATGCGCCGCAGGCGGTGCGCGTCCGAGCCCTGGATGCAGAACATGCGCCGCTCGTAGTGCTCGGTGCGGCCGTTGTAGAAGCCGGGCGAGGTGAACTTCTCGTGGTCGGTGTAGAAGTTGATGAACTCGAGCGCGTGCAGGTCTCGGTGCTGGGTGGCGGCGACGCGCGCCTGGCCGCTGGTGCCCATGCGCAGCGTCTCGGTGATCACGCCGTTCGGGCCGTTGACGTGCGGCGCGATCACGATCCCGCCGGCGCGGGCGATGATCTCGTAGGCCTCGGTGACGTGGCGCGTGTCAGCGATCGAGCATGCGCCCGCCTTGAGGACGTCGGGCGGGACGCCGAGCTGCAGCAGGGTGGCCTCGATCAGGCTGATCGGGCGGTCCGGCGCGAACAGGGCCAGGATGTGCGCGCCGTAGTGCGAGGTGAACTCGAAGCCGGGCAGCACGGTGATCTTGGACAGCAGGCGGCGGTACTCGCTCAGCCGCTCCTGCTCCTCGGGCGTGAGGCGCTGAGCGCGCTCCAGGGCCTCCAGGAAGTCGATCTCCTGGCGCATGCGCTCGTAGCCGTGAACCGTGTTGTGGTCGGTAAACCCGATGATCGAGAGTTCGCGCCGCTCGGCCTCCTGCAAGATCTCTAGGTAGCTTGCGTCCGGCTCGGCATAGTCCTCGGAAGCGGGCGTATGAATGTGTAAATCAGCTCGGAACCATCGCATCCCATCGCGTGCGCCATTTCCGTTGCTCGCCATGTTGTGTTGCTCCAATTACGCTCAATGACCAGAATCTCTTGGCCGCGCGATAATGCTCTCTCAATGTCTCTCCACGCGGCCGGTATACCGTCTCTTGTGCCGCCCCCGCCGGGGCGGCGGATCTCCTTTCTGTCCGCAAAGGTGGTGTGCTGAACTCGTGGCTGCTGGCTCTACGGCGCGCCTACGCCTCAAATCGCCCGCGCCGTGACGCTGTTAATGATACTCGAAAGCGCCCGTTCTCGCAAAGCTTGTGCGGCCTTCTCTGGCGCTCTCGCGAAGCCGGAAACGCGCGGCCCGCAGCCCTTCGCGCGCCCGCCCTCCCGCCGCGCCGGCGCCGCTGGGGGCGAAGCTCGGCGGGGCGAATTCTTCCCCCGAATCGCCTGCGCGTGGGCTCAGCACAGGCTATAATCCTGGCACACCGCCTGATGCGATCGCGGCGAGGAGGAGGATGCGATGAAGACCGAGCCTGAGCGGATCGGCGACCTCTACTTCGTGCCGAACGAAAACTACCCGTATCCGTTCAATGTCGAGCGGCCGCCGCACTTCTGGATGACCGAGCAGAGCGGCCGGCTGGAGGCCGCCGTCGAGGCCTACTTCAACGGCGAGAAGCTGAGCGGCGAGCAGCTCGATCTGATCAAGCAGTACCTGCGGCAGTACCTCGAGCGCGCGGTGCTCACGGCCGACGCGAACCGCGCCGCGCTGCTGCGCAAGATCGACAAGCTGCGCAGCACGCGCGACATCGAGCGCTTCGCCGACGAGATCGCCGAGTACGGGGTGGAGCCCTTCTAGCCCGGCGGTTGACAGAACCTCTCGCAATGGCTACAATAGGGTGCGTTCGGCGGGGCGTGGCGCAGACTGGTAGCGCACCTGAATGGGGTTCAGGAGGTCGCTGGTTCAAATCCAGTCGCCCCGACCAGCAGCAGACGAGGAGGGAGGTTGAGGCCGCCCTCCTCGTTTGTGTTATGGGCGCTCGCCCTTCGCCGCGTGTGCCGGGAGGCGGACCATGAGCGAGCCGGAGCTCGTGCCGGCGGTGCTGGTCGTGGCCGGCGCCCTGCTGGAGCTGAAGATGTCCCACGCCGAGCTGGGGCGCCTGCGCGCCGCGCTGGAGGGCGGCACGGGCCACGAGAAGTTCTCCGTGCGCTACCAGGGCGAGCGATACGTGCTGCGCCTGCGCCTGGCGGACATCAGCGCCCTCCTCGCGCCGCCTCCCCCCGCCCCCGGCTCGGTCTCGACGGCTCCCGGCCAGGTGGCGACGGCCCCGCGGCCGCTGTCTTAGCCCCCAATCCGCCCGCAGACCGAGGCGATCCGCACTTCCTTCTGCTACCCTCTGCGCACGGCCCTCCGCGGGAGGGGTAGAGTGAAAGCGAGGCATTGGTGAACTATCAGGCGTCGGTGCTTGTTCACATATCTGCACAGTGCGCCTGCGGATCGGGGAGCTAGCCGATCCTCTTCTCAACGTGTGTGCGATAGGGTCAGCAGCCTGCTGCGGCAGCCGCCGCGGCCTGGCTGGCCGCACCCAGCCGCACCAAAGAAGACGATGCCTCCGCCACGGGTGTGCTGCGCGCCCCGTGGCGTCTGCTTTTCAGCGCCGGGAGTGATGCTGTGCCTCCAACCAGCACCTCGCCACCGATGACATCTCGCTGACACGCTCCAGCGGTCTAGCGCCTGATCGCCAGCCACGGGGACGCCCCGTGGCTGGTTTTGTGTGCCGTTCCGCGCCGCCGGCGCGAGAGGCGGCGGCGCATAGACGCGATGGAGCACGACCTTGTCATTCTCATACTCCCGGCGCGCCCGCGGCCAGCGGCTGACGCGCCGCGACCGGACCCGCCAGGCCGAGCAGGGCTTCACCTGCCGCCACTGCAATATGTACGTCTCCTGCGCGCCGGAGCTCGCCGGCGTGCAGAACCGCAACCACTGCCCGCACTGCCTGTGGTCGCGCCACCTGGATGGCCGCGTGGCCGGCGACCGGCGGTCGGCCTGCCGGGCGGCGATGCGCCCGATCGGGCTGACGACCAAGCTGCGGCGCAACAAGTACGCCAGCGAGCGCGACGGCGAGCTGATGGTCATCCACCGCTGCACCGTGTGCGCCAAGGTCGCCGTGAACCGCATCGCGGCCGACGACAGCGCGGCGGCGCTGCTCGAGCTCTTCGCGGCCTCGTGCGGCCAGGCGGCCGAGCTGCAGGCCGAGCTGGCGGGCATGGGCATCCTCATGCTCACCGCCGACGACGGCGGGCTGGTGCGGCGGCGGCTCTTCGGGAACGCCGCAGCGCCTGATGTTTCCGGCGGCGCGCTCCCCGCGCCGGAGCTGGCGGTCCGCTGAAGGAGCGGAAGCGGCGCACGGGCGCGATTTCAGCCCGGCGCCGCTCTCCGTATGTGGGATGCAGGAGGGCAGCTAGCAGGAACGGCGGCCGCGCCGCTAGCGCCCGCGTTCCTGCTGCTGCATCGCCTTCTCCAGCAGCTGCGGGGCGGTCCGCTCGATCTGCTGGGCGGCCTGCTCCTCCTGCTGGAGGTTCTGCTGCAGCAGGCTCATCACCTGCTGGTTGCCCATCATCTGCGCGCCGGCCACCAGGCCGCGGTAGCTCGCCATCTCGTAGTGCTCGACCTTGGCGATGGCGCCGGCGATCATGCAGTCGCGGATCGGCCGCGACTGCGCCTCCTGCATCCCCTTCTGCCCCTCGCGCACCAGGCCGACGGCCGCGTCGCAGGTGATGCGCTGCGGCTGCTGGCCCAGCGCCTGGTACACCTGGTTGAGCACCTCGATCTGGCCCTGGGTCTGGGTGATGTGCTCCTGGATCATGCCCTTGAGCTTATCGTCGCTGGCCTGCTGCACCATCAGCCGCTGGGCCTCCAGGAAGCGGTGCTCGGCGTCGTAGACGTCCCCGAGCTCGTGGGTGAACTTCTCGTCCAGGTTCGTGATCGGCATTCCTCGCTCGCTCTCTAGCGCGGCCAGCACCGGCCGCGCAGACTGGGTTTCGGATACGGACTAACGCGGCATCTCGTTCAGCGCCCGCTGCACAACGCCGGGCTTGTTCGTCCCGTGCAGGCGCGGGTCGGCGGGCATGAGCTCGGGCACCTCGCCGAAGGCGCTCGGGTTCGCCAGGTACTCGAAGCTCCCGCGGCCGTCGGGCGTGCGCCCCGAGGCCCAGGCGCCCTGCGCGCTCTCCTCGCCGACCGACATGTTCCAGAACTGGTAGGCGACCTCGCCGTGCTCGAGCGACTGCGGGAAGGTGCTCGGGCAGGGCGTGGTCTCCAGCTCCTCGCGCTCCAGCTCCTGGATCGCGGCGAGCCACTGGTTCTGGTGCATCGTGTCGCGGGCGATCAGGAAGGCCAGCATGTCGCGCACCCCGCGGTCGTCGGTCTGCTCGTACAGCCGCGTCACCTGCAGCCGCCCCTGCGACTCGGCGGTCAGGTTGAAGCGGAAGTCGGCCAGCAGGTTGCCGCTGGCGACGGTGTAGCGGGCGTTCCACGGGTAGCCGACGCTGTCGGTGGGCGTGGCGCCCAGACCGGAGACGATCAGGTGCTGGGGGTTCATGCCGCCCATCACCGCGGCGACCATCGGGTTGCGGGCGGCGTCCTCCTGCATCGCCGCCGGCGCGCTGTCCAGCAGCCGGGCGATCATCGTCGCCAGCATCTCGACGTGCGCGATCTCCTCGGTGCCGATGTCCAGCAGCATGTCGCGGTACTTGGCCGGGCCGCGGCAGTTCCAGCCCTGGAACAGGTAGGTCATCATGACCGAGATCTCGCCCCACTGGCCGCCGAGCACCTCCTGGAGCTTGCGGGCGAACAGCGGGTCGGGCCGCTCAGGCTTGGCGTTGTACTGCAGATGCTTGTCGTGAAAGAACACTGGCTCCTCCTGTGTGGCTTCAAGGCGCTACATGCCGAATCCGGTGCGCCCGCCGCCCTTGGGCGCGAAGCGCTGCGGCGTGCCGGTGTGGCGGTGCGCGAAGTCCTGGGTGGACATCGGCCTGGGCTGCCCGCCGAGCGTTCCGGCCATGCGGCCGAGCGCGCCGACGGGCGCGAACGAGTTTCCTTCGCCACTGGCCATGCTGCCGAGGATGTAGCCGACCGCGACCGCGCCGGCGAACATCATCAGCGGGTTCTGCCCGACCGTCTCGGCCAGGCCGCTCCGCTCGGCCCAGGCGCGCGCATCGGCGAGCACGTCGCCGGAGTGGCTGCCGGGGCTGCGCGCGATCTCTTCCTGCATAGCGGCCTCCTTCTTCAGAGTGCTGTTCCGTGGGCGCCGGCGGCGATGGCCGGCACCCGCTTCGCCTTCCAGAGCGCGCCAGGCGAGGTGGCGACCGACCTGAGGTGCAAGAATCACGCCAGATCTTGCGGCTCCGGATGGCGCATCCCGGCACGGCTCTTGCTGCCATGGCGGTCATACCCGATGAAGTGCTCCACCACAGCTGGTACGGCAGGCGTCACGGCGTGCCTGTCGTATGCTGCTGGAGTGCGCAGATACAGAGGCACAGTGAATATGCACAAGGAGACAGCGCCGGCCACCGCCGGCGCTCACAGTGTGACGGTGGAGGGGCGCGTCCCGCGGGCCACCTACCGGCTGCAGTTCAACCCCGGCTTCACCTTCGCCGACGCGCAGGCGATCGTCGGCTACCTGGCCGACCTGGGCGTGAGCGATATCTACGCCTCGCCGCTGTTCACCGCGCGGGCGGGCAGCAGCCACGGCTACGACGTCTGCGACTACCGGACGATCAGCCGGGCGCTCGGCGGCGAGGCGGGCCTGAGCGCGCTCTCGGACGCGCTGAAGGCGCGCGGCATGGGGCTGGTGCTGGACATGGTGCCGAACCACATGGGCATCAGCAGCGACAACCCGTGGTGGATGGATGTGCTCGAGAACGGCCAGAGCTCGGCCTACGCCTCGTTCTTCGACATCGACTGGCAGCCGATCAAGGCGGAGCTGGCGGGCAAGGTGCTGCTGCCGATCCTCGGCGACCAGTACGGCGTGGTGCTGGAGCGGGGCGAGCTGCAGCTCAGCTACGACGACGGCGCGTTCTTCCTGAACTACTACGAGACCCGCCTGCCGCTCTCGCCGGACACCTACCTCACGGTGCTCACCCCCGCGCTGGACGAGCTCGGCGCGCAGCTCGCCGAGGACGACCCGGACTTGCATGAGTACCTCAGCATCCTGACCGCGCTGCGCAACCTGCCCGCGCGCGACGAGCAGGACCCCGAGCGGCTGGCCGAGCGCCGGCGCGAGAAGGAGGTGATCAAGCGCCGCATCGCCGCGCTCTACGAGGGCAACGAGCATGTGCGGCGGGCGATCGACGGCGCGCTGGAGCAGCTCAACGGCACGCCGGGCAACCCGCGCAGCTTCGACAGGCTGCACGACCTGATCGACGCCCAGCCCTACCGGCCGGCGTTCTGGCGCGTGGCGGCCGAGGAGATCAACTACCGCCGCTTCTTCGACATCAACGACCTGGCGGCGGTGCGCGTGGAGCAGCCCGAGGTCTTCGAGGAGATGCACGCGCTGGTGATGCGGCTGCTGGCCGAGGGGCGGATCAGCGGGCTGCGGATCGACCACCCGGACGGCCTGTGGGACCCGCCGGCCTACTTCCGGCAGCTGCAGGAGCGCTACCTCCAGGAGCTAGAGGCCGCCGGCCGGCGGGCACCGGGCGGCAACGGGGCGGCGGACGGCGGCCGGCTGCCAGGGGCCGGCGGCTACCCGCTGTACGTGGTGGCCGAGAAGATCCTCTCCGAGCGTGAGCCGCTGCCGGAGGACTGGGCGGTGGCCGGCACGACCGGGTACGACTTCCTCAACGCCGTGAACGGGCTGTTTGTGGACCGCCGCGCCGAGCGCGCGTTCAACGGCATCTACCGGCGCTTCGTGTCGCCCGAGAACCCCAGCGAGCTGCCGCGCTTCGAGGACCTGGTCCACGACTGCAAGCAGCTGATCATGGAGAGCTCGCTGGCCAGCGAGCTGCGCTCGCTCATCCACCGGCTCGAGCGGGTGAACGAGAAGAACCGGCGCTACCGCGACTTCACGCTGCAGGGGCTCACCCGCGCGCTGGCCGACGTCGTCGCCGGCATGTCGATCTACCGCACCTACATCACCGGCCCGGACAACGTCTCGGAGCGCGACCGGAAGTACATCACCGCCGCGGTGCGCGAGGCGCGCCGGCGCCACCCGCGCACGGCCCGCTCGCTCTTCGCCTTCATCGAGGACACGCTGCTGCTGCGCAACCTGCGCGAGTTCCGGCCCGAGGACCGCGAGAACGTCGTGAACTTCGTGATGCGCTTCCAGCAGATCACCGGGCCGATCATGGCCAAGAGCGTCGAGGACACGGCCTTCTACATCTACAACCGGCTGGTCTCGCTCAACGAGGTCGGCGGCGCGCCGGAGCACTTCGGCACGACTCCGGCGGAGTTCCACCGCCAGAACGCCGGGCGCGCCAGGCGCTGGCCGCACGCGATGCTCGCCACGGCCACCCACGACACCAAGCGCGGCGAGGACACGCGGGCGCGCATCAACGTGCTCTCGGAGATCCCGAAGGAGTGGGAGGCGGCGCTGGCGCGCTGGGAGGAGCTGAACGCGCCCCACAAGCGCGAGGTGGACGGCGCCCTCGCGCCCGACCGCAACGACGAGTACCTGCTCTACCAGACGATCCTCGGGGCGTGGCCCGAAGCGGCCGGCGGCGCGGAGCAGGACACGTCGTGGCTGCCGGCCTTCCGCGAGCGCATCGTGGGCTACATGCAGAAGGCCACCAAGGAGGCCAAGGTCCACACCAGCTGGATCAACCCGAATGAGGAGTACGACGCCGCCGTGCAGGCGTTCGTCGAGGCGCTGCTCGACGACGACCCGGCCAACCCGTTCGTGCGGGACGCGATGCCGCTGGCGCGCAGGCTGGCGTTCTTCGGGCGGATCAACGGGCTAGCCCAGACGCTGCTGAAGCTCACCAGCCCCGGCGTGCCGGACATCTACCAGGGCACGGAGCTGTGGGACCTGAGCCTGGTGGACCCGGACAACCGCCGCCCGGTGGACTGGGGGCGGCGCGTGGAGCTGCTGGCCGAGCTGAAGCGGCGCGCGTCCAGGGCATCCGGCCGCGCGGCCCTGGCGCGCGAGCTGCTCGAGAGCATCGCCGACGGGCGCCTCAAGCTGTTCATCATCGCGCAGGCGCTGGATCTGCGCCGCCGCCGCGAGCCCCTCTTCACGCACGGCGGCTACCTGCCGCTTACAGCGGAGGGCGACCAGCAGGAGCATCTAATCGCCTTCGCCCGCACGCTCGATGACGCGGCGGCGCTGGTGGTCGCACCGCGCCTCGTGGTCGGGCTCACCGGCGGCGAGGAGCGGGCGCCGGTCGGGGCGGTGTGGGGCGAGACGCGGCTGCTGCTGCCCGACGGCGAGCGCGGGCGGCGCTACCGCGACGTGCTCACCGGAGTCACGCTCACGGTCGAGGGCGCGCCGGGCAGCGCAGGGCTGGCGCTCGCGGACGTGTGCGCGCACCTGCCGGTCGCGCTGCTGGAGCGGATCGACAGCTAGGCCGCCAGCCCATCAGGCCGGCTCGGCTGTGAGCAGCAGCGCGGCTGGCCCGGCGAAGGAGACCAGCTCGCCCGTGAGGCGCGCGCCGCCGGCCCCGCCGTAGCGCTCGTCCTCGCTGCTGAGCTCGACCGACCACCGCCGCCCGTCCGGCGGGGCGGTGGCCGGCTGGCGGCCGAGGTCCAGCTCGAGCCGGCCGCGCAGGTTCACCAGCGCCAGCGCCACATCGGACGGATGCGGCCCGTGGCGGCGCAGCGCCACCGCCGCGTCGCCGATCGCCAGCGCCTGGAAGGCGTCTCGCCCGCGCGCCTGGAGCGCCGGGTGGCGCCGGCGCAGCGCGAGCAGATCGCGGTAGAGCCGCAGCACCCCGGCGTGCGGCTCGCTCTCGCGCTCCTCCCAGCGCAGCTTCGAGCGCAGGAACGTCTCCTCGGCCTGCGGGTCCGGCACCTCCTGTCTGGAGAAGGCCGAGAAGCGCGCGAACTCGGCCCGCCGCCCTTCCGTCACCAGCCGCCCCAGCTCGGGGCTGTGGTCGGTGAAGTACAGGAAGGGCGATGTGGCGGCCCACTCCTGGCCCATCCAGAGCAGCGGCGTGTGCGGGCTGAGCAGCAGCAGCGCCGAGGCCGCGCGGTACGCGTCGAGCCCGACGGCGTGGTTCAGCCGGTCGCCGAGCGCCCGGTTGCCGACTTGGTCGTGGTTCTGGATGCAGTAGACGAAGGCCGGGGGCGGCAGGTCGTCGGCCGGGGCGCCGCGCGCTACCCCAAGGTGCCGCGACCGCTGGCCGGTGTAGAACCAGCCCTGCCGCAGCGTCGCCGCCAGGTCGGCCGCGCTGCCGCTGTAGTCCTCGTAGTAGCCCTCCTGCTCGCCGGTGAGCGCCACGCGCACCTGGTGGTGGAAGTCGTCGGCCCACACGGCGTCCAGGCCCCAGCCGGCGGCGGGCGGCCGCACGATGTTCGGGTCGTTGTTCTCGTTCTCGGCGATGAGCAGGAAGCGGCGGCCGTCGGGCAGCGAGCCCTTCACCCGCGCGGCGATCTCGGCCAGAATGTGGGTCGGGCTGTCGTCCAGGATCGCGTGGGTCGCGTCGAGCCGCAGGCCGTCCAGGTGGTACTCGTGGGCCCAGTAGCAGGCGTTGGCCGCGAAGAACGCCCGCACCGGGCCGCTGCTCGGGCCGTCGAAGTTCAGCGCGTCGCCCCAGGGCGTCTTGTGCCGGCCGGTGAAGTAGTCCAAGCTGAACTCGCGCAGGTAGTTGCCGTCCGGCCCGAGGTGGTTGTAGACCACGTCGAGGATCACCGCCAGCCCGCGGGCGTGGGCGGCGTCCACCAGCCGCCGCAGGTCATCGGGGCGGCCGTAGGCGCGCGCGGGCGCGAAGAGCGACACGCCGTCGTAGCCCCAGTTGCGCCCGCCGGGGAAGTCCGCCACCGGCATCAGCTCGATCGCCGTCGCGCCGAGGGCGCGGATGTCGTCCAGCCGGTCGATCAGCGCCGCGAAGGTGCCGGCCGGCGTGGCCGCGCCGACGTGCAGCTCGTAGACGACCAGCTCCTCGAGCGGCAGGCCGCTCCAGCCCGCGTCGCTCCAGGCGAACGCCGGGTCGATGACCTCGGAGGGGCCGTGGACCCCCTCCGGCTGGAAGCGCGACGCCGGGTCGGGCCGCGGGTCCCCGCCGTCCAGCCGGTACATGTAGCGCGCCCCCGGCCGCACCCCGCCGATGTGCCCGGCGAAGTAGCCGTCCCGCTCGGGGGCGAGCTCGTGGGCCACCGGGTCGCCGGGGCCCATCAGCAGCACCTCGACCCGCCGGGCGCGCGGCGCCCAGACGCGGAAGCGGGTGCCAGCCCCATCGGGCTGCGCGCCGATCGGCATGGTCCAGGCGTCAGTCTCTCGCATATGCATAGAACGTTCTTCTGCCGGCTGCGCCGGGCGTTCGCTGTGGCGGGCGGCGCACAGCGCGCCACAGCCACAGATTGTA
>Ga0207873_1002791_pt1 | contig 13671 bp, 11 predicted proteins | sample BGWIniCompost_FD_187373 | JGI IMG/M metagenome (GOLD analysis project Ga0207873, IMG submission 187373) | Cellulose adapted compost microbial communities from Newby Island Compost Facility, Milpitas, CA, USA - BGW Initial Compost (SPAdes)... ... | reverse complement strand
CTGCGGCGGACGGGGTAGAGCTGGCCTGCCTGACCGCGGCGGCCGCCGCGGCCCCCGGGGGTCTGGAAGCGCTGGTGCAGGAGTGGGAGGTGCCCGCGCGCCTGCAGCTGACCGTGCCGGTGGCCTGGGAGCGGGTGGGCCAGGCCATGCGTGAGCTGACCCAGCGGGCCGGAGGCCTGACCGAGTCGCCCGGCGACGGCGTCAAGGTGCGCCACGAGAGCGGCTGGGCCCTGGTACGGCCCGATCCGGACCGCCCGCTGCTGCGCCTGCAAGTCGAGGCCGCGACGCTCGACGACGCCCGGGATCTGCTGGCCCGCTACGCCTCCTACCTGCACGAGGCGGTCGGCGCTCCGGACGGAAGGGACGACCCCGACCCCGGGCGAAATGGCGGGGCATGAGGCGATGCGACACGATTCGAGGCGACGATCGACACCGCCCGGCCGGACGGCGCCGGCTGCGGGTGCCAGGGCTGGGGGCGGCGCTGTGGGTGGCCGCGGTAGCGGCCCTGGTCTGCGGCGCACCGGCGGCCCGGGCCGAGGGATGGGTAAAGATCGCTACGCAGCCCGCCCCGGCCCCGTCGGTGCTGGAGATGGCCATCGAGGACCTGGACGGCGACGGTCGGGCGGAGCTGGTCCTGGTCGGTCGTGACTACGAGCGCCAGCAGGACCGGCTCTACGTCATGGGCTGGTCCGGCTCCTCGAGCTCCCCGCTGCGCACGCTGAGCTCGAGCTCTCCCTTCGTCGAGCCGATGAGCCACGTGGCGCTGGCCGTCGGTCCCTTCACCCGTCATGACGGGCCCGAGATCCTGGTCGCGACCAACAGCCGGCTGGTGGTCTGGCGCTGGGAGGGCAGGCAACTGACCCTCGCCTGGGAGGGGCAATACTCGGGCCGGGTGGAGCAGGTGGCGGCCGTGCACCTGCCCGGTGAGCCGGCCGCCGTCGCCATCGCCCACGTCCGCACCCAGCCCCGCTGGCATCACCTCCTCCACATCTGGCACTGGAACGGCCACTCCCTGGAGCCCGTGGCCGGGCCCTTCTCCATCGGGCCGGTGCGGGCCATGGCCTCCGGCGACGTGCTGGGCGATGGGCAGAGCGAGCTCGTGCTGGAGGTGGGGCAGGGCAACGACCCGGGGCGGATCGAGATCTGGCGCTGGGAGCGTGACGCCTTCATCGCCGCGGGCTCGGCCCGCCTGCGGGACGCTCCCGTCTTCGGGCTGGGGGCGGGGCGAGTCGTCGAGGTGAGCCCCGACTTCGACCTGATCTTGACGGCCGACGACCGCGGGAGGGTGGCGCTGTACCGGTGGGACGGGCGCGCCTTCGCCCGGGTGGGCGACGTCCTGACGCTCAGCTGGGGGCTCGTGGCCTCGGCCATGGGCGACCTGGATGGTGACGGCCGGACCGAGGCCGTCGTGGCGGAGTACCCCAACATCCTGCACGTGTTGCGCTGGCGCCCCTGAGCGCGATCGGGTGGTGAGGGCGGTTTGGAGGCGAGGACGTTGTCGGGCGACGCGATGGTGATCGTGGGTGGCACGCTGGTGGAGCCCTTCGAGCCGCCGGTGGAGGACGGCGCCGTCCTCATCGAGGGAGGGACCGTGACGTACAGCGGCCCTCGACGCCGGCTCCCCGGGAGGGCCGCGGACCTGCCCCGGCTGGACGCAGGCGGCGGGTACATCGTGCCGGGATTCGTCGACATCCACGTCCACGGGGGCGGTGGGGTCGACACCATGGACGCCTCGCCCGACGGCCTGCGCGCCATGTCGAGGGCGCACGCGGGAGCGGGCACCACGTCGCTCTTGTGCACCACGGTGACAGCAGCCCTGGAGCCGCTGCTGGCGGCAGAGCGGGCCGTGGTAGAGGCGGCGCGACGCCAGCGCGCCTGGTGGCGAGGCGAGGCGCCGGGTGCAGACGATGGCGGCTGGGGAGCCCGCATCGCGGGCATCCACCTGGAGGGGCCGTACCTCAACCCCGAGCGCAAGGGCGCCCAAAACCCCGACTACATGCGAGATCCCGACGTCCGGGAGCTCCAGGCGCTGCTGGACGCCTCCCGGCTCGACGGCGAGGCCCTGCTGCGGCTGATGACCGTCGCCCCCGAGCGAGAGGGGGCCCTGGAGGCCATCGAGTGGCTCGTCTCGCACGGCGTGGCCGTCGCGGTGGGCCACTCGGCCGTGGACGGCGAGCGGTTGGAGGCGGCCATCCGGGCGGGGGCCTCGCAGGTGACCCACCTCTTCAACGGCATGCCGCCCTTCCACCACCGCACGCCGGGGCTGGCCGGCGCCGCCCTCGCCGACGATCGGCTCGTCGCCCAGGTCATCGCGGACGGCGTGCATATCCACCCCACGGCGCTGCGGGTGGCCTACCGGGCCCGGGGCGCCCGCGGCATCGCCCTGGTGACCGACGCCCTGGCCCCGATGGGACTGGGCGAGGGGCGCTTTCGGCTGGGCGAGTACGATGTCGAGGTGCGCGGCGGCGCCTGCCGCATGCTGGACGGCACGCTGGCCGGAAGCATCCAGGGCCTGGGCGAGCTCGTGCGGCGCATGGTCCACGAGGTGGGGGCCTCTCTGGGCGACGCGGTCGCGATGGCCAGCCGGGTGCCCGCCGACTCGGTGGGGCTGGCCGGGCGAGCCGGGACCCTGCGGCCGGGTGCCTGGGGCGATGCGGTGGTGCTGGACGCCGACAGCCTCACGGTGCGGGCCACGGTGGTGGCGGGGAGGGTGGTCTTCCGCCGCTAAACGGGCGAGCCGTCACCGGGAGTAGCTGCCAGTGGTAAGATAGAGCCGCTGCCGGCCGGTCGGGCCGGCAGCGGGAGGAGGGGCGCATGGGTTCGACGACGCCGGACCAGGCCTCCGAGCGGCCCGAGGCCCCGCGGCCCATCTTCGTCATCGTGACGGGCCTGTCGGGGGCGGGCAAGACCGAGGCGATGCGCGCCCTGGAGGACCTGGGCTTCTTCTGCGTGGACAACTTGCCCCCGGCTCTCATCCCCACCTTCGCCAGCCTCTGCCAGCAATCGGGCCGCATCGACAAGGCTGCCCTGGTCAGCGACTCCCGGGGCGGGCAGTTCTTCCACGACCTCTTCCGAGCCCTCCACCAGCTGGAGGAGCAGGGGGTGCCCTACCGCATCCTCTTCCTGGAGGCCTCCGATGAGGTCCTGGTGCGCCGCTTCAAGGAGACGCGGCGGCGCCACCCGATGGCGCCCGAGGGAAGCGTGCTCGAGGGGATCCGGGCAGAGCGGGAGCTGCTGGAGCCGTTGCGCGAGCGGGCGCACTTCATCATCGACACGACCACCCTCTCGCCGCGGCAGCTGCGCGAGCAGGTGACGCGCCAGGCTCGCCAGCTCACCCCCACGCGAGGTCTGTCGGTGACGGTGGTCTCCTTCGGGTACGCCCGGGGCATCCCCATCGACGCGGACCTGATCTTCGACGTGCGCTTCCTGCCCAACCCGCACTACGTGCCGGCCCTTCAGCCGCTGACAGGCAACGATCCGGCCGTGGCGGAGTACGTCTTTCAGTGGCCGCTGGCGCAGGCCTTCATGGAGCGTCTCTACGGGTTGGTGGATTTCCTCCTGCCGCACTTCGTCGCCGAGGGCAAACAGCACTTGCTCATAGGAATCGGTTGCACAGGTGGGCAGCACCGCAGCGTGGCGGTGGCCAACGAACTGGCGGCCCACCTGCGGCGACTGGGGTACGACGCGGTGGCCGAGCACCGTGACGTAGGGCGTCGCCCGATGTCCGAGCCCGACGAGCCGCCTCCCGCGTCGGGCCCGGACGCCCCGGCCGAGCGGGAGGGGGCATCGTGATCGGGCCGCCCGCGGCGCCCCCATCGCCAGGGCCCGAGGCCGGCGGTGGGGCCCGGGCGGGTGGCCGGCGGTGGCCGACCCAGGGGCGGCGCCTGGCCGAGGCGGTGCGCCAGCTCTTGCCGGGCACCGGCCTCAAGCGGTGGGGGCTCTTGGCTGTGGGCGCCGTGCTGGTGGGTGCGCTCGGGGGGCGCCTGTGGGCCGTCGGCCATGCCGACTGGGGCCTGGGAGCGGTGGCGGTCGGGGCCGTGATCGCGGCGCTGGCCGTGCGCCGCGCGGCAGTCACCGTGGCCGGCACCCTGGCACGGGACCCGACCCGGCCGCTGCTGGACGTGATGCGTGAGCGGCGCAGCCGCGAGCGAGGGCCCCGCACCGTGGCGGTGGGCGGCGGCACGGGCCTCTCGACGCTCTTGCGGGGCATGAAGTTTCACAGCGACCACCTGACCGCCGTGGTGACCGTGGCCGACGACGGCGGCAGCTCGGGGCGGTTGCGCGAGGAGATGGGCATCCTGCCGCCGGGCGACGTCCGCAACACGCTGGTGGCCATGGCCGACACGGAGCCGCTGTTGGAGCGCCTCTTCCAGTACCGCTTCACCCGGGGCGAGGGGCTGACGGGGCACACCTTCGGCAACCTCTTCATCGCCGCCATGTCCGAGATCACCGGCGACTTCCAGGAGGCCATCCGCCAGTTCAGCCGGGTGCTGGCCGTGCGGGGGCAGGTGCTGCCCTCGACGCTGCATTCGGTGCAGCTCCGGGCGGAGTTTGCCGACGGCAGCACGGTGACGGGGGAGAGCGCCATCCCCCGCCAGGGCAAGCCCATCCGGCGCATCACGCTGGTGCCACCCGACGTGCCGGCGGTACCCGAGGCGTTGGATGCCATCCTGCAGGCCGACATCGTGGTGCTGGGCCCTGGCAGCCTCTACACCAGCGTCATCCCCAACCTGCTGGTGCGTGACGTGGCGGCCGCCCTGCGCGAGACGGAGGCCCTGCGGGTCTACGTCTGCAACGTCATGACCCAGCCGGGGGAGACCGATGGTTACCGGGCCTCCGACCACGTGCGGGCCCTGCTGGAGCACGGCGGCGGCCCGGGCCTCGTCGACTGCGTGCTGGTCAACACGGCGCAGGTGCCCGAGGGGCTGCTGCGCCGCTACATGGCCGAGGGTGCACGCCCGGTCGAGGCCGACGTGGAGAGCCTCATGGCCATGGGGCTGGTGGTGGTGAGCGGGCCCCTGGTCTCCCACACTCACGTGGTGCGCCACGACTCGGTGCGGCTGGCCGAGGCCGTGGCCGCCCTGGCGGCCCTGGGGCGGGAGCTGGCGCCTCCGGGCAGCCACCTGACCCTCGACGAGGTGCTGGCCAGAGCCCAGCATCTCCGCCGTCCCGCCAGCCGGCGGCGCGGCGCGGTCGCGCTCTGAGCCGTCGCGGCTTGCGGCCCTGCGGCCCGCAGGCAGGAATTGGGCGGGTATGCGGCGTACAGCCCACACAGGATGGCGCCGGGGGGAGACGGCCGTACGCGCGGGGTGGCCCGGCCGGCGGCGACCGTTTCGCGTGCCGCTCTTGGGACATTTCGAGTCCCTCTTGGCGGCAAACGTCCCTGCCGCGGCCGCGAGGGCCGGCGTACGCTAAACGCGGGGAAGGCTCGCAGGGGATGGGACAACCACTTTCGGTCATCCTCAAGGTCGCGCCGGAGCTGTCAGAGGTCATCGAGCGCCGTTACATCGTCTTGCGCAACGTGGCGTTCCTGCAGCCGGTGGGTCGGCGGGGGCTGGCGGCCCGGCTCCACTGGCCCGAGCGCATGGTACGCAACGAGGTCGACTTCCTGCGCCACCAGGGCTTCCTCGATCTGGCCCCGGACGGCATGCGGGTGAGCGAGGCCGGGTTGCGCCTGCTCAACGAGCTCAAGGATCTGGTGCGGGAGCTGCGGGGCCTGGCCGAGGTCGAGCAGCGCCTGGCCCGCCGGCTGGGGCTGCAAAGGGTCATCGTGGTGCCCGGTGACGCAGACGTCGACGACACCTCCAAGAAGGAGATCGCCCGCGCCACGGCCCGCTTCCTCAAGGAGGTGCTTCGCGAGGGGCAGGTCCTGGCGGTGACGGGCGGCAGCACGCTGGCCGAGGTGGCGCTGAGCCTCCCCGAGGAGAGCGTCCCGCTGGGCATCACCGTGGTGCCGGGGCGGGGCGGCCTGGGGGAGGACGTGGAGCTCCAGGCCAACACCATCGCCGCCGAGATCGCCCGGCGCCTGCGGGCAAACTACCGATTGCTGCACGTTCCTGACGATCTGCCCGAGGAGGCGGTGGAGACCGTCGCCTCCCAACCGCAGGTGCGGGAGATCCTGGAGCTCATCCGGCGAGCCGACATCGTCCTGCACGGCGTCGGCACGGCAGAGGAGATGGCCCGGCGGCGCCGGCTGGGGCCGGCCGAGACGGCCCGGCTCCGGGAGCTGGGGGCGGTGGGCGAGGCCTTCGGCTACTACTTCAACCGGCAGGGCCAGCCGGTCTACCAGACCCCCAGCTTCGGGCTGAGGGTGGAGGACCTGGCCAACTGCGGCCAGGTGGTGGTGGTCGGTGGCGGCCGGAGCAAGGCCGAGGCAGCCCTGGCCGTCATCTCGACGGGGTACCAGGACGTGCTCATCACCGACGAGGGCCTGGCCTGGCGGGTGCTAGAACTGACGGAGGGCTCCCGATCGGAGGAGACGACGGCGGCCAACAGCGCCCCTCGCTAGCGGCCGCCGGGAGACCAGACTACGAAAGGAGCGGTTGGCATGGCGATTCGCGTGGGGGTCAACGGCTTCGGGCGGATCGGGCGCCAGATCGTGAGGGCCGCCATCCACGACCCGGAGCTGGAGATCGTGGCGGTCAACGACATCACCGATGCTCCGACCCTGGCCCACCTCTTCAAGCACGACTCGGTGCACGGCACCTTCAAGGGCGAGGTGCGGGTCGACGGCGACAGCATCGTCATCGACGGCCGCCGGGTCAAGGTGTTGGCCGTCAAAAACCCGGCCGAGCTTCCCTGGAAGGACCTGGGCGTCGAGTACGTGCTGGAGTCGACGGGGCTCTTCAGGGATCGGGAGAAGGCCTCGGCTCACCTGCAGGCCGGCGCCCGCAAGGTGATCATCACGGCCCCGGCCAAGGGCGAGGACATCACCATCGTGTTGGGCGTCAACCATGAGCGCTACGACCCCGCCAAGCACCACCTGGTCTCCAACGCCTCGTGCACCACCAACTGCCTGGCGCCGGTGGCCAAGGTGCTCGACGAGCGCTTCGGCATCGTGCGGGGCACCATGACGACGGTGCACAGCTTCACCAACGACCAGCGGGTGCTGGACCTGCCCCACAAGGACCTGCGACGGGCCCGGGCCGCCTCCCTCAACATCATCCCCACCACGACGGGCGCCGCTCAGGCGGTGGGGCTGGTGCTGCCGCACCTCAAGGGCAAGCTGGACGGCTACGCGCTGCGGGTGCCGACGCCCGACGTCTCCATCCTCGACTTCGTGGCCGTGGTCGAGAAGGCCACCAGCGTGGAGGAGGTCAATCAGGCCCTCAAGGAGGCCGCCGCCGGCCCGCTCAAGGGGATCCTGCGCTACAGCGAGGAGCCGCTGGTCTCCAGCGACCTCATCGGCGACTCCCACTCGGCCATCGTCGATGGCGAGCTGACCATGGTCATCGACGGCACCTTCGTCAAGGTAGTGGCCTGGTACGACAACGAGTGGGCCTACTCGGTGCGGTGCGTGGATCTGGTCAAGTACATGGCCAAGAAGGACGGGCGCCTGTGAAGGCGCCCGTTGCCGCGTAAGGGCGTAGCCACAGCCACTACCATCGCCGGCGGGCGTGACGTGTCGACGCCGAAGGAGCCACGGAAGGGGCGAGCGCCCTCATGACCTCGTACCGGAAGAAGAGCGTGGAGGCCATCGACGTCCAGGGCAAGCGGGTCCTGGTGCGGGTCGACTTCAACGTGCCGATGGACGACCAGGGCCGTATCACCGACGACAAGCGGATCCGCGCCAGCCTGCCCACCATCCAGTACCTCCTGCGCCACGGGGCGCGGGTCGTGCTCATGTCGCACCTGGGGCGGCCCAAGGGCAAGCCCGATCCCCGCTACAGCCTCCGGCCCGTCGCCCAGCGCCTGGAGGAGCTGCTGGGCGTGTCGGTGCGGATGCTGCCCGACTGCGTGGGCGACGAGGTGGAGCGGGCCGTCCAGGAGCTGGCCCCCGGCCAGGTGGCGCTGCTGGAAAACCTGCGCTTCCATCCCGAGGAGGAGAAGAACGACCCGGACTTCGCCCGGCGCCTGGCGCGGCTGGGTGACGTCTACGTCAACGACGCCTTCGGCTCGGCGCACCGGGCCCACGCCTCCACCGAGGGCGTGGCCCATCACCTGCCGGCCGTGGCGGGGTTCTTGCTCCTCAAGGAGATCGAGACCATGGGCAAGGCCCTCGCCGACCCCGAGCGCCCCTTCGTGGCCATCCTGGGAGGGGCCAAGGTCTCGGACAAGATCGGCGTCATCCGAAACCTCCTGACCCGGGTCGACGCCCTGCTGATCGGGGGCGGCATGTCCTACACCTTTCTGAAGGCCAAGGGCTACGAGATCGGTGACTCGCTGCTGGATGCCGAGCACGTGGATCTGGCACGGGAGCTGATGGCCGAGGCGGAGCGTCGCAACGTGCGGTTGCTGCTGCCGGAGGACGTGGTGGTGGCCCAGGCCTTCAGCGCCGAGGCGCCCCGCCAGGTGGTGCCCGCGTCGGCCATCCCGGCGGGATGGCAGGGGCTCGACATCGGGCCCAAGACCCGTGAGCGCTTCGCGGCGGAGATCCGCAAGGCCCGCACCGTCATCTGGAACGGCCCCCTCGGCGTCTTCGAGATGGCGCCCTTCGCCGAGGGCACCCGGCACGTGGCCATGGCGCTGGCCCAGAGCGACGGCACCACCATCATCGGAGGCGGCGACACCGCCGCGGCGGTGGAGCAGTTCGGTCTGGCGGACCGCATGACCCACGTCTCCACCGGCGGCGGGGCATCGCTGGAGTTCCTGGAGGGCCGGGAGCTGCCGGGCGTGGCCGTGCTGCAGGACCGCTGACCGAGGCCAGGGAGAGGCGGCGAGCCCTTTGAGCACCGTGAGTCGCAGCCGCATCATCGCGGGCAACTGGAAGATGCACAAGACCCCGTCGGAGGCGCAGGCCTTCGCACGGGAGCTCCTGCAGCAACTGAGCCGGGCGGGGCGGCCCGACGGGGTGGAGGTGGTGCTCTGCCCGGCCTTTCCGGCGCTGACCGCCGTCCACGCGGAGATCGAGCGGTCGGGGCTGGGGGCGTGGGTGAGCCTGGGCGCCCAGGACCTCTACTGGGAGCGGCAGGGGGCCTTCACCGGCGAGGTGTCGGGGCCCATGCTGGCCGATGCGGGGTGCCGCTACGTCATCGTGGGCCACTCGGAGCGACGTCACCTGCTGGGGGAGAGCGACGAGTGGGTGGCGCGCAAGCTGCGGGCGGCGCTCGACTCGGGGCTGACGCCCATCCTCTGCGTGGGCGAGACCCTCGACGAGCGTCGCCAGGGCCTCACCGAGGCGGTGGTGGCCCGGCAGCTCGACACGGCCCTGGAGGGCCTGGCGGCTGAGGCCGTGGCCGGCCTAGTGGTGGCGTACGAGCCCGTCTGGGCCATCGGCACGGGCGAAAACGCCACGGGTGAGGAGGCCAACCGGGTCATCGACGGGGTGATCCGGGCCAGGGTGCGGGCACGGTTCGGCGAGGAGGCGGCCGGGCGGTTGCGGATCCAGTACGGGGGCAGCGTCAACCCGGCCAACATCGGCGAGTTCATGGCCTATCCGTCCATCGACGGCGCGTTGGTGGGCGGAGCCAGCCTCAAGGTGGACAGCTTCACCGCCATCGTGGCGGCAGGGAGGCGCGCGACGTGACGACCATCGAAGAGATCGTGGCTCGAGAGATCCTGGACTCCCGCGGCAACCCGACCCTGGAGGTCGAGGTGGTGCTGTCGGGCGGCGCCATCGGGCGGGCGGCGGTGCCGTCGGGGGCGTCGACGGGCAAGTTCGAGGCGCTGGAGCTGCGTGACGAGGATCCCAAGCGCTATCTGGGGCGGGGCGTGCAGCGAGCCATCGACAACGTTCACGACCTCATCGCACCGGAGCTGCTGCACCTCGACGCCAGCGACCAGATCGCCATCGACCGGCGCCTGCTGGAGCTGGACGGCACCGAAAACAAGAGCAAGCTCGGCGCCAACGCCATGCTGGGCGTCTCCCTGGCCTGCGCCAAGGCGGCGGCCCAGGCGGCCGGGCTGCCGCTGTACCGGTACGTGGGCGGCACCCAAGCCCGGATGCTGCCGGTGCCGTTGATGAACGTGCTCAACGGCGGCAAGCACGCCGACAACAACCTGGACATCCAGGAGTTCATGATCGCGCCGGTGGGGGCCGGCAGCTTCCGGGAGGCCCTGCGGGCCGGCGTCGAGGTCTACCACCACCTCAAGCAGGTGCTCAAGCGCCGAGGGCTGTCGACAGGCGTGGGCGACGAGGGAGGCTTCGCGCCGAACCTGCGCACCAACCGAGAGGCGCTGGACCTGCTGATGGAGGCCATCTCGGCCGCCGGCTACAAGCCCGGCGAGGACGTGGTGCTGGCGCTGGACGTGGCCGCCTCCGAGCTCTACCGTGACGGGCGATACGTCTTCGCCGGCGAGGGCACCGAGCGCGACGTCGAGCAGATGGTGGCCTACTACCGGGAGCTGGTGGAGTCCTATCCCATCGTCTCCATCGAGGACCCCCTGGACCAGGAGGACTGGGAGGGCTGGCGGGCCATCACGGCGGCCTTGGGCGACCGGGTCCAGCTCGTGGGCGACGATCTCTTCGTCACCAACACCAAGCGGCTGCGCCGGGGCATCGAGAGCGGGGTGGCCAACGCCATCCTGGTGAAGGTCAACCAGATCGGCACCCTCACCGAGACCCTGGAGGCCGTGGAGATAGCGCACCGGGCCGGGTACCGGGCCATCATATCGCACCGCTCCGGCGAGACCGAGGACACCACCATCTCGGACCTCGCGGTGGCCGTCAACGCCGGGCAGATCAAGACCGGCGCTCCCTGCCGCTCCGAGCGGGTGGCCAAGTACAACCAGCTCTTGCGGATCGAGGAGGAGCTGGAAGATTCCGCTCTCTTCCCCGGCAAGAGCGCGTTCGCGCGGGCGGGCCGCTGAGCGGCCCGCCCGCATTGGTGAGCACGCCCCGGCGATGGTACAATGCCCTTGTTGCCAAAGGGCGACCGCGCCGGGGCGGGGCAGGCTCGCCGCCCCGGGGCGAGGGAGGGGGGCGCAGGGTTGACCACGTTCCTGTTCGTGCTGCAGCTGCTCATCGCCGTCGCGTTGACGGTCGTCATCATGCTGCAGCCCAGCAAGGGCGAGGGACTGGGCTCCATCGGCGGCGGAGCCCGCATGTTCTTCCGCAAGGCCAAGGGCTGGGAGCTGCTGCTGGAGCGGGCGACCGTGATCCTGGCCGTCATCTTCATGGTGATGTCGGTGGCCCTCGTGCTGGTCGTGCGCTAAGGAGGGGGACGAGCAGCCGATGGACGTGCTCTCATGGGCGCCGGTGGGGGCCGTGGGCGCCGGTGCCCTCGCGCTGATCTTCGCTGCTTATTTCTACCAGCGGGTCCAGGCTCATGAGCCCGGCAACTCCCGCATGCAGGAGATAGCCAGCGCGATCCAGGAGGGTGCGATGGCCTTCCTGGGGCGGGAGTACCGGACCCTCGTCGTCTTCGTCGCCATCGTCGCCGGGGCCATCCTGCTGGCGGGACTGCTGACGCCCGAGCACGGCATGCAGCCGCTGTCGGCCGTGGCCTTCCTGGTGGGCGCCGTCTGCTCGGCCAGCGCTGGCTACGTGGGGATGCGCTCGGCGACCAAGGCCAACGTCCGCACGGCGCAGGCCGCGACGGGCGGGCTCAACCGGGCCCTGACGGTGGCCTTCTCCGGCGGGGCGGTCATGGGGCTCACCGTGGTGGGCCTGGGCCTGGTGGGGCTGGGCCTGGTGGTCTACCTCTTCGCGGATCCCAATAACCCCGTCAGCTTCAACATCGTCAACGGCTTCGCCTTCGGGGCCAGCTCCATCGCTCTCTTCGCCCGCGTGGGGGGCGGCATCTACACCAAGGCGGCGGACGTCGGCGCCGACCTGGTGGGCAAGGTGGAGGCCGGCATCCCCGAGGACGATCCGCGCAACCCGGCGGTCATCGCCGACAACGTGGGCGACAACGTCGGTGACGTGGCCGGGATGGGTGCGGACCTCTTCGAGTCCTACGCGGCCTCCATCATCGCCGCCATGACCATCGGCGCCAGCATGGCCGCGACGAGCGGGAGCTGGGGGCTCATCATGCTCCCCCTGCTGCTGGCCGCCGTCGGGATCCTGGCCTCCATCGTGGCGGCCTTCGCCGTGCGCACGGGGGAGGACGGCAACCCGCGCATCGCCTTGCGCAACGCGACCTGGATCGCCGCTGGGCTGGTGGCGGTCGCCTCCTACTTCGTCATCGCTGCGGTGCTGCCGCAGGGCGGCCAGCTGACACCGGTGGGGGTCTGGATCGCGACGCTGGCGGGCCTGCTGGTGGGCACGGCCATCGGCTACATCACCGAGTACTACACCTCGGCTGACTACCGGCCGGTACGGGAGATCGCCGAGGCCTCCCAGACCGGCACGGCCACCAACATCATCCAGGGCCTGGCCAACGGCATGCTGAGCACGGGCTGGCCGGTGGTGCTGGTCGCCGTGGGCACCTGGGTCGCCTACCGCTACGGCGGGCTATACGGGATCGCCCTGTCGGCGGTGGGCATGCTGGCCACCACGGGCATGACGGTCTCGGTGGATGCCTACGGCCCGGTGGCTGACAACGCCGGCGGCATCGCCGAGATGGCCCACCTGGGCCCCGACGTGCGCCGCATCACGGACCAGCTGGACTCCGTGGGCAACACGACGGCGGCGGTGGCCAAGGGCTTCGCCATCGGCTCGGCGGCGTTGACGGCGCTGGCCCTCTTCTCCGCCTACAAGACCGCGGTCAACGTGGAGAGCATCGATCTGACCCGGCCGCAGGTCATCGTCGGGCTCTTGATCGGTGCCATGGTACCCTTCCTCTTCGGCGCCATGGCGATGCGGGCAGTGGGACGGGCGGCCTTCCACATGATCCAGGAGGTGCGCCGCCAGTTTCGCGAGATCCCCGGCCTGATGGAGGGCAAGGCCCGCCCTGACTACGGCCAGTGCGTCAGCATCAGCACGGCGGCGGCGCTGCGGGAGATGGTGAGGCCCGGCGCCATGGCCGTGCTCCTGCCCATCGCCACGGGCATCATCCTGGGCAAGGAGGCCCTGGGCGGGCTGCTGGCCGGGGCGACGGCCAGCGGCGTGCTGCTGGCCATCATGATGGCCAACTCGGGCGGCGCCTGGGACAACGCCAAGAAGTTCATCGAGGGCGGCGAGTACGGCGGCAAGGGCTCCGATGCCCACAAGGCCGCCGTGGTGGGCGACACGGTGGGCGATCCCTTCAAGGACACCGCCGGCCCGTCCATGAACATCCTCATCAAGCTGATGTCCATCGTCGCGCTGGTCTTCGCGCCGCTTTTCGGCGCGGGGCTCTTGTAGTCGTCGGCACAGAGCGGGCCGCGAGGCCCGATACGCGAGCGAGGGGGCTCTCGGGTACGTCCCGGGAGCCCCCTCGGCACAAATGAGCAAAAATGGTGGAGGTGGGCGGAGTTGCACCGCCGTCCATGAGCGAGGTCGCCACAGCCTCTACGAGCGTGTCTCCCGTTTGCTAGTGCTCGCCGCCGCCCGATCCCGGGAGCCGGATATGACGGCCGCCAGCTTCCTCAGGTTTCCCCCGGTGGCCCGGAAGCGAGGCCACCGCGGTATCCCGCCTCGATGACGCCCGG
>Ga0207873_1002789_pt1 | contig 13679 bp, 9 predicted proteins | sample BGWIniCompost_FD_187373 | JGI IMG/M metagenome (GOLD analysis project Ga0207873, IMG submission 187373) | Cellulose adapted compost microbial communities from Newby Island Compost Facility, Milpitas, CA, USA - BGW Initial Compost (SPAdes)... ... | reverse complement strand
CACGTGAGCTCGGGGTCAGTGGATTCCGGGGTGCAAGGCTCGGGATGACCACGAGAGTGTTCAATCTGCCGGAGGAGCCTCAAGCATTTTGGTGACGATTTCGGTCACGTCGCGGGACAGCCCCTTCGCTTTCGCCACCTGCCGCAAAGCCTTTCTCGCGAGCTTGCGGCGGCCAGGCTCCAGCTCACGCCAACTCCGGAAACCCGAGAGCATTCGGGCGGCAATCTGCGGATTGAACTTGTCGATGGCGAGCACCTGTTCGACGACGAATTCATAGCCGGCGCCGTCCGGCCTGTTGAACTGGACCAGATTTTGGGCGGCGAAGTTGCCGATCAGCGCGCGGACCTTGTTCGGCGTGGTTAGCGAGAACAGCGGATGCCGCGTGAGCGCCTTCACCCGCGCCAGCGTACCGGCAAGCGGTGATATCGCCTGGGCTGCGAACCAAGTGTCGATGACGAGATGGTCACCCTTCCAGCGCTGGTAGAAGTCATCAAGCGCCTTCTTGGCATCCGTACCGCCCCGCGCAGCCAGCAGATACAGCGCGTGCGCGGCTTCTGTCATGTTGGAGGCCTTCCAGTAGTGGTCCGCCAATCGCACCTTGTCTGCCGCGGTATTGCGGGCACTGAGCAGCGTGAGCGCCGCGTTGCGCAATGCGCGGCGGCCAGCGCTTGCGGCATCGGGCGAGAATTTCCCGCCGTCATCGAATGATTTGTAGATGTCCTCGAGCTCGGCGCCCAACGTTTCGCCGATGATGCGCAAAAGCCGCTTCCGGGCTCGATGAATGGCGTCCGGATCGACATTTTTCGCAATTTCACGGGCGATGTCGTTTTCGGACGGCAGCTTCAGCAGCTCTGCGCGATAAGCAGGCTCGAGATCCTCATTGCGAAGGCTCGCCCCGAGGGCCTGGGCATAAGCGACAGCCTGCGCCGGGCGCCGCTCCTCCGTGCGCGCCTTGACGAGTTGTATCAACATGCGCATCGCATAAGTGTTCGCAGCCTGCCAGCGATTAAAGAGGTCGCTGTCATTGGCCATCAAGAATGCGAGGTCCCGGTCGCTGAGATCGATGTTGAGCTTCACCGGAGCCGAGAAACCGCGCAGCAGCGACGGCACGGGCTTCGAGGGTACGTGCGTGAAGCGGAACGTCTGCTTGCGCTTCTTCACGTGAATGACGCCGTCCGGCACTGGTCCGGAATCGGCAAGGTTGAGATCGATGTCCTCACCATTGCCGCCGAGAAGCCCCAGCCGCAGCGGAATATGCATCGGCTTTTTGTTGGGCTGCCCTGGCGTCGGTTTGAGCACTTGTTCGACGGTGAGCTTCGCTTCCTTGCGCGCCTCGTTGTAATCGAGCGAGCAGATGAGCTCCGGCGTGCCGGCCTGTTTGTACCAGAGCATGAATTGGCTGAGGTCGACCCCGTTGGCGTCCTCGAAGCATTTCACGAATTGCTCGACAGTCGCGGCCTGCCCGTCGTGGCGCTTGATGTAGAGGTCCATGCCGGCGCGGAAGCCGTCCCGGCCGACGATCTGCTCGATCATCCGAATGACCTCGGCTCCCTTCTCGTAGACCGTCGCCGTATAGAAATTGTTGATCTCGATATAGCTCTCCGGCCGCACTGGGTGGGCCAACGGGCCTGCATCCTCCGGGAACTGATGCGCCTTCAATTGTCGAACATCTGAAATGCGCTGCACCGTGCGCGAGCGTTCATCAGCTGAGAATTCCTGATCGCGATAGACCGTCAATCCTTCCTTCAAGCAGAGCTGAAACCAGTCGCGGCAGGTAATTCGGTTACCCGTCCAGTTATGGAAGTACTCGTGCGCGACAACGGATTCGACGGCTTCGTAAATCGCATCCGTCGCCGTTTCCGGCGAAACGAGAATGAGGCGGTCGTTGAAAATATTGAGCCCCTTGTTCTCCATCGCCCCCATGTTGAAGTCGGACACGGCGACGATGTTGAACACGTCGAGATCATACTCGAGCCCGAACCGCTCCTCGTCCCAGCGCATCGCGCGCTTGAGCGAATCCATCGCCCAGCCGCAGCGGTTTTCTTTTCCGGGCTCGACGTAAATGGCGAGATCGACTTTGCGGCCCGATTTCGTCCGAAATGTCGATGTGACGGCGGATAAGTTTCCGCCGACGAGTGCAAACAAATAAGAGGGTTTCGGGAAGGGATCCTTCCACACCGCGTAATGCCGCTTGCCGCCATCGATGGTCCCGCGCTCCACGGGATTACCGTTCGACAGCAGAACAGGCGCCTCTTCGGCATCCGCTTCGATGCGTGTCGTATAGACGGCGAGCACATCGGGGCGATCCACGAAATACGTGATGCGGCGAAACCCTTCCGGCTCGCACTGAGTGCAGTAGATGCCGCGGGAGCGATAAAGACCTTGCAGCGCCTTATTGGCTTCCGGATTGACGAAGGTTTCGATCTCCAGCGTGAACGGCTTTTGCGGCACGCGCGGGAGGATCAGGTGGCGATCGGTGACCTGGTACTCGCCCGGCTCAAGCTTCTTGCCGTCGAGCTTCACCTCGCCGAGCTCCAAAGTCTCGCCATCGAGACTGAGTGGCTGACCCTTTTTCGCGGCGTCCGGGTTCGGCCGCATCTGGAGGCGCGACATGACCCTCGTGCGCGTCGGGTCAAGCGTGAAATTCAGCTCGACCGTATCGATCAGAAACTCAGGCGGACGGTAGTTCTCGAGGCGGATAGGGCGAGGTACGTCGGTTTTCATGATCATCCACTGATTTCGGAAGGTCGCGTGAGATTGCCGACAGCATCCGGATGCTAATGGGATATGGCAAGCCCGCTGAGGCTTATCCCAGAAACTCGCGACGCACGGCCTCAGTATGCTCGCCGAGCGCTGGCACAGGTCCGAACTCGGGCGTCGTACCTGCGAGTTGCACACCAGGTGCCGGCATGCGAACCGCTCCCTTCTCCGTGCCCACCGTAATGCGGCGCAGCTGCGGATGGGTACTGAGGCTGTAAACGTCGTTGACGCGCGCGAAAGCAATATCCGCCGCAGCAAGCCGCGCAATGGCCGACTCGTGATCCCGCGCCGCGAACCACGCGGCGACCGTGCCGTCGGTTTCCGGACGGTTCTTGACGCGTGCGACATTGGTGGCGAAGCGGGGATCGGTGGCCAGCTCTGGCTTCTCCAGCACCTCGCGGCAGAGCTTTGCCCATTCGCGATCGCTTTGGATGCTGATGAGGATGGGCACTCCGTCGGCCGTCTGAAACACGCCGTAGGGCGAGATGGAGACATGCGCGAGGCCTGCGCGTTTCGGCGGAAATCCGTTCTCTCCTTGCAGGAGTGGCACCGACATCCATTCGGCCATGCAGTCGAACATGGAGACGCGAATATCGGCGCCCCGCCCCGTCTTGCCGCGTGTAATCAAGGCCTCAAGGATCGCCTCATAGGCATTCATACCAGCGGCGATGTCAACGACGGAGACGCCGACTCGCGCCGGCGCTTCAGGCCCACCGGTCACCGATGCAAGGCCCGATTCGGCCTGGATCAGCAGGTCGTAGGCCTTGCGCTCAGCGTAAGGCCCGGTGTCGCCGTAACCAGAAATCGAACAAACGATCAGCCGCTCGTGACGCTTGGTCAGCTCCTCGATGGGATAGCCGAGGCGCGCCAGGGCGCCCGGTTTCAGATTTTGGATGAAGACATCAGCCCGGTCGAGCAGTTCCTCGAAGAGCGCCCGATCCTCTGCACGCGAAAGATCGACGATGACGGACTCCTTACCGCGATTGAGCCAGACGAAGTAGGAGGACAGCCCGTTGACGACCGCATCATACCCGCGGGCGAAATCGCCCTCGGGGCGCTCCAGCTTGATGACTCGAGCACCTGCATCAGCGAGCCGCCGGCTGGCCATGGGCGCTGCCACGGCTTGCTCCAGTGATACGACCAGAAGTCCTTCGAGCGGCTTGACCACCAGACGATCCTCCGAGTTGTGTACCGCGGACCGAGGAAGAAGCGCGGATCAGTTGCGCATGGATTATGAGCGCCTGCAAGAGTGTGTCCAAGCACGCGGGCTTATGGTGCGGGGCGGCTTTCATCCGGACGCAAGCGATGGCGTGCCGCCACTGCCTGACGGTCGTCCTGCGAAAACGCTCGTGATGCTGGGAGGCGTCGGTACCTCCTTCTGGCAAGCCTTCCAGGCCTCGCCCGAAGCTGCTCAACAGAACGATCCACTCGATGCATGGACGCGGCGCGTCACGGACGAGTTGGCAAGCGACCTCGGCGCCGTGGCACTCTTCCCTTTCGGCGGACCGCCTTACCTGCCGTTCCAACGTTGGGCGAAGCGGGCAGAACCCGCTTTCCAGTCGCCGCTTGGGTTGCTGATCCATCCAGACTATGGGCTGTGGCACTCCTATCGCGCAGCACTTGCCTTCGCAGAGGTGATCCCGCTGCCAGCGCGAGCCGTGGTCGCAAATCCCTGCGACAGCTGTGCCGAAATGCCATGCCTTACGTCATGCCCAGTCGGGGCATTTAGCCAATCGGGCTACGACGTGCCCAAGTGCATCGCCCACCTGCACAAAGCTGAGGGAGCTGCGTGCCTCGAAACAGCGTGTCTGGCGCGACGGGCCTGCCCTGTCGGGCGCGCCTATGCCTACCCACCCGAGGAGGCCCGTTTTCATATGAGCGCGTTTCTCCGCGCTCATTCTGGAAGCCAAGGCGATCAGCCCACGAACCGGTAGCGGACTGGCTTCGCGCCGATACCCTCTGCGGCGGCCAGGATCGCGTTCACATCGAGCCCATAATGTCCGTAAAGCTCGCTGATCGAACCCGATTGGCCAAAGTGCTCGACGCCGAGCGGCCGGACGCGATGCCCCATCACGCCGCCAAGCCACGACAGTGTTTCGGGATGGGCATCGCAAATCGTGATGATGGCGGCATCGCGCGGCAGAGCGGTGAGCAGCTTCTCCACGTGAGAGCGAGCGCCGCGGTAGCCATGCTCCCGCGCCCGCTGAGCGCCGTGCCAGCCGGCCGACAGCCGGTCCGCCGAGGTGACGGCTAGCACGCCGACACCGCGCCGATCCTCCGAGAGCAGACCGGCCGCCTCGATCGCTTCGGGCGCAACCGCACCCGTGTAGACGATTGCGAGGCTGGTCCCCGGCTCTGGCTTCCGCAGCCAATAGCCGCCGTTGATGATGTCCTGTCTGAGCTCCGGCGTCATGGGCCGGGAGAGCTGCTCGATGGGACGGGTGGAAAGGCGCAAGTAAACGGACCCGCCCTTCTCATCACGCAGCCAGCGCTCCTCCTTCTCCTCGTCGCCTTCGCGCTGGATGTAGTCGAAGGCCCAGTTGAGGATGACGGCGAGCTCGTCGACGAAGGCCGGCTCGAAGGAGGCGAGGCCGTCCTGCGCCATGCCGATCAGAGGCGTCGAGATGGACTGGTGCGCGCCACCCTCCGGCGCCAGCGTGATCCCCGATGGCGTTGCGACGAGGATGAAGCGCGCATCCTGATAACAGGCATAGTTCAGCGCATCGAGCCCGCGGCAGATGAACGGATCATAGACCGTGCCGATCGGGATCAGTCGCTCTCCGAAGAGCGAGTGGGACAATCCCGCAGCGGCCAGCGTCAGGAACAGGTTCATCTCGGCAATACCGAGCTCGATGTGTTGCCCCTTGGGGGTCATCTCCCACTTCTGCGGAGACATCAGCCCGCGCTCCTTGAACACGTCCTCGACGCTCTGCATCGAGAAGAGCGCGCGCCGGTTCACCCACGGACCAAGGTTCGTGGAAACCGTGACGTCCGGGGACGTCGTGACGATGCGATCGGCGAGCGGACCGCCTCTCTTGGCAATATCATCGAGGATGCGCCCGAAGCCCGCCTGCGTGGAATCGACCCCCCGGGGCTCGGGGATTGGCAGCTCCGGCACAGGCACACGTGGAGCACTCAGGCGCCGCGGCCCGCGCTGATTGAACGGGACGCGATCGAGGAAGGCCTGAATTTCCTCCGGCGGCAGGGAGAGACCGGCAAAGCGATCCCACTCCTCGCCCTGGTTGATGCCCTGGCTGGCGCGGAACTCCTGCATCTGCGCCTTGGTCATCAGGCCGGCGTGGTTGTCCTTGTGCCCCTGGAACGGCAGGCCGAAGCCTTTGATCGTGTAGGCGATGAAGCAGACCGGCTGATCCGTCGGCGCGGCAGCGAACGTCTCGAGAATGGTCTCGAGATCGTGCCCGCCGAGATTGGTCATCAGGCGGGCGAGCTCCGTGTCCGAATGGTTGCGGACGATCTCCAACGCATCCTCGCAGCCGGCGAGGTCGGACTCGAGTTGCTTGCGCCAGGCCGGCCCGCCTTGGAACACGAGCGCCGAGTAGAGCTGGTTCGGGCAGTCGTCGATCCAGCGCTTGATGTCCTGGCCACCCGGCCGCGCGAACACCTGCTGGAGCAGCTTGCCGTACTTCAGGAGCACGACCTTCCAGCCTAGGTTCTCGAACAGTCCCGCCACCTTCATGAACAGGCGGTCCGACACGACGGAATCGAGACTCTGCCGGTTGTAGTCGACAATCCACCAGGCGTTGGTCAGGCCGTGCTTCCAGAACTCGAGCAGCGCCTCGTGGACGTTGCCCTCGTCGATCTCCGCATCGCCCATGAGTGCAACCATCCGGCCCTTGGGCCAGGACGGCTTCCACTTGGCGTACACGTAGTCCTGAATGAGGCTCGCGAAGCCGGTCATCGCCACGCCGAGCCCGACCGAGCCCGTCGAGAAGTCGACGTCGTCCTTGTCCTTCGTGCGCGAAGGGTAGCTCTGGGCGCCACCGAAGCCGCGGAAGTTTTTCAGATTCTCAAGCGTCTGATTGCCGAGCAGATACTGGATGGCATGGAACACCGGGCTCGCATGCGGCTTCACCGCAACCCGGTCCTCGGGCCGCAGGATGTGGAAATAGAGGGCGGTCATCAGCGTCGCGAGCGACGCCGAGGACGCTTGATGGCCGCCGACCTTCAGCCCATCACCGCGATCCACCTCGTGATTGGCGTGGTGGATCATATAGGTGGAAAGCCAAAGTACCTTGCGCTCCAGCTCGCGCAGGATCGCCAGCGTCTTGGGGTCCACCGTGTTCGGACGGGCGCCATCCATAAGCAACCATCTCCTATTGGCTCGACGTGATCTCCGCCGAGAAGCCGGCGGCACGAATGCGCTTGAGTGTATCCTCCAGGTGGGCACGGTCGCGCGTCTCGATCACCATGCGCAGAAGCGTGCCCTTTGCAGGAAGATCTGTGAAAACGCGTTGATGCACAACCTCGATGATGTTTGCGCCGGCATCCCCCACCAGAGTAGCGAGTCGCGCGAGTTGGCCGGGCTTGTCGGCCAGATCGATGCACAGCTCTGAAAGGCGACCTTCACGGGCCAGCTCACGGGTTAGGACGCTGGCGAGGAGCCGCGTGTCGATGTTGCCGCCTGTCAGGACAAGCCCGACTTTCCGGCCCTGGAACCGCTGCGGGTCGCTAAGCACGGCGGCCAGCCCTGCGGCGCCCGCGCCTTCGGCGACGGTTTTCTCGATTTCGATCAGCAGTGCGACGGCGCGCTCGATCTCCCGCTCACTGACCAGAACAATGTCATCCACGTATTTCCGAACCAGCGCTTCCGTCAGCACGCCCGGAGCCTTCACTGCGATGCCTTCGGCAAGCGTGTCGCCGCGCATGGGCAGGTCGGTGCCACGAATTCGGTTGTACATCGATGGATAGAGCGCGGCTTGCACGCCGATGATCTCGATGTCGGGCTTGATGGCCTTCGCCGCGACGGCAATACCTGAGACGAGCCCGCCACCGCCAATCGGAACGACGAGAACGTCGAGATCCGGCACCGCGTCGAGCATTTCGAGCGCTATGGTGCCCTGTCCAGCGATGATCAGCGGGTCGTCATAGGGGTGGATGAACGTCAGCCCGTGCTTCTGGCAGTAGTCGCGGGCGCGAGCCGCCGCCTCTTCCAGTGTAGCCCCGCCCACGATCACCTGCGCTCCATGCCGGCGCGTGTTCTCGATTTTCACGAACGGCGTACCCTCCGGCATCACGATGGTCGCCGGAATGCCGAGCCGGCTCGCATGGTAAGCCACACCTTGTGCGTGGTTGCCGGCGGACATGGCGATGACGCCCACCGCCCGCTCTTCGGGAGAGAGAGCACTGAGACGGTTCAGCGCGCCCCGATCCTTGAAAGAGCCCGTGAACTGCAGATTTTCGAACTTCAGCCAGATCTCGCATCCGAGCATCGTCGAGAGCGTACGGCTCTGATCGCAATCGGTCGCGATAATCGAGCCTTCGAGCACCCGCGCAGCCTTCTCGATGTCAGCGAGGCTCACCGCTCCTGCTGGTGCCGCAGCGCTCTCTCGGGGCTCTGCCGAATCCCCCTGCGTCGCTTTCGTCTTCCTTGGTGACATATCCAGGCGTCGATGGTTCGAGCGTCGGCCTCTGGTCGCCGCTTTAGGCGTGTTTCAGCGCCGCTGCTTAGCACCCTCTGACATCTCGCGAAACAGTCCGCGCCAATGAACGCTCGTTGAACGATCCGTTCAGCATCACCTCAGGCGCTCGACTCTAATTTCGGTCTCGTCAACGGGGCCAAGCGCACAGTGCGCGGCTCGAGGCAAACAACAGGATGGAGATTGATCATGATGAAGTCGCTGACAATCGCAACAGCAGCTCTCGCGCTCGGTGGAACGGCTCTCTTTGCCTCGATGCCGGCCGAGGCTGCCGCTAGTGCCAAGAGTTCGGGCGTGATCATCGAGGCGCGCCTCGGTGGGCCCGCGCACGTCAAGTTCCGTAAGCCGAGCCGCGTGTCTGCCACCGGTGTCGCACGGGGCGCTCTGCTCCCGTATTTCTTGAAGAAGGCGCAGGCGCAGCGGAAAGCCATCAATAACTGGAGCGCCAAGGTGCGTCTGATGTATGGCTCTCAATACGCGAGCTGGTCTCGTGCCAACGCAAAGTCAACGAGCTGCAATCGCCTCGGTACGGCTGTGACCTGCCGCGTCAGCGCCATTCCTGACTCGCCCTATAAGCGCTACGGTCTGCTGGACTAAACGAAGAGCAAAGTGGTCGCGTACACCTCAAAGGGGAGCCCTCAAGCTCCCTTTTCTTTTTTGGCTAGCCGTCTCCCATCTCCCGGGCCTGACAATATCCTCGGCATGGGCTAGAACCCTCGCTCAATCCCACCACAAGAACCCATGGAGGAGGCAAGATGGCAAAGGTTGCATGGATCGGGCTCGGCGTCATGGGCTATCCCATGGCCGGTCACATCCTGAAGAAGGGCGGTCACGAGCTCGTGGTCTACAACCGGACCGCGGCAAAGGCCGAAGCGTGGGTGAAGGAATACGGCGCTGGCCGGACCGCGAAGACGCCAGCGGAAGCGGCCGCCGATGCGGACTTCGTGTTCGCCTGTGTTGGCAACGATGACGATCTGCGGTCGGTCACGATCGGCGAGAACGGCGCCTTTCAGACGATGAAGAAGGGCTCCATCTTCATCGACAACACGACAGCCTCTGCCAACGTCGCCCGGGAACTTTATGCTGCGGCCAAGGAGAGGGGTTTCGACTTCCTTGATGCGCCCGTTTCCGGCGGCCAATCTGGCGCCCAGAATGGCGTGTTGACCGTCATGGTCGGCGGCGACCCGGATGTTTTCGAACGCGCGAAGCCGGTGATCTCCAACTATGCGCGCATGGTGACCCTCATCGGCCCCGCCGGCTCGGGTCAGCTCACCAAGATGGTGAACCAGATCTGCATCGCCGGGCTCGTGCAAGGACTCGCGGAGGGGATTCACTTCGCCCAGAAGGCCGGGCTCGACATCCGGCTCGTGATGGAGACGATTTCGAAGGGCGCGGCCGGCTCCTGGCAGATGGAGAACCGTTGGCAAACCATGGCCGAGGGCAAGTTCGATTTCGGCTTCGCCGTCGATTGGATGCGTAAGGATTTGATGATCAGCCTGGACGAGGCCCGCCGGAACGGGGCCAGCTTGCCGGTGGCCGCGCTCGTCGATCAGTTCTACTCCGAGATTCAGAGGATGGGCGGCGGCCGTTGGGACACGTCGAGCCTCATCGCCAGGCTCAACAACGCCGACAAGAAGTAGGCGGAAGTCTTTTCAGGCGGTGCAGCGCTTAGGCGAGGCACCGCCTGATTTGCAACCCTGAGAAGCATTTCCCACGCGCAACTTGACTCCGACTTCTTCGGGGCACCGGCGCCCTAGAAGCCCTACCCGATCTCCGACACAAATCCCGCTAGTGTGAAGAGGCTCGAGGCTGCTAAATGGCAGCTCACGGAGGTCGTGGGGGCGTTAGCGTGTCAGCACTCCTGCCGCAAGGAGTTTGGCGGAAAGCAGCGTGGAGGGGGCCGCCCGGATTTGGGCGTCCTGCCGCCCTGTTGACACTCTTTGTACTGATGTTGCTCCGTGTATGGGACCCTCCCCTGCTCGAAACGCTGCGCGGGCGGATTTTCGACACATATCAACGGCTTTATCCGCGCGCGACCAGTGAGTACCCCGTCACGATCGTCGATATCGACGAACGCTCGCTGAAAGCCGTCGGGCAATGGCCATGGTCGCGGGTGACGCTGGCCTCCTTGGTCGACCGCCTTGCCGAACGCGGAGCGGTCGCAATCGGCTTCGACATTCTTTTTGCTGAGCCTGATCGGCTGTCCCCTCCCCGGATAGCTGAAAGCATATCGGACGCCGAATTGAAGTCTCGCCTCGCTGCCTTGCCGGACAACGATGCCCAGCTCGCCGAGGCTATCGCGCGGACTCGGGTCGTCCTCGGGCAGGCTGGAGCCTCCAATTATTCGGCTGCTACCGCGGACCTTTCCGACTTGCCCGTGACGTCGGTGGCGACGATTGGCGACAACCTCCATCGGCACGTTCTGCGGGTGCCGAGGCTCGTGACGAATTTGCCGGTCCTCGAAAAGGCGGCTGCCGGAAGGGGCCTGTTCACGGTGGAGCCTGATGCGGATGGCGTCATTCGCCGTATACCGACCCTTCTTTATACCGAGGGCCGTATTGTTCCATCGCTTTCCATCGAACTCCTCCGCGTGGCAACGGGCGCTACCACGCTTCTCGCCAAGAGCGATGAGGCCGGAATCAAAAGTGTTGTCGTTGCCGGCGTCGAGATCGAGACGGAGCGTGATGGCCAGCTTTGGCTCCATTTCACGCCCCACGACCCGCGCCGTTATGTTTCCGCCGCCGACGTGCTTTCGGGTCGAATTCCCAATGACCGCATAGAAGGAAAGCTCGTTCTCATCGGCACCTCGGCTGCTGGCTTATACGATCTCAGGACGACGCCGCTCGAACGCGCCATGCCCGGCGTCGAAATCCACGCTCAGGCGATCGAAAGCATTTTGGACAATGCGCTTCTTCTCCGGCCGAACTATGCTTTAGGGCTCGAAATCTGCCTCGCCCTTGCCATCGGGATCGGTATCATCATCGTCGTGCCGTTGCTTGGCGCCCTCGCTACAGTTCTCCTTGGAATTGCGATTATCGCACTGCTCGGGGTTCTCTCCGGCTATCTCTTCGTCAGCTCCGGCATTCTGATAGATGTCGTCTATCCGCTCGTTTCGAGCACGGTTGTCTTCCTGCTGCTTGCCTCCATCAATTACCTCCGCGAGGAGAAGCGGCGGGCCGGCATCCGCAGCGCATTCAGCCAGTATCTTGCACCAGAGCTTGTCGAGCAGCTCACCCGCGAGCCTGACCGCCTGAAGCTGGGCGGCGAGACGCGCACGATGTCCGTTTTGTTCAGCGACGTGCGCGGCTTCACCAGCATCGCGGAAAGCTTCAGAGAAAATCCCTCGGGATTGACGGAATTGATGAACCGTCTGCTGACGCCGTTGTCGCGGGCCATCATCGAGCGCCGGGGCACGATCGACAAGTACATCGGCGATGCCATCATGGCGTTCTGGAACGCGCCTCTCGACGATCCCGACCATGCAAAACACGCCTGCGAGGCGGCCCTTGCCATTTCCGAACGACTCGACGCGCTGAACGAGGCGCTTGCGCTCGAGGCGCAGAACGGTGGTGAAAGCATTCCACCAATGGAAATCGGCATCGGCATCAGCACCGGCCTCTGCATGGTCGGCAACATGGGCTCGGATATCCGGTTCGACTATTCGGTGCTCGGCGACAGCGTCAACCTCGCCTCCCGAATCCAAAATCTCGCCAACAGCTACGGGCTCCGCATTTTGATTTGCCCGGAAACCGCTGCACGCTGCCAGGACGCTCTGGCAATCGTCGCGGTGGACGATGTGCGGGTGAAGGGCCGAAAGCACGCGGTGACCGTTCATACAGTGCTAGGCGGACCTGAACTCCTGCGAGATCCCAAGTTTCGCTCGTTTCGCACTGCTTTCGAAACGATGCGTGCCCATTACCTGCGCGGCGAATGGATAGAGGCAATGAATGCGCTCGAAGCCTCTCGCCAGCATTACGACGATCCGAGGATTTACCGGCTGTTGGACATTTATGCATCGCGAATTGCCACGCTGAAACGCCGTTCTTCTTTGGAAGGATGGACCGGCGTGTTTACAGACATGTATCCCGGTGCAACGGAATTGCTCACAACTGATCAGAACTGGACGGCAACTCAGCCGTGGGTGGAGGGGTCATGAAAGGAGCCAAATTCGAAACCTCAGTGATTTCACTGGCGGCCATTTTTACTGTGCTGGCCATTCCGCTGCAGAGTCCGCCAGCTAGCGCGGCCCATCCTGAAATCGGCGACACAGTCGCCGTCAAGAACGTCGTGACGGCGGAGCTGGAGAACGAGAAACGCCGCCTGTCGAAAGGCGCCAAGGTTCACCAGGACGAGATTGTGATTACCGGCGCGAAATCGAGCGCAGAGATCAAGTTGCTCGATGAGACGAAGCTCGCCGTTGGTCCCTCGTCGCGGCTCGTGCTGGACAAGTTCGTTTATGATGCAAGCGCGCCGCCGAAATCCATTTCGCTTACGCTCGCCAAAGGCGCTTTCCGGTTCATCACGGGTGCGAGCGACAAAGCCGCCTATGAAATCAAAACCCCGACGGCGACCATGGGTGTGCGCGGCACCGTCTTCGACGTCTTCGTCGCCGATAATGGCGAATCGATCGTGCTGCTTCACGAGGGCAGCGTCGAGATCTGCTCCGGCTTGTTCAACTGCAAACGGCACAATGTCGTTGGCAAGATCATCCACATCGGTCTTAACGGTATTCTGTCCGACCCCATCAACTGGCATCGCTCCCTGCTCAGGGGTGTCCGTCTGGCGACGGCCTTTCCCTTTGTCGGTCGACGGTTGGCGATCGATCCTGTTCGCCGACTCACGCATTCGGCCCTTGAAAGAGGCCGCGTGGATGACGTGATCAGAGAACCCGTTCGGGGTCTACGTGAGCTTCGAAGGCAGCTTCCGTTCCGCTGAGAGTTTCAGAACACTTCGATGACACGCGGTCCATTCGGCAACACCACGCTCACGAGACCCACCCTTTGCTTGAGTGCTCCGCGGAAGTGCTTAGGGTGGGCAAGAATAAGATCTTAGTTTCTTGAAACGAAATTATCGGAAGTGCCAATGTGGGGAAATTTTAGCGAAATTTTTCAGTACCTCGCATGGATCGCGATGGCGCTTACGCTATGCTCCACTTTTTCGCGAACGATCATCCGCTTGCGGATTTTTGCAGCTTCTAGCAACTTTTTGGCCATCATATCTTCCATGGCAGCCGGTTTTTGGCCAAGTGTGATCCAAAACGCC
>Ga0207873_1002787_pt1 | contig 13702 bp, 12 predicted proteins | sample BGWIniCompost_FD_187373 | JGI IMG/M metagenome (GOLD analysis project Ga0207873, IMG submission 187373) | Cellulose adapted compost microbial communities from Newby Island Compost Facility, Milpitas, CA, USA - BGW Initial Compost (SPAdes)... ... | reverse complement strand
TGAAAAGAAGGAAAGACCACACGAGGTATTGTTCTGGAGAAACGGCGTTGTGAAGACGGTTCGTCATGGCGACTACAAGTTGCTCATCAACGATGCAGACAAGACAACCTTCCTGTATGATATTGCAAATGATCCTTCGGAAACGAATGATCTGTCCAAACAACTTCCAGAAAAAGTCGCTGAGTTGACACAACTATTCAAATCGTGGGAAGCGGAACTTCCCCAGCAACAACGCTGGAACAGTCCCCGCATCGCCACAATAACGGTTGACGGCGAGAAAGTGTCTTTTCAACCGTAGAAAAGAGGCGAATGATTAGTGATTTGTGATTTGTGATCTTTGATTTTATTGAGGGCACGGAATAGCGTGCGACGATCAGCCACGAAAAGTCGATCTCACCCTATACCATGATCGTCCCCGACAAATCAAAAATCACAAATCGCTAATCACAAATCACTAATCGCTAGTCGCTAATCGCTAATCTAATCACTCCCTCTCCTTTGTTCACTTTCTGCCACCAGACCTTCCAGGTCTGCCGCTGGCCTAATCTCCCAACAACCCCGCTCGCGCAGGTGTCGCATAGAAGGATGATTCGATAGCAGTCGGATTGCATGGTTCAGGTCGGCGGCTTCCAGTATCATAATGCCACCGATCTGTTCCTTCGTTTCGGCGAACGGACCGTCCGTCACCGCGACTTTGCCGTTGCGCCACCGCAATGTCGCAGCATTTTGAGACGGTTGTAAGGCTTCACCCCCAACCATGTGACCGTTTTGTATCAACTCTTTGTCGTAAGCAAAACAGTCGTCCATCATAGCCTGCTGCTCCTTCTCGGTTGCGGACTCCCAGGCCTTTTCGTCAATGTACCCAAGACAAATGTATTTCATTGTTAAATTGTTTTATTGTTTGTATTGGCTTACCGCTCACTCAAATCTAAGCGATGTGTTTAGGCTCATCAGGTAAGAAGTAAGGCTCCTGATCTTGCCACCGCTCATTTCGAAGACATCACAAAATACTGCGTCGAGTTTGTTGCCATTTTTCATTTTACCTTGAACTGCTCCCTCGGTAATAACGACGTCATTCCCTTCGGTGAGGCGTTTGATTTGAATGGTCGGACTACCCACAAAATTTTCATTCTCGATTTCCTTGTCGAACGCTTCCTTCCCTTTATGTTCATACACGCCTGGCATGATCCATACGACGTCATCCGTAAGGCATTCAAGGATCATTTGGTGGTCGCTCCTGCGGAACCCGTCGATGTATTGCTCAACAGTTTTCTTGTTTGCTGTCATAATTGGTTGGGTTCATGATTTTCTCCCGAATCTCAGCACAATGCCCCCTGTTGAGAGAGGTTGTGTAGACAAAAGCTCCAAATTTCTCAACGAAACCCCTTGTTTGAACAGGGGCGTGCCTTTACCCAGGATAACCGGGGCTATCCCTATGCGATATTCATCGAAAAGGTCATCGTTGATGAATGTACTCGAGAGGTTTCCACTTCCGAAGATCAACATGTCGCCGTCGCCCTTAGCTTTCAACCGTGAAATCTCGTCCGAGACATTGCCGCGAATCAAGGTTGAATTGCTCCAGCTGACCTCTTTCAGTGTTTTGGAGACGACAAGCTTGGGAAGGCTGTTCATTAAGCGGGTAATCGCGGAATTTTCACTATCCGCTTTCGACCAATAAGCGGCCATCCCCTCATAGGTCACCCTTCCAAGAACAAGGTAGTCTGCTGAACGCAACTGCTCAAGACTCATTTTTTCGAGCTCAGGACCCCAAATTTTATCGTGAAAGGACAAATCCCATTGCTTTTCCCCTTCAAAATAGCCGTCCAGGCTAATGATATTCCACATTATTAGCTTTCTCATGTCTGTAGTTTTTGGTTATGTGATACTTCTAGTCGAACGGAAGGAGGCGAAATCGACAGGGATCGCAAAATTTTTTTTGCGCTTCGACTCTGCTCTGGAACCCTGTCTATTCAATTAAGATAAGGGTCTGGGTTGATTGGAGTACTTCGGTAGTTTCGACTCCGAAACACCAGGTCGCCTTTAGGCGACACTCCGCGGGCTCTTTTCTGCGGCGTTCGCAGTGCACGTGACTATCGGCACTGCACTATTGCCGCACAGCAAGGGAACCTTCAATCAACGAATGAACCGTATCGATTTGCATGATGCCATGTTCCGTGCATTAAAGTCCCTCCCCATCACTGCGTCTCGGCGGTTAAAAAAACATCCTTACATGAGCTTCGAAGAACGCTGGAGGCTGAGCGAAGTGGAAGCCGGTTCAGAAATTTACGGTGAAATCAAAACTTTATCATTAACGTAAACTTGATCAGTGGCCGCCAAATCTAAGATGCCTAATCGCAAATCACTAATCGCTAATCAACCCCCTCTCCTAGTTCACGGAGCTTTCGTTCGATAAATCTCCGTTCAGGTTCCTGTCGCGTCAGGGCCAGGGCGCGCTCCCAGGAAGCACGGGCTTCGGTGATGCGCCCTGCCTTCCGGCAAAGCTCTGCGCGTGCGGAGTGAGCGAGGTGATAATCAGTAAGGTCTCCCCTGGCGAATATCGCATCGATATGACGCAGTCCCGCCTCGGGACCCTGATGCATGGCAATCGCCACGGCGCGGTTTAATTCAATGACGGGAGAAGGATTGATGCGCAACAACATAGTGTAGAGAGTCGCGATTTGCGCCCAGTCGGTTGCATCGAATCGGTCAGCTTCCGCGTGCAACGCCGCGATCGCTGCTTGCAACGCGTATGCCCCCGGTGGTTTAGAAGAAAATGCCTGCTCCACGAGCGTCAACCCTTCGCTTATCATTTCGCGATCCCATAGCGATCGATCTTGATCCTCTAAAAGAATAAGATCACCCTCGGGTGTGGTGCGGGCGGATCGTCGTGATTCATGTAACAACATGAGCGCTAAGAGTCCCTTAACCTCAGGGTCGGGCAGCAACTCATGCAGGAGTCGGCCCAGACGGATCGCTTCACTGGACAAGTCGACACGGGTTACCGACGTGCCCGATGTGGCATAGTAGCCTTCATTGAATACCAGGTAGATAACCTGGAGTACCGCTCCGAGCCTGTCCGGCAATTCGTGCTGTTGTGGAACTTCAAACGGGATCTTGGCTTCGCGAATCTTTGCTTTGCCACGAACGATCCGCTGAGCAATGGTAGCTGGGGCGACGAGGAACGCGCGGGCAATTTCTTCAGTCGTTACGTTGCAAACTTCACGCAACGTCATTGCCGTGCGTGTCTCCGGTGGCAATGCAGGGTGGCAGCATGTGAAGATAAGTCGCAACACATCGTCTTCAATCTCCTTATCGATTTGCTTCGAAGGATCCAATGTCTCGGCTTCCATCTGCCGCAGCTGCTGTACTTGTAGCGGGTCAAATCTGGATTGCCTGCGCATGCGATCAATCGCCTTAAACCTGCCTGTCGACACCAACCATGCCCTGGGGTTAGTCGGCACGCCTTGTTCACTCCATTGTTCAAGGGCGGCCTTGAACGCATCCTGAAGTGCATCTTCGGCCAGGTCAAAGTCGCCGAGCAGCCGTATCAGCGTGGCAAATACGGCGCGCGCCTCTTTTCTGTAGATGGTATCCAGAATTCGGGAAATATGTTCTCGGGACTCCATGTCCGATGTGCCTCCATAATACATAAACCATCCAGAATCCCTCACTGAAATTACCGGAAAGGGACAATGGGGAGAATATAACTCTTAATCTCCGCACAATATGCGGATATTATTTTGGTTTGTTAGAGGGCAAGTTGACCTCCTCGAAGTGGGCCAAGATTGCTAAGTGCTCACCCGACACTGCGCTAAGAGACATTCACGATTTAATCGCGAAAGGCATTCTTGAAAAGGAAGAAGGCGGCGGCAGAAGTACAAGTTACAGGATGAGGCCAGAGTGACTGCTCGTTATATTCAATCATCCTCAACAATGTGTAGGACGTATGGTCCGTTCTCGACTGCAAAGCAGTGTCCATCACCAATACCACTGAAACTAATCATCTCAATGAAATCGCCTCTACTGAGGTTGTCATCGACAGCAAAGATTTCAAAGCCTACGCCAGTGGCACCTGATTGGTAGTTGAGATAGCCGAAGACGTCCCCTTCGGACGATTGGACGAGGAGATCAGGAACAGTACGATATCTGCCAACAAAACCATAACTGTCGGGATACACGATTATTGATGAGCCCTCGGATGGTGGATCCGGAAACTTCAACCCCACCTTTACTCCGGTTACTGCATCTTCCGCCAGGATACCTTCGGTTTCCACCAGTACCGCACTTAAATGGGGCTCGTCTTCCAGGATAGAAACGCTTGAGGCATTCTTGCTTCCAATTTCCAGAGAGGAAGTGGCCGATGACAGCTTAAACCTTAGACGATCATTACCCTCACACAATGAGTTGTCGACTGGATAAACATGAAAACCTGCACTTTCCGCTCCGTCTGGAACATCGATTGTAATCTGTTCAACGAACTCGCCGAAGTCAGATACATATATTCTTTCAACGGGCGGATCGGTAGCCGCTTGATCCCTAAGCCCCATGACCTCCACAATGATTTGACCCGAACCAGGAGCAGGCCCAGAAAGCTGGATCTCGACATCGATACCTGCGCTGGCCGACTCGTCTACGGCCAGAGCTGAAGCCACAAATTCCGCTACTGACGGTCTTTCATTTTCAATCACTGCAAGGGTATACAACTGATCCTCCGTGCCAACCTGAATTGGGCCCGTACCCTCATCTATCGAAAAAACTATAGATAAGTTGCCATTCAGCAAATGGTCGTCAAGAATGAATACTTCAAAACTCGCGTGTGTCTCATCGTAAGATAAATCAAGTACAACAGAGTTACCCTGCGCTTCCGGGACGGTCACAAAGTCGACTCCATACTGCGCCCCTTTACCCATGCGGATCTTCACTGTGCCTTCGCCTTTGACAGGTGATGATAATGTAAGATCAATCACCTGAGGTGTGGCATTGGATTCTTCAACTGTTGCGGACGTGCCGACAAACTGGACGATAGATGGCTTTTCATCGTCCTTCAGGGTGAGTATGTGTTGGGGCGTGCTTGTTATCTGTACGACTCCACTGACTTTGAGGATATCAAATTGAAGGTCAAAGTCGCCATTGAACACGTTATTATCAATGGGAGATATCTCAAATGACGCCTCGGTGTCGCCCTCCTCGACCTTGAGCGTGAATGTGTTGTTCGTTAATTCCTGATCGACCGTAAAATGCGTGCCGGGAACGGCTTTCCCTGAATTCAATCCGATCAGGAGGCTGCCAACGCCGGCAGCGGGCGACGAAAGCCTTATCGTGACCTTTTGGCTGGTCTCACCGTCCTCGCTAAGTTCCGACCGCGCAGACTGAAAGAATGGAATTGAGGGGCCTTCATCGTCATGAATTGTAACCGTGTGCGTTGTGGTGTTGCCTAAGCGGAAATCTGGTGACAGAGTAAACATCCTGAAAACAGCAAACTGACTGCCTCTATACTTATCATCATTGACACTCGTTAGCTTCACTTCCGCGCCTTCCTCGCCTTTATTCACAGGCAGAACAATAACAGCATCAGCTCCAAGGGCAGGTTCTGTCACATAACTCTGCTGATAAACCGCATCTGTCTCGACCATCAACTTAATCTCGCCGTTGGCTGCTGCGGGGTGGTCAAAAGAAAGGCGGATTGTCGCTTCCTCGCCTTCATTGATCGTCTGAAATTCTTCCTCGAAGGAAATCGTAACGATAGAAGTTTCTTCATCATCGCACGACTCCATCACAAGTACACAAAACAGCACGGTAAGCATGTGTGCTGCGAGCCGTGAAAATACTGTGGCCTTCATTTTTTTGGTGGGGTTCTACTATGTAGGACTATGAGCATTGCAAAAACGCTGCATGAAAGTTCAACTGCATGATGAATCGGTACACATGATCAAATCATAGGTGATATCGACAACCAAGACTCAATCCAAAACCATAGGGTCTCACGTAAAAGGGCACGTTCACGTCCCGGGTAGAGTAGAATGAGTAATTCAATGTTGGCTGCAGTAACGCTCGCAGCCTGCCCGTGCGTGGATACTGAATGCGATAGTACACGTTGACAAGAGCGTACAGTGACGGGTTCCAGAAGTTCTCGGCTGCTGAGGCCAGGCCTCGGTTTTGAAGGGATTTTTGCAACTCGATGCCTCCGCCGATCTCATGCAAGAATTTTCTTTTCGACCATCCCGACAAGCGTTCGGAATAGAGTTCAACTTCCGATTCCCTCAATGAACCCCTCTTTTCCCACAGCCGACGCGACAATCCGAAATGCAATCCAATGTTCCTGACGGTATAGTCCACCGATCCCGGCACAAGCAAAAAAGTCGGCTCAAGCGTTGGATCACCCGACGATCCCGGCACTGAGATGAGGCTGTCCACACGTCGTTCCCTGTAGTTAAAAGCCTGATGCCGCTGGAAATAGACAACTCCCCCGAATGCCTTCCATTTTTTCGATCCAAGAGTTTCAAGACCCACTTCCAGTCTGATTCCAAGGCGGCCTTTCGAAAAGGCGGGCACCGGTTGAATACTCTCGATAAAAATGTTATCCGAAGTGTTTGACAAAATACGCTGGTAGCCAAGCGTAGGCGTAACTGTCGCGTACAAATCGAACGACGTTGGGAACAGCTGTGGTTTCTCCTTTTTCTGGGGCCGTTCCTCTAACTGTTTCCCAATAGCGTTCGCTTGCATCGCAGAATCAAATGCTTCAGTGATCTCAAATGGGTCCATATCGACAATTGCTGGTAACTCCAGAACCCATCTTGCAAGAGGAGCACTTCTTTCTCGTTGCCTGGATATGCCGATACCTGCAATTGTCGGTGAGTTGGCGATGGGTGCCATGTCGGAAGCCTCCTGCCGCGCTGTGTCAACAGAGGCGGTAGTTACACGTGGATGCGGTACAGGACGGTCTTCCGAACAAGGCGGACCCATGCTAATGGATTCTCTACTTTCGACGACTGATGATTTATGGTTGAAGTTCAGAAAGCGCTTCTCAGAAACTTCTAAGCCTGTGAGGAACGTGATTGACAGTGCCAGTATAAAGGCAGACAGGCGCCACGTCCAGATTTTCCCCCGTGACCTGCCCTGGCCTAGGTGGACGGCGATTAGTGGCCACAGATCCTTGTCAGGTTCCTCAGAGTAATTGGAAATTCTTCTCTTGAACTCTAATACGTTCTGCTCATGCATACTTTTCATATTTCTCCACGCCAATGGCTTTAAGTCTGCTCTTTAATGCTTGTTTTGCCCTGTTCAGTTGTGAACGGGAAGTAGATTCTGTTATGCTGAGCATACTGGCTATCTCACTGTGACTGTATCCCTCTAATTCGTAAAGGTTAAAGACGAGCCGATAGCCATCGGGCAACGCTTCGATCATCTCGACCACTTGCTCATCACAAAATTTTGACAAAATCAACACATAGTCGTCGCTAGTTTGCTGAACGCCATCATCCGCTACGTCCTGTACAATTTGATGTCGCTTGTTCTTGTGATAATAGCTTACTGCTGCGTTCACGGTAATACGTCGAATCCAGGGTTCCAGATGTTCGGCGTCATGAACCTGATTAATGTTCTGGAAGATGCGAATGAAAGCTTCCTGAAACACATCCTCCGCTTCCTCCCTCCGACGCGTATATCTCCTGCACAAGCCAAATACCTTTGGCCGGAACAAATCGTACAATGCCCGTTGCGACCTCGGGTCGCCCGATTGGCATTGTGAAAGCAGGGTTCCTAAAGACGACACCCTTTTATATTGAAATTGAATCTATTGCACCTAATGGCTCATTTCTCTCATAGACTCAATGCCGGAGATGAAGCAAATGCTATTACTCTCCGACCTGGACGGTTACAAGTCCGTAGGAGGTCAGGGGACCCTGCGAAGCGATGTTTTCCTGACCGAAGGCATTTACCACGTAGACAAATTCGTCAAGGCCCTCAAAGTCGACTTCAGGTGTGTATGTAATGGTAGTGCCGTTTACTTCCGCATTTCCGTGGTGCGGATCAAGCGCAATTGACTGTGCGATGTTGTCAACCCTGATATCACAAAGGTGATCGTTCCAGACGGCCGCGAATGATACGGGTGTACCCGGTCGAGTTTCGACCCTATCCTCTACAGCATAGAGTCCACACGGGAAATTGCCCGGTCTGATGCTGATGGGTTGTGTGGCGATCGTCCTACCATCCGAGACAAACGCAATCTCAAACTGATCCATTCGTTCACCATCGTGGTATGTAGTATCGTAGAGTGTGGGTGTGGGTGTATACTTCAGAAAATCCTCGTCAAGCCAGGTTACAGCGCCGTAATCGGGAACCTTGTGTAATTTAATGCCAATCCGGGCGTGCGCTGAAACAACTATTTCCCTCAGGTTAATTATTACCGAAGAACTGCTCTTGATGTCGGCATCGGGAACATAGTAGTCGACCTTTTCCGGGTTGATCGTTACCAACTTGTCGTCAACAACCTCATCCCCACGAAACGTATCACACGACGCGACTACAAGTGTCAACAGCAACAGACCAAATCGCGCAAAGAATGGTTTCAGCAGAGACATGTTGAGTTGTCAAAAGGTTTTTCCGCACGACCAAGTCGGCGCATAGTCGTCACCGGGATAGTATGTCAGGCGCCTAAGACCAGTGCCATCGACATTGATGACGTAAATCTCAGGGTTACCTTCGTGATCCGAAGTAAACGCCAGTCTGGTTCCGTCGGGTGACCATGTTGGAGTATGGTTACCACGAGTCAGATTGTGAGTGACCTGAAAAATGTCGCTCCCATCTGCATTCATGACATAAATACTCGTGCTTCCGTTGCCATTGCCTTCCCCTTCGAAAGCAATCTTCGTCCCGTCGGGTGACCATACCGGGCGGGATTTAGCAATTGGTGGCCATGTCAATCGTTCGAGTTGTGAACCGTCGGGGTTCATAAGATAGATATCCTCGTATCCGTCTCTTCCCCTGTCACTACTGAAGGCAATCTTAGTCCCGTCCGGAGACCACGAAGGTTCCGCATCCCACAGGTCGATGGTGTCAAGCAGTGGAAGCGTGCGTACAACCCCAGGATAACTCGACACCGACACATAAATCCGAACAGCAGACCACCCATCAATGACCTCATGACCGCTTTGGAAGGCCATGTAATTGCCATCAGGCGACCAGGTCAGATTCTCCGGACGAACGTACGTCTCCAGAGGCTTACCGACCACCCCACGTTCACTCAAAATGAAAATCCTGGAATTTCTTAACAGGGCAAGGCTTTCACCATCAGGTGACCAATGTAAATCTCCACTGGCGCGGGTTTCTACATTACCCTGCAATCGGACATTGGAACCATCGGGGTTTATGACATAGATTTCGCCCGACTCCTGGCCCACTGCGCGCCGGATGAAGGCGATCAATTCCTCCTCCGCACCTGAATGCCAGATCGTACCCTGCGGATCTCCTTCACTGCAACCCAGAAGCGATAAAAAAAGGATTGTCAGAAGCGAAAGCACTCTTTTCATTGGTGTGCATCAGGACACCCCGTCCTATGAATTTCGTCACTACAATCGAGATTGATACCATTCCCCCTAAAAACTTATGACTCAGGCAGCGACAAAAACGCTGCATCAGAAAATACTCATGTTGGAACTGATTCGTCTCCTGCAACTCTTTGCAGAAAATACCCGGTCAAACACCAAAGTTTTAGCGAATACTTGAAGGGATGGCGCACAAAAGTGATCTCAGTCCTGACTACAAAACCAGACATCCCATTTTTCTTCCTAAATCCTATCCAATCTCCTACCTTGAAATCCTGAAAATTCTACCAGAATCTCAGGAAACGTGATCCATATGCGACGGAGACAATTCATCCTAACCTCAGCAATGGCCATGGCAGCTGCCAGCGCCGCTCCCTTCAACGCTGTGTTTGCAGATACAACCGCAAAAAGAAAATTCAAGATTGCGCTTAACCCAGGGATTATCGGGGTAAAGGCAAATTTTGCAGAAACGCTTGATTACGCCATCAAGTACGGCTATGAAGCGATCAGTCCGTACACCCAGGAGGTAATGAAGGACTATTCAAACGCCCGGCTGAATGAGATCAAGGCCAAAATGAAGGCGCACAACATCACCTATGATTCCATTAACATACCCGTAGAATACCGACGCGATGAAGCAACCTTCAAAGAAGGACTTAAAGACCTGCCAAAGTTTTGCGAAACCATGCAGAAACAGGGTGCCACGCGTATCAATACCTGGATCATATCGTCACACAACGAATTAACTTACAGTGAAAATATGCGTCAGCATGCCGATCGGCTGCGCGAATGCGCGAAAATCATGAATGACTACGGCATAAAACTCGGTCTGGAATATCTCGGCATGCGCACGCTGTTGATCATGGGGCGATATCCTTTCATTGCCTCAATGAAAGAAGCCAAAGAACTCATTGCCGCCATCGGCACGGGAAATGTCGGCTTTGTTCTCGACAGTTTTCATTGGTATTGCGCGAACGACACCATCGACGATATCCGAACACTCACTCCGTCCGACATCATCACAGTAGACATCAACGACGCGCGCGCAGGACTTAAGCGTGAGGAACAAGTCGATGGAAAGAGAGAACTGCCGCTGGCAACCGGCGTCATCAACATGAAAGATTTTTTACAAGGCCTCATCGATATTGGCTACGATGGCCCGGTTCGAACAGAGCCATTTAACCAGGCCTTGAACGACCTCGACAACGACGAAGCGCTAAGGGTCAATATGGAAGCAATCCAGAAAGCGTTGAAGCTCGTAGAAGCCTGAAAAGCACAAAAGCTGTTCCATTCAATTTGCTGAAATCATAACAATAGTCATGAGCACTACCTGATTTTGCTCCTTCCGAAGGTTTCATGGTTGCGCGACCTTTAGTGTATCAAATATATCAGCCATGAAACCTGTAAGTGACACCATAGACCGTGCCCTTCTGAAGAAACAGATTCTCGAGGAAGGCATCAGACAACATCAGAGCGTCATTGACGACTTCGCTCAAAGCATAAAAGAGTTGCTGACAGGTAACGGCAACGGACAGCCAGCCATGGAAGAAGCGGTACAACGCGCTAACAGAATAGCCGATCAGCTTGACTTTGCCAGGGCAGAAATGACAACACTGCAAGACATGCAGCGTAGTATCGAGACAATCCACAACGAAGTGCAGCTCGGAAGCGTGGTGGTCACCGACAAGGATACCTTTTTCGTGTCTGTTAGTATTGAACGGTTTTATGTCGGCAACATGAAGGTCTTTGGTCTGTCGGCCAAAACGCCACTCTACCGTGCAATGGAGGGAAAGAAAAAAGGCGACACGTTCTCGTATGGCGATATTGACTACCGCATCGAGGATGTCTTTTGATTGATCTTAGCCTCGTACGTCATCCAATCCACTTCTACCTCATACGGCTTCAAAGGCTTCTCCAGGGAATTTGGATTCGTAACGACTGACCAATTATTCGTGTGCCAGAAGTTGAGTCGATACTTAGATGCATGCTGCGGTATCCCTCTTTGTGAACCGCGGTAATCCCATAACACTACTGTATCCGCGGTTGCAGGATGCAACATCCACCACCTGATCCGATCCGGATGCCAGTCGAAGCCGTAAGTGTGGAACTGCGATGATGCGTCGTAGCCTTCAATGGGCTTGATGGTCTCCGGTTGGTTCTGGAGTCCGCTCAAAGGTTCACGTGCACCCTGATGTCCGAGTCGGTAAGTCGTCTCATAGATCGTGCCGGTGGCGAGATTTATCGTACGGCCAATGCGTTCCAATCCACCCCGAGGGCCTGTCCAGGTTCCCACGTAAATCACCGACGGATCGGCAATAAGCCATTCAAAGTCGATTTCACTCAGCCCATAAATGCTGTCCATGTGATATGTGAAGTAGCCAACGACCGCACCCACATTGGGTTGTTCCTTGCGGGCATCAGGTACTTTTAACCGGGCAGCATAAGTACCGAAGTGTGTGAGCTCATTCGAAATAATTTCCGGTCCCCTACCCGCACCCGGCGGATCATTGGGATCTATCTTGAAGGATAGAACGCGGGTACCAGGTTCCGTTGGTGAATCGACGCCAAAAGCCCGTGTAAAGTCGGCCTGGTTTCCGCCTGACGCGTAGCTGAAATGCACGGGTGAGCTTCCCTCAAAATCTTCACGAAAGGATTTGTAAGGCGGATCCACAGTGGCAGCTGAAACACACAGGCACACAACTCCAATCAGTAAGCTCGCTTTCATATTGTTTATCAAAAGATGTGATTGTACTAATGTATTTCGTTCCGACTACAGAAGCGAACAATTTTAGTATTTGTTCGGACAGGAACGTTATGACCGGTCATAGCATCCGATTTTTATCCGGCAAATGGGCATAATCGTTGGCCTCATTTGATGAAATATTATGCAAAGAATGTATTTTGGATTTGCGGACGCACACAACCCTCCACAAGAACAATTCCACTCCCGCTCCTGTAATTTGCAACAGCGTAAATCCCGGTTTCATGGTACCGGACATTCGCCAAGCTGTCGGGGTTCTATACTAAGAAATTAGGCTTCCGGCTTGAATTCGAGTGGGGTGACCCACCGCATTTCGCTAGTATCGGCCTCGGGGATGTAGCTTTGATTATTACACCCACGCCAGCTACTGGTTTGTGGGATAAGTTGCGGGGGTCACAATTGCAAAAGTACTTTTCAGTAGATTGCCTGCGATAATTTATTGCCTAACCCCTATACGATGATTCGAATATTGCCGTTACTGCTGGTTTGCCTTTGCACGCAGGCCTTAGCGCAAACAACCGAGGAAACCTATCCCGTAGATCCAGCCTCCCAAGAACGTCCCGGCATTCCGAAAGGAGAGATACTGAAATTTACTTTTGCTGACTCAAAAATATTTCCAGGAACCACACGCGAGATCAGCATCTACATCCCGGCACAGTATAAAGGAGACAAACCCGCGTGCGTGTATGTCAACCAGGACGGCATTCAGTGGAATGCACCTACGGTGTTCGACAACCTCATAGCAAGTAACGAGATACCCATCACGATTGGCATTTTTATTACACCAGGAAAAGTACTTGCCCTCGACAAGGATGCAGCACTGGATCGATTCAACAGAAGTTTTGAGTACGACGGCCTGGGCGACCGATACGCACGATTCCTACTGGATGAAGTATTTCCTTTTGTGGAAAAGCAAAAGGCTTCCGACGGCAGACCTATTCTGCTGTCGCGGAATGGAAACGATCGTGCCATTGGAGGTTCAAGCAGTGGGGCAGTCTGCGCGTTCACGGCGGCATGGGAACATCCTGAGGAATTTTCGAGAGTGTTTAGCGCCATTGGAACTTACACCGGGCTTCGAGGTGCTGATCGTTATGACATACTGGTCAGGAAATACGAACCAAAACCAATCCGCATCTTTATGCAGGATGGTTCGAACGACCTCAACATCTACGCAGGCGATTGGTGGAAGGCTAATGAATCGATGGAACGCGCGCTCGCGTTTGCCAGCTACGACGTACACCATGTGTGGGGAACGGGGGGACACAATAACAGGCACGGAACGGCTGTCTTTCCCGAAGCTATGCGGTGGCTGTGGCGCGATTACCCAAAACCAATTGTTGCAGGAAAGACAAAGAATGCCTTTCTCGCTGACATTCTCATCGACGGAGAGGGATGGGAA
>Ga0207873_1002783_pt1 | contig 13708 bp, 10 predicted proteins | sample BGWIniCompost_FD_187373 | JGI IMG/M metagenome (GOLD analysis project Ga0207873, IMG submission 187373) | Cellulose adapted compost microbial communities from Newby Island Compost Facility, Milpitas, CA, USA - BGW Initial Compost (SPAdes)... ... | reverse complement strand
GCGCCGCCGCGGCCGGCGCGCCTCGCCGAGCGGCTCGCGCGCACGCGCAGCGCGCTGGTCGGCGGGCTGGGCCGCCTGCTCGCCGGGCGCCGGCTGGAAGGCGAGGCGCTCGAGGAGCTCGAGGCGCTGCTCTTCGGCGCGGACCTCGGCGTGAAGACGACCGAGAGCCTGCTCGGCGTGGTGCGCAGCAAGGCGGCGGGCGGAAACGCCGACGACCTGCGGCGCGTCCTGCGCGAGGCGATCCTCGAGAAGCTGCGCCGCGTGGAGCCGCAGGAGCCGCCGCTCGCCACGAAGAGCACGCCGCACGTCGTGCTGGTGCTCGGCGTGAACGGTTCGGGCAAGACGACCACGATCGGCAAGCTGGCCGCGCGCCACGTCGCCGAAGGCCGCCGCGTCGTGCTCGGCGCCGGCGACACCTTCCGGGCCGCCGCCATCGAGCAGCTCGAGATCTGGGGCCAGCGCGTCGGCTGCGAGGTGGTGAAGGGCGTGGCCGGCGGCGATCCCGCGGCGGTCGCGTTCGACACGGTGAAGGCCGCGAAGGCGCGCGATGCCGACGTGGCGATCATCGACACGGCCGGCCGGCTGCAGACCAAGGCGCCGCTGGTGGAGGAGCTGCGCAAGATCGTGCGCGTGATCGGGCGCGACTGTCCGGGTGCGCCCCACGAGACCCTGCTCGTGCTCGACGCCAACACCGGCCAGAACGCGATCTCCCAGGCCCGGGTCTTCACCGAGGCCGCCGGCGTGACCGGTCTCGTGCTCACCAAGCTCGACGGCACGGCCAAGGGCGGCGTGCTGGTCGGCCTGGCGGACGAGTTCGGGATCCCGGTGCGCTGGGTCGGCGTGGGCGAGGGCGTCGAGGACCTGCGCCCGTTCGATGCGGAGGAGTTCGTGGACGCGCTGTTCGCCGAGGGGGAGGCGTGAGCGGCCGGGAGCGTCGGGCGTGAGCCGCTACCTGCTGGCGCTCGATCAGGGCACGACCTCGTCGCGCGCGCTCGTGTTCGACGACGAGGGTCAGGTCGTCGCCGTCGGCCAGCACGAGTTCCCGCAGCACTTTCCGAAGCCCGGCTGGGTCGAGCACGATCCCGCCGAGATCTGGGACAGCCAGCTGCGCGCCGCGCGCGACGCGCTCGCGCGCGCGAAGGTGTCGGCCGCCGACGTGGCCGCGATCGGCATCACCAACCAGCGCGAGACCGCGCTCGTGTGGGACCGCGCGAGCGGCGAGCCGATCCACCGTGCGATCGTCTGGCAGTCGCGCCAGACCGCACCGATCTGCGAGCGGATGCGCGCGGAGGGGCTCGAGCCCGAGGTGCGCGCACGCACCGGCCTCGTGATCGACTCCTACTTCTCGGCCACCAAGATCCGCTTCATCCTGGATGCGGTGCCGGACGCCCAGGCGCGCGCCGAGCGCGGCGAGCTGGCCTTCGGGACCGTCGACTCCTGGCTGATCCACAAGCTCACCAAGGGCCGCGTCCACGCCACCGACCCCTCCAACGCGTCGCGCACCATGGTGTACGACATCCATGCGCGCGACTGGGATCCGGTGCTGCTGGAGGCGCTGCGCATCCCGCGGGCGATGCTGCCGGGCGTGTGCGCTTCGAGCGGCGTGGTCGGAGAGACCGACCCGGAGTGGTTCGGGCGGGCGATCCCGATCGCGGGCATCGCGGGCGACCAGCAGGCCGCCCTGTTCGGGCAGGGCTGCTTCGCGGCGGGGCGCGCCAAGAACACCTACGGCACGGGCTGCTTCCTGCTGCAGAACGTCGGCGAGCGGCCGCGCGCCTCCACGAACGGGCTGCTCACGACGATCGCGTGGGGGATCGACGGGCGGTTCGAGTACGCGCTCGAGGGCAGCGTGTTCGTCGCGGGCGCCGCGGTGCAGTGGCTGCGCGACGGGCTGCGCGTGATCGAGGACGCCGCCGAGAGCGAGCGGCTCGCCCGCTCGGTGCCCGACAGTGGGGGCCTCTACCTCGTGCCGGCCTTCGTGGGGCTCGGCGCGCCGCACTGGGACGAGCGCGCGCGCGGCGTCCTGATCGGGATCACGCGCGGCGCCTCGCGCGAGCACCTGGTGCGCGCCACGCTCGAGTCGATCGCCTATCAGAGCCGCGACCTCGTGGAGTGCATGGTGGCGGACGCCGGCCTCGTGCCGACCGCGCTCCGTGTCGACGGGGGCGCCTGCCGCAACGACTTCCTGATGCAGTTCCAGGCCGACATCCTCGGCCTGCCCGTGGAGCGGCCGCGCATGCTGGAGGTGACCGCCTTCGGGGCGGCCGCGCTGGCGGGGCTCGCCGTGGGCGTGTTCCGCGACCGCGCGGCGCTCGAGCCGGTCGCCGCCAAGGGCGCCACCTGCTTCGAGCCCCGGCTCGAGGCCGGCCGCCGCGAGGAGCTCTACGCCGGCTGGAAGCGCGCCGTCGAGCGAGCCCGCGGCTGGGAGCAGGCGTGAGCAGAACCCGCGACGGCGACGCTCCGCTGGTGATCGCGCACCGTGGCGCGTCCGGGCACCGGCCCGAGAACACGCTGCCGGCCTTCGCGCTCGCGGTGGAGCAGGACGCGGACATGATCGAGACCGACCTCCACCGCACGCGCGACGGCGCGGTCGTGGTGACCCACGACGAGGAGCTGACCGGGCTGGGCGGCCGGGGCGAGATCGCCGATGCGACGCTCGCGGAGGTGCGCGCGCTCGATGCGGGCGGCGGCGAGCGGGTTCCGATCCTGGACGAGCTGCTGGACGGATTCGGCGGCCGGATCCCGTTCAATCTCGAGCTCAAGTGCGGGACGCGAGGCCCGTATCCGGGTCTCGAGGAGGAGGTGCTGGCGGCGGTGCGGGCGCGCGGGCTGCTCGAGCCGACCCTGTTCTCCTCCTTCTACGACCCCGTGCTGGCGCGGCTGCGCCAGCTCGAGCCGGCGGCGCGGATCGGCCTGCTGATCTCGACGCGCGCGCCCTGGAACGTGCTCGAGCGGGCGCGGGCGCTCGGCGCGGAGGCGATCCATCCGGAGGCGCCGCTGGTCGACCGAGCGCTCGTCGAGCGGGCGCACGCCGCCGGCCTGCGCGTGTTCGTGTTCACCGTCGACGCCGAGTCCGAGATGGAGCGCCTCCTCGAGCTCGGGGTGGACGGGCTCTTCACCAACTTCCCCGATCGGATGCGGCGCCTCATCCCCCGTGGGGGCGGATTCCGCGAAAAGCGCCTTCAATCCGATTCCGCTTGACGCAGGGCGTCGGGATCCCGTATCCATTCGGTTCCGAGGGGTTCCCGCCCAATGAAATTCGAGAAACTCGCTCCCCCGGAGCTGGACGCCACCGACCTGGCGATCCTCGACCAGCTGCAGCGCAACTGCAAGCAGCCGCTCGCGGAGATCGGCAAGCAGGTGGGCCTCACCGCGTCGTCGGTCGTCGAGCGCATCAAGAAGCTCGAGGACGCCGGTGTCGTGCGCGGCTACGTCGCGCTGGTGGACGCGCGCTCGGTCGGCAAGGACGTGACCGCGTTCATCGGCGTCTCGATCAGCCACCCGCGCGCGTTCGAGCCGTTCGAGAAGGAGATCGAGAGCGCTGCGGACGTGCTCGAGTGCCATCACGTGACCGGCCAGCACACGCTGATGCTCAAGGTCAAGACCGAGAACACGGAGACCCTCGAGCAGCTGATCGACCAGATCCGCCGCATCGAGGGGGTGACGCGCACCGAGACGATGGTCGTGCTGTCCACCCACACCGAGCGCACGCGGATCGCCCTCGATGCGTGCGATGCGCCGCTCCCGCGCCGCAGCCGCCGGCCGGCCCGCGCACGCAAAGCCAACGACGACGTTCGCGCCACGGAATAGGAGCCTGCGATGACGTTTCACGGCCGCCCGTCCCGCCAGGGGCTCTACGATCCGGCCCTCGAGCACGACGCCTGCGGCGTCGGCTTCGTGGCGAACATCCGCGGCGAACGCTCCCACGAGCTGGTGCACCAGGGCATCCAGGTGCTCGAGAAGCTCGAGCACCGCGGCGCCTGCGGCTGCGATCCCGAGACCGGCGACGGCGCCGGCATCCTGATCCAGCTTCCGGACCGCTTCCTGCGCCAGGAGGCGTCGCGGCTCGGCATCGAGCTGCCGGCCCCCGGCCGCTATGCGTCGGGCATGGTGTTCCTGGCGCGCGACGAGGCCACGCGGCGCCGCCAGGAGGCGCTCTTCGAGGAGGTCGTGCGCGCCGAGGGGCAGCGCTTCCTCGGCTGGCGCGACGTGCCGGTCCATCCCGAGAAGATCGGGCGCATCGCGCGCGAGGCGATGCCGGTGATCCGGCAGGTCTTCGTGGCGGCCGCCGACGGCCTCGACGAGGCCGCCTTCGACCGCAAGCTCTACGTGATCCGAAGGGTGTTCGAGAACCGGGTCCGCGCGCTCGGGGCCTTCTGCTACGTGCCGAGCCTGTCGCCACGCACCCTCGTGTACACCGGGATGCTGATGGCGACCCAGATCGAGCCGTTCTATCCGGATCTCACCGATCCCGCGCTCCAGTCGGCGCTCGCGCTGGTGCACTCGCGCTACAGCACCAACACCTTCCCGACCTGGGATCTCGCGCAGCCGTTCCGCTACATGGCGCACAACGGCGAGATCAACACCCTGAAGGGCAACCGCAACTACATGCGCGCCCGCGAGGGGACGCTGCGCTCCGAGCTGTTCGGCGACGATCTGCGCAAGCTCTACCCGATCATGAAGGAGGAGGCGAGCGACTCGGCGCAGTTCGACAACGTGCTCGAGTTCCTGTGCCTCACCGGGCGCGAGCTGCCCGAAGCGATCCTGATGATGATTCCCGAGGCGTGGGAGAACCACGCCGAGATGGACGAGGAGCGGCGCGCCTTCTACGAGTACCACTCGTTCCTGATGGAGCCGTGGGACGGACCGGCGTCGATCGCCTTCACCGACGGGCGCAAGATCGGCGCGGTGCTCGACCGCAACGGCCTGCGTCCCTCGCGCTGGATCGTCACGCGCGACGGGCTGGTCGTGATGGCGTCCGAGGTGGGCGTGCTCGACATCGCGCCCGAGCGCGTGCTGCGCAAGGGCCGCCTGCAGCCGGGCCGGATCTTCTTCGTGGACCTCGAGGCGGGCCGCATCGTCGAGGACGAGGAGGTCAAGGCGCGCTACGTCGCCAGGCGTCCGTACCGCCAGTGGGTGGAGACGAACCGGCTCGTGCTCGACGACCTGCCGAAGGCGGAGGTGCCGGCGGAGCATCACACGGACCGCGCACTGCGCTTCAAGCTGCAGCAGGTCTTCGGCTACACCAGCGAGGATCTCAAGTTCCTGATCGCGCCGATGGTGGCGGACGGGAAGTGGGCGATCGGCTCGATGGGCAACGACGAGGCGCTCGCCTGCCTCTCCGACCGCCCGCGCATGCTCTACCACTACTTCAAGCAGCTGTTCGCGCAGGTCACCAACCCGGCGATGGACTCGATCAACGAGGGTACGGTGATGTCCCTCTACTCCACGCTGGGGGCCGAGAAGAACCTGCTCGAGGAGACCCCGGAGCACGCGCGGATCCTGCGCTGCAACCGCCCGATCCTGACCAACGAGGAGCTCGAGCGGATCCGGTCGCTGAACCAGCCCGGCTTCGAGAGCCGCACCCTGCCGACGCTGTTCAAGGTCGCCGAGGGCGGCGACGGGCTGCGCAGCGCGCTCGATCGGCTGTGCCGCGACGCGGCCGAGGCGGTGCGGGCCGGCGCCAACCTGCTGATCCTCTCCGATCGCGGCGTCTCGCCGGACCTGGCGCCGATCCCGATGCTGCTCGCCACGGGCGCGGTGCACCACCACCTGGTGCGCGAGGGGCTGCGCACGCAGTGCGGCCTGATCTGCGAGACCGCCGAGGCGCGCGACGTGGCGCAGTTCGCGCTGCTGATCGGCTACGGCGCCGGCGCGATCAACCCCTACCTGGTGCTCGACACGATCGCCGACCTCATCGAGGACGGCGTGCACGTGCCCGGCTCGCTCGACGTGGCCAAGGGCGTCGCCAACTTCCTCAAGGCCTGCGACAAGGGTCTGCTCAAGACCATGGCCAAGATGGGGATCTCGACGCTGCAGAGCTACCGCGGCGCGCAGATCTTCGAGGCGGTCGGGCTGGACCGCGAGCTGGTGGAGCGCTGCTTCACGGGCACCCCGTCGCGCGTGTCGGGCGTGAGCTACGACGTGATCGCGCGCGAGTGCGCGATGCGCCACGAGCGCGCCTTCGTCGAGGACGGCTGGGTGTACCCCGAGCTCGATCCGGGCGGGCTCTACCAGTGGCGGCGCCGCGGCGAGCGCCACACGTTCAATCCCGACAGCATCGCGCGGCTCCAGCACGCGGTGCGCCAGAACAGCTGGGCGGCCTACCGCGACTTCGCCCGGGCCGCCGACGACGACGCCGAGCGGCTGTGCACGCTGCGCGGCCTGTTCCGCTTCCGCTTCGCCGAGAAGCCCATCCCGCTCGAGGAGGTCGAGCCGGCCGAGGAGATCGTGAAGCGCTTCTGCACGGGCGCCATGTCGTACGGCTCGATTTCGCTCGAGGCGCACGAGACGCTCGCCATCGCCATGAACCGCATCGGTGGCAAGAGCAACACCGGCGAGGGCGGCGAGGATCCGCGCCGCTTCACGCCGGACCCGAACGGCGACTCGCGGCGCAGCGCGATCAAGCAGGTGGCTTCGGGCCGCTTCGGCGTGACCAGCTGGTACCTGGTGAACGCCGACGAGATCCAGATCAAGATCGCGCAGGGCGCGAAGCCCGGTGAAGGCGGCGAGCTGCCGGGCCACAAGGTGGACGAGACGATCGCGCGCACCCGGTACTCGACGCCGGGCGTGGGGCTGATCTCGCCGCCTCCGCACCACGACATCTACTCGATCGAGGATCTCGCCCAGCTGATCTACGACCTCAAGAACGCCAACCGGCAGGCCCGCATCAGCGTCAAGCTGGTGTCCGAGACGGGCGTCGGGACGATCGCCGCCGGCGTGGCGAAGGGGAAGGCGGACGGCGTGCTGATCTCGGGCCACGACGGCGGCACCGGCGCCTCGCCGCAGGCCTCCATCAAGTACGCCGGGCTGCCCTGGGAGATCGGGCTCGCCGAGACCCAGCAGACGCTGGTGCTGAACGACCTGCGCGGCCGCATCCGCGTGCAGACCGACGGCGGGCTCAAGACCGGGCGCGACGTGGCGATCGCGGCGCTGCTGGGAGCGGACGAGTTCGGCTTCTCCACCGCGCCGCTGGTGGCGATGGGCTGCATCCTGATGCGCGTGTGCCACCTGAACACCTGCCCGGTCGGCATCGCCACGCAGAACCCGGTGCTGCGCAAGCGCTTCGCGGGGCTGCCGGAGCACGTGATCCGTTACTTCTTCTTCGTGGCGGAGGAGCTTCGCGAGATCATGGCGAAGCTCGGGGTGCGCCGGGTCGACGACATGATCGGTCGCACCGACCTGCTCTACGTCGACGACGCGATCCAGCACTGGAAGGCGCGTGGTCTCGACTTCTCGGAGCTGCTCCATCGGCCCGACGTGCCGTACGCGATCCGCCACTGCGAGCCGCAGGATCATCGCCTCGACGACGTGCTCGACGTCCGGCTGCTGCAGGCGGCTGCGCCGGCACTCGAGCGCGGCGAGCGGGTGGTGATCGAGCGGCCGATCCACAACACCGACCGCACGGTGGGCACCATCCTGGGCTCGGAGGTGTCGCGACGCTACGGCGAGCAGGGCCTGCCCGACGACACGATCACGCTGCGCTTCACCGGCTCGGCGGGACAGAGCCTGGGCGCCTTCCTGCCGCGCGGCATCACGATCGAGGTGGACGGCGACACCAACGATTACTGCGGCAAGGGGCTCTCGGGCGGCAAGATCATCGTCCGCGTGCCGCAGGGCGCGAGCTTCGATCCCGCCGAGAACGTGATCACGGGCAACGTGACGCTGTACGGCGCCACCTCCGGAGAGGCCTACTTCCAGGGCCTGGCGGGCGAGCGCTTCTGCGTGCGCAACAGCGGTGCGCACGCGGTGGTCGAGGGCGTCGGCGACCACGGCTGCGAGTACATGACGGGCGGGCGCGTGGTGGTGCTCGGCCCGACCGGCCGGAACTTCGCGGCCGGCATGTGCGGCGGCTTCGCCTACGTGCTCGACCTCGACGGCAGCTTCCCGAGCCGCGTGAATCCCGAGCGCGTCGACCTCGAGACGCTCACGCCGGAGGACGAGGAGATCATCCAGCGGATGGTGCGGCGCCACTTCGAGTACACGCGCAGCGAGCGCGCCGAGGAGGTGCTGCGCAAGTGGAACGACTTCGCGCCCAAGTTCGTGAAGGTCTTCCCGCGCGATCTCAAGCTGGCGCTCGAAGCGCGCATCCAGACGAGGACGGGCGATGGGTAAGGTGACCGGATTCCTCGAGTACGACCGGGTCGAGACGCCGCTCCGGCCGGTCGATGAGCGCGTGCGCGACTGGCACGAGGTGCAGCTCGACCCGCCGCCCGAGGCGGTGCGCACGCAGGCCGCGCGCTGCATGGACTGCGGCGTGCCCTTCTGCCACAACGGCTGTCCGCTCGGGAACCTGATTCCCGACTGGAACGATCTGGTCTACCGCGACCGCGGGCGCGCGGCGCTCGACCGGCTGCACTCGACCAACAACTTCCCCGAGTTCACCGGGCTCGTGTGTCCGGCGCCCTGCGAGGCGGCCTGCGTGCTCGGCATCAACCAGCCCGCGGTGGCGATCAAGCAGGTGGAGTGGGAGATCATCCGGCGCGGCTGGGAGGAAGGCTGGATCGCGCCGGTCCGTCCCGAGCGGCGCACCGGCCGCTCGGTCGCGGTGGTGGGCTCGGGGCCCGCGGGCCTGGCGGCCGCGCAGCAGCTCGCACGCGCCGGCCACAGCGTCACGCTGTTCGAGAAGAACGACCGCATCGGCGGCCTGCTCCGCTACGGCATTCCCGACTTCAAGCTCGAGAAGTGGATCATCGATCGGCGCCTCGAGCAGCTGCGCGAGGAGGGCGTGCAGTTCCAGACCGGCGTCCACGTCGGCGTGGATCTCTCGCCCGCCGAGCTGCGGCGCAACTTCGACGCGGTCCTGCTCTGCACGGGGTCCGAGCAGCCGCGCGACCTGCCGGTGCCGGGCCGTGAGCTGGCGGGCGTCCACTTCGCGATGGAGTTCCTCGCCCAGAACAACCGGCGCATCGCGGGCGACCGGATCCCCGTGGAGTCCGAGATCGTCGCGACCGGCAAGCACGTGGTGGTCCTGGGCGGCGGCGATACGGGCTCGGACTGCGTCGGGACCGCGCACCGGCAGGGTGCGAAGTCGGTGACCTCGATCGAGCTGCTGCCGCGCCCCCCGCTGGAGCGCGATCCCTCGACGCCGTGGCCGATGTGGCCGCTCATGTACCGCTCGTCGAGCTCGCACGAGGAGGGCGGCGTGCGCGAGTTCGCGATCGCGACCAAGCGGTTCTCGGGGGAGGGCGGTCGCGTCACGAAGCTCCACGCCGTGCGGCTCGAGTTCGGGCCGCCGGATCCCGCCACGGGCCGCCGCGAGATGCGCGAGATCCCGGGCAGCGAGTTCGAGATCCCGGCCGACCTCGTCCTGCTCGCCATGGGCTTCGTCCATCCGGTCCACGTGGGGCTGGTGGAAGGACTCGGGCTGCGCCTCGACGCGCGCGGCAACGTGGCGGCGGATACGAAGAGCTTTGCCACCAGCGAGCCCGGGGTGTTCGCCGCCGGGGACTGCAGGCGGGGACAGTCGCTGGTCGTCTGGGCGCTCTGGGAGGGCCGGGAGGCGGCGCGGGCCGTGGACGCGTATCTGATGCGAACCTCGTACCTGCAGTCGCGTGACGCCTTCGTCTGATCGGACGCGAGAAGGCGCTTGACGCGTTTCCCGCCCCCTCGGTAGGATCGGCCGGGCGATCCGGGGGGACCTTCAGATTCGCAGCGTGCAGAGCGGCGACGGCACGATGACCGATTGGGAGCGGCTCGAGAAGGCCGTCCTCGAGCTCGCGGACCGCTACGCCGCACTGACACGCGACCACGTCGAGCTGAAGGCGGCGCTGCGAGAGCGGGAGCAGCGGATCGCGGATCTCGAGGCGCAGCTCCGCGCCGGCAACCAGCTCCGGCGCGACGTGGCGAAGCGCATCGACGACCTCGTGGGGCAGATCGACCAGATCGAGGAACGCTTCGCGGCGCGTGGGGCCTAGCCGTGGCGGGCAAGCGATCGGTGTCGATCCGGGTGCTCGGGCAGGAGTACCGGATCCGCAGCGACGCGGACCCGAGCGAGCTCCAGCGCGTGGCGAGCCTGGTCGACGACACGATGGTGCGACTGCGCCAGCGAACGGGTGCGGTCGACAGCCGGGAGCTGGCCGTGATGGCCGCGGTGAACCTGGCGCGCGATCTGATCGTCGAGCGCGACGCGCGCCGCAGCGACTCGGCGATGCTGCCGCGCGTGCGCGCCCTGGCCGAGCGCATCGAGGCGCTCCTGCAGTCCGGGCCCGCGCAGCACTGAACGTGTCGGTCGCCGCGGCGAAGCGGGCCCTGCGCCGCGCGATCGACGAGCGCCGGCGCCGCGTCGACCCGGCCTTCCGAGCGGAGGTGGGCGCTGCGCTCGCTCGCCACGTGCTGGCGTGGGCGGGGCTCCGGCCCGGGCGCCGCGTCGGCCTGTACGCCGCTCTGCCGGACGAGGCCCCCACGGAGGAGTTGATGCAGGCGCTCCTGCGCCGCGGCCATCCGCTGCTGCTGCCCCGCTCGTGCGGCGGCGAGCGTCTCGAGTTCGCCCCCGTCAGCGATCCCGCCCGGCTGGTCAGGGGTGCGTTCGGAGCGCTCGAGCCGCCGCCGGAGGAGCCCGCCGCCGCGCTCCATCCCGACGACCTCGTGCTGGTGCCGGGTGTCGCATTCGACCGCTTCGGCGCTCGGTTGGGGCGCGGCGGCGGCTGGTACGACCGCTCGCTGCCCGCCGAGGTGCGCGATCTCTACGGGCTCGCCTTCGCCTTCCAGGTGGTGGACCGCGTTCCCGAGGCGCCATGGGACCGGCGCGTGCGCGGCATCTTCACCGAGCACGGGTTCCAGCTCTGCGACCGGGGCGCACCCGCTCGGGAAGCCCACCGCGATCCGAGCTAGCTTGGCGCGCCATGAAAGGCCTCCTCGACGAGCTCAGCTGGCGCGGACTCCTCTACCAGCGCACCGCCGAGGCGCCGCTCGACGCGCACCTGCAGTCCGGCGTCCGGACCGGGTACTGCGGATTCGATCCCACCGCGGACAGCCTCACGATCGGGAATCTCGTCCCGATCCTGCTGCTGGTCCACTGGCAGCGCGCCGGCCATCGGCCGATCGTGCTGATGGGCGGCGCCACCGGCCTGATCGGCGATCCCTCGGGCAAGGACCGCGAACGCCCCCTGCTCGCGGTCGAGCAGGTCGAAGCCAACATCGAGCGACAGAAGCGCATCTTCGAGCGCCTGCTCGACTTCGATCCGCGCGCGCCGAACGCCGCCCGCATCGTCGACAACGCGACCTGGCTGCGCGAGGTCCGCTTCATCGACTTCCTGCGCGACATCGGCAAGCACTTCTCGGTCAACGCCATGATGCAGAAGGAGTCGGTGCGCGAGCGCCTGGCGCGGCCCGATCAGGGCATCAGCTACACCGAGTTCAGCTACATGCTGCTCCAGGCGTTCGACTTCCTGCACCTGCGGCGGCACTTCGAGTGCACGGTTCAGATGGCGGGGTCGGACCAGTACGGGAACATCACGGCGGGCATCGACCTGATCCACCGCGTGCTCGGCAACGAGGTGGAGGCGTTCGGCTTCACGGCGCCGCTCATCACGCACGCCGACGGACGCAAGGTCGGGAAGAGCGTGGGGGGTTCGATCTGGCTCAGCGCCGATCGCACCAGCGTGTATGCCTTCTACCAGTTCTGGATCAACGTTCCCGACGCGGACGTCGGCCCCTTTTTGCGCCGCTTCACGCTGCTCGACCGCGACCGGATCGAGGCGCTCGAAGCCGAGCACGCCGCCGCGCCCGAGAAGCGGGTCGCCCAGCGTGCGCTCGCCGCGCACGTGACCGATCTGATCCACGGGCCCGCCGAGCGCGCACGCGTCGAAGCCGCGAGCCGGGTGCTCTTCGACGAGGGGGGGCGGCTCGAGGATCTGGACCCGGCCACGCTGCGCGAGCTGGCGGACGAGCTGCCCCGCAGCGACCACGAGCTCTCGGCGCTCGAAGGTGAGGGCCTCCCTCTTGCCGAGCTGCTCGCCGGGACTACCTTGGCGACCTCGCGTCGACAGGCGCGCGAGTTCCTGGAACAGGGTGCGATCTGGCTCAATGGCCGGCGGATCCCCTCGGGGTACCGGGTTACGAGCCGGGATCTCCTGCCCGGGGGCTTGCTCTTCCTGCGGCGCGGCAAGCGGAGCTGGCACGTGACCCGCTGGGGCCGCGAGGTTCCACGGGACGCTCGGGCCGACTGAGAAGCGTGCAACTGGTCCCATTGCGGGGCTATTGACGTTCGAGAATCGGCTCCGTATAGTGCGCTCCCTGCTCGAGGCGGGTCAGCTTCGGGCGCCGCTCCTTGAGCGGCAGTTTCACTTCGATTGGCCGGATCGCCGGCGCCACGCGGGTCCGAAACAGACCCACGGTGAGGCTTCGCCCGGTCTTTGAAAACCGAATAGCGTGCGGTCCAGCGGACATGGGGATGTCCGCAGGACGGTGATGAGTTGCATTCGATCCCCGTTCAAGCCGGAGTCCGGCTCTTAGCCGGCTGGATTCCGGTCGCGAAAACGGCGGAGCGAGCTTCGGCTCGTGTCCGTCGAAAAGGTTCAAACTGGAGAGTTTGATCCTGGCTCAGAACGAACGCTGGCGGCGTGCCTAAGACATGCAAGTCGTGCGAGAAAGGGGCTTCGGCCCTGAGTACAGCGGCATCCGGGTGAGTAACGCGTGGGTAACCTGCCTCGCAGTCCGGGATAACCTGGGGAAACCTGGGCTAATACCGGATAAGCCCACGAGATCTTCGGATCTTGCGGGAAAAGGTGGCCTCTGCTTGCAAGCTACCGCTACGAGATGGGCCCGCGTCCCATTAGCTAGTTGGCGAGGTAACGGCTCACCAAGGCTACGATGGGTAGCTGGTCTGAGAGGACGATCAGCCACACTGGGACTGAGACACGGCCCAGACTCCTACGGGAGGCAGCAGTCGGGAATCTTGGGCAATGGGCGCAAGCCTGACCCAGCGACGCCGCGTGAGGGATGAAGGCCTTCGGGTCGTAAACCTCTGTCGGGAGGGAAGAACGGCCGTGGGGTGAACAATCCCGCGGTCTGACGGTACCTCCTAAGGAAGCGCCGGCTAACTCCGTGCCAGCAGCCGCGGTAATACGGAGGGCGCAAGCGTTGTTCGGAATCACTGGGCGTAAAGCGCGTGTAGGCGGCCAGGCAAGTCGGGTGTGAAATCCCGGGGCTCAACCTCGGAGCTGCACTCGAAACTGCTTGGCTCGAGTCCCGGAGAGGGTGGCGGAATTCCCGGTGTAGGGGTGATATCCGTAGATATCGGGAGGAACACCAGTGGCGAAGGCGGCCACCTGGACGGTGACTGACGCTGAGACGCGAAAGCGTGGGGAGCAAACAGGATTAGATACCCTGGTAGTCCACGCCGTAAACGGTGAGTGCTAGACGTCGCGGGTATTGACCCCCGCGGTGTCGAAGCTAACGCGTTAAGCACTCCGCCTGGGGAGTACGGCCGCAAGGCTAAAACTCAAAGGAATTGACGGGGGCCCGCACAAGCGGTGGAGCATGTGGT
>Ga0207873_1002782_pt1 | contig 13715 bp, 13 predicted proteins | sample BGWIniCompost_FD_187373 | JGI IMG/M metagenome (GOLD analysis project Ga0207873, IMG submission 187373) | Cellulose adapted compost microbial communities from Newby Island Compost Facility, Milpitas, CA, USA - BGW Initial Compost (SPAdes)... ... | reverse complement strand
CGTGGCATGCCGACCGCAGCCGTATATGGAGCCTGGTGGAGGCCGTGGGGGCCCCGGTCCGCACCATGGCCAAGGCGGCTCGGGACCTGGCACTGTTGGCCGGCGCCGGTGAGGTGACGATGCGCGCCGGGGGGTCCTCGAGCATGGCGGGAAAGCGGAACCCGATAGACGTGATGCGGGCAGCGGCGGCGGCCGAGGCCTTTCGGGGAGCGGCGGCGATGATCACGGCCGCGGCACCGCCGGAGTTGGAGCGCGGGCTCGGCAGCTGGCACGTCGAGTGGTTCGCCCTGCCGCTCGTCTTCGGGACGGCTTCGGCGGTGTTCGAGGCGACGGCGGCGGCGCTCGAATCCTTGCAGGTGGACGCCGAGGCGATGACGGCGCCGGTCCCGGCGGGCCACATGGTGCCCGGAGGCGCCGACGTGGATGCTGTCGTCGCCCGCTTCGAAGAACTGGTGGGAGGACCATGAGGACCACGGGACTGACGGGAACGCTGGATTGGACGGACACCGAGGGTGAGGAGCGGGCGCTGGTGTTGGTGCACTCGCTGGGCACCGCTTCATCGCTGTGGATGCGCCAGATGGAGCCGTTCTCCGAAATGCGGCGGGTCATCGCCATCGACCTGCCCGGCCACGGCGCCTCCACCGCCGACGACCGGGAGTACACGATCGAGGAACTGGGCCAAGACGTGCTCGCCGTCTGCGACGACGCCGGTGTCGACCGCTTCGACTACTGCGGGATCTCCATCGGCGGCCAGATCGGGCTGTGGCTCGCCCTCGAAGCGCCCGAACGGGTCACATCGCTCGTGGCGGCGTGCACCGCCGCCCGCATCGGCACTGCCGACAAGTGGAGCGAACGGATAGAAGCCGTGCGCGACGGCGGCCTCGACAGTCTCCTGTCCACGGTCGTCGCCGGATGGTTCAGCCCCTCGTTCGCCGATCGGGACCCGGAAGGTCTGGAAACGATCAGGCGGGTCTTCACGTCGACCGATCCCATCGGCTACATCGGCTGCTGCGCGGCGCTGCGCGACGCCGACCTGCGGGACCGTGTCACCCACATCTCGGTGCCCACGCTCCTCGTGGCGGGATCGTTGGACGTCTCGACGCCGGTCTCCGACGCCGAGTTCCTCCACGAGCGCATCCCCGGCAGCTCGTTGGCGGTGATCGAAGACTCCGCCCACCTCGCCTGTCTCGACCGGCCCGGAGACTTCACCCGGGCCGTCCTCGAGGCCTGGGCAAAGTGGTGATCCGCGCGCCCGACCTCGACGAATCGTTTTCATTACACTCGCCCTAGTTCGTCCAACGCACGAACGTTCGGATAGCGGACGAGGAGAACGAGGATGATCCGCACACGCCGCAGGTGGAGGCTGCTCGTCTTGGCAGGAGTGATGGTGCTCGTGGTGGGCGCCTGCGGAGACGGCGGCGGGGATGCAACGACCGCACCCGACACGTCGGCGCCCGGCGCGACCGAGGCCACCGAGCCGACCGAGACGACCGCAGCCCCCGAAACGACGGAAACGACCGGAACAGGTGACACGACCGCCGAGTCCGGGGAGCCGATCAAGATCGGCATGTTGACCGACATGTCCGTGACGTTCACCCAGTGGGGCGTGAACGTGAGGGACGGAATGTTGTTGGCGGCGGAGGAGATCAACGCCGCTGGCGGCGTCGACGGCCGGATGATCGAGATCGTGCAGGCCGACTCGGAGAACGACGCCGAGGTGGGCGTCCAGGCCTTCGAACGCCTCGTCGAGGAGGGTGTCGTGGCCGTGGGCGGCATCGTCTCGAGCGGTGTGGCGGCGCCCGTGTCGCCCGTGGCCGAAGAGCTGCAGATACCGACCTTCCTCGTGAAGGCGGGCACCGAGGCGGCGCTGACCCGCGACAGCCGCTTCGTGTTCCGCACCTGCCTGCCGGCAGCGCCGATGACCGCCCCGCCGATCCTCCAGTACGCCCAGGAGCAGGGGATCACCAACGTCGGCGTGATCATCGCCGACTACCCGTGGGGCCAGTCGTTCCGGGCCGCAGTGGAATCGTCGTTCGAGGGATCCGGCGTCGACTACGGCGAGATCCAGGTGGCCCCGGTGCCGCCCGACACCGACTTCACCCCCTTCGTGCGGGCGGTGGCCGACGCCGGCGCCGAGCTGCTGATCGCCACCGGGCATCCCCCGGGCAACGCCCCGATCGTGGCTCTGGCCGCCGACCTGATCCCCGATGTGATCGTGACCGGGGCGTGGATCCCGCCCGACCTGGCCGTGGGGAGCCTGGCGGAGACCGCCATCGGGCGGTACGCGGACTTCGCGTGCGCCGACTACACGAGCGACGGCTATGCCGAGCTGGCCCGCCGGTACCTGGAGTTCTCGGACAACGCCTTCATGTCCGACGACGCCGTGGCCGCCTACCACATCGTGCAGATGGTGGCCGACGCGGTCGAAAACGTGGGCGACGATCCCGTGGCGATCGCCGAGTACCTGCACGGCCAGACCTACGAGCTGGAGGGCTACGCCCATCCGATGGCTTGGACGGAGTGGGGCGAGCTGGCGCAGTCCCAGCCCGTGTTCACGGTGATCAGCGAGGGCCCCGCACCGGAAGGGCTCAACGAAGCAGGCGACTGGTGGTTCGAGGTGCTCAGCCAGTCCGAGCCGCTGGCGCCATACGAGCCGTAGCCGCGACGTGGCGCTGCTCGAACTGCAGGAGGTGGGAAAGGTCTACGGCGGCCTCCCGGCAGTAGACGGCGTCAGTCTCGAGACCGGCGGGGGCGAGATCCTCGCCCTCGTCGGTCCCAACGGCGCCGGAAAGAGCACGCTGCTCGAACTGGTGGTGGGCCTGGAGCGGCCCACCACCGGCCGGGTGCTGCTCGACGGGCAGGACATCACCGGCCGACCGCCACACCATGTGCGTCGCCTGGGCGTAGCCATGGTTCAGCAGACTCCCCGCTCCTTTCCGACGATGACCGTGCGGGAAAACGTCGCCGTGGGCGCCTTGTTCGGACGCATCACACCCCCGGACGCCGACGAGGCTCTGGAGATCGCCGACGAAGCGCTGGCCTTCGTCGGCCTGGACGAACGGCGCCACGACACGGTGGGCGCCCTCAACCTCCACCAGCTGCGTTTCCTCGAGCTGGCCCGGGCGATCGCCGGATCACCCCGGCTGTTGCTGCTCGACGAGGTGATGGCGGGCCTCAACGACGCCGAGCTGGAGACTTCGATCGACATCATCCGGGCGATCCGGGACCGCCACGACATCACGGTGGTGTGGGTCGAACATGTCATGAAGGCGGTGATGGGTCTGGCGGAGCGGGTGGTGGTGCTCGACTTCGGCCGGGTCCTCGCCGAGGGCTCACCCGACCACGTGATGCGCGACCCGGCAGTGGTGGAGGCGTACCTGGGCAAGGAGGACCTCGGTGCTTGAGGTGCAGGGAGTCTCCGCCGGATACCAGGGGTCGGACGTGGTCCGTGACGTTTCGTTCCGGGTCGACGAGGGTGAAACCGTGATGATCATCGGCTCCAACGGCGCCGGGAAGACGACTCTGTTCCGAGCGGTTTGCGGGCTGCTCCCCCTCTCGTCGGGCAGGGTCACGTTCCTCGGCGAGGACATCACCGGGTTGCCAGCCCAGAAGGTGGTCCGGCGGGGCTTGGCGTTCGTGCCGGCGGAACGGCACCTCTTCCCCCAGATGACGGTGGAGGAGAACCTGGTGCTCGGCGCCTATCCGGACAAGCCCGATTCCGAGGTCTTGGAGACGGTGTTGGAGCTGTTCCCCCGACTCGGTGAGCGGTTCCGTCAGCTCGCCGGCACGATGAGCGGAGGGGAGCAGCAGATGCTGGCGGTGGGCCGCGCCCTGATGTCCCGGCCGCGCCTTCTGGTCCTCGACGAGCCGACGACGGGCCTGGCGCCGATCGTGGCCCGCAACGCCTACGCCGCGCTGGGCCGGCTGCAGGAGCAAGGTCTCACGATCCTCGTCGCCGAGCAGCAGGTGCCCCTCGCATTGGCCATCAGCGACCGCGGCTACGTGCTGGAGAACGGCGCAATTGGCCTCGCCGGCACCTCCTCCGAGTTGGCGTCCGACCCCAGGGTGCGGTCGGCGTACCTGGGGATCGCATGACGGCGAGCATCCTCGATGGGATCGTGCTCGGGCTGCAGTTCGGTGTGCTCGCCGCCGGGCTCACCCTTGTCTACGGACTCGGCGGCGTGCTCAACCTCGCCTACGGCCAGATCGCCGTGGTGTCGGGCCTCATCACGCTGTTGACGATGGAAGCGGGGCTCCCGGCCGTGCCCGCCGCACTCGTCGGCCTCGTCACCGGCGGTGTCCTGGGACTGGTGTTCGACCTGACGATCCTCCAGCCCGTGTACCGCCGCCACGGGGAGGCCCGGGTCCTGCTCAGCCTCCTCCTCACCCTGGGGGCGGCGTTCGTGATCGACGGGTACCTGAACTGGCGCTATCCGCTGCAGGGCCTCAACCTTCGGATCACCGGCGATCCGCTCGTCATCTTGGGCGTGCGGATGCGGATGGGAAGCGTGGTGGCGTCGGGGATCACGATCGTCGTGATCGGGGTCCTCTTCTGGCTGTTCCGCTACACCCGCCTCGGCCGGGCGATCCGCTCGGTGATCCAGGACGAGGAAGGGTCCCGGCTGGTGGGCATCGACCCGCAGGTGATGATGCGGCTGATCCTCGTGCTGAGCGGCGTCCTCGCCGCCATCGTGGCTATCACCCGCTCGATGGTGGCGCCGGTGAATGTGCGGGCCGGGTTCTCACTCACCGTCCTCGGCCTCATCGTCACGGTCGTCGGCGGGCTCGGGAGCATCCCCGGGGCGTTCCTCGCCGGCCTGGTGCTCGGGATCATCAACAGCGTCGCCAGCTCCTACATCGGGACGTTCCTGTCACTGATCATCCTGCTGGTGGCAGCGGCGATCACGATCGTGATCCGACCGGCGGGCCTGCTGGGGGTGCGGGAGTGAGCGGCCGCGCCCTCGCCGCCGGGACGTCACTCGTCGGCGGGGTCGAGACCCGCGTGTCCCGGTCCCTCCCGCGGCTGTTCGGCTCCATCGCCGCGATGGCGGCCCTCCTCGCCCTGGTCCCCCTGTGGGTGGGCGATTCCCGCGTGCGGATGGGTGTGGCCATCCTCGGGCTGGCCTTCGCCTGTTACGCCGTCGGCTTCAACCTGATCTTCGGCAGCACCGGCCAGTTGTTTCTCTGCGTCGGCGCCCTCGCCGGCGTGGGGGGATACGGCACTGCCCTGCTCGCCGACCGCGCCGGCGTGCCGCTCGTCGCGGCGCTGATCATCTCCACCCTGGGAGCTGCACTAGTCGGCGGCTTGCTCAGCTGGGTGGCAGTACGGCGGTCGCTGGGAGTGATCTTCGCCGGGATCATCACGCTGATCTTCGCCCTGTCGTTCGAGAACCTGGTGCTGGGGGCGAGCACCCTCACCGGCGGCGACGCCGGCATCCAGGTTTCGGCCGGGTCGGGCACCTTCCTCCGGCAGCGGACCGCGGGGTATTACGTGATGCTGGGGCTGGTGGTGCTGTGCCTCGTGGTCCACGGGCTGCTGCGGCGCTCCCGCGTCGGGTGGGCGTTCCGGGCGTTGCGCGACGACGAGGTCGCCGCCGAACTGGCCGGCGTCGACGTCTCCCGCTACCGGGTCTACGCCGCGCTGGTCGGCTCGGCGATGCTCGGCCTGGCGGGAGGCGCCTACGCCCTCATCGCCGGCCGTGTCAGCCCCACCACCTACGGGTTCGCCCAGGTCGACGTGGTCGTGATCGTCATGCTCGCCTTCGGCGGGATCGGCAGCCTGTTCGGCCCCGTTCTCGGGGCGGTGGTGTTCACGATCCTCGACGAGCTGCTGATCGAGCTGGGCCAGCTGCGCCTGCTCGCCTACGGCGCGCTGATCATCGTCCTGTTCCTGTGGATCCGCCGCGGCGTGATCCCCACCCTCGCCGGGCTGGTGCGGAGGACGCCCGGTTCCCCACCCGCACCCGCCGCGGGCGAGGAACCGGGCTGACCGGTCGACTCAGGACGACCGCACCTTGCGCCACTTGCCGCCGTAGGCCTCCCGGGCGTCCTTGGAGAAGGGAGTGGGGCCGACCCGCACGCGGATCTCGGTCTGGCGATGCCGCTCGACGGTGAGCTTCGACGTCCCGCCGTCTTCCTCGCCCCACACGAGGATCAGCTCATCGCCTTCCTGCACCGAGGGATGAGCGGTGCCGAGAGACAGGAACGCCCGCTCGTTGAAGCTGTAGCCGGCGAACATCGAGAACCCGACCAGCTCGTCGTTGCGCAGCACCATGTCGTAGGACGCCGAGGCGTAGTTCGACAGCGGCAGGTCGATGTACTTGTAGTTCTCGCCTTCCGGCTCGAAGAGCGACCTCCACACCCGCACCACGTCGTCGGGATCCCACTCCAGCGTGACCTTCTTCCACTGCTGCTCGGGATCCATCGCCTCGAGGGCCTCCCGGCCGATGAAGTCGTGATCGAACTTGATGTAGAAGCCGTAGCCGAGGGCGTGGGGCGTCAAGTAGTAGTCCTCGATGTTGTCGGAGACGTAACTGCCGGCGAGGGACCCGACGGCCTCGTAGCGGTCGGCGGGCAGCCACTCCCGATACGACTTCATCCGCTCCCCGGTGTAGACCGCGGGGAGCGGCGAGGGGATCCAACCCGACTCGAGGGTGTTGGTGGCGTATGCCCGGGAGCCGACCTGGCGGAGGCCGAACTCCTCCCCCGCCTCGAGGATCGCCGCCTTGACCTCGGCGCCTTCCTCGTAGGGACCCCAGATCTCGACACCCGGCTCGCCGGCCATGCCATGCCGGAAGGCGGGGACTTCCCGCCCGGCGACCTTCATCTTGCCGATGTGGAAGAACTTGATGTCGGGTAGCGGCCCGCCGTTGAGCTTCTCGACGATCTTCATGGCGTTGGGGCCCTGGATCTCGTAGCGGTAGTGGCGCCGCTTCACGGGCTGGTCGCCGGGACGCGACGGCGACCGGTCGTCCCGGGCGTATTCGACGTCGTAGCCGCCCGTCTCGCAGTGGAACTGGACCCAGTTGATCGTGGGCTCCCGCCCAACCAGGTTGAAGCGCTCCTCGTCGAGGCGGAAGAGGATCACGTCGCCGATCACGTATCCGTCGTAGTTGCACGGCACGAAGTGCTTGGGACGCTCGGTTCTGAAGTCGGCGAAGCTGTTGATGGCCAGGCTCTCGAGCAGGGAGAAAGCGCCGGGGCCTTCCACCATCAGCTCGGCCATGTGGTGGGACTGGTCGAAGAGAACGGCGGTGGTCCGCCATGCCCTCTGTTCGTCCCGCCAGTTGCTGAACTCGGGGGCCACCACCGGATACACGTAGGCCCCGATCTGGGAGTTGCGCAGCATGTGGACGGGGTTGCCGACCGACTGGAGGACGTCTTCCAGGCTCCTCTTGGTCATCTTCTCCTCCTGGGCTCCGGTTCGCGTGCCGTACGTCCGTACGCTCAGCGTACACAAGTGAGCCGCGACACGCCGGAGAAGAGCCCGCCTGCAATACCCCTGACAGCGATGCGTCAGTCGGAGAGGGCGGCGGCGATCCGTTCGAGGCCGGAAACGATGTCCTCTTCGGCCGCAGCCAGGGAAACCCTCACGGCACCCTGTCCCCGGTCACCGAACGTCGACCCGGGGGCGACGGCCACGCCGTGTTCGACGACGAGACGGCGGCAGAACTCCATCGGATCGCCGATCCGGGAGCCGAGCGGGAGCCAGAGGTAGAAGGCACCTTCCGGCCGATGATGCGCCAGGCCGAGTTCTTCGGCAGCCGCCACGGCCATGTCCCGGCGGCGGCGATAGGTGTCCCGCATCTCGACGATGAAATCCTGCGGCCCTTCCAAGGCTGCCAAGGCTGCCTTCTGGGCCGGCCCGTTGACACAGGCGACCATCGCCTCCTGCATCTTGGTGAGGGTCTCGACCACCTGGGGCGGCCCCGACACGTACGCCACCCGCAGGCCGGTCATGGCGTAGGTCTTCGAGAAGCTGTGCACCGAGACCACTCGATCGGGACTCAAAGGCGCCACTGAGGGGGCGACGTCTGCCTCGAAGACGATCTGGTCGTAACACTCGTCGGCGAGCAGCCACAGGTCATATCGGTCGGCCAGTTCGCACAGCTGCTCCAGATGGGACCGGTCGATGACCGTTCCCAGCGGGTTGGAGGGGCTGTTCACGATCAGCATCCGGGTGCGGTCGGTGATCAGAGGCTCGATCGTCGCCGGGTCGGGCAGGTAGCCGTTCTCGGCATCGAGGGGATAGGCGACCGGCCTAGTGCAGGCGATGCGGGCCGCCATGTCGTAGTTGGGCCACCCCGGGTCGGGCACGAGTATCTCGTCCCCCGCCGTGGTGAGGCCGAGGATCGCCAGCGACAGCCCCTGCATCGACCCGGCCGTCACCAGCACCTGGCTCGGCTCGACCTCTATCCCGTTGACGATGCGCAGCTTGGCGGCGCACGCCTCCCGCAGCTCGGGGATGCCGGCGTTGGGGGTGTATTTCGTCTCTCCCGCCATGACCGAGTCGGCCATCGCCTGGCGGATGTGGTCCGGCGGTATGCGGTCGGGCTGCCCAACCTCCAGCCGGAGCACCGGCCCCGGTTGGGCCCAGGCGAGGTCCATCAGCGCCCGGATCCCAGAACGGGGCAGCTCGACCATCTCGGGGGGTATCTGTGCCACTACGACTCCTCCCAGACGATGCGGCGGGCGTTGCCTCCCAGCACGGCGGTCCGTTCGCTCTCCGACAGCCCCGGCAGGTGCTGGTCGACCAGTTCCAGCATGCGGCCATATCCGGGATCGTCGAGGATCCACGGGAAGTCGCTCGCCCACATGAGCCGTTCCGTTCCGAAGGCGTCGGCGACGCGGCGCGTCACCTCGGCGATGTCGGGATAGGGCCACGGCTCGTGACTGAAGCCGTAGGCACCGGAGAGGATGACACTGACCTGGGGGTAGGCGGCGAGGTCGCGGACGCGGCCTTCGGTCGGCTGGGGGATCGCCGATTCGATCCGGGGGCGGAGTTGGTCGTCTACTCCGATTCCGCCCTGGGTGAGGCCGGTGTGGTTGAGAACGATCTGGAGGTCGGGCAGGCGCCGGCAGACCTCGTGGACGTGCTCCACGTCGTCGGGCCGCGGATACAGCCACAGCAGCAGGCGATCTGCGGCGAGCCGCTCCAGCACCGGCCAGGGGATGCCGTCGGGGAAACCGAACATGCGCAGCCCCCGCATCCCGGCCCCTGCGAGCCGATCGGAGACCACGCCAGGGTCCTGCTCTCCGTCCCACACCCCGATCCCGGCGAAGCGGGTTGGATCGCCCTGGACGACTCTCGAGACATAAGCGTCTTCGGGACCGAGCGGGACCAGGACCGCCGCCTCTACCCCGTGGGCGGACATGGTCTCTTCCAGCAGCTCGATCGGCGCCGACCGGTCGGGCGGGGCGATGGCGTCCACGGTGCGGTCGGGGTCGTCGGCTGTCGACAGGAAAACATGGAGATGGGCGTCGACGATCATCGGAGCAACCTCACCAGTTCAGGGGGGATGGTCTTGGGCTTGGTGATCGCCGAACCGAGGCCGACGGCGATGGCGCCGGCTTCGAGCCACCCCTCGACTTCATCGATCTCGATGCTTCCGGTGGGCACCACGGGGAATTCGCCGAACGGGCCCTGCAACGCCTTCAGGTAGGGGATCCCGAGGACGCCGGCCGGGAAGAGCTTCACCGCCGGGGCCCCGAGCCGGAAGGCCTCCGCCACCTCCGACGGTGTCATGACCCCCGGGACGATCGGGAGTCCGCGGTCGAGAGCGTGGCTGACGAGGTCCGGGTCGAGGTGGGGGGTGACGCAGAAGTCGACACCCAATGCCACGAGCGAGTCCACCTGGTCGAGACGGGTCACCGTGCCCGCGCCCACCAGGGTTTCATCCCCGAGTTCGCCACGGATCCGTTCGATCGCGGTGAGGGCACCGGCCTTGTCGAGTGTGCATTCGATGGCTCGCACTCCCTGCTCGTGGAGACGGCGGGCCAACTCGACGCCGGCCGTGTCGGGATCGTCCATGCGGAGGATCGCGAGCAGGCGGGCGTCGGAGAGGCGGGCGATGAGGTCGGTCACCGTTTCACCCCTCCCCGCTGCTCGGCGTCCCATGGATCCGCCACCAAGGCATCACCGAAGAGACCGTAGGCGGTGACCATGGCCCCGGCCGCCAACTCGACGGACTCAGCCAGTGGCAGACGCTCGAAGGTGGCGAGAAACGTGCCGAACATGGCGTCTCCGGCGCCCACCGGGTCCAAAACCTCGGCTTCCATCTCGCTCGTCGCCCGATCTTCTGCGGTGGCGGCAAAGAGCCGGAAGCGGATGTTCCTTCCCGAGCTCTCCTTGGTGGATCCGATCGCCGCCCGCAGACCGAACCGCTCCACCGCTCCCCGGTAGAGCTCCTCCTCGGAGCCTTCGAGGCCGAGCCGCCTGAGGTCCTGAGCACTGGCCGAGAGGATGTCGGCCCGATCGGCCACGCTTCCCAGCCAGGCGAATGCTTCTTCGACCGACCACAAGGAGGACCGGTAGTTGACGTCCAACGCCACCATGGCGCCCACCGACCCGGCGGTGTCGATGGCGGCCTCGGTCGCTTCCCTCGGTGCCGATCCCAGCGCGGGGGTGATCCCGCTGACGACCAGGCAGGTGTCCTCGTCGAGGAGTTCCTTCCAGTCGGCAGCTGGCTCCGGCCACTTGGCGAATGCGCTGTCGGTCCGGTCGTAGACGATCCGGGAGGGCCGGGGCGGCACCGACTGCTCGAGGAAGTACAGGCCGACACGTCCCTCCTCCGGGCGCCGCAGCACGGTGGCGACGCCGTTGGCGGCGGCATGGCGGGCGATCAGGTCCCCGAGCGGGGAGGCGGGAAGCGTCGACACCCACACGGTCTCCATCCCCTGGCGGCGGGCGGCGATCGCCACGTTGAGCTCGGCGCCGCCGACAGGGGCGGCGAACCAGGTGGTGGTCTCGAGCGGGACGCCTACGGGGGTAGTGAGGCGGATCATCGCCTCACCGAACGTCACCAACCGTCTCATCTGTCCCTCCGGGAGAAAACGACGACTGCCACGATGATGAGGATGCCGGTCACCACGCCCTGGAACAGGGGGTCGACTCCCTGGAGGTTCATGGCGTTTCGGAGCACCGACAGGAAGAGGACTCCGCCGAGGACGCCCCACACGTTGCCGCGCCCGCCGAAGATCGATACACCTCCGATGACGACCGCCACGATGGAGGTGAGCTCCAAGCCTTCGGCCACCCGGGGGTCTCCGATCCCCTGGCGGAAGGCGAGCACCACCCCGGCGAGGCCGGCGAACACGGAACAGAGCACCATCATCGCCAGCCGCACCGAGCCGACTGCCACTCCGGCGCGGCGAGCGACGTCTTCGTCACCGCCAACGGCGTAGGCGTTGCGGCCGAAGCGGGTCCGATCGAGCATCACCGACATCGCGACGACCAGGACGAGGAAGATCCAGGCCGGATAGGGGATCCCGAGGAGGTTCTTATACAGAAACTCGGTGACCTCGAAGGGGATGCCCCCGATCGGCTCCTGGGTATAGACGAGGGCCACGCCCCGCAGGACCGTGTAGGTGATGAGGGTGGCGATGAGAGGGTTGAAGTCGGCTTTGACCACCATGAGCCCGTTGGCCAGGCCGATGACCGCCGAGATCGCCAGCACCACGACCAGCACCCACAACACCCGGCTCGGATCGTCGTCGATCAGCCCGGCCGTGAGCAGGGCAGCGAGACGGGCCGTTGCCCCCACCGACAGGTCGATGGCACCCACGAGGATGGCGGCCATCTGGCCGAGGGCGGCGAGGCCGGTGGGAAGGAGCTGGCCGGCCAGGTTGGAGAGGTTGCGGCCGGTCAGGAAGAACTCGGACATGAAGGTGGCCTGGATGGCGAGCAGGGCCACCAGCAGCCACACGAGGACGCCCCGATCGGAGGCCTGGCGGAGTGTCACCCGGACCCCGTTCATGGCGTCGCCTCCATGGTGGCCACAGCCATGATCTCGTCGGGCGAGAAGGGCTTCTCGTCGAAGGTGGCAACGAGTTTTCCGTCCCGCATGACGAGGACGCGGTCGGACAGGCCGAGCACCTCGGGAAGCTCCGACGAGATGAGGATGATCGCCAGTCCCTCGTCGGCCAGCCGTCGCAGCATCCGGTGGATCTCGGACTTGGCGTTGACGTCGATTCCCCGCAGCGGCTCGTCCAGGATCAAGAGCCGCGGCTTCCTCACGAGCCACTTGCCGAGAGCGATCTTCTGCTGGTTGCCGCCCGACAGGGACGAGACCGGATCGGTGACGTCGGAGATCCGCACGGCCAGGTCGGAGACGACCTCGGAGGCCAGTTGCCGCTCCCGGGCGCGGTCGACGAAGCCCAAATTGGAGAGCGCCTCCAACGAGGGGAGGCCGATGTTCCGATCCGCTCCGAGATCGAGGATCACCCCCGAGCGCTTGCGGTCTTCGGGAACCAGCATCACCCCGGACCGGGCGGCGTGGCGCGGGCTGCGGGGTTGGTAGGGGCGGCCGTCGAGGACGACCTCCCCGCGGTAGCTCCCCTCCATCCCGAACAGGTAGCGGGCCAGGCGGCTTCGCCCCGATCCGACGAGGCCGGCGACGCCGAGGATCTCTCCTCTGCGGCAGGTGAAGCTGATGCCGTCCGGTTCGGTGCCCGGGAGCAGGAGGTTGCGCACCTCGAGAACAGGTTCCTCCGTCGCCTCACCCGTCCGTTCCGGGAAGGCGTCTTCCACCGCCCGGCCGACCATCGCCGAGACGATCTCGGGAACGGTGACGTCGGCCAGAGGCTTCGCCCAGACCAGCTTCCCGTCCCTGAGAACCGTGACGTCGTCGGCGATCCTCGTCAGCTCCGAGAGGCGGTGGCTGATGTAGCCGACGGCGACACCTTCGTCGGCCAGGCTCCGCACCAAGGCGAGCAGAGTGTCGGATTCCTCGGAGGGGAGAACGGCGGTGGGCTCGTCGAAGATGATGGCGGTCGGACGGCGGGCGAGGACCTTGGCGACCTCCACCAGCTGTTGGCGGGCGACGGTGAGGTTCTCTGTCGGCTCGTCGGGGTCGATGCCGCCGCCCCCGACCCGCCGGAGGAGCTCTTCGACCTGGGCCCTCTGCTTCTTCCGGTCGATCAGCCCGCCCCGCCGCGGCTGGATCCCCAGCATGACGTTGTCGGCGACGGACATCGCCCCGAAGAGCGACAGCTCCTGGTAGACGACGGCGATGCCGTGGTCGAGAGCCGCGGCGGGGTCGGCGAGCTCGATCGGACGGCCGTCGATCTCGACCGTCCCGGAGTCGGGGCGAATCACCCCACCGAGGATCCCGGTCAGGGTCGATTTGCCGGCGCCGTTCTCGCCGACGATGGCGTGGACGCGACCGGCCAACAGCTCGACGGTCACGCCGTCCAGCGCGGTGATCCCGCCATAACGTTTGGTCACGGCCCGGGCGGCCACGACTGGTCGGTCGTGGCCGCCCGAGCTGGCGCGGACTATGTCAGGCCGGCTCACACATCTCCTGCTCGACCAGCTGCTCGTCCGTGAGCGGGGTGGGCAGCCACAGGTCGTCGATGCAGTTGGGCCGGTACCACTCGTCCAACTCGTCGGTGTCGAAGACCGGCACCTCGATGTTGATGAACGATGGGACCGGCGTGCCGTCGAGCACGGCCATGGCGGCGTCGAGGCACTGCGAGGAGTGCGACGGCGGGTAGCC
>Ga0207873_1002780_pt1 | contig 13722 bp, 12 predicted proteins | sample BGWIniCompost_FD_187373 | JGI IMG/M metagenome (GOLD analysis project Ga0207873, IMG submission 187373) | Cellulose adapted compost microbial communities from Newby Island Compost Facility, Milpitas, CA, USA - BGW Initial Compost (SPAdes)... ... | reverse complement strand
GTCGGTGCATCTCGCCGGCGGTGACGGGGATGATTGAGCCGTGACCGAGACACCGGAGCCCGCACGACGGCGGCGCCGCCGGTCGGACCTGCCGCCACCCCCGCCGCCCCCCGCACCCCGGCCGCCCCGCGACCAGTCGAAGCGGCCCTGGCGGAGCGAGGGCGTGCCGGGCGGCGGTGACGGCGACGGCCGCAGCTGGCCGCGCTGGGTCAGGCTCGTCGTCGGCTTCGGCCTCGCCTACCTGGTGTTGTTCGCCGTCGTGTCCTGGCAGGACCGGATGGGCGGGCCGCCGACGATCTCGTACTCCGAGTTCACCGAGCAGGTCGAGGACGGCAACGTCGCCGAGGTGTTCTCGAGGGGCGACCGCATCGAGGGCGTCCTGGAGGAGCCGGCCCGCCGCCTGGACGACGAGGGCGAGCCCACCGGCGACACCTACGACGAGTTCGTCACCTACCGGCCGGCGTTCGCGCAGGACGACCTGCTGGCCGAGCTGGAGCGGCAGGGGGCGACCGTGCGGGCCGAGCCGGTCGAGGAGGACCGGGGGCTCGTCTGGAACCTCCTCATCTCCCTCGCCCCCTGGCTGCTCATCATCGGCTTCTACTGGTGGCTGTTCCGCCGGCAGCGGGCGGCGCTGGAGGGCATGGGCGGCCTCGGCGGGCTGCTGGGTGGCGGCAGGCGCAAGCCGGTCGACCCCGAGTCGGTGCGGGTCACCTTCGACGACGTCGCCGGCATCGACGAGGTGAAGGCCGAGATCCAGGACGTCGTCGACTACCTGCGCAACCCGGAGAAGTACCGGAAGCTCGGCGCCCGCGCCCCCAAGGGCATCCTGCTCGCCGGCCCGCCCGGCACCGGCAAGACGCTCCTCGCCCGGGCGACCGCCGGCGAGGCCGGCGTGCCGTTCTTCTCCGGCAGCGCCTCGGAGTTCATCGAGATGATCGTCGGCGTCGGCGCCCAGCGGGTGCGGGAGCTGTTCGCCGAGGCCCGCAAGGTGGCGCCGGCGATCATCTTCATCGACGAGATCGACACCATCGGCCGGGCCCGGAGCGGGACGACCATCGGCGGTCACGACGAGCGCGAGCAGACGCTGAACCAGATCCTCACCGAGATGGACGGGTTCTCCGGCGCCGAGGGCGTCGTCGTGCTGGCCGCCACCAACCGGCCCGACATCCTCGACCCGGCGCTGCTGCGGCCGGGCCGCTTCGACCGCACCGTCGTCGTCAACGTGCCCGACCAGGCCGGGCGGTTGGCCATCCTGAAGGTGCACACCCGCAAGGTGCCGCTCGCGGACCCGTCCGCCCTCGACGACCTCGCCGCCGCCACCCCGGGCATGACCGGCGCCGACCTGGCCAACCTGGTCAACGAGGCGGCGCTGGCCGCCGCCCGGGACGGCGCCGAGAAGGTCGACCGCCGCCACCTGTTCGACGCGCTGGAGAAGGTGCAGCTCGGCGCGGCCCGCGACGTCGTCATCCCCGAGGACGAGCGGCGCCGGACCGCGTTCCACGAGGCCGGCCACGCCATCCTCGGCATGGTCCAGCCCGGCGCCGACCCGGTGCGGAAGGTGTCGATCATCCCCCGGGGCCGGGCGCTCGGCGTCACCCTGGCGACGCCCGAGCGCGACCGCTACGGCTTCGACCAGCGCTACCTGCGGGGCCGGATCATCGGCGCCCTCGGGGGCCTGGCGGCCGAGCAGCTCGTCTACGGCGACATCACGACGGGCTCGGAGAACGACCTGGAGAACGCCACCCGGCTGGCCCGCTCGATGGTCGGGCGGTGGGGCATGTCCGACCGGATCGGGCCGGTGTCGGTGCTGCCCCAGGAGGGCGACCCCCGGCTGTTCGGCGTCTCCGACCGGACGCTCGCCGCCGTCGACGACGCCGTCCGGGCGCTGATCGAGGAGTGCCGCCAGCAGGCCCTCGACCTGCTACGGCAGCACCGGGACAAGCTCGAGCGCCTGGCCGCCGCCCTGCTGGAGCACGAGACCCTCGACGAGGCCGACGCCTACGCGGCCGCCGGCATCCCCCGCCCGCCCGAGCCCGCCGAGCGCGACGGCGAGGAGCGGGTGACCGACCGGCGCTGAGCGGGCCCGGGCCGGCCGGGGGCCGGGCGCCACGCGGCCTGGTCGGCCGGCGCGTCAGCCGGTCGCGTCGCCCGGGTCGACGGCCCCGGCGCGCTCGTCGCGCTCGGCCCACGCCAGCAGCTCGTCGATGGCGAACGGCGCGTCGTCGATGCCGGCGTGGAGGTCGCCGAGGGCGGCGACGCGGGGCGGCACGGTGCGGATGGTGCAGTCGCCCGGCTCGACGTCGTCGACCTCGTCCCAGGTGATCGGGGTCGACACCGTGGCCTCGGGGACGCCCCGCACCGAGTAGGCCGCGGCCATCGTGTGGTCGCGGGCGTTCTGGTTGTAGTCGACGAAGACCGCGGTGGGGTCCCGGTCCTTGCGCCACCACGTCGTCGTGGCCAGGCCCGCCGCCCGGCGCTCGACCTCACGGGCGAAGGCCAGCGCCGCCCGGCGGACGTCGGTGAAGCCGTGCGCCGGCTCGATGCGCACGTAGATGTGGAGGCCCCGGCCGCCGGAGGTCTTGGGCCAGCCCACCGCGCCCAGCTCGTCCAGCACCTCGCGCACGACGTGGGCGACGCGGCGGACCCGGGCCGGCGGGCAGTCGGGCATCGGGTCGAGGTCGATGCGCCACTCGTCGGGGCGCTCGACGTGGCCCCGGCGGGAGCTCCAGGGGTGGAACTCGACCGTCGACATCTGGACCGCCCAGATCACCTGGGCCAGCTCGGTCACGCACAGCTCGTCGGCGTGCCGGCCGTAGCGGGGGAAGCGCAGCCGGACGGTCTCGACCCAGGGCGGTGCGCCCCGGGGCACGCGCTTCTGGTGGACCTTCTCGCCCTCGACCCCGGTGGGGAAGCGGTGCAGCATGCAGGGCCGCTCGCGCAGCGCGGCGACGATGCCGGGGCCGACCGCCAGGTGGTACCGGACGAGGTCGAGCTTCGTCGCGCCGAGGGCGGGGAAGTGGACCCGGTCGGGGTTGGTGACGCGCACGGTGCGCCCGCCCACCTCGACCTCGGTCGCCGGAGCGGTGGCCACGGGTCCGACCGTACCCGTGGCCACCCGCCCCGGTGCGCCGTCACTGCCAGCCGGCCGCGGCGGCGACGGCGACGAACGCCGTGATCACCACGAACAGGATGGCGAGCAGCGGCGCCAGGAACCGCAGGTAGCGGTTGTAGCCGACGCCGGCCAGGGCCAGGCCGCCCATGACGACCGCGGAGGTCGGGGTGAACAGGTTCATCCAGCCCGAGGCCGACTGGTAGGCGGTGACGACGAGCGACCGCTCGACGCCCGCGAAGTCGCCCAGCGGGCCGAGGATCGGCATGGCCAGGGTGGCGTGGCCCGAGCTCGACGGCACGAGGAACGCCAGCGGGATGTTGAGGACGAACATCAGCCCGCCGAACACCGCGGAGGACGCGTCCTCCACCGCGGTCTCCATGCTGTGGAGCACGGTGTCGGTGATCTCGGCGTTGTTCATGATCGACGTGACGCCCCGGGCCAGGATGATGATCAGGCCCGCGCCGATGAAGTCGCCGGCGCCCGTGACGATCGTGTCGGTCAGCTTCTTCTCGCCCATGCCCGCCACGAGGCCGATGACGACGGCCATGACGAAGAACAGGGCCGCCAGCTCGGGGAAGTACCAGTCGAGCTGCCAGTAGTACGACTCGGCGTCCGGCCCCTCGATGACCTGGGCCCAGGGCACGATGGCGAAGATCATGAAGGCGAAGGTGGCGGCCATCAGCCACAGCACCGCCTTGTGCCGGCCCGTCAGCGGTGGGGTGTCGACGGCGCCGTCGCCCCCGAGGGCCACCTCGCGGGCGTCGCCGGCGGCCACCGCCGTCGTGTCGTCGTCGGTCGGCCCGAACCCGACGAGCGACGCCGACGGGTTCGCCTGCACGCGGTTGGCGTAGCGGCAGACGTAGGCGATGGCGATGGCGGTCAGGACCACGTACATCACCAGCCGGAGGACGATCCCGTCGCCGATGCCGATCTCGGCGATGCCGGAGGCGACGCCGGTGGCGAACGGGTTGATCGTCGAGGCCAGCGTGCCGATCCCGGCACCGACGATGATGACCGCCGCGGCCACCATCCGGTCGTAGCCGAGGGCCAGCATCAGCGGCACGACGAGCCCGTAGAAGCCCAGGGTCTCCTCGGCCATGCCCTCGGTCGTGCCGCCGAGGGAGAACAGGAACATGAGGATGATGATCAGGGGCAGCCCTCGGCCACCGAAGCGCTGGCCGACGCGGGCGATGCCGGCGTCGATCGCCCCGGAGCGCATCGTCATGGTGATGAAGACGCCGATCGCCAGGACGAACAGGAACACGCCGGCGGCGCCGAACAGCTCGCCCGACTCGTAGGGGCCGATGAAGCCGGTCTCGCTCGACTCGATGCCGTACAGGCCGTTCACCGGCGCCATGAACAGGTCGTAGAGGCGGTCGGTGAACGACAGGTCGACGTCGATCTCCTCGTAGGTGCCGGGCAGCGGCTGCCCGGTCTCGGGGTCGAGCTGGTACTGGCCGGAGGGGACGACGAACGACAGGAGCCAGACGGCGATCGTGACCACGAACAGCACGGTGAACGCGCTCGGGAACCGCCAGCGCCGCGCCGTGCCCTCGCCGTCCGGCGGGCCGCCCGGGGTGGAGACGTCGGCGGTCTCCGTGGCCGGGACGGCCTCGTCGATCGTGCGCCCGGAGGCTTGCTCACTCGCCATGGGGCACTCCCTTCGTGAGTCGGGGGGACGTCGGGTTGTTACCCCCGCCGTCGGCCGCTGTAGCCGGGATCACGTATCCGGTCGCGCGGCGGGTGGTAGGGGACCGGCGTGCACCGTGAACCGAGGTCTGCGACCCCCCGTCGACCCCCCGGCGCGGAGGCCCGGCCGCGATGAGGGTCGTCGTCGCGCTGGGCGGCAACGCCCTGCTGCGTCGGGGCGAAGCGCTCACCAGCGAGAACCAGCGTGCCAACGTGCGGGTGGCCTGCGAGGCGCTGGCGCCCGTGGCGATGGCCCACGAGCTCGTCGTCTCCCACGGCAACGGTCCGCAGGTCGGGCTGCTCGCCGAGCAGGCGGCCGCCTACGACAAGGTGCCCGCCTACCCGCTCGACATCCTCGGCGCCGAGACGCAGGGCATGATCGGCTACCTCGTCGAGCAGGAGCTGGGGAACCGGCTGCCGAAGGAGAAGCCGCTCGCCACCCTGCTCACGATGATCCAGGTCGACGAGGACGACCCGGCCTTCGACGACCCGACGAAGCCGATCGGTCCCGTCTACGACGAGGAGTCCGCCGCGGCGCTGGCCCGCGAGCGGGGCTGGACCTTCAAGCGGGACGGTGACGGCTTCCGCCGGGTCGTGCCGTCACCGGCGCCGAAGCACATCTTCGAGCTGCGCCAGATCGACTGGCTGCTCGACCGGGGCTGCGTCGTGATCTGCGCCGGCGGCGGCGGCATCCCGACGATGTACCGGCCCGGGCGCCAGCTCGTCGGCGTCGAGGCGGTCATCGACAAGGACCTGGCCAGCGGGCTGCTCGCCATCGGCGTGCGGGCCGACGCCTTCGTCATGGCCACCGACGTCGACGGCGTCTACCTCGACTGGGGCACGCCGGACCAGCGGATGATCCGGCGGGTGCCGCCGAAGGTGCTGCTCGAGATGGTCGACCGGTTCCCGGCGGGGTCGATGCGGCCGAAGGTGCAGGCCGCCTGCGAGTTCGCCGCGCGCGGCGGGCTGGCGGCCATCGGGTCGCTGTCGGACGTCGAGGGGATGCTCGCCGGCGAGGCCGGCACCGTCGTCACCCTCGAGGCCCACGAGATGGAGCTCCGCACCTGACGGAGCCTCGACGACGAAGGAGGCAGTGCAGCCATGGCGTTCGGAGTCCACTCGGAGGTCGGGAAGCTCAGGAAGGTCATGGTCCACCGACCGGGCCTGGAGCACACCCGCCTGACGCCGAGCAACGTCGAGGAGCTCCTCTTCGACGACGTCATCTGGGTGAAGCGGGCGAAGCAGGAGCACGACGCCTTCGCCGAGTCCATGCGGGAGCGGGGCGTCGAGGTGTACTACGCCGAGGAGCTCTTCGCCGAGGTGCTGGCCACGCCCGAGGGTCAGAGGTGGGTGTGCGACCACATCCTCAACGAGCGGATGGTCGGCCCGGCGCTGGCGAAGCTCGCCCCCGAGCGGCTCGCCACCACCGACCCGGCCCAGGTGGCGGACGTGCTCATCGGCGGCATCACGACCGGCGACCTGGAGACCGCCGAGGGGGCGCTCTACCAGACGACCGACCCCATGCAGATGCTCGTGCGGCCGCTGCCCAACTTCATCTTCCAGCGCGACGCGTCGTGCTGGATCTACGACGGGGTCACGCTCAACCCCATGGCCAAGCCGGCCCGCAAGCCGGAGACGATGATCGTCGAGGCGATCTACCGGCTGCACCCGATGTTCCAGCAGGACGGCGGGGTCAAGGTGTGGCTGGGCGGGTCGGACGAGGACTGGGGGCGGGTGACCATCGAGGGCGGCGACGTCATGCCGATGGGCAACGGCGTCGTGCTCGTCGGCATGGGCGAGCGGACGACGCCCCAGGCGGTCTCGCTGCTCGCCCGCTCGCTCTTCCGGGCCGGGGCCGCCACGGTGGTGCTGGCCGTCGTGCTGCCGCGCGAGCGCCACTACATGCACCTCGACACCGTCTTCACCCAGGTCGACCTCGACATCGTCTGCGCCTACCCGCCGATCGTCGAGAAGGCCCGGGTCTGGTCGATGAGGCCCGGCGACACGCCCGACGACGTCGTCATCGAGCCCGAGCCCGACGGGCTCGTCCAGACGCTCGCCCGCGCCCTCGGCGTCGGCGAGTTCCACGTCGTGACGACGGGGGGCGACGAGTTCGAGGCCGAGCGCGAGCAGTGGGACGACGGCAACAACCTGCTCGCCATCGAGCCGGGCGTCGTCCTCGGCTACGAGCGCAACACCTACACGAACACCAAGCTGCGCAAGGTCGGCATCGAGGTCATCACCATGCCGGGCAGCGAGCTCAGCCGCGGCCGCGGCGGTGCCCACTGCCTCAGCTGCCCGCTCGAGCGCGACCCGGCGTACTGACCGACCGGCCCCCACCCCGGAGGTGCCCCCGATGCAGAACCTGCGCAACCGCAGCTTCCTCAAGGAGATCGACTTCACGGCCGCCGAGCTGCGGTTCCTGCTCGACCTCGCCAAGGCGCTGAAGATGGCCAAGTACGCGGGCATCGAGACGCAGCGCCTGGCGGGGAAGGAGATCGCCCTGGTGTTCGAGAAGACCTCGACCCGGACCCGCTCGGCCTTCGAGGTCGCCGCCTACGACCAGGGCGCGCACGTCACCTACCTCGACCCGTCCGGCTCCCAGCTCGGCCACAAGGAGTCGGTGGCCGACACCGCCCGGGTCCTCGGGCGGATGTACGACGCCATCGAGTTCCGCGGCCGCCGCCAGGAGGACGTCGAGCTGCTCGCCAAGTACGCCGGCGTACCCGTCTACAACGGCCTCACCGACGAGTGGCACCCGACCCAGATGCTCGGCGACTTCCTCACGATGCACGAGCACACGGGCAAGGCGTACTCGGGGCTGTCGTACGCCTTCCTGGGCGACTGCCGCTTCAACGTCGGCCGGTCGCTGCTCGTCATGGGCGCCATCATGGGCAGCGACGTCCGCCTGGTCGGCCCCCGCGAGCTGTGGCCACCGGACGACGTCGTCACCATGGCCCGCCGCCTCGCCGAGGGCTCGGGCGCCCGGGTGACGCTGACCGAGGACGTCGGCGAGGGGGTCGAGGGCGTCGACTTCCTCTACACCGACGTGTGGGTGTCGATGGGGGAGCCGAAGGAGGTCTGGCGCCAGCGCGTCGACCTGCTGCGGCCCTACCAGGTCAACGCCGAGACCATGAAGCGGACGGGCAACCCGTCCGTGAAGTTCCTGCACTGCCTCCCGGCCTTCCACGACGACAACACGACGGTCGGGGCCGAGATCATGCGGGAGACCTCCCTGGCCGACGGCCTGGAGGTCACGAACGAGGTCTTCGAGTCGCCGGCGAGCGTGGTGTTCGACCAGGCCGAGAACCGCCTGCACACGATCAAGGCGATCCTCGTCGCCACCCTCGGCAGCTGACGGCCCGCCGGGGCCGGCCGGTCAGACGGCCGGTCCGGGCGCGCAGTCGAGGCAGAGGTCGGCGCCCGGCGCGGCCCGCAGCGCGGGTGGGCGGCGCAGGAAGCAGGAGCGGCAGACGAACTCGCCGTCGGCCGGCGGGCGCAGGTCGTCGTCGCGCGGGAACGGCGGGTCGCTGTCGTCGCCGACGCGGCCCATGTGGCGCTGCACGACCCGGAGGACGTCCTCCTCCCGCTCGTCGTCGGGGGCGGTGGCCGGCACCGGCTCGTCGTCGGGCGCGAGGTCGAGGACCTCGTCGACCAGGTCCTCGTCGCCCGGCTCCACGTCGGCCTCGTCGCCGGTCTCGTCGCCCTCCCGCGCCACGGGCTCCTCCTCGGCGCCCTCGACGTGGATGGCGGCGTCCTCCGGTCCCGGGCGGACGTCCTCGTCCAGCTCCTCGGTGGGGAGGAACTCCAGCTCGTCGTCGTCGGTGTCGGCCACGTCGCCCCCTCCTCGGGTCGGGGTGCTCCGGGGGCCGGCCGCCCCGCCGCCTCGGGGTGTCCGGCCCGTGCGGAGCGCTAGCGCTGGGTCAGCTGACCGAAGGCACCTTCCACCGCGGCCTGGTGCTCGACGCAGTACCGCGTCGCGGGCTTGGCCGCCAGGCGCTCGTCGGGGATCGCCCGCCCGCAGACGTCGCACCGGCCGTAGGTGCCGCGGCTCACGCGCACGAGGGCCCGCTGCACCTCGTCGATCTGCGCCTCGACGTCCTCGAGCAGCGACAGGTCCCGGGACCGCTCGAACGTCTCGGTCCCGAGGTCGGCCTGGTGCTGGTCGATCGTCGCCACCTCGCCGACGCTCTCGCCCTCGGGCTCGCCGTCGAGACCGCCGCTGAGCAGCGCCGTGCGCACGGCCTCGAGCCGCTCGAGCTCGTCGCGCAGGCGGCGGCGGGCGGTGGAGGGCTCGGCCGGCGGCGTGGCCTCGTCCGCCGGGGTCACGAGCCCGTAGTGGCCGTCGTAGCGCAGGTAGAGGACGTTGCCCCGCCCGGTGTCCGCGTTCCGGAACAGCAGGAAGGGCTCGTCGGACACCCGCAGCCACTCGATCGCGTCGTCGAGCCGCAGCTCCGGTGCCGGCCGGGGGTCGAGCGTGACCTCGACGGCCGAGGGCGGCACCTCGTCGGTGGCGGCCACCGTCCGGCGCAGCCCGTAGCCGCCGTCGTCGGGCAGCCGGTAGACGACGGCGTCGTCGCCGGTGGCCAGCTCCTGGAACAGGTAGAAGTCGATGTCGAGCGCGTCGAGGTCGAAGACGGCCTCGTCGATGGTCATCTCCTCGAGGGCGTAGGTCTTGCGGCGCACGATCTCGCGCTCCTCGGGCGGCAGCTGGACGTAGCCGGGCCGCTCGCGCCGCTGCCACGTGACGGACTCGGGCGCGGTGGCCATGCTGCGCAGCGCCTTCTCCCGCTCGGCGCGGTGGTGCAGGCGGTCGCGCAGGCGCTCGTCCATGAGGTCGATGGCGGCCTGCATGTGGTGGGCCGCGACGTCGGCCCGCAGCAGCTGGCCGTTGATGTCGAGGGTCACCTTGGCCCGCGACGGCCGCTCGACCGCGGGGTCGGGGGCCTGGCGCAGGGTGACGCGAGCGTGGAGGACGGGCTCGTCGACGAGCCGCAGGGCCCGCCGCACCTTCTCCACGGCGTACTCCTTCGCCTGGGCGGTGACCTCCCCGCGGGTGACGACCTCGATGGTGGGCTCCTCGGGCGCCTCCGGCGGGCCGAGGAGCTCGCCGGGGGGCCGGGCGCCCTCGATCCACTGCTCGGCGATCTCGCCGTGCGCGGCCCGGGCCCACCAGGTGGCCGGGCGGTCGTCGGGCCCGATCCAGCGGGCGACGACGAGGTCGCCGGCGCCCGAGGTCTCGATCGAGCGGACCCGGCCGGGCAGCCCGCTGTCGGGCAGCCAGCCGCGGATGCGCCGCCCCCGCAGGTCCTCGCCGCCGGCGTGCACGACGGCGTCGGGGGCGTAGAGCTGCAGGGCGTCGTCGGTCTCGCCCGCGGCGACGAGGTCGGCCCAGAGCCGCACGACCGCCTCGGGGTGGTCGGTCAGCTCGCGGATGAGCGCCGGCCGGGCGGTGGTGAACGGGGCGGTGCCCCGGGCGGACGGCCGGCGGGCGCCGGCCATCTCACCGAAGCGGCGCTGGCGGCGGGAGACCCGGGTCCCCTCGCGGAGCGTGACGTTCGTCGCGATGGCGGTGCCGTCGACGCGCCGGATGTCGAAGTGCACCCGGGCGCCGGGGACGCGGGCCCGGGGCTCCATGTCGGCGGCCCGCACGGGGTAGCGCCGGCCCTGGCGGACGATGCGGCCGACGCCCTCACGGGCGTCGTACCACTGCAGCAGGCCGTCTGGCATGTGGCCTCACCTCCTGTGCCCACTCTGCGTCGTCGTCGGCGGGCTCGCCAGGGCAGAAGGTCCCGACGCGGGTCGGCCGGCTCCCGCGTCGGGCGGCCATCACGAGGCCCAGCGCTGCTCGTCGCCGTCCAGGTCGTCGCGCCGGGTGACGCCGTCGGGGGCGTCGAGCGGCGGGCGCTGGAGGCGGGCGGGGTCGAGGTGGCGCACGACGTCCCCCGCGTCCGCCCGTGACTCGGCTGCGGCGGCCTCGCTGACGGCCTGCAGGGTGGCGAGCACGGACCGGTGGTGCTCGACGGCCTGCTCGTCACGGCGGTCCCGGACGATGCCGCGGATGGTGTCGATGAGGCACAGGGCGACGACGACACCGACGACGACGAGAGCGATCATCATGACGACAGCCTCCTGTGCTCATCCCTGGCTTCCCCCGTGGGGGCCCGGGTTATGCCGCCGATTCGGGCGCCCGGTCCGACGGACGGGCGGGGCACGGCGGGGGTGCCGTGCTCGCCCACTCTGGATACCAGCGGCCGTTAGCACTCACAACCCGTGAGTGCTAATCGTCACGACCCTGTCACCTGGGACGACGCGCCCCGGCGTCGTCGCTCGGGGCTCGGGGCGCCAGGTCCGCCGGCGGCGCCGCTCGGCGACGCGGGCGAGCGAGCCGACGACCCCGGCCGCCGTCACCAGCAGCATGGCTGCCGTCGCGACGTGGAGGCCGAGGTGGCGCTCGCCGCTGCCCTCGACGTCGATCGTCGCCCCGCTCGAGACGAACCAGCACATCCCCACCGCGAACCAGGCGATCGGGAGCACCGGTGGGGCGAGGTCGCGGCGCCAGTGGGCGGCCGCGACGGTGAGGGCCGCCGCGAGCAGGCCGAGGCCGGTCGTCACGAGCGCGGCCGGCGACGTCCCCGTCGTCGCGAGCTCGACCGTGCGGTCGGCCACCCGGTCGTGGTCGTGGACGACCCACCACGTCAGGCCGAAGCCGAGGGCGAACAGCGCGCAGGCCACCGCTGCGAGGCCGGTGACGGCGACCCGGCCCCGGGCGAGGGCAGGGTGGGGGACGAACTGCCTCGTCCGCAGCGCCTGGGCGACGTGCACCAGGAGCGCGACGAGGACGCACAGCGCGATCGGCGCCGGCAGCGCGTCGACGGCGCAGTAGACGAGGACACCGGGGAGGACGACGAGCAACAAGAGGTCCCGTATCACCCCAGACGGTCGGCCAGCGCGACCCGCCCGACCCTAGGGCACGCCGTCCCCGGACGGTCGTCGCCCGGGCCGCCCCCCGGCGTCGTCGCCCGGGCCCGGCCGGCGGCTCAGACGAAGTCGGAGTCGTACCGCCGGGCGACGGCGCGTGCCTCGGGCCCGCCGGGGTCGAAGGCCTCGCCCAGCCGGGCGGCCAGCTCGGCGAACTCGTCGAAGGCTCGCTCGGCGCCGCCGGGCACCATGCTGACGAGCACGCGGCCCGGCCGGTCGCCCGCGACCCGGGGCGAGTGCACCGTGCCCCGGGGGACGAAGACGAACGAGCCGGGCGGGGCCCGGTGGACCGTGTCGCCGACGAGGAACTCGAACTCGCCGTCGAGCACGTAGAACAGCTCGTCGGTGTCGTGGTGGACGTGCGGCGGCGCGGCGAACCCGGGCGGGCTCGTCGCCTCCAGCACGGCGATCGAGCCGCCGGTGTCCTCGCCGCCTGCCTTGACGACCAGCCCCTCGGGGCCGGGGATCGCCCGGCCGCCGCCGGCGGGGACGACGACGGGCTCGGGGGTCGGTGTCGTGGTGTCCTCGGTGTGTGCCATGCGGCCCACCGTCCCCCCGCGGGCGCCGGCCGCACCATCCCCCGATCGGGGGGTTGTGGCCGCCGGGGACCCGGGGGACACTGGTCGGGTCATGGACCGCGCGTCGGCAGCCCTCCGCCGGCGGCGCCGAGACGAGCTCCTGCGGCGGGCGGCGGCGGCGACCGACGTCATGGGGGTGTTCGACGCGGCCGCCCGGCGGCTCCGGGCCCTGGCGCCCTACGACGCGGGGGCGTGGGTGTCGGCCGACCCCGTCACCGGGCTGCCGACCGGCCCCGCCCTGGTCGAGGACCTCGAGGGCATCACGCAGACGCTGTGCTCGGAGCACTGGCGCCGAGAGTTCGTCGTCGACGACGTGCACCTGTTCCGCCGGCTGGCGCGCGCCCCCGTCCCCGCGGGCGCGCTGCGGGCCGCGGTCGACGACCCGGCGGCCAGCGGGCGCTGGCGCACCTTCCTGCGGCCGCTGGGCTTCGACGACGAGCTGCGGGTCGTGCTGCGGGCCGGTGGCGCCACCTGGGGCACGGTCACGCTGTGGCGCCGGGAGGGGCGGCCCCGCTTCGGGCTCGACGAGGTGCGGCTGGTGGCGGGCCTGTCGACACCGCTGGGGGAGCTGCTGCGGTCCCGGCACCGGCCGGCGGTGGGGGCGGAGCTCGGCGGACCGGCCGCGCCGCCCGGCCACCTCCTGTTCGACGCCGACGCCCGCCTGGTCGCGGCCGACGACGCCGGCCGCCGCTGGCTCGACGAGCTCCTCGCCGCCGAGGCGCCGTCGGCCCGGGTGCCGACCGACCTGGGGGTCGACGTCCCGCTGTGGATGGTGGTCCTCGTCCTGCGCGCGGGCGTCCGACGGCCCGGCGGGGACGGCACGAGCGCCCGGGCGCGGTCGGCCGCGGGGACCTGGCTGGCCTGCCACGCCGGCAGCCTCCGCGGCGCCGGCGGCACGCCCGACCACGTCGCCGTCACGGTCGGCCCGGCGAGCCCGGCCGAGGTGGCGCCCATCGTCGCCGACGCCTACGAGCTCACCGCCCGGGAGCGCGAGGTGGCCGCGCTCGTCGCCCGGGGCTCCGGCACGGCCGAGATCGCGGCCGCCCTCGCGCTCTCGCCCCACACCGTGCGCGACCACGTGAAGTCCGTCCTCCGCAAGGTCGGGGTGGCCAGCCGGGGCGAGCTGGTGGCGACGCTGTTCGCGAAGCAGGTCGAGCCGGACCGCGTCCGGCGTGTCCGGCGCCACCCCGGCTAGGGGGCCGGGTTCGGCCGTCGAGGCCGTATCGTCGGTCCCGTGGTGACGTGACCACCCGAGGAGCTCCCGATGGCGATCCAGTCTCCCCACAGGCCCCCGACGACCGCCGAGGCGGCCCCGCCGCTGGAGGTCGGCGGCACCCTGGTCGACCTGTTCTTCGACCGTGT
>Ga0207873_1002777_pt1 | contig 13725 bp, 11 predicted proteins | sample BGWIniCompost_FD_187373 | JGI IMG/M metagenome (GOLD analysis project Ga0207873, IMG submission 187373) | Cellulose adapted compost microbial communities from Newby Island Compost Facility, Milpitas, CA, USA - BGW Initial Compost (SPAdes)... ... | reverse complement strand
GTTTCCCGCTTATGAAACATATGCAGGAAGGTTAACCACATGGTTCTGATTAAACTATACATCGTGTCGTTTATTACTGCATCAACCGTATTGCTCCGGTCACCAGCAGGTTTACAAGCGCCAGCGGCAACAGGAATTTCCAACCATATTCTACCAACTGATCATACCTCGGCCGGGGCAGCGAAGCCCGCAGCAGGATGAACAGACAAATGAATGCAAACGTCTTGGCGAGGAACCAGAAAATGGGCGGAAGGAAATCAGGCCCCAGCCAGCCTCCGAAATAGAGGGTGGTTACCAGGGCCGAAATCAGCGTGACACCCATGTATTCCCCAATGAAGAACATGCCGAATTTCATTCCCGAGTATTCCGTATGGAAGCCGGCTACCAGTTCGCTTTCCGACTCCGGGATATCAAAAGGCAGGCGGTGGGTTTCGGCCAGACCAGCCACCAGAAAAATGAAGAAACCGATGAATTGGGGGACAATAAACCAGCCGTCCTGTTGCGCCAGGACGATGTCGGTCAGATTGAACGAGCCGCTGAGCAACACCACGCCCATCAGCGAGAGCCCCATAAATACCTCGTAGGTGATCATCTGGGCCGCTCCCCGCATCGCTCCAAGCAACGCGTATTTATTATTGGAAGCCCAACCGCCCAGCATAATGCTGTAGGCGCCCAGTGACGAGAAAGCCAGAAACAGCAGAAGCCCGATATTGAAATCCGCCACAACCACCCCCGGCGCCACGGGGATAATCGTAAAACTCATAAGGACGGTGGCTACCACGATGGCGGGGGCGAAGACAAATACCAACCGGTCGGCAAAGGGAGGTATCCAATCTTCTTTGAAGAACATTTTGATGGAATCGGCCAGTACAATCAACAGTCCAAAGGGACCGGCCCGGTTTGGTCCGTAACGATCCTGCCAAAGGGCGAGCATGCGACGTTCCACCCAGATCAGCCCGGCTGCTGTATTGAGTACGGCGAAAAGCACTCCTCCGATGATCCACCAGGGATTTATTGCGGTTTCCATATCTTTAACTCCTTTCCACCGGTTTTAATCTGATCCAGCCGGGAAGGTCCATGAATGGAACCCCTTTCAGACCGATGGGGAGGGTTCCCATTCCCCGGGGGTACTGCTGGTTTGTTTGTATTGCCAGCTTGTATTCCTGTCCGTTAAACTGGAATTCCAGAAGGTCACCGTCCCGAAGACCCCAGGAATCGGCATCCGCGCGCGCCACGGTAATTGCTGCAGCCGGACTCCGTGAGGCTATTCCCGGGCTGTGCACACTAAACTCCTCGGTTCCGAAAATAGCATATTGCGGAATGAGGTAGAGGCAATCCGGCCGGATTGGGAATGGAGCCGCCTGTTCGGCAAAGAACACGGGCGTATGCGCGTCCCCAGGTTCGATTAAGCGCCGTCCCGGATCCCCGTCATGCAGCGGGCCACCCACTTCGATCTGGTATTTATTGATCGACTGAATGGAATTCCAACCCGGGGCCCAGAAAAAAGGGACGACCGCCGAAGGCGGGATGCCGTGATAACCTTCCATTGTAAAGCTTAGGGGGCTGTCTTCATCGGATGGCGGTTTCCGCTCACTTACCTGAATATGTGCTTCTTTGGCGGTGCGGCCGCTGTACCGGTGCGGTTGCCGCGCAATCTTCTGTGCGCCAATGCGGAAATCCGACGGCGGAGCAATGTGCTCGATGCCTTCGAACTGCGGGCATGTTTTGGCAATTTCCAGCACGAAATCATCCAGAATCCTCAGGTGGCTTAATGTCCGGTTGCCACAAGCTTCAGCCAGCTGCTGCAACCACCTCCAGCTTTCCTGCACGGGACCGTCGGGCACAAACACTTGGTAAAAACGTTGAGCCCTGCCCTCGCCGCTGATCAGGGTGCCGTCGGCCTCGGCGAAGGTTCCCGCCGGGATGATCACATCCGCTTCCTCGGCGGTTTGATGGTACACTTGATCCAGCAGGATCACATGGCGGCTTTTCTGAAGAAATTCATCCACCAGGGTCTTTTCAGCACGGCGATAAAGGTCGTTTTCCAGGATAATTACCGTATCGGCATGTCCATGTGCCACCGCGTCCAGGGCAGATTCCAACCGGTGCCCACCCATCATCGCCAGCCCCATGCTGTTGCATTCGGGCACCGTGAGCGACAAGCGGACATCTTTTCCGCTTTTTTTCAATGCCCATGCCACGTCGGCTGCTGATTTGATGACGGCTTCACTGCCCGCGCCGTATCCGGAAATGATCAGCGGACGTTCCGCACGGAGCAGGACCGCTGCCATATGCGCGGTCCACATCCTTTCTTCGTCAGACAGGCGCTTTATCTCAGTCACATCGGGGTCAATTGCATGGGCGATGGCAAATCCAATCCGGGAAATGTCGTCGGGACTCTCATACAGGGATTTGGTGGCCAATTCATCCTGCCTGACCGGATAGGGGGTGATGCTGAACAACGGCGCCTTGTCCTGTTGGATGGCCTGGCGGATTGCTGCATCCTGCCACAGCGGCACATTCATGCGTGCGGAAAGGGCTTCTCCCGGCCCCCGCCGGACGGCCTGCCGCAAGGCCAGTACCATTCGGGGAGCCGTATTGATGAGGTCTTCTCCGAGGATCAGGATGGCATCGGCGCTTTCGATTTCCGGCAGCGTGGGTGTCCGGACCGTGCCTTCCTTTAAGATACGGAGCGTTAGGTTGACCAGATCGAATTCCGTATCGGCCACGCCATGATAAAAATTGTCTTCCCCTACTAGTTTCCGTAATGCAAAATTGGATTCAAGGGATGCCCTGGGCGACCCGATTCCCAGAACGCTCCCTTCCCGGATCCTTGCCGCAGCGGTCCGCAACAGGCTGTCCCTGTCTTTTATTTCGGGCTTTCCTTTTACGCCGATTTCCCGGATCCGATCTTCACTATTGACAAATTCGTATCCGAAGCGTCCGCGGTCACAGATAAAATAGCCGTTTACCTCGCCGTTGAAACGGCTGCTGATCTGTCGCAGTTCACCGTAGCGCTCGCTGGCGATTATGTTGCAACCCATCGCGCATCCCTGACACAGCGAGGGCGCATGAGTCATATCCCATTTACGGGTATAGTGCTGCTTCAGGCTTTTGTCGGTAAAAACGCCCGTGGGGCACACTTCGGCTAGGTTTCCGCTGAATTCGTTCTCCAATACGCCGTCTTCGCTCCGGCCGAAATACACGTGATTGTGGGCACCCATGGCATCCAAGTCCTTGCCGCCCGCGTAGTCCTTATAGAACCGGACGCAGCGATAACAATGAATACAGCGATTCATTTCATGATTCAGGAAGGGGCCGAGATCCTGATTCCGGTAGGTCCGTTTGTTAAAGCGGAACCGCCGGTAATTGTGGCCGGTCATCACCGTCATATCCTGTAAATGACAGGAGCCTCCCTCGTCGCAGACTGCGCAGTCGTGGGGATGGTTGGTCATCAGCCATTCAATAATGCCTGCCCGGAAGCCCACCGCTTCGGCATCCTGAATGGAGATGCGGGCCTGATCCCGGACGGGTTCCATGCAGGACATGACCAGCTTCCCCCGGGTGTCTTCTTCGTCCCTGAAGGATTTGACAGCGCACTGTCTGCAGGCTCCCACCGAGCCCATGGCGGGGTGCCAGCAGAAATAAGGCAGGTCAAACCCCAGCGAGAGGCAGGCTTCCAGGAGGTTTTTGCCCTCCTTGACCTGGTATGGGGCGTTATCAATGAAGAGTGTGGCCATAGGGACATTTCTTTTCGTGAATATGCTGTTCAAAGTCCTTTCTGAAATAGTTCAGCGCACTCTGCAGGGGTTCCATGGCGCCGGGCGCCAATGCGCAGAACGTTTTACCCGGTCCCAGCGCCTGAGCATGCATTGCCAGCAGGTCCAGATCGTTTTCACGCCCTTCCCCATTTTCCAGCGCGCGGAGTATTTTCTCGGTCCAGGGAAGTCCTTCCCGGCAGGGAGTGCACCATCCACAGGATTCCTGTGCAAAGAAGTGTTCCAGGTTGTGCACGAAACCTACCGGACAGGTGCGGTCATCCAATACGACGACGGTTCCAGTCCCCAGCCGGCTGCCCGCGGCAGCGACCGAACCGTAATCCATGGGTACATCCAGATGCTCTTCCACCAGGAAATCGGTGGAAGCGCCCCCGGGTAATGCGCCGCGGAAACGGTATCCGCTTCTCATGCCTCCGGCATGTTCCTCGATCAGTTCCCGGAGGGTTATCCCCATGGGTAATTCCCATGCCCCGGGTCGGTTCACTTTTCCGCTTACGCCGTATATTTTCGTGCCCCCGTCCTGCGGATTTTTACTCAGGCTCTGGAACCATGCCGCTCCATTTGAAATGATGTGAGGAACGCACGAAAAGGTCTCCACGTTGTTTACAATTGTCGGTTTCCCAAACAGGCCGCTTACCTGGGGAAAGGGGGGTTTCGCACGGGGCGTGGCCCGTTTTCCCTCGAGGGAATTCAATAAGGCGGTTTCTTCCCCGCACATGTAACGACCCACCCCGGTGTGCAGATGCATGCGCAGGCTAAATCCGCTGCCCAGAATATTCGATCCGAGATAGCCTGCCCGTTCGGCTTCGGCCAAGGCGACTCGGATGCCCTTGGCCGCCGTTTTGTAGGCGTAGCGAAGAAACACGTACCCTTCGCTTGCCTGAATGGCGTAGGCTGCAATCAGCATGCCTTCCAGTAATTGATGCGGATTCCCTTCCAGCAGCCAGCGATCCTTGAATGTTCCGGGTTCCATTTCATCGGCATTGCAGATGAGGTATTTTTCTGCCGATGGATCGTCCATGGGAACGAAACTCCATTTCATCCCCGTATTGAATCCGGCGCCGCCCCTGCCTTTCAGATTGGAATTTTTGACTTCGGTGGTGACCTCTTGAGGCGACATACGCAAGGCCTTCCGCAATGCTTGGTAGCCTCCCAGCTGCTCGTATTCAGCAAGGGTTAACGGAGTGCCATCGGCTTTGATATGTCCGGTCAGGGGTTTCATTTGTATTTACCAAGTATCTCATCCAGCATCTCAGGACTTACATCCCGGTAGAGGTCGTTGTCGATCATTAGCGCCGGGGCATGATCACAGGTGCCAAGGCAGGGGTTTGGCAGCAAAGTGAAACAACCGTCGGCGGTGGTCTGGCCAAAACCGATTCCCAATTTCTGCCGTAACTGGCTGCTAAGTTGCTCGTAGCCCATCACCCAGCAGGAAATGCTGTCACAAAGCAGGATAATGTGCCTACCCACGGGCTGGCGGAAAATCAAGTTATAGAAGGTGGCCACACTGTCCAATTCTTCCGGCGCCATCTGGAGGTAGGCAGCTACGTCGCGCAGGCTTTCATCCGAAACCCAGCCCCGGTGCCGCTGAATGATCTTCAGTGCCTCAATGCCGGCCGCTTCTTTTACCGGCACGCCCGCCAGTTCCTGATTGATTTCCTCGATTTCGACTTCTGAAAGCATATCTTTATCTGTCAACATCTGCCAAAACAAAATCCATTGCCCCCAGGATGGAAAGCAAATCCGCCACCGTATACCCCCGGGAGATGTACGGCAGCATCTGCATGTGGGCAAACGAGGGGGCGCGGACCCGTACCCGGTAGGGAGACGTGTTTCCATCACTGAGCAGATAATACCCATTCCAACCCTTGGTCGCTTCAATGCAGCTCATGGCTTCTCCCGGGGGAATCACCGGCCCCCAGCTCACATTCAGAAAGTGATTGATAAGCGTTTCAATGTCCTGCATCGTGTGTTTTTTTATTGGGGGAGTGGTGAGTGGGTGAGATGATTTGTAAGGGCCTTCCGGCATGTTTTTCAGGCACTGGTCGATGATTCGCAGGCTTTGGCGCATCTCCTCGACCCGCACCACCGCACGATCGTAACAGTCTCCATGGCTTGCAACGGGTACTTCAAAATCAAAGTTTTCGTAACCGGAATACGGCCGTTTCTTTCGCATGTCCCATTCCAGGCCGCAGGCACGCAGTCCAGGGCCGGTGACACCCCATTCAATGGCTTCCTGCAGGGTGAAGATGCCAATGCCTTTTGTGCGGGCCTTGAAAATACTGTTTCGCATCACCATCTTATCGTATTCCTTCAGTTTTCTGGGGAAATACTCGATAAATTGCCTGACCAGCCCGTCCCAGCCGGCAGGAAGGTCCTGTGCCACGCCCCCAATGCGAAACCAGTTGGGATGCATGCGTCCGCCGGTAATTGCTTCGACAATGCTGAATACTTTTTCGCGGTCGGTAAACATGTAAAACACCGGAGAGAGCTGCCCCACATCCTGGGCAAATGTGCCGTACCAAACCAAGTGGCTGGCAATGCGGAAAAGTTCACAAAGCATCACCCGGATGGTTTGCGCGCGCGGCGGGACGGTGATCCCCGCCAATTTTTCCACCGCCAGGAGGTAAGCCAGGTTATTCATGACCCCTCCCAGGTAGTCAATGCGATCGGTATAGGGGATATAGGTATGCCAGGATTGACGTTCCCCCATTTTTTCCGCGCCCCGGTGGTGAAACCCGATCTCCGGAATCGCATCGACAATCTCTTCCCCATCCAATTGCAGGATTACCCGGAGCACCCCGTGGGTGCCGGGATGTTGTGGTCCAATGTTGAGAAAAAGGAAATCGGAATCCTCCGACTGGGTCTGCAGCCCCCATTCGGCGGGGTCAAACTGAAGCGCTTTCTGTTCCGCGTCCTGCTTTTCATCCCAGAGCCGGAACGGTCCCATTTCCGTGGCACGGGCCGGATGCTCCTTCCGGAGCGGGTGCCCTTCCCAGTTGGAGGGCATCAAGATGCGGCGAAGGCGGGGGTGGCCTTCGAAGCGGATTCCGAACATGTCGTAGACTTCGCGTTCATACCAGTTTAATGAGGGCCAGATATGCGTTGCGGTGGGGTGGGAAGGATATTCGCCCTCCAACCCCACCTTTAATCGTAAAAAGGCGTTCCGTTCAAAAGAAAACAAATGATAAACCAGCTGGAAATCGAACCGGCTGTGACCGTTAAGGTCCTTTTTATACGCCCGCATATCGTGTGCTGTCAGGTCGTACATCATACTGAAGGGCTGGCTGAGTCCGGTCTTCAGGTAGATGAGCAGATCCAGCACCTTTCCCTGTGGCGTCCAGAAGGTGGGCGTCTCATCCCGCGTGGTTTCCGGCTCGACAATGTCGTTGCCAAAGCGGGAGCGAAGGGCCGCTAGCAAATCAGGGATCATGACCGGTTCGATCTTTCGATCCGTTATATTTCGTCCGGCGGGCGCAGTGTGGTCATTTCTTTCCGCTGCGCGCGCTTTTGTTCTTTCATTGAGATTTTCGCGGGCTTCAGAACGCCCTGTTCGCCGATGGTCCAGCTCAAAGGCCGTTTTTCCTTCCCCACCGAATCGCGCAAAAGGAGCAGCCCTTCCATAAAGGCGTCCGGGCGGGGCGGGCACCCGGTTACGTAGACATCCACCGGCATAAATTTGTCCACGCCCTGCACCACACTATAGATATCATACATCCCCCCGGAATTTGCGCAGGAACCCATGGAAATGATCCAACGGGGTTCCATCATTTGTTCATGAAGCCGTTTGATCACCGGGGCCATCTTGACAAAGACGGTTCCGGCAATGATCATAACGTCCGCTTCGCGGGGCGTGCCCCGGATCACTTCGGCGCCAAACCGCGCCAGGTCGTATTTGGGGGTCATGCTGGTTGCCATTTCAACGAAACAGCACGATAAACCGAAATGAAACGGCCAGATCGAGTTTTTTCTTCCCCAGGCCACGAGTTTGTCCACCGAGCTCAGGATGATGCTTTGGCTCACTGCTTCCTCCATGGACCCTGTTCCTTTCAGGTTCCCTACTGGATTTCCCGGATTGCTGAGCCACCATTTCATACCGATTGGGAATTAAGGGGGTGTGGCGATTCGCGAAGCGCTTTCTGGTAACCTTTCAGGATGCGTTTGCCGTCGGGTCCGAAATTCAGGGCGCCGTTGCGCCATTCATAAATGAGTACAACCAGCAAGATGCCTATGAAGACACTTACCGCCAGGTAGCCAGGCCAACCCAGCTCCTCGAATGCGATAGCCCAGGTAATGATAAAGACCGCTTCCACGTCAAAAATGACGAAGAGCATGGCAACCATGTAAAACTGGGAAGGAAAACGGAGACGGGCGCTTCCGGTACTGAGAATGCCGGATTCATAGGGTTCCCCTGTGGCCCGGTCCCTGTGACGTTGACCGAGTACATAAGACAAGCCCAGAATGAGACCTACCAGCGCAAATACAATTGCTGTGTAGACCATAAAGGGCCAGATCTGAGTCGTATTGGCTCCAGAACTTTCCACTTGCTTCGCCTCCCTGCGAAATAGTTCGAGTTCTATATTGTAAGCTCAAAGCGAGCTGTAAAATTCCTGGTTCGACTCGGACCCCCTCACCGTTCAGGGAACTTGTTTCCACAAGCCGCCTTCCTAAATCAAGGCTTTTTGAACGTTCCGCCGTCACTGAAGATGAAGATAGCCATTTACTTGTAATTGCCAAAATATTGTTACAAATTCATGCGCTTCAATTCTTTGACTGCATAATCGCACGCGCGGGCAGTGAGCGCCATGTAGGTAATGGAAGGATTTTGGCATGCCGAAGAGGTCATGCAGGCTCCATCGGTAATGAAAACGTTTCTTACTTCATGCATCTGGTTCCACCCGTTGAGTACCGATGTCTTCGGGTCTCTTCCCATCCGCGCCGTTCCCATCTCATGGATGCAGGTTCCGGGCGGCGGCAGGTTATCGTAGGCGTGAATATTTTTGCATCCGGCGGCCTCCAGGATTTCAGCCGCGCTGTTTTTCATGTCTTTTCGCATGGCCAGCTCGTTTTCACGGAACCGGCAATCGATATCCAGGGTCGGTAGTCCCCATTTGTCGGTTTTCTCTTTATTCAATGAAACTTTGTTGTCGTAATAGGGTAGGCATTCACCCCAGGAGGCGATTCCCACTCCCCATCGGCCGGCCCGGGTTTTGGCTTCCTTGAACGGAACGCCTATCCCGTCAAAATTGCCCCCGCGCCCCCGTCCGGCGCCCCCCTGATAGCCGAAGCCCCGGAGATAATCGCTCCGGGCGGTCTTGCGATCAATATTCCGGAAACGCGGAATGTAGATCCCGGTAGGGCGGTTCCCATAATAATATTTATCGTCGAATCCCTCCATGCTTCCCGAGGCACCCACGCGGTAATGATGATCCATTAGGTTATGGCCCACCTGCTCACTGGAATTACCCAAGCCGTTGGGAAAGCGGGAGGATATGGAATTGAGCAAAATAAAGGTGGTTCCCAGCGTGGAGGCATTGAGAAATATGATCCGCGCATAGAATTCTAATACCTCGCCGCTTTCCGCATCCAGCACCCGTACTCCGGAGGCCCGGTTTCGCTGCTCATCGTAGATGACTTCCGTCACAATGGAAAACGGCCGCAGCGTGAGGTTTCCCGTGGCGAAGGCAGCCGGTATCGTAGCCGAGTTGCTGCTGAAATAGCCTCCGTAAGGACAGCCGCGGACACATAAATTGCGATACTGGCACGGGCCGCGGTTCCCCAGCCGGCGGGTAAGGTTCGCGACCCTTCCGATGGTCACAATGCGATCGTCAAAGCGTTCCCGGACGCGGGCGGCCAAATGCGCCTCCACACAGTTCATTTCCATGGGTGGGAGGAACTTTCCATCGGGCAAATGCGCTAACCCCTCGGCCTGTCCGCTGATCCCTGCAAACGCTTCCACGTAATCATACCAGGGCGCGATGTCTTTGTACCGGATGGGCCAATCCACCCCGAAACCATCCCGGGCATTGGCTTCGAAATCCAGGTCACTCCAACGATAGCATTGCCGCCCCCAGAGGAGGGATCGCCCTCCAACATGGTACCCCCGGATCCAGTTGAAGGGCTTGACTTCCTGATACGGATTCTCCAAGTCATTTACCCAAAAATGTTTTGACCCTTCGTTGAAGGAGGGGCATTTGCTTTGGATTGGATAGTTTTTTTTGACCTCCAGTGTATCCCGTTGCCGGTGAGGGAATTCCCAGGGGTGAAGGTTGGCTGTAGGGTAGTCTTCAATGTGGGTGACATTCCTTCCGCGCTCGAGAAGCAATGTTTTCAATCCCTTCTCCGTCAATTCTTTCGCGGCCCAGCCCCCGCTGATGCCGGAACCCACTACAATCGCGTCGTAACGGGTGTTCACCTTATCTGCGGCCGGTAATGTATCCTTCAAGATTCTCAATAATGTATTTCTGTTCGTCAATGATGAATTTTACCACGTCTCCAATGGAGATGAGGCCAATCAGCATGCCGTCCTCAATTACCGGCAGATGGCGGATCCGCTTGTCGGTCATTTTCTGCATGCAGAATTCAATGCTGTCGTCCGGACAGACGGTTTCCGGATGCTCGGTCATGATCTCCCGGATACAGGTCTCGCGTGAAGCTTTTCCTTTAAGGATCACTTTCCGGGCGTAGTCCCGTTCAGAAAAAATTCCCACGAAACGGTGCTCATCGGTCACCATGAGCGCACCCACATTTTTTTCTACCAATAATTCCAATGCATCATATACCGTCTGATCCGGATGGATGGAAAAAACCTCGTGGCCTTTAGCCTCGAGTATGTTTCTGACTTTTCCCATGGCGGGTCCTCCTTATTAGTAATATCCTATTACGGCGTGGTTATTTTAATGAAGATAAGATTTTGAACGTTCAAAAGCAAACCCCTTTCTTTTCTAAATTTTTACTACTTTAGGGATCGCCAACCAAAACGTTTAGCGGTTAGGATTGAAATTTAAATTGGAAGTCTAAAAAAAATAAAATCTGAACTCATGAAAGGAAAGAATGCGGAACCTGCCCCGGGATTCAACAGACGGAGCTTCATAAAAGGCGGAGCAGCCGCTGCCGCAGGGTTTATGATCCTGCCACGCCACGTGCTGGGTCGCGGATTCATTGCTCCGAGCGACAAACTGGTGATCGCAGGGATTGGAGCCGGCGGTAAAGGCGAAAGTGATATCAACAATTTCTATAAAAGCGGAAATGCGGAAATCGCCTATCTGTGCGATGTGGACGATCGGCAGGCTGCCAAATCCAGGGAACGCTTCCCCAAAGCAAAGTACATTCACGATTGGAGAGAATTATTGGACAAGCACAGCAAAAAGTTTGATGCCGTTTCCGTTTCCACCCCCGATCACAACCATGCAATTATCGCATTGGCCGCCATGCAGTTGGGAAAGCACGTATATGTACAGAAACCGCTGACACACGATGTGTACGAGGCCCGCATCCTTACCGAGGCCGCTAAAAAATACAACGTGGTAACCCAGATGGGAGACCAGGGGGCGTCCAATGATGGGGTGCGGAAACTGAAGGAATGGTATGAGGCGGGGATAATCGGAGAGGTTCATACGATCCATTGCTGGACGAACCGTCCCGTTTGGCCACAGGGAATTCCCTGGCCTTCTCAAACGGCCAAAGTGCCTCAGGAACTTAACTGGGATCTGTGGCTGGGAACTGCTCCGTACCGGGATTACGTCGAAAACCTGGTTCCCTTCAACTGGAGGGGTTGGTGGGATTACGGAACAGGCGCATTGGGCGATATGGGATGTCACATTATCGGACCCGTATTCAAAGTGCTGGACCTGGGCTATCCAACGGAAGTCAACTGCAGCGTAAGCACCATTTACGATGGGATCTTCAAGCAAGCCTATTATCCCGACAGCGGCCCGGTCTCTTCTTCGGTACATTTCAAGTACAAAGGGAAAGACGGGCAGGACATTACCCTTCACTGGATGGACGGCGGGATACAGCCCGAGCGTCCTGAAGAACTCGGACCCAATGAAATCATGGGAGATGGAGGAAACGGCGCCATTTTCGTAGGTACAAAAGGAAAAATGATGTGCAGCACCTATGGGGAGAATCCCAGGCTGCTTCCTACCTCCCGCACCGAGGAAGTGAACGTGCCGGAGAAATACGAACGGGTAAAAGGCGGTTCCAACGGACATTATGCACAATGGGTGAATGCCTGTATAGCGGGTCCCGGCAAGGCCGAAGTGAGTTCTCCCTTTGTGGATTACGCCGGTCCGCTGACCGAGTGCGTATTAATGGGGAACCTGGCCATCCGCAGTTTCGAATACCGCGAGCCGAACAAGAACGGAAACGGATTCAGCTATCCCGGTCGCGGAATTACACTGCAATGGGATGGACCGAACATGAAAGTGACCAATTTTGATGCAGCCAACCAGTTTGTAAAGCGGGAATACCGGGACGGCTGGTCGCTTGCCAAAGTATAAGTCGGACGGCTACGGCATACGAAGCGCCTTGTGGTTTCCGCAAGGCGCTTCTTTTTTTAACTCATTTTATGATTCTCCAGCTGACCGGATAGCGGTAGGGTTTGCTCTCGTTGGCTTTTAATGCCGCCATGATGGCGCAGACCAGACTCAGCACCCAGCAGGCGAAAAGAATGAATAGGCCAATTATTACGAAGGTCAGGATCACTCCGATGAAATAGCCGATAAAGATCGTGATCTGGAAGTTTAACGCCTCCTTGCCGTGGTGGTCAATAAACTTGGAATCGTCCTTTTTAACCATCCAAATGATAAGCGGGACGAGGAAGCCGCCGATGATAGTACCCAGGTGGGCGAAAATGGCGAAGACCCGTTCGTCACTGCTTACGGAAGTCCAGGGGGCCTGCGAATTGCTTTCGTCCGGGACGTCTTGGGGTGGGCTGTGTTGGTCAGACATATTACTTGAATAATTTATTTAAATATACAATTATTTTTATTTAGTTTATCCCTTACCTTTGTCCATACCGTCATACGATTTTTATTCACCAAAAATAATACTATGCAATACGATGTGGTAGTTATAGGTTCCGGCCCGGGGGGGTACGTGGCAGCCATCCGCTGCGCTCAACTGGGAATGAAAACAGCGGTGGTAGAGCGATATCCTACCTACGGAGGCACTTGTCTGAATGTAGGCTGTATCCCGTCCAAAGCGCTGCTGGATTCCTCGGAGCATTACCATAACCTCGAAAAGAATTTCAAAGCACATGGAATTGAGGCTACCGGAGTCAAACTGGACTTCGCAACCATGGTGGCCCGCAAGGATGCCGTAGTAAAGCAAACCACCGAAGGAATCGCCTTTCTGTTTAAAAAGAACAAAATAGACGCATTCCAAGGGCACGGTTCATTCGTCGATAAAAATACGATCCGCATCCAGGGGGAGGACGGGAAAGACACAACCATCGAAACCAAACGGGTGATTATCGCGACCGGTTCGAAACCTTCCTCCCTGCCTTTCCTGAAGATCGATAAAAAGCGGATCATTACTTCTACCGAGGCCCTTTCCTTAAAGGAGGTGCCGAAAAATCTGATACTCATCGGGGGCGGGATCATCGGGCTGGAACTGGGTTCGGTTTACGCCCGGCTCGGATCGAATGTAACCGTGGTCGAATACCTCGATAGCATCATCCCCACCATGGACCGGCAATTGGGCAGGGAATTGCTGAAAACTCTGAAAAAACTGGGCATCAACTTCCTGCTCGGTCACCGCGTCACCGGCGCCACGGTGAAAGGCAAGACCGTCACCCTTGCCGCGGATGACCCGAAAGGCAAAAAAGTCGAAGTGAAAGGCGATTATTGCCTGGTGGCCGTCGGCCGCACTGCATATACCAAGGATCTGGGTCTGGAGAATATCGGGATCACGCCGGAGGAAAAAACAGGCAAGGTGCCGGTAA
>Ga0207873_1002776_pt1 | contig 13725 bp, 10 predicted proteins | sample BGWIniCompost_FD_187373 | JGI IMG/M metagenome (GOLD analysis project Ga0207873, IMG submission 187373) | Cellulose adapted compost microbial communities from Newby Island Compost Facility, Milpitas, CA, USA - BGW Initial Compost (SPAdes)... ... | reverse complement strand
ATAGAAAAATGATATTATATCCTTAGTTAATAATTATTTAAAAGTTAATCCTTCTAGATCTGAAAAGCGAGCAAGATTAAATATGGTCAATAAATTTAATGAGCTTAGAAGACAACATGCTCATAGTGCTACACCTAATTCAGTATTAGGTAAAGTTTTAAAATTAAACTAGAAATGAAATCAGGTAGTATTAAATAGAGCTTGTGACTCAATAATTTGGTTAGTAATAATAGATGTTATATTTCATATAAATGTTTAGTTGACAAAGAGATGGTCCATTTCATTAATGAAAAGTATTTAGGAATTATTAAATATTTATCATACCCTATACAAAAGACACTATATTAGTGTAAATTACTGATTATTTGGACTTTGATTCTTTTACTCTCTACACCTATATAGATCCGTAAGTGTAAGCTTGGTATTGGTTTTCAGAAGGGGATGGTGGGGGCTTCATGTATACAATAATGAATGTTTAATTTGCTATAACTCAAAGTTTTGAAATCTGTTTACAAGAAATTAAATCGGTATTAGGTTTCGGTAAAGTATATTTTGATTCTTCTGTTAATAGCTATAGATATCGTGTATATGATAAGTCTAATATCTTAATTAAAGCTACTTTATTTAATGGAAGATTTGCCAAAATAAGAACAATTAGGTAATTGACTAAAGGTTAAAAAAAAAAAAGAAGTTCTTATTCATACCTAACCCTTTCAACCCTACGCTAAATGACGGTTGGTTATCTGGGTTTACAGATGCTTTTGGTTTATGTAAGTATTGTAAAACAGAAAGCTAAATTAAGAATTATTAGCAGTAATTAAGGGGAGTAAGAGGAAGTAGAAAAATCTACTCTAGAGTTCGTATACGTTTAAATCTTGACCAAAAGGATGAGTCTTTATTATTGCATATAAAAAGCTTATTTGGTTTGGAAGTGTCAATAAAACAAGTGATCCTGGTGTATTTAAGTATAGTAACGGGTCATTTAAAGCAAACTCTATTACGGTAGATTATTTTGAATCTTTTCCTCTAAAACCAAAAAACAAGAATCTTTCCAGAAATGGTCTTAAATCCGTACGATCTTATTAGCTAAAGAACATCTACTTCCTTTTGGGTAATAGAAAGAATAAGAAATTAGCTAAGTTGATTAATAATTAGATTAGTAATTTTAGTTTACTTAAATTAAGAGTCTTCTATTTAATTAAATGCGGATTGCCTATTGCTTTGCTAAAGGTTATTAATAGACTTTTATGTAAATCAATATCTTAGTTAAAGATAATAATATAGGTCTTTTTTTTGTTGTTCTATTTTCTGCTGTTACAGACAGCTAGGCTGAAAAGACTAAAATAGACAGTAAATATAAAATAATATGGGTAATTACAATAATTAATTTATTCTTGAATACTACCTTACCTTGTCCCAGGGATTAAGGGGTAAATTCAAAAATGAAACTGTATTTGGGAATGGTTTATGCCATGATGTCAATCGGAGTATTAGGATTTATAGTATGAAGTCAATTGATGGCTTTCCCTTTGGGTGACTTTAGGGTAATAAATTTCGCTGTGTGCTGGAAAGACTTAGTGGCTATAAATACTTTTAATAGTGAAAATTTTATAGGCTATGTCCAATCAGCAGGAAATCTTAGTTTTTCTACTTGTCTTATACAATCATTAATTATTAATGTTGATAAAGATGATAGGAGAGCGGACAAGAGCTCCTCAGAGACTACACGCGAAACATCTTTTAATTTTGAAGCTTATCGTAAATTAACAGGGGTTAGCCCTGAACAAATTTCTGATGATTGGTTGACTTGATTTATTGGGTTTTCTGAAGGTGATGGTGCTATTCTAACGGGTAAAGACAAACGTCCAAGATTTGTATTGACTCAAAAGGAGACATCTATATTAAATCACATTCATGAAACTTTAGGTATTGGTAGAGTTAAAGAATTTGGTCCATTTAGTCGTTATTTTGTTGACGATAAAAACGGTATTTTAGTTTTAACTGCTTTATTTAATGGAAATTTGGTATTAAATAAAAGGAAAATTCAAATAAAAAGATGATTGGATGCTCAAAATATAACAGAAATAACTAGCAATATTAACCCTTTATTGTCTAATGGGTGGTTATCTGGTTTAATTGATGCAGAAGGTTGCTTTAATGTTACACTTTTAAAGAGAAAAGCTATGACTTTGGGTTATCAAGTAAAATTAAGATTTATGATTGATCAAAAAGATAGTTTAGATACCTTATTATTTATAAAAAACCAATGAAACATGATATTAAGTCATAGAAAACTAAAAAATAATGATACTAGTTCTATGTTAAGAGTTGAGACCCATTCATTTGTCAAAGTACCGCCAATAATTGAATATCTAAATAGATTTAGATTGAAGACTAAAAAACAAGAATCTTTTGATAAATGAGTTACAGTCTATGAATTAGTAAATAGAAAAGCTCATTTAACAGAAGAAGGACTTAAAGAAATTAGAAAAATTAGTAAAGAGATTAATTTAATTACTAGTATTACGAATAAAACTGGTGATAAGCTTAGTTAAAAGATGAAGATATAGTCCACAGGTTAAGTTTAAAGCTTAATCGCATCATATGTATACTGTAGGGCTTGATGTGGATACAAGAGCATATTTCACAGCTGCTACATTAATTATTGCAGTTCCTACAGGAATCAAAATCTTCTCATGACTAGCAACATGTTATGGAGGATCATTAAGATTTAGTGCTCCAATGTTATTTGCATTAGGATTTGTATTTATGTTTACAATAGGAGGATTAAGTGGAGTAGTTTTAGCGAACGCATCACTTGATATAGCTTTCCATGATACTAACTATATAAAATACTTGTTTTGAACTGTTAGAGATAAATATACTTTGGAGTATTCCTTTGGTTTATTAACTTATTCTATATTATTTATACTTTATTTTTCTTCACTATATTCTGTAAATACAGAAGAAAATAACTTATTAGGTTCTCGTAATAACATTAATAAGTTTATAGATGAAAAAAGTGAAAGAGATATAAAAAACTATATTGAACAATTCTTTGTAGGATTACTAGAAGGTGATGGTACAATAACAGTTGATTTTGTTAGTAATTTAAAGAAACGTGTTAGAATATTTATTGCCCTAAATAATTTAGAAGGTAATAGATTTATGCTAAATTTAATTGAAAAATATGTTGGAGGAAGAGTTGCTATTGAACGTAATAATAGATATGTAACATGGTATGCAACTAATAGAACGGATATTGCTAAAGTCTTTGCTATTCTTGCTACATATCCTTTACTGTCTTCTAGAAAACAGTGTCAATTAGAGTTTGCTAAAGATTTCATTAATTCTAACCGAGATATATCTGAACAAGAGTTTATTAAATTAAGAAATGAAAAATATAAAAACCAAGAAACAATGTTAGATTATTATGATAAAAACTTTATAATTCCTAGACATTTTCCTGCTTGGTTATCTGGGTTTATTGAAGCTGAAGGTCATTTTAAATTAGTTAAAAGAGCTAATAATTCTATTCATGTTTCTCAATTTGTTATTGGACAAAATTATGAAAAACACCTTTTAAAAGCTATCCTAACTTATTTAAACAAAGAAAATAAAATAAGTTTTACTTCTAAAGAAGGAGTTATTTATTATAAAATTCATATAGGTGGTTTAGAAGTTCGTAATTTACTGGCTTCTCATTTTAATTCTTATCCTTTATTAGGAGATAAAAATACTAAATATCAAGAATGAGTTAATCAACATTAGGATTTATGTTTAACTAGAATATACACACCTTCCTGGTGAAACTTGTATTAATATAAATAGTTTATGTGTCTTGCGGTCACACTTCAAAGATATTTAGAAAATAAAAAAATAAATATCGGTTCCATTTTCGACTTGCAAAGCAATGAGAAGAATTGGGGCTAACGGTGAAGTTTTTATACTGATTCTTGAAAGGGATCATCACCACGGGTATAAACAATAATACCGTGTACGTAGTTATATACATTAATAATGTATATTTCTATTATGTAGAGACTAGACGTTGTGTTTTACAATTAATTTTTATTAATGTAATTAAAGATATAGTCCAATTTTAACTATGTTAAGGTTAACATATTACGTGGATTTGTTACAATATTTGCTGGCGGGAATAAGTTTTTCTCCAATAGAAAAAAACAATAATGATAATTTAACAGAAAAAGATAATTTAAGCTCTGAATACATAGAACAATTTTTTGTAGGTTTATTAGAAGGGGATGGTACTATTTCATGTACTTTAACTCCAAAGAAAACTATATATATTCGTGTAGTTATCTCTTTAAAAAATATGCCAGAAAATTTAAGTATGCTTAACATGATAAAAGAAACTATAGGAGGTAGAGTTGTTATTGAAAGAAAAGAGTCTTATGTAACATGGATAGCTAGTAACAAAAATGATCTTACTAAAGTTTTAGTAATATTAGCTAAATATCCTTTATTGACTGCAAGAAAACAATGTCAATTAGAGTTTGTTAAAAATTGCTTACTTAAAAAAGACATTGATAACTTTCTAGTTAATAGAGATAATATGTATAATAATAAAAAATTAATATTAGAAAATTTTCTTTCTACTCCACTCAAAAAATTACCTTTACATTTTGCTCCTTGACTTTCTGGTTTTATAGAAGCAGAGGGGAATTTTAACTTAGTTTTCAATGAAAATGGTCATTTGAGAAAAAGTGTTTTTACTATAGGACAAAATGATGAACTTCATATTCTTGAATGAATTAAATTTTATTTTAATAGTAAAAATGCAATTCTTAGAGATAAACCTAAAAAAGGTGGAAATTTTGAGTATTATCGTTTATATTTATATAATGCTGAATCAAGAAAATTAATTTTTGAGCATTTTAATAAATATCCTTTATTAGGTTATAAAAAAACATCTTATCTTAATTTTTTAAATTATCATAATTCAGTCGAAGGGAAAAATATGTAACAATATTTACAAGCGTGTCTTGTTATCACATTGCTTGATTAGATGATCTAATATACATCTAATCCGTAACAGGTAGGTTAAATCTACCTATTGCGAACGGTGAAAGCTATAATATGTGTTTTTAAGCTGACACACGACGACGATATTGTAGCCAATACCGTGGGCTTATTATTAGTTTAACATCTTTCTAAACTAATAGTCGGTCTGTAGAGACTATACGCAATGTATTTGATTTAAAAAGTAATTGTTTAAGTCAATAAAGATATAGTCCAGCCCTCTTATATAAATTGTATATAAAAATACATATTAAAAAGAGAGACATTGTTTATTAAGCAATGTTTACTAACGTACTATGTCGTTGCTCAACTGGAAAAGGGCCAAAATAATTTATCTTCTTTAAAGGATTATTTTGCAACTGACTATATGCTGGGAACTATATTATTTGTGTATTGTTTACTATTTATTAATACGTTTTATCTTTCAAAATTAGATGTTAGTAGGAATAATAATATTCTTTTAAATAGTCAAAATAATGATACTACAATAAGTTCAAGAAAAGAACTTATGAATATACAATCAGCAGAAAACTGAAAAGGATTCTCAGAGACTGTACGTCAGTTACCTGATAATGAAGATTATAAATTTTGAAATTGATTTGCAGGTATAATAGATGGTGATGGGAATTTTGATATTAGAGTAAATCCTACTAGTAATGAAAGAGTTCTTAAACAAATAAGAATTAAATTACATAACAGGGATATTAGAATATTAACACGTATACAAGATTATTTGCATATTGGGAGAATTAGAGCTGATAAAAACAAGCCTTATTCTATATATATAGTCTCAACTAAAGAAACTATGATGTATATTCTTAAAAATCTAAATGGCTTAATTAGAATAAAAGTACCTGGTTTTAAAGAGGCTTGTAATTTATACAATATAGATTATATTGAACCTAATTATAATATAGGATTATATGATCCATATTTTTCAGGTCTAGTTGATACTGACGGAAGTATAGTATTTAATTATGCTGGAAATAGAATAGAATGTAATTTAGAATTCCAATATAATGAATATACATCTAAATTAAATTTTGATAATACTATATTAAACTGTAAACCAACTATTCTTAAACGTAAAAAATCTTCTAAGTTAGGAGGCTCTAAAGACTACACATCTATTGCAATTAAATATCAAAACGTTAATAGTATGCTATTTATCTATGATTATTTTATGCATAATAGATTATATTGTGATATGAAATTCTATAGAGTAACTAAAATAAAACCCTTTATAGAAATTAGAAAATATAAAACATCTCCTCTAAATAGTGTAGAGCATAAAATATATTCAGACTTTATTATAGATTGAATAAAATATGATAATCCACTATGATATAAAGTTCCTTTTGTTAGAAAATATCTAACAGATGAGGAGAAATAGTATACTATAACAGGTAAAGAGACAGTCCAAAATTTATAAAGTATAATTTGCATTTCCATTATGTATTAAGTATGGGAGCTGTATTTGCATTATTTGCAGGTTGATATCATTGAACACCTAAAATGATAGGAGTAGATTATAATGAAACTTTAGCAAAAATACATTTCTGAATATTCTTTATAGGGGTTAATCTAACAAAGAGAAGAAAGTTTTATGGCCACTTTAAAGGGAAAAGATTAAATCATCATTCATCAGGAGGTTATCCTCAAGGGGACAATTTTGTAATGTTTTTTGAAGATGTTAAATTTAGTAAAAGGGATATTTATAAACAATTAAGAAATAAATCAGGAGTTTACTTATTTATTAATAAGATTACTGGAGATTTCTACGTTGGAAGTAGTCTTAATTTATCTAAAAGAATGACAAATCATTTTTATTACGCAAATTCTACAAAGGATACTAAAATTGTATTAATTAGAGCAATGAGGAAATATAAATTAAATAATTTCTCTTTAGCTATTTTAGAATTTTGTGAAAAGGATCTCTTGGTTTGTTTAGATTTAGAACAAAAATGGATAGATTACTATAAACCTAAATATAATGTCTTAAAAATTGTAGGAAGTTCATCTGGCTTTCGTCATTCAATTGATACTATTAATAAGCTAAAACAGCTGTTTAAAAAAGAGAATCATCCTAAATATGGAAGTATAAGCTCTGTCGAAACAAGACAAGCTATTAGTGAGGAGATAAAGCAATTTTATCGAACTCATACTCATCCTTCTAAAGGGTTAAAAGGGATACTTTCTCCACAATATGGGATCGGAGGTCAATTTGTTTTTTGTTATAATACAACAGGTAAAGAGCTTATTTTCCCGTCTATAAACTTCGCAGTATCTAGTTTAAATCAAAGGGATTTAATTAAAGAATATGAAAAAGGTAAAAGCTTAATAAATAGTGCTTTATTGAAATATGGATATTCAAATTTCCAATTAGAAACTTTAGAATATTATGAGATAGAAGAGCCATTAGTTAAAATTAGAGGTAACAGACATAAAATGCCTGGCCCTAAAGTTAAAAATAGTATAGAATATGAAGAAACTCAGCCAGAATTAAGTAGTTTAGCTAAAGCAGTGGCAGTTGAAGTAAGGGATGTTGAAACTAAAGAGACAACTCTAAATCCTTCAGCTATAAAAGCTTCTAAAGGTTTAAATTTTACTATAAGGACGGTTGTAGGTAGAATTATAATAAAATCATTAAAACTTATAAATGATAAAGATATGATAAAAGCTTTAGGAGGTATCTCTAAATTAATAGATGAAAAACCTATTCAATTTTTCAGCGAAAAAGGTAATCACTTAATCTTTCCAAGCATAAATGCAGCTAAAGTATATTTTAATAGCAAAGGTTGCAATGTGAAATGAACAACTATAAAGAAAAATTTAGATAGTAATAGTTGGATTGATTTAAAAGGTGAAAAATGGGTAGTTATCTCTAGTATTATATAAGTTTACTATAGTTAATTTGTTTAAAGTTGATTTTCTTAAAAAAAGAGATAGGGTTTTAAGAGTAATGAAAAGTAAATTTTATATTATTAAATTAAGTTATGCCTATTATTAATACGAGAAAAATCAATTTTATTTAGGATAGCTACTATAATATTGTTATATGCCTCTATGACAGCTCTTGAGAATTTATTAATAAAAGACTACGAAGGAGGTATAAATATTATTGAGAGTTTAATCTATATTTCTCTAAATTCAAACATTTTGTGTACCTTAAGCTTTATCTCTAGAAGATTTTCATCATTTACTGATGTTGTTCCTGTTGTTAGCTATAATAACGTTGATGAAGATAAAAAATTAATTTAAAAAGAAAACCGAGCAAAATCAGGTATATATAGATTAACAAATAAAATAAATGGAAAATGTTATATAGGATCTGGTGTTAATCTTACTAGAAGGTTTTCTGATTATTATTCTGAAGAGAAAATTAAAAAAAAAAAATAAAAGTAAGATATATAGTGCCATACTAAAGTACGGGCATTCAAATTTCAAATTAGACATATTAGAGTATTGTGACGAAAAAAAGCTATTGATAGAGAGAATTACTATATTAAATTTTTAAAACCAGAATACAATATTTTATCTGTAGCAGGTTCAAGTTTAGGCCTTCGACATTCAAAAGAAGCTATTGAAAAAATAAGAGTAGCAAATATTGGGCGTAAACATTCAAAAGAAACTATTGAAAAATTAACAGGTCGTGCTCTAAGTGCAGAACATATTACTAAGCTTAGAGATCATTTAGCTAAATTACACCCAGTATTGAACAAGAAAAAAGGTATAGTTGTTAAGGTAACTAACATTGAAACAGGTGAAATATTCTATTATGATTCAATAAGGATAGCAGCTAAAGAATTTAATACAAGCCATAATAGTTTAAGAAATTATATAAAAAGTCAAAAGCCTTACCAAGGTAAGTTTATAATATCACCAAGATTACTTAAAGAATAACATTTTAAATGTAGATGAACAACTATAAAACGAAATTTGGATACTAATGATTGGGTAACCTTACAAGGTGAAAAGTGAATATTACAATCAATTCCTCGCCATAATAAAGATTAGCTCCTCTTAATCTTTCTATATGCTGGGAAAATCTAACAAGGCTTAAGTACTCCCCGATTAACGGTAAAGTAAGAATCTTAAGTATATCTAGATAATCAGCAGGGAACCAAACATACATATTATGGAGTAGGATCCTTAGAGACTAAATGAAAGATAACATACTTTAAAGTATTGTTAAGATATAGTCCAAATAAAAGAGTTAGTAAAGCTTTTTTTATAAAGTAATCTAACTTTCTTCCCTCAGCATTTCTTAGGTCTTATGTAGGCCAATATATTTGGAAACATTTATAACTTATACCACTATATGCTGGAAATTCTTAAAGCCTTAAGTACTTTAAAAAAGTGAAAAACTTAATGGATGAACAATAGATAATCAGCAGGAAACCAAAGATTAGAGCTCCTAACTGTTGAAGGGCTTCTTTAACACATACGTTAAACAAGTGGATCCTAAGAGACTACACGTGGTACACCTTTATTATTTAAGGTTTAAAAAAGTATGTAATTTTAGCATGTTTGGTTACGCCTTAATAATTAGAATTATGGTGAAGATATAGTCCTAATTGGATAGAAATATCCTAGGTTTCTCTTACACTCTAAATTAGAGATACGAGTTCCGTTTATATTATTTTTAAAAAGGCGTTATATTATAGTTCTTCCCGGCTTTAATGACAGGTAGAGGGTCTTGAAGGGAAGGGAAAGAAAATTATTTAAGAGAAACGTTATTTTATGTATGAGTAACTAAACTACAATTAAGTTGCTTATATATACTATTACACATTATTTTAGATTCTGGTGTTTTATATTATGTAGATGACTCAACAACGCAAGAACCAACAAAAACTCTTGCTGATAATAACAGTGTAACTGAGTCACAAAACACACCAGGAGACCCTAAAAGAAATAATCCAAAAAGAGAGAATTATGAAAAAGAATCAGAATCTGGTCACTTGGGTCAATCAACAAAAACTCCAGTTTTCCCAAGTACTCCAGTAAAGGTGTATGATGATGCTTAAAAATTCAAAGTCAGAGATGTTAAGTAACTTAAAAAACCAAACAGTTATATATATGTGATTTAATAAAAATTACAGGAAAAGTTTACATCGGTAGTGCAATAGACGGAAAAGCGCGTCTATCTAGGTATTACATGCCTTCTGTTCTAAAGAGTAACTCTCGTATTTACAAGAACATTCTTAAATACGGGCATAAATCCTTTAGTGTCAGTATATTAGAAGTATTAGGAGAAACAGGAAGTGTTAATAAATCTCACATCTTAGCTAGAGAACAGTTTTATTTAGATTGGGCTCTAAAAACGTATGGTTTATTAGTTTTGAATTTGTTAACAGAAACTAATTCAAGTTTAGGGTTAAAGCACAGTTTAGATACTAAAGTTCGGTTATCCACAGTTAGAACAGGGAAATTACACACTGAAGAAACTAAAGATAAACTCAGAGAAAAGTTTTCAGGTAATAATAACCCCTTCTGAGGTAAAACGCATACACCTGAGGTTATAGCTAAATTAAAACAACGAAAGGGTTTTGCAAACCCTATGTTTAATAAAGAAAAATCTCCAGAGTTTATTGCACACATGAATAAGGATAGATGAGGTGTTAATAATCCTATGTATGGAAAATCAAAAAGCGAAGAGACTCTATTAAAGTTAAGAAAAATGGTTTTCGTTTATGATGTGACAAATAACTATAAACTATTAGGTGTTTATCCTACTGTTATGTGTACCCGTACATTCCATATAGGTTATGAAACATTATCAAAGAGACTACTGGACGGTAAAATACATAAAGGAAAATACTTATTTAGCAGAAATCCGTATGACCGATAGATTCTTACTCTCCCACCTTTGGTGGATGGATTTAAACTTAGTATTTAATTAAAGATAATATTGTGTAATTTATAATGTAAACTTTAACAAAGGGTTTCATTATATTAATAATAAGCTACAAGGTATGCCAAGAAGAATATCAGATTATCCAGATGCATTTGCGGGATGAAATTTAATATCTAGTTTTGGATCAATAGTTTCAGTAATATCAACAGTATTATTTTTATACATTGTATATGAGCAATTAGTATACGGAAAAGCAGTATCAAGATATCCTTGATTATTATCTGAATATTACTATGATACACTTCAAACTTTATTAAATAGAGGTTATACATCATTAGAGTGATGTTTAACTAGTCCACCAAAACCTCATCCATTTGTAACATTACCTATACAATCTTAATTTGGTAATCAAAGGAGCTCTTTCCACCAGTCCACCTTTGGTGTAAAGGGAGAAAAAGATAAAGCATATATTACAATTATATAATTATGGCTTAATGGCCTTTTAAAGGAAATGCTCCAAAAGGGATCTTTCTTCAAAAGTAGAAAAGATCAACAAAAGGCCCTTTGTGTGCTTAGAGATAATGAGCCTTTTACTATCAAACATAAGTAAGGCGTAGGTAGGCTTCTATTTAAAGAAGTTGAGGGAGAGGAATGGGGTTAACATTATTTTTAAAGCGGGAGTAAAATGGGAATAAAAGTTTATTATTCTAAGCCTTTTTTTAAAGGTTATTAAAAAAGGCTTATTTAGAACTTTGTTCTCAGATAGGTGGTAAGGGTGGGAGAAATAAATTGTTTGATTGAGAGGCTGGTCAAACAAAAAAAATAGGGGGAGAATATTTATTAAATAAAATAGGTAAAAATTCTGGGAGTAGCAGTCTTAGTGACTTGTGAGGGTGGTAAAAAAAAAAGGGGTAATTAGTTTAAAATGGGTAAAACGGTTGTTTTTTGTTAAACAGCTTATCTTTGTTCAAATCAAGGATACCCCTCAATGAAAAGAATGTTTCATAATTTAAATCGAGAAAGATGATTATTTATCATCAAAAATGCTAATATCGAGGTTTCGATCTTCTATTCGCTATTTATGGTATTTATTGCATTATTCGTTGTGTGTATTTTCAGTAGGAATAGTTTAGAATTAGCAGGACCCCTTGGAGTACAATACATAGCAGAGAATCAGTTATATCTAGCGCTCTTTTCTACAGGTCTTGATCGTTTAAGAAAGATTAAGAATTATTTAATAGAAATATACTAGTAATATTCTGTTGATTAAATTTTATAAGAGGTTGGTCCTTACAATTAATACAAAAATTATAATTGGAATAAATTTAAATGAATCTAAAACGATGGTTAATAACTTATTATTTATTAACAGGTATAATTAGGTCTCTCTTTAAGAAATCAATTAGGTATTGAATCTCTAATAAAATGGTTTAATAACGTTATTTATTAGAATAGTGGTTAAGGATTACACGATGGGATTTTTATTACATATTAATAGAGTTATATGATATTTATCTTTATAATAATCCGTTTCTTTTATATGATATTCCTTCAGGAAATTATAATCCTACTCAAGATGCACAGAATTTAAATCCTCAGCATCTAAAGATGAATAGCTCTAGTGGAGAAAGAGGTGTAGTTAGTCCTGTTGGACCTAGTACATACCAGTAATAGATCAACCAATTGACTCTTCATCAGATAATAATAATACTCAACAAAATACTCAAACTCAAGAGCCAGAGATAAATGTACTAATAGTTAAAGTAAAATCAATATTAGAAAATGCTCTAATGAACTTAAACGTTACCCGGATCAAAACAATAGTTTAGATGAAGTATCAGAAAAAATACTATTTTATTTTAATGAGAATAAAGAACTTATGGATATAAATTAGAAGAAAAGAGAGAACTCTTATGCTTATTGGGACAGATATATTAACTTAGCTAAAGCTATACTTGAAAAAAGAGAGTTTCTAGATAAGGAGAAAATAGATGAAGCTGGACGTTATATAGGAAGAATGAGATATTCTTGAGAATCGAAGAGAAAATAGATAGATATGACGAAGGGGAATGACATGGAAAAAATTGACGTGATATCTAAAAATACAAACAATTTAATAATGCTAGACTTTTTTTTTGCTAACTCCTCTTGATTAGGGGAATAAATAAATTAACTAAAAGATGATAGAGTTATTACAAGAGGGGGTAAGGGGAAGAATTAGTCTTTAAATTGGTAGTGAGGCTAGTCAATAAAAAAAGGGGATAATATTTACTAATAATAGGTATTCTGGGGAGTTAGCAGTCTTAGTGACTTGTGAGGGTGGTAAAAAAAGGGGTAATTAGTTTAAAATGGGTAAAACGGTTTTTTTTGTTAAACAGCTTATTCTTTGTTCAAATCAAGGATACCCAATGAAAATACATGATTAGTTTAAAGAGAAAGATGATTATTTATCATCAAAAATGCTAATATCGAGGTTTCGATCTTCTATACGCTTTTCGGTATATTCGTGCTATTTTCAGTAGTAATAGGTTTAGAATTAGATGGATTAGGAATACTAACATACGCAGACAAACCCTTATATTCTCTTTAAAACTAGTAGACGACCTGGTCTTTAAAGATAATAAGAGTACTTTAATTATCAAAAAAGATCAGTTTTATCACAGATGGGGCTCATTTCTTATTTTTGATAAACCTAGATACAATATTTATTTTCTTCTAAGGATGGAATGAAAGCAATTTTGTAATAAACAATACCGGTATAGGAATGGTTGAAGAGTTGCTTAATCAGGCTAAAGTGATATTCAAGACCCTACTTTTTTTTA
>Ga0207873_1002775_pt1 | contig 13728 bp, 21 predicted proteins | sample BGWIniCompost_FD_187373 | JGI IMG/M metagenome (GOLD analysis project Ga0207873, IMG submission 187373) | Cellulose adapted compost microbial communities from Newby Island Compost Facility, Milpitas, CA, USA - BGW Initial Compost (SPAdes)... ... | reverse complement strand
CTTTGTGTATACTCCGCCTATGTTCCACGTGGAACCTTTTGCGAGTTACACCCCTACACGGCAACGCCGCTTAGCGCTACATTCGGATCTCCACCAGGTTAACCACGGTAAACCCCAATGCGCATGAGACACCTCTTCACGGTCGCACTCCTTCTACCCATGGCCGCCTTCGCTCAAAACAGCGCCACCCTCCAGTGGACCCCGCCGTCCGAATTCACCGACGGCTCCGAGCTCGTGCCCGAGCGCGATCTCGAGGGATACGGCGTCTATATGGACGGCGTGCGCGTCGCGATCGCACCCCCGAACGTCACCACGTTCGTGCTCGAAGGCGTGGTGCCGTACGGCGAGCACGAGTTCTTCATGACCTCGATCGCGAAGAACGGCAAGGAGAGCGAGGCGTCGAATTTGGTCGTCAGGAATTACCCCGACAACCGGGAGCCGAAGCCGCCGACCTTGCTCGACGTGCTCGTTGCGTTCGTCAAGAAGGTGATCGGCTGGATCGCGGCCCTCTTCGCCTAAGGCCATGCTGCCGCTGCGTGAAGCCAGACGTCGTTTCGAGCGGGAGTACATTTCCTACGCTCTCGCGAAATACGGCTCCATGACAGCGGCAGCACGCGCCCTCAAGTACAACCGAACGGCCCTTTACCGTCTTTGCGCCCAGCTCGGCGTGGAATACAAGAAGCGCCGCAAAGGCACGTGGGAGCTACATGGCCTCTGAATCGATTTCGAACGTCACCGAGCTGCCGGTCGGCAAGTACGACGCCGTACGGACGTTGCGCCACCTGCTTGCTCAGGCCGAGCGCGGCGAGATCGACAACGTGCTCGTTATCTGTAGCAAGCGTGTCTCCAAGGAGGAGGACAGCATCTGGGCCTCCTGGAGCGACATGGGCACTATGGAGGTGTGGTGGCTCGCGAGCTGGCTGGTCAGCTACCTCCGCCGGCGCTACTTCAGCGGGAAAGGGATCCTCGAGGACGACGAGGACGGAGGGATGCCGATTTGAGTGCAAACGACAGAAAGACCAGGACGAACTTTTACCTCGATCCTGGCTACTACGACCGCCTGAAGGCGGTGGCCGCGCGGCGAGGAGTCCCGGTCTCGGAGATCATCCGGACTCTCGTGCGTGTGTATGTGGAGCGTATGGAGGCTGCATACGCGATGGACCATGGCGAGCAATCTTCAGACGTCACTGCAGCGGCTAGCGGCGAATAGTAGCGCGTTCTCGGAACGCGACGCGCGCCTCGCGCTCGAGCTCGTCTCGGGTCTCTCGAACGTCAAGGACGTGCTCGCGCGCTACGGCATGACCGAGGAGGAGCTCCGCACTCTCCTCGCGACACCGGGGTTTCAGGCGCTACTCAAAGAGACCCGCGGCGCCTGGCAGAGCGACCTGAACGCGAAGGAGCGGGTCAAGCTCAAGGCCGCCCTCCTCGTCGAGGACTCCCTGATGAACATCTTCAGGGTCGTCGGCGACAAGAACGCGAGCATGACCGCGCGGCTTGACGCGTTCAAATCCCTCGCGAAAATCGCCTCCGTCGACGAGCCCGAGAAGAAGGAAGGCGGTGGCGCCGGCCGGTTCGTGCTGAACATCAACGTGCCTGGCGGTCCCGCACCTGTCGTGATCGAGGGCGCCGCGGAGAAGGGGGACGACGACGGCTTCACGGATGAGGGCTTCTGATGGCGCGCGGGCGGATTGACTTCACGGTCGACTCGACCCTCGTCGACTTTTGGAAGTCGACGAAGCCCTACCAGTTCGTCACGGGACCCTTCGGCTCGACGAAGACGACGACGTGCCTTTTCAAGATGCTCGCGATCTCGGCGGCCCAGCAGCCGATGCCGGATGGGATCCGGCGCACGCGCTGGGCGATCGTGCGTACGACGTTGCCGGAGCTGAAGCGCGGCGTGCTCGCCGACATCTCGCAGTGGTTCCGCGACATCGCGTCGTGGCACCCCTCCGAGCAGCTCGTGAAGGTCAGGGTCGGCGACATCGCGTCCGACTGGTACTTCCTGTCGTTCGACCGGCCGGAGAATCAGCGCCGGCTCCTGTCGTTGCAGCTCACGGGCATCTTCATCAACGAGTTTCGCGAGGTCGACTTCAACCTCCTGTCCGACATGTTCGGCCGCACGGGCCGTTTTCCGCCGCAGAAAATCTGCCCGGCGACGTGGTACGGCGTGATCGGCGACTCGAACCCTGGATTGAAGTCGTCGCCGTGGTACGAGTTCCTCGTGGAGAACAGGCCGGAGAATGTGCACTACACCGCGCAACCCTCGGGCCTCTCCCCGGAGGCGACGTGGCGCGCGCTTCTTCGCCCCGGCTACTACGAGGAGCTCGCCGAGGGGAGGAACGAGCGGTGGATCAAGCAGCACGTGCACGGCGAGTGGGGCGACTCGGCCGATGGGCGTGCGGTGTACGAGTCGACGTTCATCCCGGACTTCCACATCTCGAAGGAGCCGCTCGAGCCCGTCCGCTCGGGCATCTTGCTTGTCGGGCTCGACTTCGCGCGACATCCGGCCGCCATCATCGGGCAGGTGGACCCGCGCGGCCGGCTCCTGATCTTGGCCGAGCTCGAGCGGGCGAACATGGGCATCGAGAAGTTCGTGACGGACCACCTCCGCCCGCTCCTTCTCGAGCCGCGCTTTTCAGGGATCCCGGTTGCATGCGTGGGTGACCCGAGCGGTAACCAACGCAGCATGATCGGTGAGGAGAGCGTGTTCCAAGCGCTGAGGAGGCTTGGGTTCGCCGCGGTGCCGGCGTCGACGAACGCGATCGAGCCGCGGATACGGGCGGTGGAGAAATGGCTGAACCAGCATCAAGGTGGAAAGCCTATGTTTCTCGTCGACCCTCGGTGCAAGCTGCTGATCCAGGGGTTCCTGTCGAAGTACCTCTTCAAGGCCAAGAAGGACGGTTCGATGGACGAGAAGCCCGACAAGGTGCGGCCGTGGGCGGACCTGCACGACGCCTTGCAGTACCTCTGCCTCGGCACGTCGCAGGCGGTCATGCCGCGTATCGTCGCGCACTTCAGGCCGCCGCCGAAAAAGGCGCCTATGCCGGTGGGGGCGTGGACATGAGCGCGCTTAACGTTCAGGAAGGCGGCGACCACTACAAGCGTTTCGCCATCCAGCCGATCGAGTTCATCGAACGCAATCGCCTAGGCTTTGCCGAGGGAAACGTCGTCAAATACGTCTGCCGCCACGAGATGAAGGGCGGCGCAGACGACCTCCGTAAGGCGATCCACTACCTCGAGCTGCTTCTCGAGCTTCGCTACGGAGAGAAGCGGTGATCACGTTCGTCTGTTGGAAGTGGGTGCCGAAGCAGCCGCATGGGCCGCGGCTCTTTCGCTCTGAGCACGTGAACGTGCTTCGGGCGATGCTCGAGCGGCATGCGCCGTTCCCGCACAAGCTGGTTTGCATTACGGACGACACGCGTGGGCTCGATCCGCGCATCGAGGCGTTTCCGATGCCGGAGACGACGTTCGAGGAGCTCGTCAATCCGCACCAGGTGAAATACGACGCCGCGCACGCGTGGGGGAGGAAGAAGTACTTCCCGAACTGTTACCGGCGGCTCTGGGTCTTCTCGCGCGAGGCTACGGTGCTCGGCGAGCGGGTGTTTGCGCTCGACATCGATGTGATCGTGACCGGTGACCTCACGCCGCTCGTCGAGCGCGACGAGGACTTCGTTGGATGGGTCGACGACAAAGAGCCGAAGCTCAAAGGCGGGGCGTATCTGCTGCGGACAGGGTCGCACCCTGAGGTGTGGGACGAGTTCGACCCTGAGACGTCGCCGGCGCTCGCAGCGACGTCGTCCGGCACAGGCTCCGACCAGGCATGGATGACGTACAAACTCTTTCCGCCGGAGGGGTCGTGGGGTGTGCAGGATGGGCTCGTGAAGGTTAACTGGTTGCGAGCGGGCCCGCAGCCTTCGACGCGTCTCGTGTTTACTGCGGGGCACTCGCCGCCGTGGAGTGCGGATGTGCAGCGTAGGTATCCGTGGGTCGCGCAGTATTGGAGGATGTAATGGCATCAACGCATGGGCCTGTGCCGCTCGAAGAGATCACGCTTTGCGTGCCGTACTACCGCAACGTCGGCATGCTCCGGCGGCAGATCGAGGAGTGGAACAAATATCCGCCCGGCATGCGGATCATCCTCGTCGACGACGGAAGTCCCGAGCCCGCGCTGCCGATCGTGGAGGAGCTCGCGAGCGAGCAGACGCTCGCACGGCTCGAGGTCTATCGAACCGGCGTCGACATCCCCTGGGCACGCGAGTTCTGCCGCAACCTCGCGTCGACGCGGGCCGTGACGCAGTGGCTTCTCCACATCGACATCGACCATATCTTGCCGGTGGAGCACTTACTCGAGATTCCGCAGCACACGGTCTCGTGGGGGGATTGGTTCCGCTTCCGTCGGTTCCGCGTCGGCAAGGCGGATGAGACGAGGAAGAAGGATTTCAAGAAAAATGGCCTTCCGGACGACGCCGACTTCGGTGAGGTACATCCGCACGTCGATAGCTACCTTTGCCGGCGCAAACACTACTGGAAGGTTGGCGGGTACAACGAGAAATTCGTCGGAGTGCTCGGCGGCGGGAACGAGTTTTTGCGTCGAGCGGAAAGCTTGTATCCGCTCAAGATTTTTCCTGGGAACGTGGCGCTGCACGTCTACACGCGGCATGCAATCCCGGACGCGTCGGACCAACACTGCAGTCGCGATTCCATGCCCGGTAAGCGGCTCTGGGAGAAGCTCCGCGATCGAGGCGAGCTCTACCCGACGGAGACGCTGACGTTGCCGTGGAGCCGCGTGCTGTGAAACTTGCCGACGAAAGTATGTGGCCGAAAGTACTTGGTGAGTTCGAGACGTTGCGCAAGCTCCAGGAGGGGTACTCGCTTGCACGTTTCGGCGATGGCGAGTTCAAGGTCGCGGCGGGGGGCCATGCGCTACGCGAGCCCGCCAACAAGCGCCTTGCGAAGGAGCTGCGGAAGATCCTTACGGAGCCGCACGAGAAGTGCCTTGTTGGCATTCCGACGCTTGATCCGAATGGACCGAAATACTCGAACTGGCTCAAGTTCGCGCCGCGGTGCTGGCCGTACGTCGACATGAATCGTACGTACTACTCTGCGTTCATTTCGCGTCCTGACAGCGCGCCGTGGATCAATACCCAGGAGTTTCTCGCACTGTTCGAATCCCTTTGGGAGGGTAAGCGCGCGGTTGTTGTCTGCGAGTCGGACGATTCGAAGATTCGTCGGGTCGTGCAGCTAAAGGCGCGCGAGGCGCCGCGAGTGTCGTGTCCGCCCCGTGAGACGTATGCCGTGTTACCTCAGATCGAGGCGCTGGTGCTCGAGCACGAGCCCGATGTCGTTTTGATCAGTGCGGGGCCGGCGGCGACGTGCCTTGCGCATCGGCTGGCCATGAAAGGCGTGCAGGCGATCGACACCGGGCACGCTGGTGGTTTTTTGTTGAAGCTCGCATGCTCCCGGAAACCGTTGTCTGCATGAAGTGGAAGCCGCCGTTCGCGTTCCGCACGACCTACGAGGCGGAACACGTGAACGTGCTGCGGCGGATGGTGGCGCGCCACTACCCGCACCCTCATCGGTTTGTCTGCATCACCGACGACGCGAAGGGGATCGATTCGGGCGTCGAGGTAATCCCGGTTTGGGACGACTACGCCGATATCCCACCGCCCCAAGGCGGCTACAACCCGTCGTGCTATCGCCGGCTTAGGCTCTTCTCGCGCGAGATGGAGGGGCTTCTGGGGCGGCGGTTCGTGTCGATCGATCTCGATTGTACGATCCACGCGGACCTCACCTCGCTGTGGGATCGCCCCGAGGACTTCGTGATCTTCCGGTCGGGTTTGCGTCAGCAGCACTACAACGGATCCATGTTTTTGCTGACCGCGGGCGCGCGGGCGAAGGTGTGGGAGGAGTTCCAGGGCCGCGCGTCGGTGAAGGCGGCGATGAGGGCCGGCCTCGTCGGCAGCGATCAGGCGTGGATCGAGCATTGCCTTGGACCGAACGAGGCGACGTGGGGTCCGCAGGACGGAGTATACAGCTACAGGCTCCATTTACTCCGGCTTGGTGCTAAGCTACCGGAGAACACGCGCATAGTGTTCTATCAGGGGAAGGCGAAGCCGTGGCACTCGCACGTGCATTCGCTCTCCTCTTGGGTCGGGGAGGCGTACAAGTAGGGCGTCACCATGGCAGTACCTGCTTCAGCCATCAACCCGCTGGTTCGAGTCGTCTCTCCTGACGAGCTCGTCGCCGCCGAACGTCGGCGCGAGGAGCAGATGGCGAACAAGGCCATCGAGCAGGAGCAACCCACCTCTGAGCTCGCCGCGTACGTCCGGCAGCGCGTCGAGATGATGCGCAACTACCGGGAGACCGAGGGCATCAACGACCGCCTCCTCCGGGGCTTGCGCGCGTATCGCGGCGAGTACGACGAGGAGAAGAAACAGCAGATCGCCCAGTTCAACGGGAGCTCCGTCTACGCGCGCATCACAGCCACGAAGTGCCGAGCGGCGACTTCCCTCCTCCGCGACGTCTACCTTGGTCCCGAGAAGCCGTGGGCGATCGAGCCGACGCCGGATCCGGTGGTTCCGGAGGAGATCCAAGATTCGATCGCGATGCTCGTCACGACCGAGGTGACGACGGCCATGGAGGCTGGCGAGCCGCTCGACGAGTCGACCGTGCGCGACCGCCTCCGGCAGCTCAACGAGGCCGCGAAGATGGCTGCGCGCGAGCAGGCGCGGAAGCAGGCCGAGCAGGTCGAGCGGCGCATCGAGGACGCGTTGGTCGAGGGCGGGTTCTACCAGGCGCTCTCCGAGTTCCTTGCGGATCTCCCGGTCTTCCCGTACGCCGTACTCAAGGGCCCGATCATCAAGCAGCGCCCGCAGATGAAGTGGGTGAACGGCCGGCTCGAGCGGGTGTCGGTGGCAAAGCCGTATTGGCAGCGGGTTTCTCCGTTCGACTTTTACTGGTCGCCTATGGCGAGCGACCCTTCGCAGTCCGAGTTCGGCGAGCGCGTCGAGCTCAGGCGGGCGGACCTCGCCGCGATGAAGGGAATGCCCGGTGTCGACGACAAGGCGATCGAAGAGATCCTGTCGATCTACCACCAACGTGGCAACTATCGGTGGTGGGACGGCACCGAGTTCGAGCGGATGAATCTCGAGTCGAAGGACAAGACGTTCCAACGACACTACGACTTTATCGACACGATCGTCTACGTCGGTACGATCTCGGGCCAGCTCCTCCTCGATTGGGGATATAAGCGCTTCAAGCTCGAGCCGACGGCCGATTACTACGTGACGGCATGGCTGATCGACCGGTGGGTCGTGCAGGTGCAGATCTCCCCGTTCAATTTCCAGCCTGCGCCCTACTACGTCGGCCGCTACGTTGAGGTCCCAGGGTCGTTCGCCGGCGAATCGCTCGCCGATGTGCTCCACGACATCCAGGAAGTGTCGAACGCGGCGCTTCGCGCGCTCGTGAACAACCTCGCGATCTCCTCGGGCCCGCAGGTCGTGATCAACGACGGTGCTATCTCGAGCGCCGAGGACGATCAGCTCTACCCCTGGAAGCGGTGGCACTACAACGTCGACCCGTCGCTCCTCTCGACGGCGCAGCGGCCGATCGATTTCTTCCAGCCGCAGTCGAACGCGCAGGACCTCCTCAGTGTTTACACCCAATTTTCGGTGCTCGCCGACGAGGTGAGCGCGCTTCCGCGCTACATGACGGGTAACGAGAAGGTCGGCGGGGCCGGACGGACGGCCTCGGGTCTTGCGATGCTCATGTCGAACGCCGCGAAGACCCTCCAGAACGTCGCCGCGGGGATCGACCGCACGGTCATAGGGCCGGTTTTGCGGAATTTCTACGATTATCTGATGCTTACGGACCCCGAGAACTACCGCGGAGACGAGCAGATCGTCACCAAGGGCGTGCAGAACGCCGTGAAGCGGGAGCAGGACCGCATGCGTCAGCTCGAATTCCTGCAGATCACGGCCAATCCGATCGACGTTCAGGTCGTCGGGCCCCAGGCGCGGGCGAAAATTCTCGCGAACGTCGCGAAAGGGCTCGGGATCGAGGGCGTCGTACCGGAAAACGCGCCGGCCGCCATCAACCTCGGCGCCGGCATGCCGTCAGCGCCCGCGCCGGGCGCCGTCCGTGCGGGTCCGGAGGCTGTCAGGGAGCCCATCGAGGGCATGGTGTAGACGAACGGGCCATATGCGCATAGAGTATCTGTGCTAGACCCGGTTTACCGGTAAACACAGGAGCTGAGCAATGCCGAAGGGTAACCCGACGGGGTATGGTTTCCGGATGCCGACGGGCACCAAGGGCAACCGCGACTTGCCGCCGAACCGCACGAGCAACCACCAGGGCATGCCGAGCTCGCACGGCGACGGTGGCGTCAGCGCGGGCAAGTACATCGGCAAGACGAAGGGTAATCGCGACCTTCCGCCGAATCGCACGGCTGGTGCACCGGCGACGGGGAAGGCGGGCACCTTCATCGCGGGGCGGCGTCAGCCGTACTGACATGGCATCGAAAGACGGCGTTCAGAAGCTCGTCAAGTCGCGCCGCTTCTCGAGCATCGACGGCATCAAGGCTGTTCGACACGGGAGCACGCAGGGCACGACCAATCGCCTCGACTTCGCGAAGGAGTCGAAGCAGCAGGAACGTGTCAATTACGACGACTTGGCGGACTTCCAGGTTGGCATGTTCTTCTGATGGCCGTGGACCCGCGGCTGTCGATGCCCGATGAGAGGGTGATCCGATCGATCGCCGCGCTCAAGCTCGGCGCCGGCGCGAAAGAATTCGACGTCGTCGTCTCTGCGCTGCGCCGGGAAAGAGACCATTATGCGTCCCTCTGCCTGCAGCTTGGGGACCAGGTGAACCTCTTCCGGGCGCAGGGCGCGGCTACACTGCTGAACAGCATTCTGAAAGTCATCGAGGAGGCTGGTAAATGAGCGCAGTTCCACGACAGGTCAAGGCGCAAGCCGACAAGGCTCGCGAAGCCATCGACCAGATAAAGAAGGCCCAGCAGGAAGCTGGAGCCGCGGCCGAGGCAGTGGCTGCTTCGCACGCCACGCCGCCGGCCCCTACGCCAGCCGCCGCACCGTCGGAGCCGGCGCCTCCGCCCCAGCCGCCGTCGCAGCAGCCCCAGCCGCCGTCGCAGCAGCCCCAGCCGCTCGACGAGGACTGGAAGCACAAGTACGAGGTCCTTCAGGGCAAGTACTCGGCGGAGGTGCCGGCGATGGCGGAGGAGCTGCGGCGTACGCGGGGCATGCTCGAGCGCCTTCAGGCCGAGCTCGAGGAGTTGCGCAAGGCGCCGCCGACGCCCGCGTCTACGCCGGATACCACTCTCATCAAGCCGGAGGAAATCGACGAGTTCGGTCCCGAGCTCTACGACTTCGTGCGTCGCGTGGCTCGCGCGGAGGTCCTCCCCGAGCTCGAGACGCGGCTGACGCCGGTGAAGAAGACCGCGGAGACCGCGGCGAACACGGTGGTCGAGACGGCTCGCGCACGCTTCATGGCGTCGCTTAATGCCGATCCCGATTTCCACCGCTTCAACACCGACAAGGGGTTCCTGCAGTGGCTCGCGCAGAAGGATCCGTTGGCGGGCGTATCTCGGCAGGAGCTGCTTGACCAGGCCGTCGCGACGAATGACGTCGACCGGACGCTCGCCTTTTTCAAGGCGTACAAAGCGACCGTCGAGTCGACTTCCGCCCCGAGTGCCGTGGCCTCGGATCCGCGGCCGACACCGGCCGACTTCGTTACGCCGGGGGGTACTCCGCCGGCAATGCCGGGCACGGAGCAGAAAAAGATCTGGTCGAAGGCTGAGATCGACGACTTCTTCCAGCGCACCCAGCGGAAGACGCAATTCTCGCATCTCACGTCCGACGAGGCGGCGAAGGTCCGGGCCGAGATCATGGCTGCGACGGCCGAGGGCCGCGTCAAGCCCGTATAGACGGGGTATTGACGTATGCGCATACTGGCGCTTTAATTCGTCTCAGAGTCTTAGGGAATACGCCGCCCGTAAAGCCGGGGGCGCTCCTGGTCAAGGTTCCGAGCACGTGCTCGGTGGATTGGTCATTGATTAGGAGAGTCCCGACTTATGTATCCGCAAACGAGTGGTTCCTGGTGGGCGGGCAGCGCCCCGAGCCCCGACTACAGCGGGCGAGTCATCCCGTTCGTCTTTTCCGGCCTCGTTGTCGAGAAGTTCTACGCGGCGACTGTTCTCGGCGCGATCGCGTCGACGCGCTACGAGGGCGAGATCCGGAACATGGGCGACAAGGTCATCATCCGCACGCGCCCGAACATCACGGTCTCGCCGTACGAGATCGGCATGGACCTCAACACGATCGTGCAGCGGCCGTCGAGCGACACGATCGAGCTCCTGATCGACAAGGGCAACGTCTTCAACCTTGCGTTGAACGACGTGCACGAGGTCCAGTCCGACATCGACCTCCTCTCCATGTGGGCGGAGGACGCCGCGGAGGCGATGAAGATCGAGGTCGACAAGGAGGTGCTCAATTACCTCGCGACGGACACGACCGGCGACATCGACCCGCACAACCGCGGCCTCGGCGCCGGCCGGATCTCGGGCAACCTGAACATGGGCGATTTCGGTCTGCCGCGCAGCATCGACTCGCAGAATGTCATCCGGTTCATCCTGGACTGCGGTCAGGTGCTCGACGAGCAGAACGTCCCCGAGACGGGTCGTTGGATGGTGATCCCGGCGTGGATGAACACGCTGATCAAGGCGTCGGACCTGAAGAACGCATCGCTCGCGGGCGATGGCACGTCGATCTTGCGCAACGGTCGGTTGGGCATGATCGACCGGTTCACGCTGTACCTCAGCAACAACCTCCAGCCGATCGGCGCTTCGCCGTCGAACGAGTACCCGGTGCTCTTCGGCGTGAGTTCGGCGCTTGCGTTCGCCGCGCAGCTCACGAAGACGGAGACCATCCGTTCGGAGCGGTCGTTCGACACGCTGCTCCGCGGGCTGGAGATCCACGGTCGGAAGGTGGTGAACCCGGCCGCGATCGGGCGGGCCATCGTCGAGCAGGATGGGCTGACCTAAGGGCGTGGCGTAGCAGCCTCCCCCGCGTTCTGAGGAAGGCCCCTTGCGGCGGCCCGCGTGTGCGTTAAGCGCCGCGGGCCGTGTTTTTTGGAGGTGAAGCGTGGCGAATCCGACCTACCAGTCGATCCTCGATGGCGCGAGGGAGCTGGTGAAGGACACCGACGACCCGAATACGGGGTCGCAGCGGTTCCCGGACTCGATGTTGATCGGGATCCTGAACCGCGCGCTGAGCGCACTCTCCACGGTGCGGCCGGACGCCTTTTATGACTCGTTCAACAGGAACAACCTCAATGTTCCGACGGTGGTGGCGGGTACGCCCGATGAGGATGCAGGCGAGGTCGGCCTCGACGATGAGATGGCGATCGATCGCATGTTTCACCCCCCGCTCATCGAGTACGTCGCCGGCATGATCGAGGCGACGGAGGACGAGTTCACGGTGGACGGCCGTGCGCTCTTGTTGCTCGAGCGTTTCCGCCGGTCAGTGACCTCGATGTAACGGTTTACCAGGTAAAACTTCATGTCGGCCGATTCGATTTTTCTGGAGGGCTCGGGCTGCGAGTGCGACGTTTCGCTCGACACGTGGTTGCGCGACGCCCTCCCTCAGGTTCCTGGGATCGTCCGCTCGGTTGCTGCGCGCGAGCTCGTGCTCGCTTGCCGCGAGTTCTACGAGCGGTCGCTCTCGTGGAGGACAACGATCGGCCCTGTGCATGCGCGGTCGCGGTTCCTCCAGTACTACCAGTCGCCGTACGACGACTACACCAACGTCGTCGCGGTGCTCGGGGTCGAGTGGAAAGGGCGCCCGCTCAAGAAGCTCGTACGGCAGCCGACGCTCGACTGGGAGTCGTCCGATCCGACGCATTACTGGATCACGGACGTTCCGGACGCGGTCGGGCTTTGGCCGAAGCTCCGTGCGGACACCGACAATGCGCTTCACTTCCACGTGGCGCTGACGCCGAAGCAGAGCGTCGACCACCTACCGAGGATCGCTGCGATCAAGCACTACGACGCGATTCTCGACGGATTCCTTGCGCGTGTCTGGTCGCACCCATCGAAGCCGTACAGCAACCCAGCCGAGGCGGAACGGCGGCGGACTAGATTCGTGGCCGCCATCGCGCGCTATTCTGGCGAAGCGAAGACGGGTTACGCCGCTGCGCAAAACTGGTCGTTCCCGAGGTTCGGACGGTGAACTTGTACCCGGCCGGTTATGCACAGCTGATGAGCGGCTCCATCGATTGGGAGTCGTCGATCGTGCGTGCTGCCTTGCTGACGGAGACGTTTCAATTCGACGGTCGGCATGTCGTGCTGGACGACATCTTGGAGTCGCGGATCATCGCCGTGAGCGATGCACTCGAAGGGGCGACGGAGGAGAACGGGCTTTTTTCTGGCCTCCCCTTCCGGTTCGCGCCGTTCCTCGATGAGCGCGAGGTTTCGCAGGTCCTCATTTTTCTCGACGGAGGTGATCCAGCATATAGCCTTCTCCTCGCTTATTGGGGTGAGGAGGAGTTAGTGGGTGTGCCGTTCGTTCCGCAGGGCCTCGAGTATTTCGTCCATCCGGACGCTGAGCTCGGCGGTTATTTCCGACTGACGGAAGACCCGATCGTCGGCTTGCTCGGCACGTACGGTTTTGGTGCGCCGCTCTCGATCGGCGAACTCGAGGGCGGTCTAGAGATAGCGGATGCGGCGCTGTTCGTCTCCGGCCGCCTCTCGGTTCGCGATCGAGTGTGCGTACCGGCAGACGAGCCCGACAGCTGCTGCAGACCTACGTTCAGGGGGTCCTTGTGCGAATAGGGTCGGTCGGTCTTTTGGGTCGCTACGTTCAACGCCCGACCGCGGACAGGCGGCGTGTGGTCGACTACTCGCGATTTCTGAGCAAGGGGGAGGTCGTGAAGTCGGTTTCGGTTTCAGTGACGCCGACGACGGATCCGGAGTTCGAAATCCACACGCTCGTGATCTCGCCCGAGGGTGATAAAGTTGCCTACTACGCGCGCGGCGGGGTCGAAGGCGAGGAGTACACCGCGACGTTCACGGTGACGACGAGTCTGCGCCAGGTGTGGCCGCACGACATCAGGTTCGCCGTTCGGGAGCCGCCACAGTACGGGTAACAAGCAATGGCTCAGCTAGTCTTCGAGAACAATGCGTCGGCGCTGCTTGCGGCGAGCATCGACGATCAGGACACGACGATCCAGGTCGCGGCCGGATTCGGCGCCCTCTTCCCGAATCCTGGCGCCGGCCAATACTTCGTCGTCGTACTTCGCAATGCCGCGGGCGCGTACGAGGTATGCCACTGCACCGGCCGCTCGGGCGATTTGCTGATGGTCGAGCGCGCGAAGGAAGGCACCGCCGCGCAACATTGGGTGAACAATCAAACGCGGGTCGAGTGCCGCGCAACAAAGGGGACGTTCGAGGCATTCATCCAGCGTACGGGCGATGTCATGTCGGGCGATCTCGACATGGACGGCAACCAACTCATCGACGCGGAGATTACCGGCAACGACACGGTCATCAACGGCGGCCAGATTGTCGGCGTGCCGATTCGCGGTGCGCTGAACGACGACTCGAATGAGATTTTCGTCCCCTCGGACGGCAGCACCCCGACGATCGGGGGCGCTCCGATCCTGACCGCGGCGAACGGCGCTCAGGCTCTGCCTGTCGGGTCGATCATTATGTGGTT
>Ga0207873_1002772_pt1 | contig 13736 bp, 10 predicted proteins | sample BGWIniCompost_FD_187373 | JGI IMG/M metagenome (GOLD analysis project Ga0207873, IMG submission 187373) | Cellulose adapted compost microbial communities from Newby Island Compost Facility, Milpitas, CA, USA - BGW Initial Compost (SPAdes)... ... | reverse complement strand
GGAGCCGTTCTTCACCACCAAGCAGCCGGGACAGGGAACCGGCCTCGGCCTGCCGCTCGTATACAACATCGTTTCGGACCACGGCGGCACGGTCGGCATCGAGAGCGCGCCGGGGGTCGGAACCAGCGTCACCGTACGGCTCCCGCTGCACAATGAGGCGCGGGCGCGGGGTACGGTGCTGTCACAGGCGGGGGCGCGATGAGCCGCGTGCTGGTCGTCGAGGACGAGGCCGTCATCCGCCAGGCGTTGCGGCGGCTGCTCGAACGCAACGGCTACGAGGTCGCCGAGGCGGGATCCGTTGCCGAGGCGCGCGCGAATCACGAGCTGCACGCCTTCGACGTCGTGATCGCGGACCTGCGGCTGCCGGGCGCCCCGGGAACGGACATCATCGCCGCCTGCGCGCCGGTGCCGGTGCTCATCATGACGAGCTACGGGAGCGTGAAGTCGGCGGTCGAGTCGATGAAGCTCGGCGCCGCCGACTACATCACGAAACCGTTCGATCACGACGAGCTGCTGCTCGTGTTGAGCCGCATCCTCGAGCAGCGCCGGCTGCTGCGCCGCGCACAGGCGCTCGCAGCCGATCTCGAGCGCGACTACCCGGTGGCCGGCATGGTCGGCAACTGCGCCGCGATGCGCGAGGTGTTCGAGCGCATCCGCAAAGTGGCGCCGACCGACTCGACGGTGCTGATACGCGGTGAGTCCGGCACCGGCAAGGAGCTCGTCGCGCGCGCTGTGCACGAGGCGAGCCCGCGCCGGGATGCGCCGGTCATCGCCGTCAACTGCGCGGCGATTCCCGACAACCTGATCGAGTCGGAGCTGTTCGGGCACGAGAAGGGCGCGTTCACCGGCGCGGTGGCCGAGCACCGCGGCCTCATCGAGGCCGCCGACGGCGGCACGCTGTTCCTGGACGAGATTGGGGAGCTGCCTGCGGCGGCGCAGGCGCGGCTGCTGCGTGTCCTCCAGGAAGGCGAGATCCGGCGGGTAGGCGCGACGCGCTCGCGCAAGGTCAATATCCGCCTGCTCGCCGCCACCCATCGCGACCTCGAGCAATGCGTCGCGGACGGCTCGTTCCGCGCGGATCTGTACTTCCGGCTGCGCGTGTTCGAGATTCGGCTGCCGCCGCTGCGCGAACGCGAGGAGGACATCGAGCCGCTCGCGCGCTTCCTGCTCGAGAAGACCTGCAGGCGGCTCAACCGGCCGCCGGCGCGTTTCACGGACGAGGCGCTCGCGGCAATGCGTGCCTATCGCTGGCCGGGGAACGTGCGCGAGCTCGAGAACGCCATCGAACGCGCTGTGATCCTCTGCGAGGACGGCGTCATCACCCCGGCGCTGCTCGCGCTCGAGACGGCGGCTCCGGCTCCGGCGGCCGATCCGCCGAGCGATTTGTCGCTCGAGGACTATTTCCGCCGCTTTGTGCTGACCCACCAGGACCACCTCACCGAGACCGAGCTCGCCCGGCGCCTCGGCATGTCGCGCAAGGCGCTTTGGGAGCGGCGGCAGCGCCTCAATATCCCGCGCCCCCGCGGGTCCTCCTGAAAGTGTTACCTGGCGTAACGCGAGGCGTTACGTCCGGTAACGTCGGTGCAGGGAGGCGAATCTCAAGTTGTTGAAAAGAAAAGATAGTGATCCCGGCACGCCCTTTGCCATACGCGGAGCAGGGATTGGGTGGGCAAAGGTTGGCCTGAATCTGAACCGCCGCAGCCTTGGGTGCGCAAACGAACAAGGTAGATCCCCGATTGGAAGCCGAGCGTAGCGTGCTCGTCCCGACGATCGAGGCGCTGCGGCGGCATGCGCCGTTCGACCGTATGGCGCGGCCGCACCTCGAATTCCTCGCGAAGCATCTGCGCCTGGCGTTCTATCCGCGCGGCGAGATCATCACGGAGCCCGCGCGCGGCCCGGCGCGCGTGCTCTACATCATCAAGCAGGGGCGTGTGCGCGGCGAGCTCGAGGACGGGGGCGCCCCGCGCGAGGTCTGGGAGCTCGAGGCGGGCGAGAGCTTCCCGATCGGTGCGATGCTCGCGCGGCGCCCGGTGGTGATGCGCCACCGCGCGGTCGAAGACAGCTTCTGCTACGAGCTCGACCGCGAGGACTTCGAGAAGCTCCTTGCGCTGAGCCCCGTGTTTCACGACTTCTGCGCGCGCCGCCTCGGAAACATGCTCGGCGAGGCGCTGCGCGGCATGCAGGCCGACCTCGCGACGCAGGAGGGCGTGCTCTCGCTCGATGCGCCGCTCGCGAGCCTGGTGCGGCGCGCCCCGGTCACTTGCGGGCCCGACGCGCGCGTGCGTGACGCGGTCGCGCTGATGCACGGCGAGCGCGTCGGCTCGGTCGTCGTCACGGACGCGCAGGCGCGGCCGCTCGGCATCTTCACGCTGCACGATCTGCTCGGACGCGTGTCCGCGCAGGATCTTTCGCTCGACACCCCGGTCGCCGCCGTCATGACGCCCGCGCCGCGCGCGCTCGCGCCGCAGGCGACCGCGCATGAAGCCATGGTGACGATGGCGCGGCACGGCATCGGGCATCTGTGCATCGTCGAGGACGGGCGTCTGGTCGGCGTCATCTCGGAGCGCGACCTGTTCTCGCTGCAGCGCATCGGCGTCGTGCACCTGACACGCGCCATCACGTCGGCTCCCGACATCGAGGCGCTGGTGGGCTATCGGCGCGAGGTGCACGAGCTGGTCGAGCGCATGCTGGTGCAGGGGGCGTCGGTCCTGCAGCTCATGCAGATCGTGGCGCTCCTCAACGACCACACGACGCGCCGCGTGATCGCGCTCTGCGTCGCCGAGCACGGCGACGTCGGCGTACCGTTCGCGTGGCTCTCCTTCGGCAGCGAGGGCCGGCAGGAGCAGACGCTCAAGACCGATCAGGACAACGGCGTGCTGATGCGGCCGCCGCGGGGCATGAGCGCCGACGAGGCGCGCGCGCGGCTGCTGCCGCTCGCGCGCCGCATCAACGAGGCGCTCGCCACTGTCGGCTTCCCGCTCTGCCGCGGCAACGTCATGGCGGGCAACCCCGAATGCTGTCTGACGCTCGAGGAATGGCGCGAGCGCTTTGCGCGCTGGATCGAGCACGGCGAGCCGGAGCATCTGCTCAACGCGAGCATCTACTTCGACGTGCGCGCGCTCGAGGGCGACGCGCGGCCGGTCGAGGAGCTGCGCGCCTGGGTGCTCGAGCGGGCGCGCGCGGTGCCGCGGTTCCTGCGACAGATGGCGCAGAACGCGCTGCGCGTCGAACCGCCGCTCGGGCTGCTGCGCGATTTCGACGTCGAGAGCCGCGGCGAGCACGCGCACATGCTGAACCTGAAGCTCCGCGGCGCCACACCCTTCGTCGACGGCGCGCGGCTGCTCGCGCTCGCACACGGCATCACGGAAACCAACACCGCGGCACGGCTGCGCGCCGCGGCGCGCCGGGGCGCCGTGCGCGAAGCCGAAGCCGACGCGTGGTGCGACGCCTACGCGTTCATCCAGCTGCTGCGCATGCGCCAGCACCGGGCGCAGCAGCGGGCGGGGCAGGCACCGAGCAACTACATCGACCCGGAGCGGCTCAACGAGCTCGACCGGCGCGTGCTCAAGGAAGCGTTCCGGCAGGCGCGCAAGCTGCAGTCGTTCCTGGCGCTGGAGCATCGGCTGTGAGCTGGATCGTGCACTTGTTCCGCCCGAAGGCCGAGCTGCCCGTGCGCGCCGCGGCCGCCGTGGACGCGTGGCGCGCGCTGCCGGCCGTACCGGAGACGGCGGGCCTCGTCGATACGCGGTTCGTCGTCGTCGACGTCGAGACGAGCGGCCTCAATCCGCGCCGCGACCGACTGCTGTCGATCGGGGCCGTCGCGGTCGAGCGCATGAAGCTCGCGCCGCAGCACACGTTCAGCGCGGTGCTGCGCAACGAGGTGCCTTCGACGCGCGAAAACATCGCGCTCCACGGGCTCACGCCCGCCGCGCAGGCGGCCGGGGCGCCGCCCGAGGACGCGCTCGCCGACTTCCTCGCCTTCGTCGGCCGCTCGCCGTGCGTCGCGTTTCACGCCGATTTCGACCGCACCGTGCTCGAGCGCGCGGTGCGCGTCGTGCTCGGCGTACGCTTCGACAATCCCTGGCTCGACCTGGCGCGGCTCGCGCCGGCGCTCGCGCCGGAGGGGCGCCGCGTGCGCGGCTCGCTCGACGACTGGGTCGCGCATTTCCGCCTGCGCGTGCACACGCGCCACAACGCGGTGCACGACGCGCAGGTGGCGGCCGAGCTGTTCCTGATACTGATGGCACGCGCGAACGCCCGCGGCGTCGCGACGCTCGCGGCGCTGCGCGCGCTCGATGCGTGCCGCCAACGAACCATGGGAGGCTATATCGCGGGCGTGTGACACCGGACAAGGAGCGTTGCAGTCACCCGGAAATCCCGTGGCGGGGCGCAAGCCGCCGGCACGGAATAAGAAAGGAGGAGTTGCTGTGCCGATACTTCATCCAAGAAGGAGGGTTTCATGGAGTTAACCGAGAAGCATCAAGAGTACTGGCGCAAGAATCTACGCATATCCGCCATCCTGATGGCGATCTGGTTCGTGGTGACGTACGTGGCGGGCTATTTCGCGCCGCAGCTCAACCAGATCACGTTCTTCGGCTTCCCGTTGGGCTTCTACATGGGGGCGCAGGGTTCCCTGATCGTGTACCTGATCATCATCGTCTACTACGCCACGTACATGAACCGGCTCGATAAAGAGTACGACGTGGCGGAGGAGGAGGAATAATGGCGACGCAGCCCCAGGCCCAATTCAGTCAGGCGCAATTCAATCAGGCGCTGAAGAAGTACTACAGCCTTTATACCGGCGGGTTCATCGCCTTCATTATCGTCCTCGCCATCGCCGAGCAGCTCGGCATGCCGAACCGCTGGATCGGCTACACGTTCCTGTTCGCGACGATCGCGCTCTACGCCATGATCGGCATCATTTCCCGCACCGCCGACGTGGCGGAGTACTACGTCGCGGGGCGGCGTGTGCCGGCGATATTCAACGGCATGGCGACCGGGGCGGACTGGATGTCGGCGGCCTCGTTCATCGGCATGGCCGGCGGTCTGTACCTGGCCGGCTACGACGGCCTCGCCTTCATCATGGGCTGGACCGGCGGCTACGTGCTGGTCGCGCTGTTCCTGGCGCCTTACCTGCGCAAGTTCGGCCAGTTCACGATCCCGGACTTCCTCGGCGAGCGCTACGGCGGCTCCGTGGCGCGCCTGATCGGCGTGTTCTGCGCGATCCTGTGCTCGTTCACGTACGTGGTCGCGCAGGTTTACGGCGTCGGCATCATCACCGCGCGCTTCACCGGCATTCCGCTCGAGATCGGCGTGTTCGTTGGCCTCGCCGGCATCCTCGTGTGCTCGTTCCTCGGCGGCATGCGCGCGGTCACGTGGACCCAGGTCGCGCAGTACATCATCCTGATCATCGCCTACATGATTCCGGTGGTGTGGCTGTCCATTAAGCTCATGGGCTTCCCGATTCCGCAGCTCGCCTACGGCTATGCGCTGCAGGACGTGACGCAGCGCGAGCAGGAGCTCATCCAAGATCCGAAAGAGATCGAGGTCCGCAACATCATCAAGGAGCGGGCGGCGGCCGCCGCCGCGGCGCTCAAGAACCCCGAGGCGAGCCTCGCGAGCCAGAAGGCGGCGTACGAGAAGCACCTCGAAGCGCTGCGGGCGATCAATGCGCCGCCGGTGCAGATCGCGCAGGCCGAGGCGGCGGTGAAGGCGCACGATTCGCTCGAGACCGCGAAGGCCCAATGGGAGAAGGATGCGAAGCTCGCGCCGCGCGCGAATCCGCCCAAACGGCACGCCGAGGCGTTCTCCGGCGCCACACCCGAGGCGCGCGACACGGCGCGGCGAAATTTCCTCGCGCTGGTCTTCTGCCTCATGATCGGCACGGCCGCGCTGCCGCACATCCTGATGCGCTACTACACGACGCCGTCGGTGCGCGAGGCGCGGAAGTCGGTGGGGTGGTCGCTGTTCTTCATCTTCCTGCTCTACTTCACCGCGCCCGCGCTCGCGGTGCTCGTGAAGCACGACGTCTACCACAGCGTCGTCGGCACGTCGTTCGCGAGCCTGCCGGCGTGGATCGAGGGCTGGCGCAACGTCGACCCGACGCTGCTCTCGCTCACCGACTTCAACGCGGACGGCGTGGTGCAGCTCGCGGAGCTCGTGCTCGGCGGCGACATCATCGTGCTCGCGACGCCGGAGATCGCGGGTTTGCCCTACGTGATCTCGGGCCTCGTGTCGGCGGGCGGCCTGGCGGCGGCGCTTTCCACCGCGGACGGCCTGCTGCTCACGATCGCGAACGCGCTGTCGCACGACGTGTACTACAAGCTCATCGACCCGCGCGCTTCGACGAAGCGCCGCCTGACGGTCGCGAAGACGCTGCTCCTGGTGGTGGCATTGTGCGCGGCCGCGGTGGCCGCGCAGAAGCCGGCGGGCATCCTGTTCCTCGTGAGCGCGGCGTTCTCGTTCGCGGCGGCGTCGTTCTTCCCGGCGCTGGTGCTCGGCATCTTCTGGAAGCGTGCCACGAGCCTCGGCGCGATCTGCGGGATGGTCGCCGGCCTCGGCATCACGTTCTACTACATGGCGACGACCCAGCCCTGGCTGCGCGAGGTGTTCGGTGTGACCTCGTCGATCGCCGAGAACACCTGGTTCGGTATCAACCCGATCTCGGCCGGTGTCTTCGGCATTCCGCTGGGCTTCATCGTCATCATCGTGGTGAGTCTGCTCACGCCGAAACCTTCGGAAAAGGTGCAGCAGCTCGTCGAGCACGTACGCTATCCGCGTCTGCGCGGCGGGCTCGACACGACGATGACTTAAGCGATGGAACGCTGAGGTCGCGACGGAGGGCCCGGTGGGCCGGGCCCTCCGTCCTTTTTTGACGCGGCAGGGAGGCAGGCCCTTGAGGTTCGGACGAGGAGGTTGTTGCGGACCGGGGAAATGCTGACGCTGGTTGCCATTCTGAAGACTATCGTGGCGATCGCCGGCCTTGCGCTGCTCGGGCAGGCGGTCCTGTACGTTCTCGCCGGCGCCGGCCGCGAGAACAACATTTTCTACCGGGCGCTGCGCGCGATAGCGTGGCCCGCGACGGCGCTGGTGCGCGTTATCACGCCGCGGCGACTGGTGCCCGATCCTTACATCGGTGTCGCCGCCTTTTTCCTGCTCGCGGGAATCTATGTCGCGCTCGTGATCGAGCACACGGTGCTGTGCCAGGAGAACCTCGGGCACAACGCCTGCGCCCGCCTGGCGGCGGAGTACGAGCGGCGTTGCGCTCTCGGTCAGGAGGCGGCGTGTGCCCGGCTGGAGCAGGCGGGTATCGCGCGCCGTGACGTGGCGGCGCCGCGCTAGACGCGGAGGTCGGCGACGAGGTGGCGCAGATCCTCGCGACCGGTGTCCTGGATCAGCTGCCGCGCGCGCTTGCGGTCGAAGCGATTGAGGTGCTCGACGACGCTCGTCACCTTGTCGTGCGCGTTGACGATGTGGTAGGCCATGCCCAGGTGATACCAGGCAATCCCGTTCATCGGATGATCCTTGGCGGCGTTTTCGAACGCGCGGACCGCCTCGGCGTGCTCGCCCTCGGCGGCGAGGCAGCGGCCGAGCCCGAACCAGGCGCGGTCGAGCTTCGGATCGAGACGCACCGCCTCGCGAAAGGCGGCGATCGCACGGCGGGTTTCCTGCCGCTGGTCGCGCAGGTAGCCGAGGTTGAACCAGGCGACGGCATTGCTCGGCTCGAGCTGCACGGCCTCGAGCAGGTGGACCTCCGCCTCGTCGTAGCGCTTGGCGGCGGCGAGCAGGAAGCCGATTTGATGATGCGTGCGCGCCGAGCGGGGGGCGAACGCGAGCGCGTCGCGGTACGCAGCGAGGGCGGCGTCCGGGCGACGCAGCCACTGGAACACGCGTGCGCGCAGCGTATGGCGCCAGAATTCGAGATTCATACCGCCGTACGTCCGAAGAACGGCGGACATTGTGCGACTTTCGAGGCGGGGCGGGCAAGTGCGGCGCGCTCCGCCGTCGGCTCGGGGGCTGGCCGCTCCCCGGGCGGCTACTGCAAAATCACAGCGACTGCTTGAGGAGGCTGCTATGGCGCACGAAAAGGTCTATGACGTCCCTGCGGACTTCGCGCGGCGCGCGCACATCGACGAGCGCAGGTACCGGGAGATGTACGAACGCTCGTTACGCGACCCGGAAGGCTTCTGGGCCGAGCAGGCGAAGGAATTCCTGACTTGGTTCAAGCCGTGGAACAAGGTTTCGGACTGGAGCTACGACGCGAAGAATCTCTACATCCGCTGGTTCGAGGGCGGGAAGCTCAATGCGTCGTACAACTGCCTCGATCGGCACCTCGAGAAGCGCGGCGATCAGATCGCGATCCTCTGGGAGGGCGACGACCCCAAGGAGGACCGCAAGGTCACCTATCGCGAGCTGCACCGGGAGGTGTGCAAGTTCGCCAACGTGCTGAAGAGCCGCGGCGTCAAGAAAGGCGACCGCGTCTGCATTTACATGCCGATGATCCCCGAGACGGCCGCGGCGATGCTCGCGTGCGCCCGCATCGGCGCGATCCACTCGGTCGTCTTCGGCGGATTCTCGCCCGAGTCGCTGAAGGACCGCATCCTCGACTCCGACTGCCGCGTCGTGATCACGGCCGACGAGGGCGTGCGCGGCGGCAAGAAGATTCCGCTCAAGGCCAACACGGACGCCGCGCTCGCGCACTGCCCCAACGTGCACACGGTGATCGTCGTCAAGCGCACCGGAGGCGACATCCCGTGGAACGCCGCGCGCGACGTCTGGTATCACGAGCTGATGGCGAACGCGAGCGCGGACTGCCCGCCCGAGGAGATGGACGCCGAAGACCCGCTGTTCATCCTCTACACGTCGGGCTCCACCGGCAAGCCCAAGGGCGTGCTGCACACGACCGGCGGGTATCTCCTGTTCGTGGCGATGACCCACAAGTACGTGTTCGACTACCACGACGGCGACATCTACTGGTGCACGGCCGACGTCGGCTGGGTGACCGGACACTCCTACATCGTCTACGGGCCGCTCGCCAACGGGGCGATCACGATGATGTTCGAGGGCGTGCCGAACTACCCGAGCCCCTCGCGCTTCTGGGAGGTGGTCGACAAGCACAAGGTGAACATCTTCTACACCGCGCCGACCGCCATCCGTGCGCTCATGCGCGAGGGCGACGCGCCGGTGAAGAAGACGAGCCGCGCGACCCTGAAGCTGCTCGGTACCGTAGGCGAGCCGATCAATCCGGAGGCCTGGGAGTGGTACTACCACGTGGTCGGCGAGGGCAAGCGCCCGGTGGTGGACACCTGGTGGCAGACTGAAACCGGCGGCATCCTGATCTCGCCGCTGCCGGGCGCGATACGGCTCAAGCCCGGCTCGGCGACGCTGCCCTTCTTCGGTGTCGTTCCGGCGATCGTCGACAACGAGGGCCGGGAGCTCGAGGGCGAGGCGAGCGGCAACCTGGTACTGAAGCAGAGCTGGCCGGGTCAGATGCGCACGGTGTACGGCAACCACGAGCGCTTCGTCGAGACTTATTTCAAGACCTATCCGGGCAAGTACTTCACCGGCGACGGCGCGCGCCGCGACAAGGACGGTTACTACTGGATCACCGGGCGCGTGGACGACGTGATCAACGTCTCCGGTCACCGCATCGGCACCGCCGAGATCGAGAGCGCGCTGGTGCTGCACCCGGCGGTCGCCGAGGCGGCCGTGGTCGGCTACCCGCACGAGATCAAGGGACAGGGCATCTACTGCTACGTGACGCTCAAAGTCGGCATCGAGCCGAGCGAGGCGCTGCGGCAGGAGCTGGTGCAGCAGGTCCGCAAGGAGATCGGCGCGATCGCGACGCCCGATTTCATCCAGTGGGCGCCGGGCCTGCCGAAGACGCGTTCGGGCAAGATCATGCGCCGCATCCTGCGCAAGATCGCCGAGAACGAGATCGGCAACCTCGGTGACACCACGACCCTCGCCGACCCCTCGGTGGTCGAGGATCTGGTGAAGAACCGCGCCGCGCGCTAGCCGCCCGCGCCCGACGCCGGCTCATCGCGCTCGCGGTGCGCGTCCGCGCGCCGCGAGCGCATTCCGTCGGCGGCGAAGACGAAGAGGGCGAGCCACACCAGTGCGAAGCCGATGAGCTGCTGCGTGCCGAAAGGCTCGCGGTAGAGCAGCACGCCGAGCAGCAGGTGCAGGCTCGGCGCGATGTATTGCAGGATGCCGATGAGCGAGAGCGGGATGCGCTGCGCCGCCGAGGCGAAGAGGAGCAGCGGGGCCGCGGTGAGGGCGCCCGCGCCGATCAGCAGTGTGTCGGTGAGGGCGCCGTGCCGCAGGAAGGCGCCCTCGCCGGTGTGCTCGAGGTAGAGCAGGTAGGCAACGGCCGGCGGCATCAGGATCGCGGTTTCGAGGGTGAGCCCCGGCACCGCCGCGAGCGGGGCCTTCTTCTTCACCAGTCCGTACAGGCCGAAGGACAGCGCCAGCGCGAGCGCGATCCAGGGAGGCGCGCCGTGCGACGCCGTGAGCTGCAGCACCCCCGCGGCCGCGATGAGGACCGCCGCCCACTGCGAGCGGCGGAGGCGCTCGCGTAGCACGAGTACGCCGATCAGTACGCTCACGAGCGGCGTGATGAAGTAGCCGAGGCTCGTCTCCACCACGTGGTCGCTGTTGACCGCCCACACGAAAACCAGCCAGTTGACGCCGATCAGGCCCGCGGCTGCCGCATACAGCGCGAGCACGCGGGAGCTACGCGCGTGCGCAGCCAGCGCGCGCGCCTGCCGCGACAGCAGCACGACGCCGGCGAGCGCAACGAACGACCACACGATGCGGTGGCCCACCAGCTGCAGCGCGGCGACGTGCTGCAGCCACTTGAAGTAGACCGGAAACAACCCCCAGATGGCGTAGGCGAGCGCGGCGTGAAGCGTGCCGCGCTCGCGCTCGCTGGGGGCCGATGCAGGCTCGGGCGTAAGCGCGCCCTCCTCAGATCACGTAGAGATCGACGTACTCGTGGACCGGCATCGCTTCGAGCCGCTTCTGGTCGAGCGACACCTCGAGGATCGCGTCCTGCTGCTTCTTCGGGAAGCGGCGCGCGAGATTGCGGCGGAACTTGGCCTCGAGCAGCGGAATGCCCTCCTTGCGCCGGCGTTTGTGGCCGATCGGGTACTCGACGACGATCTCCTTGAGCTTGGTCCCGTCGTTGAACTCGACCGTGAGCGCGTTCGCGATCGAGCGCTTGTTCGGGTCGTGGTAGTCCTTCGTGAACTGCGGGTCCTCGACGCACACGATCTTCTCACGCAGCTTGTCGATGCGCGGATCGGCGGCGACGTCGTCCTCGTAGTCGGCCGCCGTGAGCCGGCCGAAGATGATCGGCACCGCGATCATGTATTGCACGCAGTGATCGCGGTCGGCCGGATTGTGCAGCGGGCCTTTCTTGTCGATGATGCGGATGCACGCCTCGTGCGTGCGGTTGGTGATGCGCTTGATGTCCTCGGGCTTCTTTCCGAGCCGCTTCATCTGCTCGTGGATCTGCATCGCCGCCTCGACCGCGGTCTGGGCGTGGAACTCGGCCGGGTAGGAGATCTTGAACAGCACGTTCTCCATGACGTAGCTGCCGTAGGGGCGCTGGAACTTGAACTCCTGGCCCTTAAACAGGACGTCGTAGAAGCCCCAGGTTTTCGCCGTGAGCACCGAGGGGTAGCCCATCTCGCCCGTGCGGGTGATGAGCGCAAGGCGCACGCCGCGGCTGGTCGCGTCGCCCGCGGCCCAGCTCTTGCGCGAGCCCGTGTTCGGCGCATGCCGGTACGTGCGCAGGCTGTGGCCGTCGACGAACGCCTGCGATACGGCGTCGATGATCTCCGCGCGCGTGAGCCCGAGCATGTGCGAGACCACGGCCGTGGTCGCCACCTTCACGAGGATCACGTGGTCGAGCCCGACCTTGTTGAACGAGTTCTCGAGCGCGAGGCAGCCCTGGATCTCGTGCGCCTTGATCATCGCCGTCAGCACGTCCCTCATCGCGAGCGGCTCCTTGCCGGCGGCGACGCGGTTGCGCGACAGCCAGTCGGCGGTGGCGAGGATTCCGCCGAGATTGTCCGAGGGGTGTCCCCATTCGGCCGCGAGCCAGGTGTCGTTGAAATCGAGCCAGCGGATCATGGCGCCGATGTTGAACGCCGCCTGCACCGGATCGAGCTGGAACGGCGTGCCCGGTACCTTCGCGCCGTTCGGCACGATGGTTCCCGGCACGATCGGACCGAGCAGCTTGGTGCATGCCGGATACTCGAGCGCCTCGAGCCCGCAGCCGAGCGTGTCGATCAGGCAGTTGCGGGCGGTTTCGTAGGCGAGCCGGCTCGTGATCTTGTACTTCATCACGTAGTCGGCGATGTCGACGAGGACTTTGTCGGGCTTCGGACGGACGTTGCTGATATGCGTGCTCATTTTCGTTCGGGTTGCTCTACAAGACGAAGACTCGAACCGCGAGGACCGCGGAGGGCATCGCATCCGGCGGCTGCTCGGCCTGCTCAGGCTTGCCGGCGCCCTCCCGTCCCGCTTCGCGGCGTTCGGGCTCCCTGTCCGTCAGGGGCCCCGAGCCGCGTCCGGCCCGGGGCGCACGAACAAACGACGGCCTGTTCGCCGTGCACCGCGTCCTCGACGGTGGAATCGCTCACGTTCTCTGATCGATCGGGACGAACTTCTGGTTTTCCGGGCCGACGTAGTTCGCGCTCGGCCGGATGATCTTGTTGTCCTCGCGCTGCTCGATGACGTGGGCCGACCAGCCGGACGTGCGTGCGATCACGAACAGCGGCGTGAACATCGCGGTCGGTACGCCCATCATGTGGTAGCTCACGGCCGAGAACCAGTCGAGGTTCGGGAACATCTTCTTGATGTCCCACATCACAATCTCGAGGCGTTCGGCGATGTCGAAGAGCTTCATGTCGCCCGCCGCCTGCGACAGCCGCCGCGCCACCTCCTTGATCACCTTGTTGCGCGGGTCGGCGACCGTGTAGACCGGGTGGCCGAAGCCGATGATCACTTCCTTGTTCGCGACGCGCCGGCGGATGTCGGCTTCCGCCTCGTCGGGGTTCGCGTAGCGGCTCTGGATCTCGAACGCGACTTCGTTCGCGCCGCCGTGCTTCGGGCCGCGCAGCGCCCCGATCGCGCCGGTGATGGCCGAATACATGTCGGAGCCGGTGCCGGCGATGACGCGGGCGGTGAAGGTCGAGGCGTTGAATTCGTGCTCGGCGTAGAGGATGAGCGAGGTGTGCATCGCCCGCACCCAGAGCTCGCTCGGCCGCTTGCCGTGGAGCAGGTGCAGGAAGTGACCGCCGATCGAATCGTCGTCGGTCTCGACGTCGATGCGCTTGCCGCTGGTGGAATAGTGGTACCAGTAGAGGAGCATCGAGCCGAGCGAAGCCATGAGCCGGTCGGCGATGTCGCGCGCTCCGGCGCTGTTGTGATCCGCGGCCTCGGGCAGCATGCAGCCGAGCGCCGAGACGCCGGTGCGCAGCACGTCCATCGGGTGCGTGCGGCCGGGAAGCTGCTCGAGCACGGCGCGCACCGCGGCCGGCAGCTCGCGCAGCCCGCGCAGCTTCGCCTTGTAGGCGTCGAGCTCGGCCCGCGTGGGCAGCTTGCCGTGCACCAGGAGGTAGGCGATCTCCTCGAACTCGCAGGTGTCGGCCACGTCGAGGATGTCGTAGCCGCGGTAATGCAGGTCGTTGCCGGTGCGCCCGACGGTGCAGAGCGCCGTATTGCCG
>Ga0207873_1002770_pt1 | contig 13744 bp, 13 predicted proteins | sample BGWIniCompost_FD_187373 | JGI IMG/M metagenome (GOLD analysis project Ga0207873, IMG submission 187373) | Cellulose adapted compost microbial communities from Newby Island Compost Facility, Milpitas, CA, USA - BGW Initial Compost (SPAdes)... ... | reverse complement strand
CCGTTCCTATCGCCAGGCTCCCGAGATCGACGGTGTGATCCTCCTCGACCGGGGCGAGCCGGGTGACTGGCTGACCGTCGAGGTCACCGCCGCGCTCGGGACCGACCTCGAGGGCCGCGTAAACGGGATGATCCGGGTGGGTGCATGATTCGGGTGGGCGGATGATCGTCGAGGTGGTAGCCGTCGGCACCGAGCTGTTGCTCGGCCAGATCGTCAACGGCAATGCCGCCTTCATCGGTGCGGCTCTCGCCGAGCACGGCTTCGACGCCCACCACCAACAAGTAGTGGGGGACAACCTGGGGCGGGTGGCGGACGCAATCCGGACGGCGTTGTCCCGGGCCGACGCGGTGATCATCACCGGCGGTCTCGGGCCCACCCGCGACGACCTGACGAGGGAAGCGATCTGTGCCGCCACAGGGCGGAAGATGCTGCATTCCGAGTCCTACGAGCGGGCACTCGAGGAGCGCTTCGCCCGGCTGGGACGGGAGATCCCGGTCTCGAACTTCAGGCAGGCGGACTACCCAGAGGGCTCCGAGATGCTCGCCAACCCGAAGGGAACGGCCCCCGGCATCGCCCTGGAGCACGGTGGGAAGTGGATCTTCGCCGTCCCGGGCGTTCCCGAGGAGATGGAGTACCTGCTGGTGCAGGAAGTGCTCCCGAGACTTCGGCACGCGGCCGGTCTCGAAGAGGTGCTCATCAGCCGTGTGCTGCGCACATGGGGACGACCGGAGTCGTGGGTCGGAGAGCGCCTCGACGACCTGTTCGAGTCCACCAACCCGTCGATCGCCTTCCTGGCGTCGGGAGGGGAGATCAAGGTCCGGATCACCGCCAAGGCCGAGACCGAAGCAGATGCCCTCGCTGCCATCGCCCCGGTCGAGGAGGAAGTGCGCAAGCGCCTCGGCTCGGCGGTGTTCGGCGTCGACTCGGAGACCATCGAAACGGTCCTCTTCGCCCTGCTCGAAGGGAGGTCCTGGACGATCGGCAGTGCCGAGTCGATGACCGCCGGGTTGGTGGCGGCGCGGCTGACGGCGTTACCGGGGTCGTCGCGGTTCTTCCGGGGCGGGATCGTGGCCTACACCGAGGACCTCAAGCAGGAGTTGCTGGACGTCGACGTCTCTCACGGCGTCGTCACCGAGTCGGTGGCGGTGCAGATGGCAGAGGGCGCCCGGTCCCGTCTGAAGGTGGACGTGGCGATCGCGGTGACGGGCTCCGCAGGGCCCGAGCCGATGGAGCAGCCGCCCGGCACGGTGGTGATCGGGGTCGCCACCCCCGAGGACGCCGCCGCGCGCACACTGACTTTCGCCGGCGACCGTGAGCGGGTCAGGACCTACTCGACGACCGCCGCCCTCCAGCTGGCCCGGCTGGCCATCTCGGGCGTGTGGTGGCGGAGAGGGTGATCCCGGCCGGCCGAGTGTTCGCCGCCATCGTCCCGCCGGTGGATGTGGTGGCGGCTCTCGCCGACCGGCTAGGTGGCCTGGACATCCCCGGACGACGCGTCCCGCCACCCAACTGGCACGTCACCCTGCGCTTCGTCGGACACGTGGAGGAGGTGGCCTACGAGCGGTGGCTGGCCGCACTGGCGGAGGCGGACGTCCCCGGGCCGTTTTCGGTGTCCCTGGGCGGTCTCGGGGCGTTTCCGCGCCCGGCGCGTGCCACCGTGCTTTGGGTGGGGGTGGAGAGCGGCGATGCCCTCGCCGATCTGGCCGCCGCCGTGGACGACGCCGCCGACAGGGTCGGCTTGGGTCGGGAGGAACGGCCTTTTGTGCCGCATCTGACGATCTCGCGGGTGCGGCCGCCGGAGGATGTGCGTTCGCTCGTCGACTCCGGCAACGTCTTGCGGGCGACGTTCACGGTCTCTCAGTTCCACATCATGGCGGCGGTGGGAAGCCGCTACCACGTCTTCGAGAGCTACGACCTCTAGATCCTTGGTTCGAACACTTGTTCGCTGTAGGATCTGTCACCGGCTTCGGATAAGTTCGACGCCACGACTGGCGCCTGTAGGCGCACTGGTCGGAACAGGTGACGCACGACAGAGGAAGGGATCGCAGAAGGGGACGGCATGAGCGACAAGGAGAACACCATGGAACGGCGTAAGTCACTCGAAATGGCCGTCTCTCAGATCGAGCGTCAATACGGCCAGGGCGCCATCATGAAGATGGGCGATGCCGCCCTGCGCAAAGTCGAGGTCATCTCCACCGGAGCCCTGTCGCTCGACCTGGCCCTCGGCACCGGCGGGGTCCCCCGCGGCCGGATCGTCGAGATCTTCGGGCCGGAGGCATCCGGCAAGACCAGCCTCGCACTCCACATCGTCGCCGAGGCTCAGCGCAACGGGGGCATAGCCGCCTTCATCGACGCCGAGCATGCCCTCGACCCGTCATACGCCCGGGCGATCGGCGTCGACGTCGACGAGTTGCTCATCTCCCAACCCGACACGGGTGAGCAGGCGCTGGAGATCGCCGACATGCTCGTCCGCTCCGGGGCGCTCGACGTGCTGGTCATCGACTCGGTGGCGGCCCTCGTGCCGCGCGCCGAGATCGAAGGCGAGATGGGCGACGCCCACGTCGGTCTCCAGGCCCGACTCATGTCCCAGGCGCTGCGCAAGTTGGCGGGCACCCTCAACAAATCGCGTACGACGGCGATCTTCATCAACCAGTTGCGGGAGAAGATCGGCGTGATGTTCGGATGCTTCTCCTACTCGACTCGTGTGACCCTCGCTGACGGGACCCAGGAGAAGATCGGCAAGATCGTGAATCAGCGTCTCCCGGTAGAGGTCCTCTCGTACGACCCCGAGCGGGGAGAGATCGTCCCCAAGAAGGTCGTCAACTGGTTCGACAACGGACGGACCGACGAGTTCCTCCGATTCGTCGTGGCCAAACCGAGCGGCAACGGTCGTTCGCAGTTCGCCTGCACCGAGAACCATCTCATTCGCACCCCGGGAGGCTGGCGCGAAGCCCGGGAGTTGCAGGTCGGCGACCGGGTGCTCCAGGCAGTTCCTCACCGCCTGTCCGAGTTCCAGATGGAGGTCGTCCTCGGCTCGCTGCTCGGCGACGGATCCCTGTCTCCGACGCGGAGCGGCCACGGCGCTCGATTCCGCTTCGGCCACGGCCGCAAGCAGATCGCCTACGGCGACTGGAAAGCCTCCTTGTTCGCCAATCTCAACGTGAGCCGCACCACGAACCGCAAAGGCGCCGCCTTCTGGGACGTGCAGCCGCTGCCTGAGCTCGCCGAATTGCGGGAAGCCGTCTACATGGGCGGCAAGAAGGTCATCAGCTGGGACTACCTGAAGCGGCTCACGCCCTTGTCGTTGGCCATCTGGTACATGGACGATGCCACCTTCTCGATCCGTTCCAAGGGACTACAGGAGAGGACACGTGGAGGTTCGGGCGGCGCCGAGATCTGCGTAGAGGCGCTCGAGCGGACCAGCCGGGAACGGATCCTGAGCTTCCTAGCCGACACGTACGGCATCGAGGGAACGCTCGTCGACCGCGCCGGCGAGGCAGTGATCGTCTTTCCGACCGCGGAGACGGCGAAGCTGCAGGCTCTCGTCGCTCCATACGTGCACCCGTCGATGGAGTACAAGCTGCTTCCACGTTTCCGGGGCAAGTTCCAAGTGGAGCCTCGGTTCGCCGAGCCGACGATGGTGCTCATGCCGATGCCGATCGTCAGCATCGAGCGGAAGCCGCCGCACGGCCGAGCCACTCACCGCTTCGACATCGAAGTCGAGGGGAGCCACAACTACTTCGTCGACGGTGTGATGGTCCACAACTCCCCTGAGACCACCCCCGGCGGGCGAGCCCTCAAGTTCTACTCGAGCGTTCGCCTCGACGTCCGCCGCATCGAGTCCATCAAGGACGGCGCCGAACAGGTCGGCAACCGGGTGCGGGTCAAGGTGGTCAAGAACAAGATGGCCCCACCCTTCCGCCAGGCCGAGTTCGACCTCATGTTCGGCGAGGGGATTTCACGGGAGGGGAGCCTGCTCGACGTTGCCGTAGAGGAGGGTGTCGTCAAGAAGAGTGGCGCTTGGTACACCTACGAGGACGAACAGCTCGGCCAGGGCCGGGAGAACGCCAAGCGCTTCTTGCGTGACAATCCGGAACTGGCGATGCAACTGCAGGCCCGGGTCTACCAGGCCGTGGGACTCGCCACGGACGCACAGGAGACAGCCGAAGGGGAGGCATCTGAGGCATCCGAACAGCTCGAGGAGTGACCCGGCGGGTCATTCCCTAGGGGGCCTCTCCGGGCTAGGCTGGGTTTCCCAGTACGCGAAACGATTGAAACGCAAGAAAGGCCGTCTCCAGGTGTCAGGATTGACCTCCGATACAGGCTGAACTGATGAGGCGGCCCTGCCGCCAGCAATCGTTCGGTTCTGTGATCGTGTGGGGAGATCACCATCTGCGTGATCGACAGACGAGGCGACAGTCGAGTCGTGTGCCGGGTCCGTGAGGGCTCGGCACACCTGTCTGGCGACCCTCGTCGGCACCGGGGACGGTGTGAGAGGAGTCGACCATGAGTGACGTGCAGGTGGTGGTGTTGACGGCAGTGGTGGCCGTCGCGGCCGCCGTGGTCGGCTATGCCCTCGCCAACTTCGTCGCCGCCAGGAAGCGGCAAAGCGAAAAGCAGACCGCCGAGGAGACGCTCGGTCAGGCCCGGCTGGAAGCCCAGCGCATCCTGGCCCGAGCGGAGGAGGAGGGCAGAGCCAGAGCAGAGGCCTACCGGGAGCGGGAGGACGCCAACCTGGAGCAGCGTCGGCTCGAGGTGGGCGCACTCGAGAGCAGGCTCAACCAGCGGGAGGCGACACTCGAACAACGGGCGGCAAACCTCGCCAACCGCGAGCGGATGCTCATCCAGCGTGAAGAGGAGCTCGCCGAGGCCCGCCAGGCCGCCGAGAAGATGCGTGAGTCCGCCCGGGCAGACCTGGAGCGTCTCGCCGGCCTCGACTCCCGCGCCGCCAAAGAGGAGCTCCTCACTCAGGTCGAGGAGGAGGCGCGCCGGGAGGCGATGATCCTCGTGCGTGACCTGGAGATCAAAGCGAGGGAGGAAGCCGACAAACGCGCCCGGCGCATCCTGGCCACGGCCATCCAGCGCCTGGCGGCGGAAGTCGTGACCGAGACCACCGTCTCGACGGTCTCCTTGCCGAGCGACGACATGAAAGGCCGGATCATCGGCCGGGAGGGCCGCAACATCCGCCATCTCGAGCAGATCACGGGAGTCAACCTGATCGTCGACGACACCCCGGAGGCCGTGTCAGTCAGCTCGTTCGACCCGGTACGGAGGGAAGTGGCGAGGATCACCTTGGAGAAGCTCGTGGCCGACGGCCGCATCCATCCCGCCTCGATCGAAGAGGCCTATGAGAAGGCACGGGCCGAGGTCGAGCAGAGCGTTCGTGACGCCGGTGAGTGGGCGCTTCTCGAAGTCGGGCTTACCCGGATGCACCCCGAGCTGGTCACGCTGCTGGGTCGGCTCAAGTTCCGCACCTCGTACGGCCAGAACGTCCTCAACCATCTGGTCGAGTCCGCCCATCTGGCGTCGATGCTCGCCACCGAACTAGGCGTCGACCCTGCTCCTGTGCGGCGAGCCGCCCTACTGCACGACATCGGCAAGGCGGTGACACACGAAGTGGAGGGCTCCCACGCCCTGATCGGCGCCGAGATCGCACGCCGGTTCGGCGAGGACCCGGCGGTCGTGCACGGCATCGAGGCCCATCACAACGAGGTGGAGCCTCGCACCATCCTGGCGGTGCTGGTGCAGGCGGCGGACGCGGTGTCGGCCGCGCGCCCAGGCGCGAGGCGGGAGACCCTCGAGTCCTATGTCAGGCGGCTTGAGCGGCTGGAGAACCTGGCCCGGGAGTTCGACGGGGTGGAGCGGGTCTTCGCCCTGCAGGCTGGCCGTGAGGTGCGCGTGATGGTGGATCCCGGCCAGGTCACGGATCTCGAAGCGAATGATCTGGCACGCCGGATCGCCCGTAAACTGGAGGAGGATCTCCAGTACCCGGGCACGATCCAGGTGACGGTGATCCGCGAGTTCCGCGCCACCGATTTCGCTCGCTGAACCATGACCACAACCGCCCTCCCGACGCCTACGAGGCGCTACCCGCCGCGTCGCAAGCCGACGCGGCCCGGCAAGCGCTACCTGATCCGCACGTTCGGCTGCCAGATGAACGAGCACGACTCGGAGCGGATTGCCGGGTTGTTCGAGCTCGACGGGATGGTGCGGACGGACTCCCTGGAAGATGCTGACGTCATCTTCATCAACACGTGCACGATCCGCGAGAACGCTGACAACCGCCTCTATGGCACGCTCGGGCACCTGAAGAAGCTGAAAGATGCCCGTCCCGAGGCGATGCTCGTAGTCGGCGGATGCGCCGCCCAGAAGGACCGTGAGCTGGTGCGGGAACGCGCCCCGTGGGTCGACGTCGTGATGGGAACCCACAACCTCGACCGGGTCCTCGACCTGATGGACCACGCCGAGGAGTGGGGAGGCATCACGGAGGTGGTCGACGAACTCGAGGCGATGCCGTCGATCCTGCCTGTCCGGCGAGAACAGGCCCACTCGGCGTGGGTGACGATCCAGATCGGCTGCAACAACACCTGCACGTTCTGCATCGTGCCTTCGGTGCGGGGGCCCGAGGTGTCCCGCCGTCCCGGCGACATCGTCGCCGAGGTGGAACGCCTCGCTTCCGAAGGAGTCGTCGAGGTGACCCTCCTCGGACAGAACGTCGACACCTATGGTCGTGACCTCGCCATCGACGGGCGCCGTCGGCCGATCTTCGCCGAGCTCCTCCGACAGGTCGGAGCCGTCGAGGGGATCCGGCGGGTGCGGTTCACGAGCCCGCATCCGGCGGACTTCCGCCGGGAAGTCGCCCTGGCCATGGCCGAGACCGAGGCAGTCTGCGAGCAGCTCCACCTGCCTCTCCAGAGCGGATCGGACCGCATCCTCGCCCGCATGCACCGCGGCTACAACCGGCAGCGCTTCATGGATCGGCTGGCGATGGCACGTGAGATCATTCCCGACCTCACGGTCACAACCGACGTCATCGTCGGGTTCCCCGGCGAGACCGAGGAGGACTTCGAGATGACGATGGAGGTGATCGAGGAGGCCCGGTTCGACTCGGCCTTCATGTTCATCTTCTCGCCACGCCCCGGGACTCAGGCCGCCGAGATGACCGACAAGTTCGTCGACCCCGACGTGGTCCAGGAGCGATTCCAGCGCCTGGTCGAGGCCCAGAATCGGATCGCGGGCGAGCGGAACGCAGAATGGGTGGGCCGAAAGGTGGAGGTGCTGAGCGAAGGGCCCTCCAAGAAGGATCCGTCGGTGGCCACCACCCGCACGCGGGGAGGGAAGGTCGTGCACGTCGCCGGCACATACGCCCCTGGCACGTTCCTCGACGTCGAGCTGACCGAGGCGTACCAGCATCACCTCGTGGGGAGACCGGTCTGACCCGTCTCATCGCCCTCGTCGGTCCCACAGCTGCCGGCAAGTCTCGCCTCGCCATGGAGATCGCCGAGCGCGTCGGCGCCGAGATCCTCTCCGTTGACTCGATGCAGGTGTATCGCGGAATGGATATCGGTACCGCCAAGCCCACCCCGGACGAGAGGGAGCGGGTCAGGCACCACATGATCGACATAGCGGAGCCCCAGGAGCCCTTCACGGTCGCTCGATTCCGCCGCCTCGCCCGTCAAGCGATCGAGCACACCACCGCGCCGGTCGTCCTGATCGTCGGTGGCTCCGGCCTCCACTTCCGCTCCGTCGTCGACCCGATGGTGTTCCGGCCGTTCGATCCGCAAGTGCGCGCCGAAATCGAGAAGGGTTCCGTCGAAGAGCTGATCCGAGAGTTGGAAGCAGCCGACCCCGATGCTGGTCGATACGTCGATTTCTCGAATCCGCGGCGGGTCAAGAGGGCGGTCGAGGCCCTGAGGGTGGGAGGTGTCACCCCATCTGCGCTCGCCGTCACCGAAGAGCGGCGCCGCTTCCACGAGTACCGGCCGGAGTTGCCGTTCGTCGGGTTCGGAATCGACACCGACAACATCGAAGGGCGAGTCGAGGAGCGTTTGGCCACCATGCGGCGGGCCGGGCTCCTGGAGGAAGTCGAGCGGCTGGCACCTCGACTCGGCCCGACTGCCGCTCAGGCGGTCGGATACAAGCAACTCCTGCCGGTGGTGAGAGGCGAACTGGACGTGGAGTCCGGCTTCCAGGAGGCGGCCCGGGCCACCCTGCGGCTCGTCAAGCGGCAACGAACCTTTTTCCGGCGCGATCCCCGACTGAAGTGGCTGGACGGTAACGACGAAACTGCCGTGGAGACCGTCCTCAGGGAGGCCCGACCATGAAATTCACGAAGATGGAGGCTTTGGGCAACGACTTCGTCGTGGTCGAGGGCCTCACTCCGGATCCCGACCTCGTCCGTCGCCTCTGCGATCGTCGCCGGGGGATAGGAGCCGATGGACTCCTCGTGGTCGACGACTTCCCGTCGATGCGCTACTGGAACGCCGACGGCTCACCGGCGCAGATGTGCGGCAACGGCCTCCGCTGTGTCGCTCTCTTCGCCGTGATGCGCGGCTGGGAGAAGGAGAACGAGTGGTTCTCGATCGTCACGCCGGTCGGGGAGAGGCGGGCCCTCGTGAACGGGGACACCATCACGGTCGAGGTGGGGCAGGTGACGATCGGCGGGATGCTGACGATCGGGGACCGGGTGTTCCACGAAGCGAGCGTGGGCAACCCCCACGCGGTGACTCTCGTCGACGATCCGTATGGGGTGGTCGTGGAGGAGGAAGGCCCGCTCGTATCGTCGGATCCCGCCTTCCCGGAAGGCACCAACGTCGAATTCGTCACCGTGGAAGACCAGCGTCGGATCCGGATGCGGGTGTGGGAGAGGGGAGTGGGGGAAACGCTGGCCTGCGGAAGCGGCATGGTGGCAGCGACTGCCGTCGCAGTGGGCCAGTCGACCGAACCGGTCACGGTCGTCGTGCCGGGTGGCGTGGGTCAGGTCTTCTTCGACCAGGGAGACGCTTACCTGATCGGCCCAGCCGTCAGCGTCTTCTGGGGCGAGTGGCCGGAGCTCAGCGCAGCTTCCTGAGCACGCTCACCACTTTGCCGAGAATGGCGACGTCTCGGTCGAACACCATGTCGGAGTAGGCGGGGTTCTCGGCGCGTAGGACCACCTTGCCGTCGCGCCGGAACAGGCGCTTGACCGTCGCCTCCTCGCCTTCGATCATCGCCGCCACGATGTCGCCGTCGTTGGCGTCGGGTTGGCGACGCACCACCACCAGGTCTCCGTCGAGGATGCCGGCGTCGACCATGGAGTCGCCTTTGACTCGCAGCATGAAGACGGGGCCCGATCCGACGAGTGAAGTGGGGAGGGAGTAGACGTCTTCGATGTCCTCGGTGGCGAGCACCGGGCTGCCGGCGGCAATGCGGCCCACGAGTGGCACCTCGCGCAGATTCTCGTCGTGGACCCGGGAAGGGGTGGTCCGAGTGTCGAGCACCTCGATCGCCCGCGGCTTCGAGGGATCGCGGCGGATCATGCCCGCCTTGACGAGAGCCGAGAGGTGACTGTGAACCGTCGACGGTGACGACAGGCCCAGCGCCTCGCCGATCTCTCGAACCGACGGGGGATAGCCCCGGTCGGCGACCACCGTCCTGATGTAGTCCAGGACCTGTTGCTGGCGTTCGCTCAACTCTGTCACCGTCTCCTCCTGCACCGTCTCTGCACCGTCTCCTCCTGGGTCGGACCGTGCCCGTCATCGAACGGACGTTCCCACTCTAGCTGGGCGGATTTCGCGTTTCAAACATATGTTCGACTTGACAACTCGAACGCTCGTTCGATAAGCTATCGAACACCTGTTCCCCCAGGGGCACCAGCCCCACGAGGTAGGGAGCAGGTCCTTGGGAGGACGGTCTCGGTGGGCCGAGAGCCGAGCACCGACCCGAGAACCGGGGTAGAGAAGGAGCGAAGACCGAATGACCCACAACTCGCCCGACCTCATCAGATTGCTCGTCCTCAGGATGCTCGTTCTGGCGGGGGCGGTCATGGCGGTCTTCTTCCTTCTCACCTCGGCGGACGCCGAAGAACCCACCCCACCACCGGCGACCCATGTGGTGGCAGCCGGCGACTCGCTGTGGAATCTGGCCGCTTCGGTAGCTCCCGAAGGAGCCGATTTGCGGCGGGTGGTCGACCACATCCTCGAGTTGAACGGGCTCGACGACGCCACCATCTACCCAGGTCAGCGGATCCTGCTCCCCGCCAGTTAGTTCTCGAGGCCCGCTTCCTGATCGCCGAATCCGCGCGATAATGCCCGCACCCCTAGGGCAAGGACTTGGGTGAGGGCTGGGGATTGATGTTGCCGACGAAATACCGTGGCGACGCCGTCATAGACGGCGAGCGCATGACGGCCGAGTTGCACCTCAACTCGGATTCGATTCGACTCGCTCTCGGTCCGAACCAAGAGGTGCTCCAGTGGCCCATCCTCGCTCTGGAGGTCGCCGCCAAGCGCCGGGGGACCTACGAGCTCCGCTATGGGAGCGAGAGCTTCATCTTCGAGCCCAACGTCGATGACGGCCTGGGTGAGGAGATCTCGTTGCGTAGGAGGTTCTTCGCCGACCCCGAGGGCGACGCGGACGAGGAGGCACCTGTTGTGTTCGGCCCACCGGCGCCTCCGCCGGCACCTCCGTCGTCCAACGGAACCACGTCGATCGCCGACCGGGTCAAGGCTGCGGGACGCAAGCAGCGGACGATCTCGTTCGCGGCGCTGATCCGGAAGGCAACGCCCAACCTGCAGTCGGTCGTCGTCGGCTTGGGTGTGTTGGTGTTGGTCACCGCTCTGGCCGTCGGCCTGTCATTGGCGTTCGACGGTGATGCCCGGGCCGGAGTCGACGGTTCGGTGCCGACAGAGTCCGATGCCGGGCCGGATCAGCTCCCCGAGGTCGCAGGTGTGACGGTCACGGCCCCCGAGCCGACTCTTCCTGCGACCACGGTGGCGCCCGAGAACCCTCCGCCGACCGCTCCGGTGACAACGCAGCCGCCGGCAACGACCCCGACCACGGAGCCTCCTGCCTCTACGACGGCCGATCTAGCCAGCTCGGTGTGGGAGATGACCCCGGAGCAGCTAGCGGAACGCTGGGACGCAGTGGCGCGCCCGTTGAGCTCGACGCTCACGTCCAGCAACCTCACGGTGGATGGCGGGCGATTCTCGTTCAGCGCCGGGCTGTTCGTGCGTATCGAAGGGGACCTGGCGGACGGGAAGGTCCGGCGAGTCACTTTCATCGGCGACCCGTCCGGCACCGTCTCCGACGACCGCGAGGTCCTGAGCGCCCTCGGCATCACGGTGGGAGTGGTGGAGCCCCGCTTGCCTCCCGCCGGCCGCCGCGAGCTGATGTCGGCCCTCGGTTTGAACGTCGACAACCCCGTGCTGGACGGGCTGGACGACTCGGTTGTCTACCTGGACAAGCACTACTCCCTCTGGTTCGACCGGGACTCCCTGCGGATCTTCTTCCAGGTGGAGCCGGCCGGTTGAGCCGTCGCCCCTGCGCCCAAACCGGCTCCGGACGGTAGGCTGACTGGCGCAGATGCGTTGCCCAGAGTGCCAGGCCGACGAGACCCGGGTGATCGACAGCCGCCCGGCCGATGACGGGGCTGCCATTCGGCGCCGCCGGGTCTGCGAGTCATGTGGCGTTCGTTTCACCACCTACGAGCGCTGCGAGCGGCAGCTGATGGTCCGAAAGCGCTCGGGAAGGATCGAGCCATTCGACCCGGCCAAGCTCACTGCCGGCGTCGGCGCGGCGCTGGCCGATCGCCCGGCGTCTGCCACCCAGGTCTCATCGCTCGTGAGGGACATCGAGCGGGAGATGACCGCCAAAGGCGGCACAGTCGATTCCGAGGACATCGGCAGAGCCGTGCTCGAGCGCTTGCGCGCCATCGACGAGGTCGCCTACCTCCGCTTCGCCTCGGTCTACAAGGAGTTCCAAGGCGCCGAGGACTTCGAGCGGGAGCTCACGGCCCTCGAGTCAGTCACCGACTAGGCGATCGATCGCCGTCGTGGCGTCGCCCAGTTGCGAAAGCAGCTCCCCACTGACGGTTGCGAGTTCGCTCCGGAGCGCTGCACCCAGGGACGCCAGCTGGTCCTGCAGGTCGGCTCGAGCGGCCCCCGCGCCCTCGACGTCGTCCTGACGCACGGCGTCCAGGTACCGGGCCTGCCAGGCGTCGAGTCCCTTCATCCATTCCTCGAGAAGGGCGTTGTGAGCGGGCAACGCCGAAGACGTGATCTCTTCGAGAGCCAGTTCCACCTCCACTCGCCACCCGGTGACGCTTTCGGTGACCGCCGCCAACTGGTCGCTTCCTGGAGCGTCAGGGAGGGCGGGAGGCTGCAGGATCCCGTCGACGGCCAGGCGGTAGGCGAGAAGGCGGTTGACCCGCGAGGTCACCTCGAGGACCTCGCTCGCTCCTGTCACCGCTGCCGCCCGTATGTCAGAGTCGTCCTCCTGCAGCGAGCCTGCAGCCGAGAACAGCCTTCGGGCCGTCGACTCTGCCGAGAGAAGTATCTCGGTGCTGGTAGCCAGATCCGGCCCGGTCGGGTCGTCCAAGGCCGTCACGACGTCGGACAACTGGGGAAGGAGGTTCTCGAGCGCCACCGCCTCCGTGATGATCGTCGACCTCGTCTGCTCCACCTGTTCGGAGCGGCCGGAGAGCACCGATGAGATGGTGAGGACGATCAGGAAGATCGCGGCAGCAAGCGCCCCGAGGGTCGACACACGCACGCGGCTGCCCCCGAGACGCCGACGGGCGACGACCTGGGGTCTCCACCACTCGAGGGCACTCTCTTCGATCTGAGTCGTTTCCCACAGGCTGGCGACTCGGGAGGTGGCGTCCGTCGCCGGTGTCATGGGTGGCGCCGTGGTCACGACCGGACGAGGGATACGACGAGGTGGCGGTGCCACCCGGACGACATACGGCTCGTCGTAGAAGCCGAGCACCTCCATGCCCGGAAGACGGACGGTGTCCTCCGAGGAGCGCTTCCGGGGTGCCGGAGGAGGGGGCAAGGACACAGGAACGGGCCGCGGCGTGACCGCGGCGTGACGGCCTCGTCGGCGAGCTGTAGAGTTGATCACATCGTCTCCGTGGTGCTGACCGCCCGTCGAGGCCCCACGTCGATTCCCCATGCAGATTAGTTTTCGCCGCCTCCATCCCGAAGCACCTGCGCCTTCGCAGGCCCATCCGGGCGACGCCGGCTGGGATCTGACGAGCGCGGTGCCCGTCCGATTGCAGCCGGGGGAGCGGGCAGCCGTCCCCACCGGCATCGCCGTGGCGATCCCGCCCGGGTATGCGGGTCTCGTGCTGCCGAGAAGCGGGCACGCGCGCAGGCACGGCGTTGGCGTCGTCAATGGCCCGGGACTCATCGACTCTGGATATCGAGGCGAGATCACGGTGCTCCTGATCAACCACGGCCACGAGTCAGTGTCCTTTGCCCCAGGCGACCGCATCGCCCAGCTCGTGATAGTTCCGGTGCCGGATGTGACGTGGGTCGAAGTGGACGAGCTCGACGAGACACCCCGAGGCGCCGGCGGCTTCGGATCGAGCGGTCGCTGAGCCGTTTTGATCGACTGCTCCGCCGATTACACTTATGCCTCCTCGCGGAAGTAGCTCAGTTGGCTAGAGCGCAACCTTGCCAAGGTTGAGGTCGCGGGTTCGAATCCCGTCTTCCGCTCCAAGATCCACCGCCGATGGTGGTGGATCGAGGTTCGTCGGTGAACGGCG
>Ga0207873_1002769_pt1 | contig 13750 bp, 10 predicted proteins | sample BGWIniCompost_FD_187373 | JGI IMG/M metagenome (GOLD analysis project Ga0207873, IMG submission 187373) | Cellulose adapted compost microbial communities from Newby Island Compost Facility, Milpitas, CA, USA - BGW Initial Compost (SPAdes)... ... | reverse complement strand
GATGGCGCAGATGCAGCGCCTCTCCGAAGCTCTAGGCGTATCGGTCGAAAAGTTTTCGGGTCTCGCCCATGCTGCAAGCCAGACCGGTGTTCAACTCGAGCAGTTCACGGCGGCGACCCGAACCCTACACAAGACAGTGCAAGAGGCGATGGGCGACCCCATGTCGCTCGGGGCTGAGGCGTTCCGCGTACTCGGCATCTCCGTGACGGACGCGGAGGGTCGCGTTCGCCGCATCGACGAGCTGATGATGGAGGTGGCGGACCGTTTCGCGAAGTTCGCGGACGGGTCGAATAAGACCGCGCTTGCGATCAAGCTGTTCGGCGACGAGGGCACGCGACTGATCCCGCTGCTCAATCGCGGCTCGGACGGTCTGCGCGAGATGACGGAGGAGGCGCGGAGGCTCGGGTTCACGGTCGACGAGCAGAGCGGCAAGGCAGCGGTCCGGTTCCAGGAGCAGCTCGAGCGGCTCAATTCGAGTTTCCAGGGCATCGTCAACCGCGTCATCCAGAACGTGCTCCCGCAGATGGAGGAGCTGGCGAGGGTTTGGGAGGACCTTATAAACGACAGCGACCGGCTCAACCAGTCGGTGCAGACCGGCGAGCTGGTCTGGAAGGCTCTGGCTGCAACCCTCGTCATAGTCGCGGGCGCTATGTTGGCAGTGCTCGAGGGGGCGCGTGGGCTCAAGAACTTCTTCTCGGAGCCATTCTCCGGCCGATGGGAGGAGGACATCGAGAAGCTCAGGCGGGACTTCCAAGGGCTTATAAACGTCATAGACACGGTGAAGCAGAGCCTCGCGGTCATCCTGGGCGATGGGGCGCGAGCGGTCGATGAGGTTTCGGGTCGTCTCTCGGGTTTCGCAGCCCCTGGTCTCGCCGGGTCGGGTGACAGTGGCAAGCCGGACGCGCCTCGTTTGCGATCCACGTCCGAGATGTCGAAGGACATGGAGAAGCTGCGTGAAGAACTGGACCTCGTGCTTGACCGGCTCAACGGCCTGCCGAACGTCATCGGCGAAGCCTATACCATCAACGTCACCAGCTTCCAGGACGCCATCGCGGCGATTGATCGCGCGGTTCAGCAGAGCGTCTTGACGCAGGAGCAGGCAACCCGCATGAAGCTCCGGCTGACGGAGCAAGAGCAGAACGCTTACAAGCAGACCGCGCAGGTTGCGGCTCAGGCCATCACGACACTGTTTCCGAAGTCCAAGGCCGCTGCGATCGCTTCGGCCATTATAAACACTGCGGTCGCAGTTACAGAGGCGTTGAAGCTCCCGCCCCCGCTCAACTTCGTGCAGGCCGGTTTGGTCGCAGCAGCAGGTGCCGCGCAGGTCGCAACCATCGCGTCGACCAATATAAGCGGCGGGGGTTCTTCGTCTCGGGCGGGGCTCGCGGGAGGAGGGGGGTCTATGTCTGGTTCGTATTACTATCGCGGTGGCAACCAGCCCCAGGGTCCGCTCGACATGGGGACCGTTCTGACAGTCAAAGGCATCTCGCCTGCCGAATGGTTTAACGGCGAAGCTCTCCGCGAGCTGGCGGAGAAGCTGGTGCAACATCAGAAGGACGGAGGAACCGTCGTCTTCGCTCCACAATAAGAGGTGCGCTGTGCTTGTGCTATCGCCAAACGTCCCTCTAGTCGACCCGCTAATTCCGGGCACGAACGCCAACAGCCCCTTGATAGGCTGGCACAACGTTCTGGCCCCGTCAATGCTGTCAGCGGATGAGGAGGACCCGAACCATCCAGTTGTGAACCTCGCGAACCCTGCGACCTTCTTGCGATGGCAGGGGGAAAGCACAGCGGCGCAGGAGATCTTGGCCACGGTCGGCCTCGTCGACGAGGTGGACTACGTGGGCTTTGCGAACCACAATTTCGGGTCGTCGCAGATCTCGGTCGAGATCGAGGGTTCCAGCGATGGTGTCGACTACAGCTCTCTGGTAGGGCCTGTGATGCTGGGAACCGATGGCCCAGCGCTGTTCCGGTTCGAACCTGGGGCCTACTCCCATATTCGAATAAAACTGGGGTCGGGCACGGCAATTCCGTTCTGCTCCACGATGTACATAGGCAAGCTGCTCGTCGTCCCTCGCAAGATGTACGTGGGGCATACGCCTCTGCCATACGGCCGCGTGACGCAGGTTGCCAATGGCCGGTCCGAGAGCGGGCACTTCCTGGGCCGCATCATCACGGGCGAGTACAGGCAGTCCAGCGCGCTCTTCGACTTTCTCGAGCCTGACTGGTATCGCGAATACTTCGAGCCGTTCGTGAAGGCAGCGCAGGAGCGGCCTTTCTTCTTCGCATGGCGGCCGGGCGACTATCCCGAGGAAGTCGGGTTCGCGTGGCTGACAGACGACATTCGACCCGTCAACTCGCTGCCGAACGGCATGATGCGAGTGGCGCTTGACATGCAGGGTATAGCATGACGCGGAAGGCTCTGACATATGTGGAGATCGACGTCGACTACTGCGCCAACACGTACGGGGTCCTCCCATGCGAGGCGGAGCTGGGAGTGACGGGCGACCACAAGTGCTTCAACACGCTTAGGACCTGTCAGGACATTGGCAACTTCGTGAACCAGCCGGTCACGCTCCGGTTCGCCATCGACACCGCGTACTTGCCCAAGGACATCGAGTGCATCCCGAACATAGTCGGGGTCTCTTATACCCCCGCAGTGCTCTCACTGGGTGAAAACCTGGGGCAGAGGGCGACGCTCCAGGTCCAGTTCAAGGACCACAAGCACAGCGACACCGGACCGGGCTTCGACAAGTACTGGTCAGAACGACCCTACGACCCGTTCAAGCAGGGGACCATGTGGGGCAAGTTTCGCGCTCGCCAGCCCTACCTGCAGGGTCGGCCTATTCGGCTCATTCGCGGCTTCCTTGGTCAGCAGCTATCCGAAATGGAGACCCGGCATTTCGTCATAGATAGCTTCGACGGTCCTACACCAGACGGCAAGTATACGATCGTCGCGAAAGACCCCGTGAAGCTCGCCGACGACGACCGATCCCAGGCTCCGCGCCTCTCGGATGGCGCGCTCGTCTCGAGCATCAGTGCAGGCGCTACCAGTGCGACGCTGGGACCGTCTGGCATCGGGGACGCGCAATACCCGAGTAGCGGCTGGGTCGCCATTGGGGGCGAGGAGATCTGCGCGTTCACGAGGTCCGGCGACAATCTAACGTTGACGCGTGGCCAGCTGGGCACGACGGCGGTCGCACATGACGCGGGCGATCGGGTGCAGCTAGTGCTTCGCTACGAGGCGGAAACTCCCGCGACTATCATTTACGACCTGCTCGTTAACTACGCGGGCGTCGACCCAAGCTATATCGACCTGCAGACTTGGGAAGACGAGGTTTCGACACACTTGGGCCGCCTCTATACGCGGACAATTGCGGAACCGACCGGAGTCAACAAGCTCATCTCCGAGATCATAGAGCAAGCCGCGCTCGTCGTCTGGTGGGATGACGTGGCCCAGAAGTTCCGGCTACGCGTCCTGCGCCAGATCGGCACGGACGCCGAGCGCTTCACCATGGACAACATAGTTGCGGGCTCGCTAAAAGTTCGCGAGCAACCAGACAAGCGGCTCTCCCAGGTCTGGACCTACTACGGCCAGCGGAACCCTCTGGAGCGAGACGGCCCGGACAACTACAGGTCGGCTCTCGCGACGGTCGATCTCGAGACGCAGAGCTTCTATGGCTCGTCGGCGATCCGCAAGATCTACGGAAACTGGATACCAGCGCTCGCCTCCCAGGTCGCCGAGCGCCTCAACGACATTCTGCTGTCTCGGTTCAAGGACCCGCCTCGCCGGTTCACTTTCGAGGTATTTAGAACCGAGGGCGGCGTTGTGCCGCAGCTGGGCGAGGGCTATCGCCTCCAGTTCTGGCAGATCCAGAATGATCTGGGCGAGCCCGACGACATCCCTATCCAGATTGTGAAGCTCGTGCCGCTGCCTGACCGCTTTCAGATCGAGGCGGAAGAGCTGCAGTTCGGCAATCTCGCTCCGGTCGATCTCATCAACCGCGTCATCACGATCGACAGTTCGTACTACAATTTTGACCTCAAGCAAGTGCACGACAGCATCTATCCGCCTCTCACAGACGACGACGTGGCAAACGGTGCGAACATCACGGTCATAGTGGCGGAGAACGTGAAGGTCGGTTCGACCAGCACCAGCCGGCCCGCATTCCGGGTCGGTACGCAGGGCTCAGATTGGCCGGTCGGCCTCCCGATCTATATCGAGAACCGGGGCCGCATCCAGGGTCGTGGCGGGGACGGCGGGTACTTCGCGGCTGGGAGACCAGGAGGAACGGCTCTCCACACTCGGCACCCAATCACGCTCAAGAACCAGAACGGTCAGATCTGGGGTGGTGGCGGAGGCGGCGGCAGCACCATCTACGAGAAATCGGCCTGGATGGGCGGGGGCGGCGCGGGCAATCTTCCGGGCGTCGGTGGTTCGGGTGCCAATCCAGCCACGGAGACGAGCGGCGGTTGGCACCCATGGGCTGGTGACGGAGGCGGACCAGGGCAGAACGGAACGGCTCAGGTTGGCTCGGTTGCGTTCTACTCGGGCGGTGCGGCTGGTCGCTCCATCGACGGTATCAGCTTCGTGACAAGCGACGGGCCGATTGGGGATCGCCGCGGTCCGACAGCCAATTAGGAGGCAGCATATGGTTCTCGCAGTCAAAGATCTCGTCGCGGTCGATCTCCAGGGCAATGTCATCCCGAACGCGACCGTGACGGTCCGGATAGAGGGGGCCGGAGCTCCGCTCGCGCCCATCTATTCGGATAGGGAGGGCACCACGCCCAAGTCGAACCCGTTCAACGCGGACGAGAACGGCCGCATCACGTTCTACGCCGAGGGTGGGGCGTACCGAATAGACGTCTCGGATGGCACGAACGTTGTGACGTACCGGCACGTCGGTATAGGCACGGCACAGGAGGCCGACATCGACGAGTTCGGGCAGACGTCGGGAACCCTAAGGTGGCAGCGCCTCGTCGATATTTCGGGCGAAGACCTGGACGACGTTCTCGTCGCTGGCTTTTATCGCGGTAACGACCTTACGAATGCTCCGGGGGGCAGCTCCGACACCTTCTACGTCCAAGTGCTTACGGACTTCGACGCGACCGACGACGTTCTGCAGATAGCATGGCCGTCGGCAGCACCGGCAAAGATGTTTGTCCGTACTTGCGTTAACGAGTCATGGTCAGAGTGGTCGACGTTTGTCTATCCTAATCTATCGAACCCGTGGACGAAGCAACAAGTCTTCGCCCCCGTTGAGCTCCAGGCGGGTTCAAACATTGTTTGGGATGTGTCAGAGGCCCAAGTCGCATTCCTACTCCTTACGCAGAATAGCTCGCTAGCCGCGCCTCAGAATGCGGAATTCGGCGGCGTCTATATTCTGATTGTTCGTCAAGATGCCACTGGCGGTCGAACACTGTCTTTCGCTAATCCGGGTTACGCCTTTCTGCACGGAGAGATCAACTTGAACTCTGGTGCAAACCAGACCACAGTCTTCACCTTCATCTGTAACCCTCCGACCGGCAACTTCTTGGGTATCGGCTCATCCCCGTTCCAGTTCGTTTCATAAGGAGACTAGCTATGTGGGGCATTATCAACGAGGATGGCGAAGTTCAACAGATACTATGGTCAAAGCAGTCATTCAACTCGCGCGGTTACCTTCATCCTGCGCAAGTGCTCGAACTGTGGTCACCGGAGGAGCTTCGCTCAATCGGCGTTTACCCGGCAATTCTAGTAGCTGAGGTTAAGCGCTATCACATCTACAAGGAAGAGCGTGTCTCATTCGATGGCGAGCGGGTTGTAGTCGAGCACGTGTACGAGCCGCTGCCGCTCGAGGACGCGAAAGAACGTGCTCGTGAAGACGTGAACTTGTGGAAGCAATACAAGCAGGATAGCGTCTTTGAGTGGCGAGGCCATCCGTTCCAATGCGATCCGCGTTCGCGCGACTTTATCATCGGTCGAGCGCTAGACGCATTCATCGCCCACAGTTTGGGGCAACCGTATTCGATCGAGTTTCGCGACGCGAACAATGTCGACCATACGCTCGATGCTCCCGACATGATTGATCTGGGCAAGTCCGCAGCCGCGCACGTGCAGTATTACCACGACGAGGCGAGGCTCCTCAAAGCTCAGATTGACAACGCTGGGTCTGTGGACGAGCTCATCTCCATTGTGGAGGGTATCGACGTTCCGGAGGTCGCATAAGATGCCGCTAGTCTACCCATACGGGTTCATGGGAGGGTCGGGCCCAGAGATGCTCGCCGCTCGGTTCAACGGTACGGGTATGTCCGCATCCGGGGGCATCGGGGGCGGCATAACCGACGGCAGCACGTTCATATGCTCTTTCTGGGTTCGCTTTCGCCAAGATAACAACACACAAACGATCATCAAAATCAGGGGCACCGACCCGATCAGTGGCCTCACCTACGATGGCTTTAACATTTGGCGTGACAGCGACAACAGACTTAACTTAGTGGCACGACGACCCGGCACGGGTCTGGGTGCAGTCGCTCATGAGTGGACGACGTCTCGGACGTTTACCGTGGCGGATGGCTGGGTCCATGTCTATGCTTTTCGTGGGGACCCCGACACTGACTCCGGGGTCTGGATCAACAATGAACCGCTTATCTCGATCATCCCCTCTAGCGCAGTTATCGACTTTACCCAGTCAAACATGTACTTCGCACGCAATAATACGGGCGCAAGCGATAACGCCGCGGTGGCCGACATCGCAGAGTTCTACTTGATCCGAAATCCCGGCGTATTGCCAACGAACCAGAGCGTTCGCGATCATTTCGTCAGGGGCACCGGTGCCAATTGCAAGCCAGTAAAAATGCTCTCATCGGACTGGAGTTTGCCGACGCCTCATATATATCTGTCAGCGGACACCCAGCAGTTCCACATCAACTGGGGCCTGGGCAATAGCTTCAGCAGTTTCCCCGCGAATGCCGCCTATGTCCCGTCTGGCAAGTTCTACGTTTAGCCATAGTTGAACGTACATTGAGGAGACACGAAATGCGAAAGGCGAGATGGCAGACGACTATCGTCGACAACGAAGGGAACATAGTCCCAGGAGCCGCAGTCGAGGTTCGGCGCGAAGTTCCCGGTCTGCCGTTGGCGACGGTCTATGCGGACCGGGAAGGGACTGTCGTCCTACCGCAGCCCATCATAGCGGACGAGGAAGGCTACGTCGCGTTCCATGCGGACGGCGGCGCGTACCGCATAAAGGTCGTATCGGAGAACTATGAAAGCGAGTGGCCCTATGTTCCGATCGGCCTCGGAGCGGAAAGCGACTTCTCGTCCGCAGAGTTCGCCACTCTCGCTGAAGCGATGGCGTACGGCTCGGCGTCTGCTCCTCCGGACTACATCCGCACGACCGGCTATTCGAAGAGCGGAGACGGGGGCGGAGCCTTGTATCGCAGGGTCGACGCGGAACCCGGTCATCCCGGCAAGTTCCAGATCGCGAGCGGCCAGTGGTATGAGCTCGCTGAGGCCGTCGTGCGCCTCGAGATGTTCGGAGGAGGCGTCGACAAGACGGGGAGCCAGAACAGTCAGGCGTTCGCAGACGCCCAGGCGTTCCTCTCGGTAGATCGCGGCTCGGCCTATGAAGGAGGGGCGAGCGTCGAGTTCCTGTTCGGGGACTATTCGTTCGCGGAAACGATCCAGCTGAAGAAGGCGATGCACCTGTTCGGCAAGGGCGCGGGGCATGCGAACTCCTCCGGCCAGAACACTCGCCTTGTCTTCCCGGCGAACACGACCGGCATCATAGTCCACCGCCACAACACCATCGACGACACGACCGAGGACGATACCTCGCCGGGAATGAGGGGCGCGGACAACTCTGTTATAGAGAACCTCTCTATTGTGGGCGGAGGCGGGACGACGCCTCTCCCGGCCGCCTACGATCAGGATCAGATGCTGGGCCACGGGATCTGGTTGAGAGCTCGAGCGGTCCTGCGGAACGTCTATGTGACGGGCTTCGCCAGGAACGGCATCCACATTCGCGCGAGTGCTGGCGGCGGCGCGGCGGTTGAAGGGAACGCGAACCTGTTCTACCTAGACCGCGTGGTTTCCGCCAGCAACGGCTGGAACGGGGTCTACGTCGACGGCGCAGACGTGAACGCGGGCGTCGGGCTCATGGTGAACGGGACGAACAACGGGCTTTACGGGATCTACGACAGTTCGTTCCTGGGGAACACTTGGGTAGGCTGCCACACGTCTGCGAACAACAAGCACGGGCAGGTCCACTACAAGGGGCGGCGCTACACTCTCGTGACGGACGACACGGAGCTCGGCGGCGCGACCGAGCCGGGGACCGATGGAAGCGTCTGGTTCGACCTGGGGGCGGGCGGCGAACACGCGGTCTACCCAACATGGGAACCAGGGGGCCTATATATTCGCGGCGGACCCTATCGAGCGGACAGCAACAGCGCTCGCTGCGTGTTCGTCGGGTGTTACTCCGAGAGCGGCGGCGGTCGGAACTGGATCGTGCACCCGAACCTCGTAGTCGGCGGACTGTTCGGAGCGTTCGACGGGTCGGCGGGCGTCCTCGCCTCGAAGGAGATCCAGCCTGGAACCGCCGTGCTCCTCAAGGACGGGGCTGTCATCGAGTTTGGCGAGCCCAACAACAACTTCCCGGTCGCGTTCCGGATCGGCTTCGGTTCGTCGGACGTCTGGCGGTTCCGCTATACGGGAGAGACCTGGGACCTGAACCACGCCAACGCCAGCGGTCGAACCGCCCTCCGTCTCACGACGAACGCGACCACGATTTCGGCTGGTCGCGCCGCCGCCATCGGCGGCGGGTATCCCATCTTCCCTCGAGGGATGTTCGTGGGTCCAGGTCCTCGCCAGATCACATACGCGACGGCTGCGCCGACGAGCGGGAATTGGGCTCGAGGTGACATCGTTCTGAACCAGAACCCGGTCGCAGGAGGGAACGTTGGATGGGTCTGCGTCACTGCAGGAGCTCCGGGGACCTGGAAGACGTTCGGCCAGATCGAGGAATGAGCGGTGCTCCCGCTCCTATTCGAATAAAAGAGAGCCCGCCTCTCAGCGGGCTCAGTTCCTTCGCTCCACACGAAACGCCACAGCCCAGAACTAGTCCTCGTCCACCCACAGGTCGACCAGCTCCCGCTTCGCACGGGTCGCGGCGACGTACTGCAGGTTTCGTTCCTGCTCCTGCTGCCACGCCTGACGAGCCCACTTCGAGGGGCAGGTGCCTGCGCGGTCGAACCAGAACACCCGGTCCCACTCGCGACCCTTCGACTTGTGGATGGTGGACAGGACGAGGATGCGGTCTACGTTGTCGCCGAACAGGTTCTCGAGGTGCGCCACGACGTCGGCGATGCTATGCTTCCCCTCGTTCCGGCACTCCTCGATGACACAGCGCAGCGTCTCGACCTGATCCTCGACGACGGCGACCTTGGCCTCCTGCCGCTTCGCTACCAGCTTCGCCGTCTCGCGCTCCAGGTGCGCGTCAAGGCGGTCCTCCAGGTCGTCGAGGCTCGCGACCTTCCAGCGCTTCGCCAGTTTGATGAGGCTCTGGCCGATCTCGCGTCCCTCGATGCGGCAGGGGACCCTCCGACGAATGAGCTGCATGGCCAGTTGGACGAGGGGCTTTGTGTTCCGGCAGAGCACGGCCGAATTCCCGTCGAGATCTTTCCGCTGCATGAAGTCGGCTAGCCCCTCATCGCGGACCACGCCCTCGGGTGCATTCTCGTGGGCCTGAATATGGCTTACCCAGGTCTTCGCGAACTGCACGACGTTCTTAGGGCAGCGGTAAGAGACTGTGAGAGGCAGGTAGGTCGCATCGAAGTCGCGCGCGATCAGGTCAAGGCTGTCCGCGTCGGCTCCGGTGAACCCGTAGATCGCTTGATGCCGGTCGCCGACTGCGATAACACGGCCTCCCGGGCGGACTAGACGACGAATGAGGGCCCTGCGGGCAGCGTTCGTGTCCTGCGCCTCGTCGACCATAACGACGTCGAACTGCCAGAACCGGCATTTGTGGACGAGCGGCATGTACACCATGTCGTCGAAGTCCAGGACCAGCTTCTCGCTATTCGACTGGCGCAGCGCCTCCTTGGCGAGCTCGATCAGCTCGGCCTCGGGCGTGTCCTCGTACTGGCCGAATACGTCGAAGTGCTCGGCGATGTCGAACCAGAGCTTACTATCCTCGATGGAACCTAGGACGCCGAGAGCCCGCTGCTTGGCGAGCGACACGAGATCCACGACGGCGGAGGCGAACCGACCGAGCTCTGGACGCTCGACGAGCATGTTGTCCACGATGTCGCGGACCTTGTATTCGTTCACGCGAATAGGACAGCCTGGGCGCTCGAAGGACTTGCGGCATGCTGAGAAGCCGAACGAATGGACGGTGCCCGCTTGGCATTTCTTCCAGTCGATACCCATCTTGGCGAGCCTGCCTTTGATCTCGTCCGCGATCTTCTTGTTGTAGGCGAGAACGGCGACTTGACCTTTGATGCGCTTCACGCCTTCGAGCAGCGTGGTGGTCTTACCAGCTCCGGCGACGGCCTCCAGGATGCACGACCCTTGGCCACGCTCGCACCAGTCGAGGAAAGCCTGCTGCTGTTCGCTCCAGAGGATCTTGGGCTCTTCGGTTTCCTGTAGCATCGTGCGGGTCTCCTATTGTTGTGGGCTTTGTCGATGGGCCCCCAGGGCACTACGCCCTGAGGGCCCTTGTCAAGTCCCTACGCGTCCAAATAGGACACGCGGAGCTCGAAGCTTCCCTGCCACGCCTTTACGAACTCCAGAAACTCGTCGAGCTGGTCCTTACGAAAGAAGAACGGACCGTCAGCGGCGACTTGGCCGGTCGGTTTGAAGATAGCGTCCACTTTCAGCATAGTTCGGTTCTCCTTCTTGGTTGAAATGTTACGCCGAACTAACACACAAAAGATAGCGATTCCGACGCTTCGTGTCAATGGGAGGCGGACTGTTGGCCCGTCACCTGTTGACAACGAGCCACAGTAGCACCAGGAAGAGCACAATCGCCCAGAACTCCCGGATGTCGAGCACCTCAAGCACTCTATCCTCCCTGGAAGGTGGCTAGCACCTGCAGTCCCCGGTCTCTAACCTGCCGGACGAGCTTCACGATGTCGTCAACTGCGTTCGCCAAGTCCTTCTTGCCCTGCAGCACCTGGATATACTTCTCGTCGATGGGGCTCGTTACAAGGTCGTAGTAGTGGCAGGTCTGGTCCTGCTCGCCTCTGTGGTTCCGGTCTTCCATTTGGCTCCGGTGGTAGTACGAGAAGCTGTTCTCAAAGAACACCATGCGGCTGCATCGGTCGCCTTCCGTACCGCCCAGGAGCGTATGCCCACGAAAGGAGGCGGTCTGCTGGCAGACTATCACGCGGCATTTTGGGTCACGGTTAAAGCGCTGTTTCTGCTCCATGACGGTGCGAGGATCGAGGCCTCCCTGTATGTAGGCCGGTTCTAGCCCTTGCCGCTTGAACTCTTCGATCAGCATGTGGCCAGTCTGCTTGTACCAGTGCACCACGATAGTCTTGCCGGAACCGCGCGTCACGATATCGAGCGTGGCCTGCACCTTCGGGTTCCTCTTCGGCTCTTCCAGCCATTCGTGTTGCCCATCCTGCATCACGAGACAAGAGGCGATCTGCCGCAGCTTGTCCATCTGCGTCAGGACCATATCGGCCGTGACGTTGAGGCCGTTAACAGTCGTGTAGAACTCCGCCAGCATTCGCATGTAGTGTTCGGTCTGTCGCTTCGTCATCTCGACGCGAACAGTCGAATAGACCTTCGGGGGCAGATCGCGCCAATCGGCCTTGAGAGCCCGGAAGCTGCAGCGGTCAAGGATCTTCGCCAGCTCTTCGCCGTTCTTCATGCCCACGATCTGCTTGCCCATGAACCCGCCCATGACAGCGTACCGGGCGCGGAACGCGTACGGGTTCACGCCGTTAAGCTCGCCCAGGCAGCGCAGCTGCGGGTAGTAGTCGAGCACGTTCTGCACGATGGGCGTGCCGTTGAGCAGGCGTACGTGCCGCGCTCGCTTCGCCAGCTCTATCGCGCAGCGGGCGGTCTGGCTCTGGTGGTTCTTGAACTCGGAGCTCTCGTCGAATACGAGCATGGTCCCAGGTCGCTCTGCCCATTTCAGCAGCTCCTCATAGGCCCCGGTCCGCATGGCTTCGTAGTTCACGCTGTAGAGCCTCTTCCCCTCAGGCATTTTCGCAAGCTTGTCGCGCGGCCAAGCTCCGGCTGGCAGGTCAGGGTGCCCCCATTCAGGCGGGGCGTACTTCCAGTCGAGTTTGTAGCTGTTCGGCGCGACTATGAGGAGCAGGTCGCACTCGTCCGTTGTCAGGAAGTCGTTGAGCGTCAGCGAAGTTTTGCCTAGCCCCTGTTCCAGGAAGTAGCCGAACTTGCGGCGGTCGCCCTTCCGAAGAAGGGCTTCCTCCTGCACTGCCCAGGGCTTGTCGCCGTACCGTTCGTGTCGCAGTACCCATTTGACCCTGGGCTTGTATTTACGAGACATGTTGTCCCTCCTCAATCGTCGACGCGGGCTGGCAAGCCCCAGTCTACTGGTTCGTCCTCCTCGGTGCGCGGCTTGTCGATGTCGTAGGCCGCAGGGTTGCCATGCTCCTGGATCGCCGGTTTGATGTGGTCGTCCCACAGCCTTTGCAGCTGGGACTCGTGTCTTGCTGGCAGGTCGAACCACGCGTCCACGAGCTTCTCATAGCACAACGGCAATCGAGACGCTATCACGCGGTTGCCCATACCCACTTCCATCTGGGCGAAGAACATGGCGTCGAGGCGATCAGCCGCTTTCAGGATGCGGTCGATCTCGTGGGAACGGCTTCCTGCGTCAATCGCCTCGAGCAGGAAGTAGACGCGGGGCACCAGCTCCCGCATCTTAGCGTGGACGAACTCCTTGGCGCGCGTCTCGTCTATGATGCGGCGCTTGACAGGCGCAACGATGTCGCCGGTTACTAGCTCGTCCATGTCGTGCAAGATCGCCTTGAGTAGTAGGTCCTCCATGGGGCCATCCCATTCGAGTAGCGAAGCGATCTCGTAGGCGTAATACGCGACGAAGAAGCTATGGTTGCTAACCGTGTCGCGATTTACGGTCCATATCAGGCTCCACCGAGGGAGGATCGAAGCGGCTCTCATACGGGTCGGGAATCTCTTCGCCGGTCTCGCCGTCGCGAACATATCCGGGTCTAGGCCGCGCTCTGACAGCGAAGGTTCCCGGGCTTCCTGGTCTTGGTCCTGGTCCATCGGTCTCTCCGTTGATAGCGATCGCCGCTGCTATCATAGCAAAGTTCGCCACGTCAGCGGCCTCCAGCAGCATCTCGACTTGGTTGCCGCTCTCGATAGCGGCATTAAGCTCGTCCACTTCCGCACGCAGAAGTCCCAGGATGGTCCGCAGGTCCAGACCTTCCCATTTCCCCTTGTGGCGGTTCATACGCAGCTTGACTACCATCGCCTCGACGAACCGGCGAAGCTCGGGCTCGAGGTTCTGGATGGATGTCGGCACGGCTATTTGCATTTCCCTGTCCCCGTTTTATGAGGGGGGAATATAGGCCCCCCTCTCCTATTCGAATAGGCGACTATACGCCTCCACCTTCATAGACGCAACGCGGATATGCCCCACCCTCTTCCAGGTTCCAGCCGATGCACACATGCGTCGACCAGTCTTTCGACGGCTTGCGCCTCGGAAACGTGCTCGGAACGAAGACGGTCCCCACTTTCGTCCGCATCCATCGGCCTTGTTGGCCG
>Ga0207873_1002768_pt1 | contig 13756 bp, 16 predicted proteins | sample BGWIniCompost_FD_187373 | JGI IMG/M metagenome (GOLD analysis project Ga0207873, IMG submission 187373) | Cellulose adapted compost microbial communities from Newby Island Compost Facility, Milpitas, CA, USA - BGW Initial Compost (SPAdes)... ... | reverse complement strand
GGGCCGGCTCTCCAGGGGCCGACCCGGGCTTACGCCCGGGCCTCCGCCTTCGCTGCCTTCCGCAGGGCACCTCGCATGCGGTTGCCGAGGTTCATGCGGATCATCCCGTCATTGAGATGGCTGTACTTGGCCCGGAGGGCCGTCACCGATTCGCCCAGGGTCTCGGCCGCGATCTCGAACACCTCGTCCAGGCTCTTGCCCCGGAGCTTCTCCGCAACCGCGTCACCACAGTCGAGGGTGTGATTGCCGCTCGCGCTGTACGCCCTGACGTAAGTCGGAAGGTTCCGGACCGGGCTCTCGCCGATCCTGCGCGGGGCCAGCTCGGCCGGGGTCTTCGGCTTGCGCTTCGGGGCCGCCTCGCCGTTCGCCGCGTGCTCCTCCTTCTTCACGCGCGCCACCTTGGCCTGAGACACCTCTTTGACGTCGCCATTGCGGGCCTTACGAACGATGCCATTCTCGTCCAGAAACGTGGTCCAGCCACCCTTGCGCTCGATGAACTCCACCACCTTGCCCTTAACCTCGATCATCTTCATTGCTCTATCCTCTCTTGTTGCGGGAAGGGCCGTTCCCTTCCTTATGTTTGCCATTATACTACAGCCGGGGGTTGCTGTCAAGTATTGTCAGTCATTCTCACCGACCAGATCCGCATGATGGTCAAGGTTGACAGCCCCCATATTTTCCATTACACCACAGCTGGCAATTGCTGTCAAGTATTTACAGCGGCAAAGTGGACTCCGCGTATCGAGACGGTGTACCGTTTCATGGCTTGGGTTCCTCTGTGGCTCTATGTCCCGGATTCTAGCACGGGACGATCTCGAAAGGAAGGATGACTTGCCATCGTTGGAACCTCTTGCGTTGAATCTTGGCCCACAGTAGTCCACGTGCTAGAATCATTCTCAGAGCATAGAGCACGGGAACTGTCCGGGGTTGCGCACTCTTTCCCGGTCGGTCAGGGCTTCTGCGTTCTACAATCTTTCCTAGCAGCGCATAGGGGGCGTCATGAGCCAGCGTGGTAAGAAGAAGTATCCGAAGTCCAATTGTAAGCAACACACGGTCCCTAGCCGTCTCCGCGACCGACTGGAACGTAAACAGTAGTCCGAAGTCGCCCAGTAGCCGCGATCGAGCCATTCTAGCCATGGCTGCTCAGATGGTCCCTAGCAAGAAAGAATTGCTCAAGCGCTTCGCGGCATTGTTCCGCGGGTCGCAGCGCAGCCATGGGGTGTTCAAGCCCCAAGATGCGTCCATGTTTACGCGGAAGGAAGGCCACGATGAGCGCACCTTCGCTTACCACCTACAGGGCAAGACCGGGCTCGGGGTGGTGCCGATTCTGGATGACGGTACATGCTGGTTTGCGTGCATCGATATTGACTGCCACGGGGATGACGAACCGGAAATTGACCTGGTAGATGTCGAGACCAAGGTGCGCGAGCTCAAGCTCCCGTTGACTGTCTGCAGGTCGAAGTCGGGTGGGGCTCATCTCTACCTGTTCGGACTTGAGCCCCTGCCAGCGTCACTGGTGCAGCATGCACTCATCAAGTGGGCTGCGGACCTCGGATATCCGGGCGTCGAGGTGTTCCCGAAGCAGACCCGGCTCCTGAGGGATAGCGACGGGGAGCTTCAACTCGGGAACTGGATCAATCTGCCGTACTTTAACGCGCGCGACACGGTGCGGTATGCGATCGAGGGCGGCAAGCAGATCGATCTCGAATACTTCATTGAGTTAGCCGAGTCGCGCCGAATCAGCCGCGATGATCTTACCAAGCTGTTCGGGACCGAGCACGGGGAGGCGCCTCCCTGCTTCCAGCGAATGCTTGCTGAGGGGGTCGACGTGGGCTATCGGAACGAAGCCCTGTACCACGCGGTAGTCTACCTCAAGCGGGCGTTCCCGGACGACTGGCGCGAGCGCGCGATGGAGTTCAATGAGCAGGCGTTCAAAGAACCCCTGGACGCGAGCGAAGCCAAGAAGTGTATCAACTCTGCCGGCCGGCGCGAATACCGCTACAAGTGCGCGCAGGAGCCATGTAAGAGCTATTGTAATCGGGAAGTCTGCGTCACTCGTAAGTTCGGGGTCAAGCCCTCGCAGATGCAGGACATGCCGACTATCTCACAAATCCGTAAATTCAACACTGACCCGATCATATACGAGGTTGTCGCCGATGGCGTCCCGGTCAAGATGACCGCCGACGAGTTCTTGTCATGGCGAATACACCGCAAGCGGCTGATGGCCGTGCTCGATCGGCCCCTACCACGCATGAAAGACGAGGTTTGGGAAAACGAGTATTTGGGCGATCTCATGAAAATCATCGAAACCGTGGAGGTGCCCGATGAAGCGTCCACAGCTGGACTCGTCAGGGCGAGACTCATGGACTGGCTCCGGAAAGCCAAGGAAGCCAAGACCAAGGAGGATCGGCTCGCTCTCATGCGCGGCATCCCGATTCGGACCGAGTACGCGGGAGATCAAGTCTTCATGTTCCGCGGGCGGGATTTCGTCGACCACCTCAAGCGTACCAGATCCGAGGACCTTCGCGGCGCAAGCCTGTGGGTCGCGCTGGAGACGCTCGGCCTCAAGCACCAAAATGTACGCGTCGCCAAATCGCCGATGAAAGTGTGGGTGGTACCCTCGAGCGTGACCGAGGACCCGGACCTTGAGCCTGAGCAATTTGAGACGGAGTATTGAGATGGAGACGCTTAGCACAATTAATGAGCTTCTTGTCCGTATCCTTATCGCGATCGGCCAGATCGGGGTCCTGTTCCTAATGATCTTCTTCATAGCAATCTTCGCGGTCGGGATCGCCCGACTCCAAGTATACTTCGTTCGAGAGGTCAAGAAGAAAATCGACGAGGAGCGGGACAGCCTAGCAGCTAAATACTTACCCTCGCGCATGAAGACTAAGTCGCCGACTCCGGATGAGGTGGCCCAGGCTTTTGCGGCTCTCAGCACGGACGAGAAAGCGGCCTTTTATAACGCGCTATCTAAAATGCAAGTCGACTGGGAAATTGAGTTCGGTGCTGTCAACAGCAGTTACGAGCTCGACTTTGGAGGTCGCCGGTTGCTTCATTGGGTGCCGTTCTGATGTCGGACAGTGTGCAAATCGAATTCGACCCCCAGATCAACAAGCTTCTGATTCGCGCGCCGATCTGGATGGTCGATAAGTGTCGCGGGATTCCGAACCGCCGATGGCTCAAGAGCAAGAAGGCATGGTCGGCCCCGATACTCCGCAGGAACGTGGAGTATCTGCGCCAGGCATTCCCGGACGCGTGGTGGGACGAGGGGGCGAAGCACGAAGTCGCCAAGATAGAGAATGCGTCGGTTATCCGTCGCGCAGGCTTCCCGTCGTGGTACCCATTCAAGCGGGAGCCCATGAAGAAGCAGCGAGAAGCACTCGATGCGCTCTATGGGGTGGAGAACGCCGGTTTCATCATGGACCCGGGGACCGGCAAGACCCAGACTTGCATCGACTGGGCCACAGCCCAGGCTATGGAGGGAATTATCGACGCGGTATTGGTCGCGGTTCCGAACTCGGTCACTTACAACTGGATCGACGAGCTCGCGGAGGTGTGCCCAATCGAGTATGCCGCGTTAGTGATGGACACTGGCTCGTATCGAAAGACTGAGCGCTTTTTGAAGCAGTCGGGGGTGTTTCGGTGGTTGATTGTGTCTTGGGAAGCCCTGTCGCAGGGGAAAGCCAAGACGTATGCCGAGCGCTTCCTGCTTTCATCCCGGGCCGCGATGCTTGCCGACGAGTCGTCATGGATCAAGAATCACCAAGCCACACGGACCAAGGTGGCGACGGAGCTCGGGAAGCTCGCCAAGGCGCGCGCCATTATGACAGGCACTCCGGTGCTGTCGCGGCTCGCCGACCTGTACTCACAGATGGAGTTCCTGAGCACGCACATCATCGGGATCGGGGATTTTTACTCGTTCCGGAACCGGTATGTCGTTATGGGCGGCTTCGAGAACAAGCAAATCGTCGGGTACCAGAACGTCGAGGAGCTGATGGAGCTGATTAAGCCGCATGTGTTCGTTGCGCGTCGCGCCGAGTGCGTGGATCTGCCGCCCAAGACGCCCAAAGAGACGCCCCCGGGAGTGCTCCGTAGGGTCGAGATGGGTAAGGAGCAGAGGGAGCTCTATAACGCGGTCAAGAGCAAGGACAAGATCCCGCAGTACGGCGGATATAACATCCCGATCCAGAACACTCTCGAGAAATTCCTGAGGATGCACGAGATCATCCAAGGCATTGTTACTGTCGACACCGGGGAGCGGGATAAGAAGGGTAACGCGATCCTTCAGAAGCATTACATTTACGAGGACCCGACCAAGAGCCCGAAGATCGTGGAGCTCCTGCGGCTCGTCGAAGAGTTCAACCCGGACGACCAAGCCGTGATCTTCACTCCCTACCGACTCGACGTCGAAGCGGCTACTCTAGCGCTGCGCAAGGTGTATGGAGCTGAAGCCGTGGGCAATCTACCGAGGTCGGATGGCAAGGATGGAGGTGCCGAGGCGATCCAAGCCAAGTGCCGAGATTTTCGCGCCGGCAAGTTCCGATTCCTGGTCTGCTCACAGCGTCAGGGCGGCATCGGCCTGAATCTACAGAGTGCGCGGTATGGAATCTATCTGGGCAATACTCAGAACCTTGAGCAGCGTATCCAGTCCGAGGGCCGGATCTACCGCGCCGGGCAAAAGAACTCGGTGACGTACTACGACATCGTAGCCGATAACTCGGAGGACACCAAGAGCATCATCCCATCGTTGATTGAAAAGGTCAACCTGGCGGAATACATCCAGCGACGGCTGGCCGAAGGAGCAACCATGGAGGATCTAGCGTGAATTACCTGCAGACTATCTTTCGAGTGGTCGATTTCGAGACTACCGGGATCGACCCTTCGAAGGATGAGATCATCGAGGTCGGCATTGTCGATGTGAAGTATCAGGGCGGGCAGTGGATGCCGGTATCCTTCCGGCATGCGCTGTGTGACCCGGGCATCCCAATACCCCCGGAGTCGAGCGCAGTTCATCATATCGTTCAATCGGACGTGGCAGGCTGCGGGCGCACCCCCGATGACCTGCGCGCGATGCTCGTCGAGGGCTTTACCGAGAATCACCGATTCGCGGCCCATAACGCGCCTTTCGATCAGGCTTTCGCCGGCATCGGCAAGCCAGGGGAGTGGCTCTGCACCGCGCGCATGGCCAAGCATCTCGTTCCCGACTCTCCGAGTCACTCGAATCAGGTCCTGCGCTACTACATGGGGTTCGAGCGCGTCCATGTTCCCGGAATGGACCCGACTGATCCCGCCGCATCCATGCACCGCGCGCTGTTCGACGCGTATTGCACAGCCCTGATCTTGTGCGACATGCTGCAGGACCGATTGCCCGCTCTCGTGCCCGGGCTCAAGACCGTCCAGGAGTTGCTGGCCTATATTGACCAGCCGATATTCCTCGGGGACAAGAAGGTCGGTTTCGGGAAGTATAGCGACAAGAAGTGGTCGGAAGTGCCACGGGACTATCTCCAGTGGATGCTCAAGCAACCCGTTGATAGTTGGGATAAGGACCAATTGCACACAGCCCGCACGATATTTTACGGACAATAGTTCAAAGATTGCTCACGAAGAGATGGACTGACACATCTCTCTGTGGTAGAATCATACACATCACCAGCGCATAGAGGATAGCTGATAATGCGAGAAAAGACCAAACCGAAGGTGTTCATTGTGCAAGAGGGACCGCACGACTACACCCCCGCCCTGGAGTTTGGGGAGCTCGATTTCCTGGCGACTCGAGAGATAACCGCCGTCCCGATGGCAATTAGCCAGTCTAACCGGTCGGAGATCCTCGGGGTCAAGCGCAAGCTAGCTGAATACGTCCCGGGCTTTGATTACATCCTGCTCGCCGGCTCACCGATCATGATCGCGTGCGTAGTGTTCATGCTCTCAAAGATGCGAGGCGAGCACTTATTCCTGAAGTGGGATAATTACAAGCAGGGATATATACCGTACAAGCTCAATGCAGCGGAGCTCGCAGCATGAGCCCCAAGGATCAAGAGAAAATCGAGAAGCTCATCAAGGAAGCGGACGAGCGGCCCGAGATCACCGACCTCACCGAGGCCATCAAGGAGCAGGCGCGTACGCGCGAGATGCACGATGCGTTCGATGCGGTCAAGAAAGCCCTGTACCGGCGCCATGAGTGGCTCTCGGTCCAGGTGGTCCCGAAGCTCATGGAAGAGTCCGACATCCTGAGCACGAAGGTCGCGGGGGTCGGCCGAGTGCACCTCAAGGACGACGTGTACGTCAGCACCCCCAAGGATCGCAAGGCGGAAGCCTTCGAATGGTTCCGGGATCACGGGTTCGGGGATCTGATCCAGGAGACCATTAACGGGTCGACTCTCGCCGCTTGGGTTCGCAAACGGATCAAGAACGGAGAGGAGATCCCGGAAGCTATCAAGGTGACCCCGTACACCAAAGCAGTCATTACCAAGTCCTAAACCCCGTACCTAATACCCAGGAGGCAACAAATGGTAGCACAAAAGAAGGTTGATAGGAATCCTACCGGCAAAGAGGTGGCGTTGGCTCAGGCTCCGACTGGAGTTATTCAGGCGCCGGCCGATCAGGTCCCGGATTACATTCGCCAGGATAGCAACCGCGGCAATGAGAACGTCGGCACCGAAGATCTGGTTATCCCGCGACTCGAGCTCGTCCAGGCTCTTAGCCCCTGTCTCGACGAGAACAACGAAGCGGCCTACATCGAGGGAGCCAAGCAGGGGCAGCTGTTCAACTCGCTGACCCGGGAGCTGTATGGCTCGTCAGTGTTGGTCGTCCCAGTCATGTTCATGAAGCAGTACCTGGTATGGCGCGACCGCAAGAAGGGAGGCGGCTTCGGGGGTGCGTTTAACTCGATCGCCGACGCCAAGGACGAGATTTCGCGTCGCGAGGACCCGGAAAATTGGGAACCGGTCGAGACCGGGCAGCACCTCGTCCTCATCATCAAGGCCAATGGGGCTCTCGAAGAGGCGATGATCTCGATGTCGCGCACCAAGCTGAAGATCTCGCGGCAGTGGAACAGTCTCATCCGCCAGGGTGGCGGGGATCGGTTCAGCCGCGTTTACCAGATTACCGGCGTCAAAGAGACGAATGCGAACAATGACACCTACTTCAATTTTTCAGTCAAGTTCGTCGGCTTCCCGAGCCAGGATATCTACGAGCGTGCTAGCGAGCTGTACGAGCGCATCGCGGGTGGCGACGTCAATGTCGTGATGGACACCTCCTATGTCGACGAGATAAGCGATCGCGAGGAAGTGCACAACGACGAGTATTGAGGGAGATAGGTTCCAGGGAGGATAGAGGCAAACCTGTGGGGGCTCCGGGCTGGAGTCCCCCATTTTTTGGGGACGAACAGAGTGAACAGAGTTACAAGTGCGGAGATCGAATCCGCCGAATCCTACCTCGATGAGCTGTATTGCAAGTACCTTCGCCAGCATGGCTGGAACCGGACCTGCGAGGTGCCCGGGGGCGTATGGCTGTGGAAGCGCCAGTTGCCCGGGGGCGTCCTCTTAATGGTGGATCGCCCTTCCGCTATTCGAATCTGCGAATACGAGGATATGGTTGCGTACCAGAGGCTCGGTCACGAACCGGGGGAAGATGGCGTCTGCACCGTCTGCGCCGAAAGTCTGGAGACGATCGCCAAAGGCGGGTTCCAGCTCAAGTGCACCAAGACTGTCACGGATGTGATTACGGCGTGAAAGCCCACGTAATCTACGGTCCACCGGGCACCGGCAAGACGACCACTCTTGTCCGGCTCATCAATCAAGTGCTCGAGAAAAACCCACGGTCTCAGGTGGTATTCCTGAGCCACACTCGAGTCGCGGCCCGGGAAGCCGTATCCCGGGAGGGGTGCAAGCTGAGCGAGGATAACGCGATGACAATACACAGCCTGTGCTACCGGGCCTGCGGAGTATCCCGGGCACAGGTTGTCACGACCGATCGGCTGGTGGCGTTCGGGGACGAGATCGGCATTCCGATCAGCGGTAATTCCCCCGACTCCGAGCGGGAGCTGGAGGAGGGGGACTTGATGCTCGCGATCTACGATCTGGCTCGCGCGAGACTGACTGACCCGATGGAGGAATATGAGAGGTCCGATCGGCCCGGGACCCCCAAGGAGTTCACTTTTTTCTGCGACAGCTACGATAACTGGAAAGCTAGCTTCGGGTATGTGGACTTCACTGACATGCTGGATCTGTACCTGCGCCGAAGTCCCGAGCTCCCGTATTCGGTATTCTTCGTCGACGAGTTCCAGGATCTGTCGCTCCTGCAGAATAAGGTCCTCCGCGCAATGATTGCGAACGCGAAATTGTTTTATGCCGCGGGGGATGACGACCAGGCTATCTTCACTTGGGCCGGGGCCGATGCGCGCGGTATGGCGGACTTCGAGCGGGATTATGACGCTCAGCGCAAGATCCTGGGGCAGTCGTATCGTATCCCGCAGACCGTGCACGCCCTAGCCAATGAGGTGATCGATCGATGCTCGGAGCGGGTCGAGAAGGAATACGCACCTCGAGAGGAGAAAGGCGAAGTCCAAAGGGTCTCGCACCTTGAGCTGATTAACTATGACCAGCCGCTTACGGTACTCTATCGGGACCGGTCGGCCCGCGCCGCTTTCGAGAGTTACTTCATCGAGAACTTCATCCCGTATGAGACCAAGGTCGGTTATCCGTCGCCGCTGCAGACCAAGCCGGGGCGAACGATCCGGATGCTCGACCGCGTATTTCGAGGCGAGGAGGTGGACCCCCGGCATGTTAAGGTGCTGCGGGACAGGTTGACGCCTCTCGGGGTGCGCGCGCTCGAGGCAAAGAAGCGGCTTTCCCGGGGACACCGCTGGAGTGACTACGTGATCATGCCGGACCGGATCAGTCAATATCTCGATGAGGTCGGAGATCAGGAGGCGAGAATCACGATGTCGTCGATCCACAGTTACAAAGGTGCCGAGGCGGATCACATCGTACTCAGCACTGGTATGTCCCAACGCACTTACCTGAACCTCATCCGAAATCCGGACGAGGAACATCGCGTCTTTTACGTCGGGATCACACGCGCCAAACATAAGCTGACCATTGTGGAGGGGGAGAACCCATATGAGCTCTAAAAACAAGCCGCCTCTGGAGGCAGCGCATGTGGCGTTCGAGAACAGAGAGGTTAGGTACGTAACGTCGAGGGATATGTGCTGAGGAAGAAGTAGTGAGCAAAGTCAGCAAGTTCCTGGACTTGTCCCTGTTCCCATGGGTTGCGATCGACGTTGAAGCCACCGGGCTCCGCTGGTGGAAAGACAAGGCGTTCGGCGTCTCGATCGCGGTGCCGGCGCAGCAGGGGCTCCCGAATGGTGCTTCGTTCTATTACGACCTCCGGGATGAGGAGGAGGCACGGTATGTGCGGGATATGGTGCCGCGGGCTCGGCTCTTGGTCGCCCATCACGCCAAGTACGACGTCCACATGACGCGCGAAGCCGGGATCAAGACCGACCCGGCCAAGTGGAGGTGCACCATGATCCGGGAGGCTCTGATCGATGAGCATCGGACCTCATATGATCTAGATGCCCTCGGTCGGTCTTACTTAGGCCGAGCGAAGGAGGACATCTGGCCCGCGCTCGCCGAGCTGTTCGGGGGCCAGCCGACCAAGAATGCGCAAATCAAGAACCTCGTGAATGCGCCGCGAGCTCTCGTCGGCAAATACGCGGTCGTCGACGCTGAGCTGACCCGGGATATCTATGAGGCACAGGAGGCGAAACTCGAGCAGGAGGACCTGCAAAAGGTTCACGACCTCGAATTCCGGCTGTTTCCGCACATCGTCCGCATGGAGTACCACGGGGTAAGGGTCGACCTCGATTATGCCGAGACTCTCAGCAAGCGGCTCGCAGTTGAAATCAAGAAGGCCCAAGCCGAGCTCGATCGGATGGCGGGCTTCAAAGTCAATGTCAACCCGAGTGGGTCGCTCGCCAGGTTGATCGGGGCGAAACAGGACAAGGATGGTCAGTGGATTGCCAAGGACGGCACCCCGATCCCAACTACGGACGGGGGCAAGCCTAGCATGAGTGCTGACACTCTGCGAATGCTCAAGATGCCGGAAGCCGCTAAGGTCCTTGAGGTGCGACAGCTGCGCAAGCTCAAGGAAACATTCATCGACGGTCACGTACTGGGCCACCACCACGAAGGAGTCATTCACGCGACGATTAACCAGACCAAGAACGACGAGGACCGAGGCACCGGTACCGGCCGGTTCTCGATCCAGGACCCTGCGCTTCAGCAGATCCACAAACGCAACAAGAAGCTCGCTGCAATGGTTCGGCCGTGCTTCATCCCGGACCCCGGTCAAGTGTGGGAGTGTCGCGACTGGTCGCAGATGGACTTTCGGATCTTCGCGCATTATGCGAATGATCCCGCAATCATCAACCTGTATCGCGAGAATCCCGATGCGGACTTTCACCAGACCGTGGCCGATCTGACCGGGTTGCCGCGCGATCGGCAAGCATCGGGAGGCGGCAATGCGAAGCAAGTGAACCTTGGGCTCGTGTTCGGCATGTCTGCCGGACGGATGGCTCTTGAAATGGGCCTGCCCTACTACAAGAGGAAGGGCCGGAATGGCAAGATTTACCTTGAGCCGGGGGAGGAAGCCGAAGCAGTTTTCCGCAAATACCACAGCACCATTCCCGGGATTGGCCGGTTGCTTGAGAACGCGAGCTCAGTTGCCAAATCTAGAGGATATGTGCGAACGGCCATGGGACGTCGGATCAGGTTCCCCGGAGGACGCGGGTTGCACAAGGCCGGAGGGCTGATCTTCCAGGGCACCGCAGCCGACGCGCTGAAAGTGAAGATGTGCGAGCTGTGCGAATACTTCGAGACCCAGGACGCGCGGCTGATGCTCGTGGTTCATGACGAGTTTAACTCGAGTCTGCCTCCAAATAACGAGCAGATTCGGAAAGAGGTGAAGCGCATCGTTGAGAGTTTCGGACCGGACGACGCGATACCCCTGCGCGTGCCGATCCGCTCGAATGCGGGGGTGGGAGATAATTGGTGGACGGCGAGCAAATGAAGCAGGTTCGACACCTCAAGGTTACATTCTCGACCTGCGAGGGGCTTATCGATCCCGAGAGTTACGAGCCGGGAGTGCACATCGTCAAACAGAAGGAGGGATTTAACTGGCTGGTCATCAAGCCCTCGGTGGGCTTCGCGCATTGCACGACGCTCGGCGCGAGCGGGGAGCTGTCAAAATTTTTGTGGGATATATCGGAGGATAGCCTGTGAAAGGGTTCTTGATTTGTGATCTGCAGTTCGGGTCCACTGGAAAGGGCTCGATCTCATACTTCCTGGCTCGCCGGCACCAGATCGAGGTAGCCGTCGCCGCTAATATGCCGAATGCCGGCCATACCGCCGTCGACGAGTACGGTAACAAGTTCGTGCACACGGTGCTGCCGGCCGCTGCCGCCGCGCCATCGGTCAAAGTGATTCTGCTAGGTCCGGGCTCGGTTATCGATGCCGAAAAGTTGGTTGCCGAGATGAGGGGGCTGCCCTCGGACAAAATCTGTGTGATTCACCCCTCGGCCATATTCCTCTCCAAAGAGGATCTAGACGCTGAACAGGGCCTCGTTGGGATCGGCTCGACCATGAAGGGCTCGATGGCTGCCAATATCCGACGCATGGCCCGCAAGCCGCACACCTTAGTAGGCGAACGAATCGACCTCCAGGACTATCTCGAGTCTCGGTTGGGGACCGGCCGGCTACAATTCGACGCGGACCTCTACAATCGGCTGCTCGATCGGAGCCCGAAGGTGATCGTTGAGGGGTCGCAGGGGTTCAGCCTTAGCATATTTCACGGGATGTATCCGTGGACCACGAGCCGGGACACGACCCCCAATGCGATCGCGGCCGATTGCGCGTTGCCAGCCGATTGGTGGGATCGGCTGATGGTCGTCGGGTCGATGCGCACCCTGCCGATCCGAGTAGCGAATCGGTACGACGCGGACGGAAAACTGATCGGCACCTCCGGCCCGTGGTACCCCGATCAGCGGGAGCTCAGTTGGGAAGAGGTCGGAGTCGAACCCGAGCTGACCACAGTAACCCGGCTGCCGCGGCGTATCGCCAGTTATTCTCGAATCCAGATCGAGCAAGCGATCAGGATGTGTCGGCCGCGCGCCGTATTCCTGAACTTCTGCAATTATGTGACCGAGCATGATATCGACGCGATCACGCGCCACGTCGAAGAGTGTGGATCAGCTGTTTACTGGCGGGGTTATGGGCCGGCCCTAAATGATATTCGGCCCATGGTGGGGTTAGCCGACGGTCAGCTCGAACTCAAGTTCGGCGAGCCGGACGTCTCTAAATGATATTTGGCCCATGGTGGGGTTAACATGACTATCGAGGAATTGCAAAAGCTCATCTCGGAGTGGGCCGATGAGGTGTTCCCGGATCGGACGGTACGTGGCTCTCTCGCGAAGCTTATGACCGAGGAACTCCCGGAGCTGTGCACCAACCTGACGGACCCGGACGAGTATGCTGACGTCGTAATCATGGTGCTCGACCTCGCGCACCAAATGGGGATCAACGTCCAGAAAGCAGTCCTCCGGAAGATGGAAATAAACAGGACCAGGGTCTGGAAGCGCGACCCAGACAGCGGCTTTTACAAGCACATCAAGGGCGCTGCCCCGGTCATCGAGCATAACGTACCGGATGATGAGGAGCGCGAGCCCGGTTGGGACGCGAACGGGTCGCCGGTTTTGTGACGAAGGGGAATAGCCGATAGATCTTCACCCCCGCTCCCCAGTGTGCTAGAATCGGAAGGGAGAGAGTAGAGTGAACTTGCGGACTAAGATGCGGGTCGGGGACGTTGTCCGATGGCATATTGTTCGGACAGCCCGCCATCAAACGTTGGCGGAGCACCTGTACAAGGTGTGGCTCCTCACGGAGGAACTACATCGGCGTATCGGCCTACCCCCGGACACCAAAGGCGCCGCTCTCGAGTGGGCTCTCACACACGACCTGCCGGAGGTCCTGCTCGGGGACCTTCCAACACCGGTCAAGAGGGCCATCGAGGGTCGCGCCAAGGACAGCGACTTTTGGAGGAAGCTCGAGCGGGAAATGCTGCCGGAGCACAAGCAGCGAATGGTAGTCGGCACTCCGACCGCTTACGTGGTCAAGATTGCCGATTGCATCGAGGGCTGGCATTTCCTGTTCAACGAGGGATTGAACGCCCATGGCGCGAGCACGATGGACCGGTTGCGGCGCCGAGCTCGGAGCGTAGCAGACGCCGCACAGAAGCTTTGGCCCGAGTTTCACTGGGTGGATGCAACGGACTCTGTCATCGAGGAACTGATGAACGGGGAGATTGAGCATTGTGGGTAGTGAGGACGAAGTTCGCGAAGCCGTAGCCGAGATCCTGAGGGGTCGGTGGGTGTTCGATCGTGTGGAGAACAAGCGGGTAATGCCCGCAGGGTTCGCGGACACGGTCTACACCCTGGAGACGGGGGCGCGCGGCTTCATCGAGTTCAAATACCTGCCGCGACTGGATAAGGCCAAGGTCAAAGTTGGATTGACCAGAGACCAGGTTCTGTTCGCGGAGAGGCACGGAAGCATGGGGGGAAGGTGTTGTTTGATCCTAGGTGTCGGGTTGGGGAGCCGGTTTTACTGCTTCCAGTGGTGGAGCCTCCGAGGGCTGCTCCAGCCCGTTGACCCGTCGGATCTGTTAAAGGAGGGCGAATTGCTAGTTACGGCGGATGATT
>Ga0207873_1002767_pt1 | contig 13767 bp, 14 predicted proteins | sample BGWIniCompost_FD_187373 | JGI IMG/M metagenome (GOLD analysis project Ga0207873, IMG submission 187373) | Cellulose adapted compost microbial communities from Newby Island Compost Facility, Milpitas, CA, USA - BGW Initial Compost (SPAdes)... ... | reverse complement strand
AGAATAGTTTTTTCATGCTTCTCTTGTTTAAAGTATGGATCATAATGCAATTATAAGCCATCTGTTCGATTTTTTGATATTTTCCCGCCAAAAATGAGGCCAGCCTTTTTTCCTTTCGGTTCATGGGCACAGACCCGGTATGGCCCAAAACTTGATTGGTATTCCCGTGAACAGGTTAAAACGAAAGAGAATACGAAGAAAGCGATATGAAGAATTTGATTGGAAATACGGGAATGGCCTTGCTGGCCGGACTTATTCTGGGAGGATGCTCGGATCTGAACGAAGACCGGGTCAACGGAAACGCGCAGCTTCAGGTACGGCTTACCGATGCGCCGGGCAATTACGACGCGGTGTACATTGAAATTGAAGATGTACTGATTCATCGCGCGGGCGATGATTCCGTAGGGGAAGAAGGCTGGGAGCGGATTGAGGGCGTCCGCAGGGGGACTTATAATCTCCTGGAGCTGGTAAATGGCCACGACACCCTTCTGGTGGATGCCAACGTGCCTTCGGGACACCTGGGACACCTTCGTCTGGTACTGGGAGACGATAACCGGGTGGTGATCGCGGGGACGGAATACGAGCTTAAAACACCTTCCGCGCAGCAGTCGGGAATCAAGATCAAGATCAACCAGGATCTGCGTGAAAACGATATTTACGAAATACTGCTGGATTTTGACGCGGCAAGGTCCATTGTGGAAGCCGGAAACAGCGGACAATACCTGCTGAAACCCGTCATCCGGGTAGTGCCCCCGGACCCAACGGGCGGAACCGTACGCGGCGTGGTAACGCCGGGGAACATCACCACGGCGGTATTGGCGGTGGCCGGTACCGACACATTGGGGACCTACACCGACACATTGGGTAATTTCATGTTAAAGGCAGTGCCTGCAGGAAATTACGCCATGCGCTTTATTCCGGACACGGCCAGCGGATACGCCCCCTTCGATACCACCGGCATCACGGTAGGGGCAGGCGAGGTTCATCAGGTGAACGTCACCTTATTGGAAAACGCAGAAGATTAATTTTCCGGGGCTGCTGTCTCAGACTCCTACCTGCAGGGCGGTAAGTATTTCCGAAGGGTGATTCAGACGGTATTCGCCCGTCAGCTTATCCGGTTCGGTGGTCCCCCACAAAGCCAGTCCGAAATGAACACCGGCGGCATCGGCGCATTGCATGTCATACACCGTATCGCCAATGAACAGTACCTCATTGGCCGAAAACCCTGTCCGTTGCAGAAATAGCAGCAGCGGTTCGGGATGCGGTTTGTGTTCCGCTGTATCTTCATAGCAGATGGTGGTCTCAAACAGCGGGATCAGGCCGGCCGGAATGATGTCGTAGCTGAGCTCTTCGCGGATGCGCGAGGTGACAATTCCCAATTTCGTTCCCGCGGCATGCAATTGCCGGATTGTATCCTGGATTCCATCGTAAAACTTGATCAGGTAGGAAAACTCCAGCATGTACCGGGTCATTTTCGCGTGGTTTTCAGGCGTATCATCGATTCCCAGCAGCTCGAACGATTTGTACCGGGGTTTGCCCCAGATCTTCCTCAGCATTTCGGCCGGATCCATGGTGCGGCCCTGGCCGGCAAGGATCTTTAATTTTGCCTCCACCACGGCATCCTCGGTGTCCACCATCGTGCCATCCACGTCAAAAACTACAGCTTTATACATAGCAATTTCCTTATTTAAGCGGAATTTCCTTTCGTTCCGCACTGCTCTTTATGGCGGCCTCGATTACCCGGATAACATTTAACGCTTCCTGGGGTTTTACAGCAAGTTCCTTCTTTTTGCGGATCGCCTCATAAAGGTTTTCGTAAAAAGCCGGGTAATTCCCGTTGACCGTTTTATAGGCTTTCCGGATTGTCTTTCCGTCCTTTTCGCGGTTCAGTATTCCCCAGTACTTTTCGTCTTCGTAGCCCCAATTGGGCTCATCGGGCATACGCCCTGCTTTCAGACGTTCCTCCTGTGGATCGATTCCGTATTTTATATAGCTGCCGTCGGTGCCGTGCAAAATAATGCGGGGTCCTTCCTCTTTCACTAAATAGCTGCAGCGGATAATAACGGACACTTCGGGGTAGCGGAGCATCATGTTATAATAGTCAATGACCTTTCCGCCGGTGCGGATGATGCGAAGGTCAGCCCAGACGCCCTCGGGCATCCCGAAAAGATAAAGGGCTTCGTCTATCTGGTGTGATCCAAGTCCGTATAAGGTGCCCGTCCCGGAATCCTGATCTTCTTTCCAGGTATCTTCCTGAATGTAATTCCGGTACCGGTCGTAATGCGATTCAAACTCTACAATTCGGCCCAGGTAGCCCTTTTTCAGGATTTCCCGGATGGTAAGCGCTCCGCCGTCCCATCGTCTGTTCTGAAAAACGGTGAGCAAGACGTTTTTCTCCTCGGCCAGTTGGATTAGTTTTTTTCCTTCGGCTACGGTCATGGTGAAGGGTTTTTCCACCACCACGTGTTTCCCGCCCAGAATCGCTTCCCGGGTGTACTCATAATGGGTTTGATCAGGCGTATTCACAATAACCAGCTCCACGTCGGGATCGGATAAGAGGTCGGAAAATTGGGATACAATGCGACAGCCTGTAAAAAATTCTTCAGCCCCCCGGGGCGTGCGTTGCATGACCGATACCACTTTGAAGTTTGGATTGGACCGCAACAAGGGCCCATGGAAAACTTTTCCGGACATGCCAAAAGAAGCGAGGCCAACGTTAATAGGAGTACTCATGCGCGCTAAGTTACAGTTTAAGACCGAAAAAATTAATATTTTCGTACAATGATGGCGCACGAAAAACACCTGCTTCGTAAAGAATACCTGGATAAGAGGCTGGCCCTGTCAACGAAAGAGCTTAAAAGGCGAAACGAAGCTATTCTGAAACATTTTACCCGGATAAATTTTTCGGAAGTGCGCTATTTGCACAGTTATCTGCCCATCCGCGAAAAGAACGAAGTGGATACCCAACTGTTGATCGAGTGGGTGAAGGAAAACCAGCCCGGGATCCGGATCGTGGTGCCTAAATCCGATTTCAAGACCAATGTAATGTCTCATTATGCGCTGGAAGAAGTGGAGCTGAAGGTGGGCCGATACGGCATTCCTGAACCGGTCTCAGGAGAAGAAGTAGCCATTAAATCCATCGACATGGCGCTGGTGCCCCTGATTGCTGTGGATGAAACCGGGCAGCGGGTGGGATACGGGCGCGGTTTTTACGACCGCTTTCTGATGGAATGCCGTCCGGACGTGGAAACCATCGGGGTGTCTTTTTTTGAGCCGGTGGAAAGAATCGCGGACTCCGGCCCGCTGGACGTGCCCCTTAAAAAGTGCATCACCCCATCGGGGATCATTGATTTCAGATGGGCTACCTTATAAGAAGCATTATAAGAAGCGTTCGTTCCAATCAGTATTTCAGTTCCAGCAAAACCGGACAATGGTCCGAATGGCGAGCTTCGGGCAGTATCGCGGCTCGTTTCAGAAGGTCGTTCATTTCCGAGGAAGCCGACAGGTAATCGATGCGCCAGCCCAGATTCCGGGTACGGGCGTTGGCGCGATAACTCCACCAGGTGTAGTGATGGGGGTCGGGGTTGAAATACCGGAAGGTATCGGTAAATCCACTGTTAAAAAAGTCTTCCATCCATTGCCGTTCCTGAGGGAGGAATCCCGAGGAATTTGCGTTTGACTTGGGGTTGTGGATATCAATGGGGCGGTGACAGATGTTGTAGTCGCCGCCAATGATTAGGTTGGGGCATTCCCATTTCAGCCGGTTGACGTACTCCTGAAAGTCATCCAGAAAGCGGAACTTGAAGGCCTGGCGGTGCTCGCCGCTGGATCCCGAAGGGAAGTACACGCTCATTACCGAGAAATCACCGTAGTCGGCCCGCATGATCCGGCCCTCGCAATCGTAAATTTCCATATTGCAACCGTATTCCACCTGCTCCGGCTGGATTTTGCTCAGGATGGCGGTTCCGCTGTAACCTTTTTTTACGGCAGGGTTCCAGAAAACATGATAACCGAGCGATTCGATCAATTGCAATTGCTCGGGGATTTGGCCGGGCTCCGCTTTTACCTCCTGCAGGCAGACAATGTCGGCCCGGGTGGCCTGCAGCCAGGCCAGCCAATTCTTATTCATCGCGGAACGGATTCCGTTTACGTTGTAACTGATAATCTTCACGGAAAAAAGAGAAAATGCTACATTTCTATCGGGGATTGATCCCGTATTCAAGACGCCGAACCTCCCGTTTGGTTAGCTCGCGTATACTCATCCGGACATCGTCGCGTGGACGGTCAAAGGGATCGGTTTCCACGGCGGCAATTTTATCGATCACCCCGATTCCCTGCACCACTTCGCCAAAGACCGTATAGGACTGGTCCAGATGCGGGGTTCCGCCCAGGGTCTTGTAAACCTGGCGCTGCCATTCGGGAATTTCCCGTCCGCCAAGCCGGGTCTGTTCGAGCTGATCCAACTGCTCGTCGGTGAACACCTGGCCCTGCACGATGTAAAACTGGCAATTGCTGGAGGCCTTCTCCGGGTTATTATCCCGGGCCGCGGCAAGGACGCCTTTTTTATGGAAAAGAGAATCCCTGAATTCCGCCGGGATTCGCGGACCGGGGGCTTCGCCTGTGCCTAGCCTTTGATCCGGGGCGGCATTCCTCGATTCAGGGTCTCCTCCCTGGATCATAAAGTCTTCAATCACACGATGAAAAAGGAGGCTGTCGTAAAAGCCTTCCCGCACCAGACGCAGCATGTTGTCCCGGTGAAGCGGGGTTTCATCATATAAGCGGATAATGCTGTTTCCGTAAGGGGTGCTCAACTCGATATAATGGGGCTGAGGACCGCTTTTCTTGGACAGCAGCGGAAGACCGCATGCGGTCAGCATCAGAAAAGAGGCAAAAAGCAGGAAAATTTTCCGTTGCATGGGTTTAGATAACGCCTTGTTCTTCAAAATAATGAACAATCAACTGCTTGATAAGCAGTTCCTGTTCGAAAACGGTGTAATTTGGGATTTTTTTGACATTTCTCCAATGGGGCCACCCATCCTGGTCCAGTCCTTCCAGCTCATAATATCCCAATTCACTGAAAAGCCGGCAGTTGGCAATGTGCATTAATTCTTCCTTTTGCCTTTTGGAAAAGCGGCGCGGGCCTTTGCCCAGTTCCTGAACCCCGATGAGAAAAAGCATCGATTTCACATCCGGCTTTTCCGTGCCGAATTCGCTGGCGATCTTTTTGACCAGACTGACCCACTTCTCATTGGTTTCCTGTACGGTCATAGCGGCAGCATGAGGTAATTCATGCCGCGAAGATACGAAAAATTGACGTGTCCGGCGGGCTGCCGGAACCGGGGCGGGCCGGCTATCCGAGGAACGAGCTGTACATCCAAACCTGTTTTTCCTGCTCGCGGATGTAACCGGCCATCAGGTCGCTGGTGCCCTCATCGGAAACCTCGTCGGCCGCTTCCAGCACTTCGCGTTCAATATTGAGGATCTGGCGGAAGCCGTCCACGATGTGCTGAACACATTCCCGGTCATTGGACACGTTGGTTACTTCCTTCACTTTGGAGTTCTTCAGAAAATCGGAATACGAATGCAGCGGGGTGAATCCCAAGGTAAGCACCCGTTCGGCGATCTCGTCTATTTTCAACTGCGAATCGGTATACAGTTCTTCAAACTTCGCATGAAGCTCGAAAAACTTGTCCCCCTTAATATTCCAATGGAAGCCCCTGGAGTTGATGTAGAACACCTGGTAATTAGCCAATAATTCGTTCAGCTTGTCACCTAACTTTTTGGAATCCTTTTTCTCAAGCCCAATCTGGGTGAGTTTCGTGCTTTTTTTTGCCATGAGTTTTTCCTTTCTTCTATTTTTTAAGCCATCGTACTTCGTATAAATCGGTTCGCCGGTCTTTGAGCGTGCGCACGGTTCCGTAAAGGTGCAGTTCCTTCAGCACGTTGAGATCCACATCGGCAATGAGGGTCATTTCCGTATTGGGAGTTGCTTCCGCTTTTACGGCATTGGTGGGAAACTGAAAATCAGAGGGGGTAAATATCGCCGATTGCGCATATTGAATATCCATGTTGTTTACCTTCGGCAGGTTCCCCACGCAGCCCGCAATGGCGACATAGCATTCGTTTTCAATGGCGCGGGCCTGCGCGCAATGCCGCACCCGGGTATACCCGTTCTGGTTATCAGTGAGAAACGGTACAAATAGGATCTGCATGCCTTGTTCGGCATAGATGCGGGAAAGTTCGGGGAATTCCACATCGTAACAGATCAGGATGCCGATTTTCCCGCAATCGGTATCAAACACCTTCAACTTGTCGCCGCCGGACATTCCCCAGCTCTTCACCTCGATGGGGGTGGGGTGTATCTTGCTGTAGGAGTCCCAGGTCCCGTCGCGCCGGCACAGATAGGAAATGTTCTTCAGCGCCCCGTCCTCCAGAATGGGCATGCTTCCGGTGATGATGTTGACGTTGTATCCGACGGCGAAATCGATAAACCGGTTCCGGATGGGTTCTGTAAATTGGGTCAGTTCCCGGACCGCGTCGGCTTCGCCCAGGTGGTTGAATTCGGCCATGAGCGGTGCATTGAACAATTCGGGAAACAGGATGAAGTCGCATTTGTAGCCACTGACCACATCCACAAAGAACTCAACCTGCTCCAACAAAGCGTCCATGTTGGCCATCGGACGCATTTCCCATTGCACCAGGCCCAGGCGGGCGGTGGTAGCGGCCGCGAGCACACTTTGGTCCTCCTGGTAGTAAATATTGGACCATTCCAGGAGGGTAGCGTATTCCATCGATTCGGTGTCCCCTTTCAGATACCCCTTCAGCACCTTCTTAACGTGGAAATCATTGGAAAGCTGGAAGTTCAGGGTGGGATCGTGGATTTCCTTGAGCTTTACCTTTTCGATGTATTCCCGGGGCGACAGTTCCGCGGCGTATTGTTCGTAGTTCGGAATTCGCCCGCCGGCCACAATGGCGCGCAGGTTCAGCCTTTCGCAAAGTTCCTTCCGGGCGTCGTAAAGCCTTCTGCCCAGCCGCAGCCCCCGGTAATCGGGATGAACGAAGACGTCAATGCCATAAAGGACATCACCGTTGGGATCGTGTGTATTGAAGGAATAATTGCCGGTGATCTGGACATAGGTGTGCCGGTCGGTAAACTTTTTATAGTTCACAATGATGGACAACGCGCAGGCCACGACCTTGCCGTTTACTTCCACGCAGAATTGCCCGTCGGGAAAAATCCGCAATAGTTTGTTGATTTTGTCCTGGTCCCAATAACTGCCCCCCATGCCGGAGTAGGCTTCGATCATGGCGGCTTTCAAATCCTTGTAATCGCTTTTCCGAAGGGGCCGGAGCACCACGGAAGTCGCTTCTGCAGAAATTTCGGACATATGGTATTTTTTTGCTGATTGGGCTTAACGTAAAATTAAGCAAAATCAAGGCCATTTCCGCATCGGACTCCGCTTCGGCGTGGGCAGCCTGAGCACTCAGCCCACCTGCATGCCGTTGGCGGTTGTGCGTTCCGGGGTGAGCAGTACCACATCACCGCTTTCGGAATAAATGCCTAGCACGAGGCATTCGGAGAGGAAGTTGGCAATCTGTTTTGGAGGGAAATTGACCACGGCGATCACCTGTTTTCCAAGCAGGTTTTCGCGGTCGTATAAGGTGGTGATCTGTGCAGAGGTGTTTTTCAGGCCCAGCGGGCCGAAATCAATTACCATCCGCCAGGCGGGCTTCCGGGCTTTGGGAAAATCCAGAACCTCCACCACGGTTCCTACCCGGATGTCGAGTTTCTCAAAATCGTTCCAGCTGATCGGTTTTTTCATAATCAAAAAGCGGCGGTCTCCAGGGAAACCGCCGCCGGTAAAATAAGTGTGCTCAGATCAACCGCATTTGGTATATCCGCAGCTTTTGCATTTGAGACAGCCTTCTTCGTAGATCAGGCCGTCTTCGTCGCCGCAACTGCTGCATTTGCGGTCACTTCCGGCAAAGCCGTCGGGAATGTACCGTTTCAGCGAACGGGCCACCCCGTTCTTCCACGTATTGATGTGTTCATCGTACAGACTCAGGTTATTGACCAGATCAACCACGTAGTTAATAGGCATGCCGTGCCGTAATACCCCGGAGATCAACTTGGCGTAGTTCCAGAATTCCTTATTGAATGAGCGGGAAAGGCCTTCGATGGTGGTGCGGTAGCCATCCTTGTCATGGAATTGGAAGTCGTACCGTGATTCCCCGTTTTCATCTTTTTCCTTGATCACCCAGCCTTTTTCAACGTAAGCAGGCAGATTGAATGAATCTTCCATTTTCCCGGTAAAGATTTCGTACGGTCGGTCATCCAGTATTCCGATAACCGCGATCCATTTTTCGTAATCGTTCTGGAAACGGATTACGTCGGCTTCCAGCTTCTTGGGACGCTTGGGGGCCTGGGTCTCAGTCAGTCGCGCCGCCATTTCCTGGGCGCTTTCTTTGGGTGCGTCCTGCGGCTTTTCTTTACCCTTGTCGTCTGCCACCAGTACGCCGGTCCGTGAACCATCCCGGTACACGGTAATTCCTTTCAGGCCTTTTTTCCAGGATTCCAGATAGATTTCCCCCACCTTGTCCACACTCACATCCGAGGGAAGATTGATGGTGGAAGAGATGGAATGGGTTATGTATTTCTGTACCAGGGCCTGAATCTCAACCCGTTTGATCCAGTCAATTTCCGGTGCCGTGGAACCGTAATAGGGGGATTCCTCGATGTTCGGATTCCCGGTTACCTCCATCCACTGCTTCGCTTTGGGGTGATATACGGTGAATTCCTCCCAGGAGTCGCCCATGTCGTCGACAAAAGTCACGTTGGCTCCTTCCGCGCTGGTATTTACCTTCCGGCGCCGTTTGTAGGATAACAGGTATACGGGTTCGAGTCCGGAGGAGGTGCCTGCCAGGAGACTCAGGGAGCCGGTGGGGGCGACGGTGGAAAGTGAAATATTGCGTCTGCCATGCTCCATCATGCGGCTGTATAGCGAAGGGAATTCTTCTTGCATCATTTTCACGAACTCCGATTCGTTTTCGATCGCCGGATCGAAGCCTTTGAAGCTGCCTCGTTCAATGGCCATGTCGATGGAGCTGTCAAATTCCGCTTCGAGCTTGGTACGCATAATCCGGTCAATTACCTGCATGCCTTCTTCGCTGTCGAAATGCAGTCCGAGCGCAGCCAGGGTGTCGGCCAGGGCGGTGAAACCCAGTCCGGTCCGGCGTCCGTTCTTTCCCGTTTCGTAAAGCAGCTTCCAGGTCTCTATTTCGGTACGCTTGATGAAATCAGGCTCCTCGTCGGCGTAAACTTTATCCAGTATGCGCTGTACGTGCTCCAATTCCAGTTCCACCAGGTCGTCGCTCAGACGCTGGCTCTCGTACACGGTTTCGTAGAACGTTTCATAGTCAAACTGGGCGCCGGCGCCAAAGGGATTCTTGACGAACCCAAACAGGTTCAGCGCAATGAGCCTGCAGCTGTCACCGCCCTGCATCGCGATCTCGGAGCAGGGATTGGTAGAACTGTTTTTGTACTCGGGATAGACCGACGAAGTGGAATAGCGGTGCTGCCGGTCCCAGAAAATGAGACCCGGCTCGGCCGTATTGTGCGCACAGCGAATGATGGTATTCCATAACTCCCGGGCTCTAACCGTTTTTTTATGTACGGGCTGGCGTGAGTCAATCGGCCACCGGTGGGTGTACTCGGTGTCGTTCATGACCGCCAGCATGAATTCGTCTGACAAGCGGACCGAAATATTCGCTCCGGTTACCTTTTTCAAATCCTGTTTGATAGTCACAAAATCCTCCACATCGGGATGCGCAATGTCAATGGTGAGCATCAGGGCGCCCCGCCGTCCGTTCTGCGCCACTTCGCGCGTAGTATTGGAGAAGCGTTCCATGAAGGTAATGGCGCCGGTGGTGGTGCCGGCTGCGTTGGAGACTTTCGCATTCTTGGGGCGCAGCCCGGAAATGTCCACCCCTACGCCGCAGCGGCGTTTGAAAAGATGCGCCAGCTGCTCATCGGTATAGCAGATTCCGCCGTATGAATCGTAAACAGGGGGAACGACCACACAATTGGATAGGGAAGCGATCATGTAGCGGTTTCCAAGCCCGGCCATTACGCTTCCCTGGGGAATCACGTAGCGGAAACGGTCAAACAGGTCGAAGATCTTTCGTTCGGACAGCCCGATGCGGCGTTTTCCATAGGAAGAAAGCGCACTTTTGGAGCGACCCTCGGCCAATTCATCGAATTTCTTCTCCATCCTGGCAAATTCCCGGGCCATCCGTCGGTGCATATCCGCAGGTGTTTTCTCGGTGAACTGTCCCTGCTCATTTTTGACAGCATACTTGTTCATCCAAGTGGTGGCAGCCAGTTCGTCGCCACCGAAATACTCGAGGGCCGCCTGCTTTACTTCCTCCGCTGTAAACACTTCTTCGTCCATGGTGATCGCTTCATTCATATCCGCATAAGTTTAAAAGTTGAACAGATAATTTTTCCCTAACCGACCTGCTTGCCGGGACCGTCCCGGTTGGGCGTCACGACTCAAGCAATTTAAGCTTAAAAAAAAAAAATTCAAATCCGATTTTTAGATTTTTAGTCACATTTTAAGTGCAACCAATTGCACCTCAATCATTTATAATGTTGATTACTTAGATTTCGCCTTTTTTTAAAACAAAAAATCCGGAAAAAAGTGTAGATTTTTTTCTTTTCTGAATCGGCAAAAGTACGGTGTGTTCTTCAAATTGTGCGAGCCAAGTTTTCCACAATGATGCATAAAGTATATATTAGCAAAACCATCCGTTTGAAAAGGTGTTTGATGATTGAGATCTATTCCGACGAATATTTTATGCGGGAAGCCTTGAAAGAGGCTGAGAAGGCCTACGCGGAAGACGAAATTCCGGTGGGCGCATTGGTTGTAGCAGGCAATCGGGTCATCGGTCGCGGACATAACCTGACTGAACGTTTGAACGACGTCACGGCGCATGCGGAAATGCAGGCGCTTACCGCTGCTGCCGGATACCTGGGGGGCAAATATTTGGATGATTGTGTGCTGTATGTCACGTTGGAACCCTGCGTCATGTGTGCGGGGGCTTCCTACTGGTTTCAGATCGGAAAGATCGTCTTCGGCGCCTACGACAAAAAACGGGGATTCAGCACTTTGAACAGACCGATTCTGCACCCCCGCACCGTGGTCAGCGGCGGAATGCTGGAGGCGGAATGCGGAGGCCTGATCCAGGATTTTTTCCGCGGGAAAAGAAATAAATAGATTGTTGTACTAATAAATAAGAAACACTATGGCTTTTGAACTACCGGCGTTACCTTACGCCTCAGATGCATTGGAACCGCATATCGACAAGCAGACGATGGAAATCCATCACGGAAAACACCATCAGGCTTATGTCACCAACCTGAATAAGGCCCTCGAAGGCAAGGAAGCAGGCAGCATTGAAGAAATCTGCAAGAATGTTTCCCAGTATGGCGCGGCGGTGCGCAATAACGGAGGCGGCCACTTCAACCACTCGCTTTTCTGGACCGTGATCGGACCCAACGGCGGAGGCAATCCTTCCGGAGAACTTGCCGAGGCCATTAACGAGGCATTCGGTAGCTTTGACGGATTCAAAGAAAAATTTTCCGCGGCTGCTGCTACCCGCTTCGGTTCAGGATGGGCCTGGCTGATCGTAAAAGACGGCAAGCTCGAAGTGACATCGACCCCCAATCAGGACAATCCGCTGATGGATGTGGCCGAAGTACAGGGTACGCCGATTCTTGGCCTGGATGTATGGGAGCATGCTTACTACCTGAAATATCAGAACCGCCGCCCCGACTACATCGCTGCTTTTTTCAACGTAATTGATTGGAACGCGGTAGCCGAACGGTACGCGAAAGCAAAATAAACTTTTCCCTTCATGCCCGTTCCCGGGATCCCGGGAACGGCGTGCTACGGGAGCCGGCGGGAAGAGGATTCCCTGATGATAAGCTCCACCGGGAGCACTTTCGTCCGATGAGGCCTGTTCCGGCCCGGCTTATTGGAGTCGATCTGTTTTAAAAGCAATTCCGTGGCAATCTGTCCCATCCGATAGGACGACTGGTCTACGGTGGACAGCGTGGGGGAGACAATGAGTCCGCTCGGATCGTTGGCATATCCAACCACCGCCAGTTCAGAAGGGACGCCGATACCCAATTCTTTTGCCACCTGGATGCTTGCAATGGCGGAGGTGTCGTTTGCCGCGAAGATGCTATCGGGTCGATTTTTTTTGTCCTTCAATACCTTGCGGGCAACCTCCCAGCTATTATCCGTATTCAGATAAAATTCATGGACCAGTTCCGGGTCAAAGGGAATTTGGTATTTCTCCAGGGCAGCCTTGTACCCTTTCAGCCGGTCTTCATAAATATTCAGGCTCAGGGCCCCGGTAAAGTGGGCAATTCTCCTGCAGCCCTGTAAGATGAGGTGTTCGGTTGCCTTATAGCCTCCCGCCACATCGTCGCTGACTACTTTCTGCACATCCAAATCGCGTGGAACCCGGTCGAAAAGTACCACGGGAATATCGTTCTCCAGGAACAGGTTGAAGTGTTCGTAGTCGCGTGTGTACATGGACAGCTGGCTGATCAGCCCATCAATCCTGCTGGAGAACAGGGCCTGGAACTGTTTAAGTTCCCGCGTCGGGTCGTCGTTGGTCTGGCAGATGATGATATTGTAGCCGTGCTCGTGTGCCTTGTCCTGTATTCCACTTATGGCATTGGACTGAAAATGGCGGTCGATCCGGTGGGTGATGACCCCGATTGTCAGGGTTTTTTTATTTCGCAGACTGGAGGCGATGGAGTTGGGCTGGTAGCCCATTTCCCGGGCCGTCTGTTTCACCTTTTTCCGGGTTTCGATGCTGATTATCGAGTCATCTTTAAGCGCTCTGGAAACGGTAGAGGGCGAAATTCCGAGTGATCGGGCAATGTCATATATTGTAATGACCGATTTGCTCATCTGGAAAATACGATCTCCAGTCTCGCCTTGTAATCGGGATGGCTGTCTCCTCCGAGCAGTACCCGGCCGCCGTGACTGACACTGTGAATGGACCCCATAACCTGGTCGTTCTGATACACGGTATTCAGGGCGCTTACAAACAGGCTGTCGTCGTCCGCTTCGTCATTCAGTATCGCCTGTACGTACCGTGTGATATTAAACCGGTAGGAATTATTGTTCTTCTGATACACGCCGCTGAACAGCGTTGCTACCGACGGATTAAGGTATGTATCGTGAATGTGCCTGATAAATCCGTTTTCTCCCGCTCCCTGATGCATCATGATACGCGGAATGGGGTGGTAGGACGAAGCGGAGCCCGGAATGACAGTCAGGATGAGCTCGGCCTTGTTGATGCTCAGCGCGCCGCTATCTGCCAGGTTTTTGAGATAGGGGAAATGAAGCCTCGTCTGCAGCCCCTGCATGGATTGGATATAGAGCGTACCGTCATCGGCGCCGTTCAGCACATCCGCCACCGGTGTACCGCTGTAGTCGTGCTGGATATAGGAGGTTTGGGCGGCCGCGGAATTAATCGGGAACGATTTGCTGAGCGTATCGGCATTATCGTTCGTCCGGTAATACAAACGGATTTCAGAGGCCTCCTCGGAAGACAGGTTGAAGCTGATCAGCGCCCCGTTGCTGCTAAGCGAGGTCGAATCCATGCTGAGGGAGATCCCCTTGAAGTAATCCAGGAACCGTTCCTGATCGTTGAGGATGGCGGTATCGATGTTCAGCAATTTGGAGG
>Ga0207873_1002766_pt1 | contig 13774 bp, 8 predicted proteins | sample BGWIniCompost_FD_187373 | JGI IMG/M metagenome (GOLD analysis project Ga0207873, IMG submission 187373) | Cellulose adapted compost microbial communities from Newby Island Compost Facility, Milpitas, CA, USA - BGW Initial Compost (SPAdes)... ... | reverse complement strand
CTCGTAGATCGCCCGCGTGGCCTCGTCAGAGATGTGGCGATAGCCCGGCAGCTCATGCGGGAAGGAACCCATGTCGCAGGAGCCCTGCACGTTGTTCTGGCCCCGAAGCGGGTTAACGCCCACGCCCGGCCGGCCGATATTGCCGGTGGCCATAGCAAGATTGGCGATCGCCATAACGGCGGTCGAGCCCTGGCTGTGCTCGGTGACGCCGAGGCCGTAATAGATTGCGGCGTTCCCGCCCGTGGCATAGAGACGGGCCGCGGCGCGGATGGTCTCAGCCGGAACGCCCGAAACCTTCTCCACGGCCTCCGGGCTATTCTCGGGCTGAAGCACGAACTCAGCCCAGTCCTCGAATGCGTCCCACTCGCAGCGCTCGCGCACGAAGGCTTCATCGACAAGGCCTTCCGACACGATCACATGCGCGAGCGCCGTCAGCACCGCGACATTCGTGCCGGGCCTCAACGGCAGATGATAGGCCGCCTCCACATGCGGCGTGCGCACGAGGTCGATGCGACGCGGATCGATGACGATCAGCTTCGCACCCTCCCGAAGACGCTTCTTCATCCGCGAGGCGAAGACCGGGTGGGCATCGGTCGGGTTGGCTCCGATCAGCATCACGACGTCGGCATGTTCGACCGAGTCGAAGTCCTGCGTGCCCGCCGAGGTGCCGAAGGTGGTCTTGAGCCCATAGCCCGTCGGCGAATGGCAGACGCGCGCGCAGGTATCGACGTTGTTGTTGCCGAAGCCCTGCCGCACGAGCTTCTGGACCAGATACGTCTCCTCATTCGTGCAGCGCGAAGAGGTGATGCCGCCGATCGCGCCACGGCCGTACTGGTACTGGATGCGCCTGAACTCCTTCGCCACATGGGCGAGCGCCTCTTCCCACGTCACCTCGCGCCAGGGATCCGTGATCTTTTCACGGATCATGGGGTTGAGGATGCGGTCCTTATGGGTGGCATAGCCGTAGGCGAAGCGGCCCTTCACGCAGGAATGGCCGCGATTGGCCTTGCCCTCCTTGTAGGGCACCATGCGCACCACTTGCTCGCCCTTCATCTCCGCCTTGAAGGAGCAGCCGACGCCGCAATAGGCGCATGTGGTGACCGTGGACCATTCGGGCATGCCGAGTTCGATCACGGATTTCTCGCGCAGTGCACCCGTGGGACAGGCCTGCACGCAGGCTCCGCAGGACACGCATTCCGATTCGAGGAACGGCTCGTTCATGCCAGCGGAAATGCGGCTCTCGAAGCCGCGCCCCTCCACCGTCAGGGCGAACGTGCCCTGCACCTCCTCGCAGGCACGGACGCAGAGCGAGCAGACGATGCACTGCGAGGGATCGTAGGCGAAATAGGGGTTGGAGAGATCGGGCTCCAGAAAATGGGGATTGGCGGCGCCGTCATGGGCGGGCCAAATATGATTCTCGCCCTCGCGGCCGTAGCGGATTTCCTTGAGGCCCACGGTCTCGGCCATCCTGGCCATCTCGCAGTCGCCCGCCGCACAAGCCGGGCAATCCTCCGGATGGTCTGACATGTAGAGTTCCATGATGCCGCGGCGGATCGCCTGCACGCGTTCGGTCTGCGTCGAAACTTTCAAGCCCTCGGCCACTGGCGTGGTGCAGGAGGCCGGCGTTCCGGCACGTCCTTCGATCTCCACGAGGCAGAGCCGGCAGGAGCCGAAGGCCTTCACCATGTCGTTGGCGCAGAGTTTCGGCACCTCGATGCCCGCCATGCGCGCCGCGCGCATGATCGACGTGCCTTCAGGAACGGTGACGTCTTTGCCGTCGATCGTCAGCGTGACTGTCTTGTCCGACCTGGAAGCCGGCGTGCCGTAGTCAATCTCGTTCACGAAGCACATGGTCTTCCTCCTATTCCGCTGCCTGCCGCACCGGCTGCGGGCGGAAGTCTTCGGGAAAATGAGTAAGCGCGCTCATCACCGGATAGGGCGTAAATCCGCCGAGTGCGCAAAGCGAGCCGAACTTCATCGTGTTACAGAGATCAGTGATGATCTCGATCTGGCGCTCGGGCTCAATGTTCCTTGCGAGTCTATCTAGAACTTCGACGCCGCGCGTCGAGCCGATGCGGCAGGGCGTGCACTTGCCGCAGCTTTCCACCGCGCAGAATTCCATCGCGAACCGCGCCTGCTTCAGCATGTCCACTGTATCGTCGAAGACGACGATGCCGGCGTGGCCGATAAGGCCGTCCTTCTCGGCAAACGCCTCGTAGTCGAAAGGTGTGTCGAACAGCGCACGCGGGAAATAGGCGCCGAGCGGACCGCCCACCTGCACGGCCTTGACCGGGCGCCCTGTGGCGGTGCCGCCGCCAATGTCGTCCACGATCTCGCCGAGCGTCAGCCCGAAGGCCGCCTCAAACAGGCCGCCATGTTTCACATTGCCGGCGATCTGGATGGGGATCGTGCCGCGCGAACGACCCATGCCGAAATCGCGGTAGAAGGCGGCACCCTTGTCAAGGATGATAGGCACAGACGCAAGCGAGATCACGTTGTTGATCACGGTCGGCTTGCCGAACAGGCCTTCATGCGCCGGCAGCGGCGGCTTGGCGCGCACCATGCCGCGCTTGCCTTCGAGCGAATCGAGAAGCGCCGTCTCCTCACCGCAGACATAGGCACCTGCGCCGACGCGCACCTCCATGTCGAAGGCATGATCGGAGCCGAGCACGCTGCGGCCCAGGATGCCTGCCTTGCGCGCAACCGCAATGGCTTCGTTCAGGGCCCTTTCGGCATGCGGATATTCGGAGCGCAGATAGATGTAGCCCTTGTTGGCGCCCACCGCGATTCCTGCAATCGCCATGCCCTCGATGAGCACGAAGGGGTCGCCCTCCATGATCATGCGGTCGGCGAAGGTTCCAGAGTCGCCTTCATCTGCGTTGCATACGATGTACTTACGGTCCGCTTGCGCCTCAAGCACCGTCTTCCACTTGATGCCGGTAGGAAAGCCCGCGCCGCCGCGTCCGCGAAGGCCGGATTCGGTCACCTCGCCGACGATTTCGGCTGGCGTCATGGCAAGCGCCTTGCGCAAGCCCCTGAGGCCGCCATGCGCTTCGTAATCCTCCAGCGACAGCGGATCAGTGATCCCGCAGCGTGCGAAGGTGAGGCGTGTCTGACGCTTGAGAAACGGTATCTCCTCCGGAACACCGAGCAAAAGTGGGTGCGCTCCGCCGAAAAGGAAGCCACTGTCGAAAAGCGACGGAACATCTGAAGGTTTCACCGGCCCGTATGCCACCCGGCCCGATGCCGTCTCCACTTCCACCATGGGCTCCAGCCAGTAGAGCCCGCGCGAGCCGTTGCGGACGATCTTCGCCTCGATATTGCGCGTGGCAAGCTCCGCCGCCACCGCCTTGGCGACCTTCTCCGCCCCGAGCGCCAGCGCGCCAGAATCCCGGGGGATGTAGATCGTAGCGGTCATGCGCGCACCTCGCGTGCGATCTCCGCCGCCTTTTCCTCGTCCAGCCGGCCGATCACCTCGCCATCGAGCATTGCAGCAGGAGAGCAGGCGCAAAGGCCCAAGCAATAGACTTCTTCGAGCGTCACCGAACCGTCGGCGGCCGTCTCTCCAAATTTGACGCCAAGCAGGCTTTGCAATCTCTCCGCGATGGCTTCGCCGCCCATCGACTGGCAGGCCTCGGCGCGGCAAAGCTTGAGCACATGCCGGCCGGCCGGCTTCTCGCGGTAGTCATGATAGAAGGAGACGACACCATAGACCTCGGCCCGCGACAGATTCAGCGCATCCGCAATCACCGGCAGCACTTCGCGCGGCACATAGCCGAGCTCCCGCTGAATGCCGTTCAGGATCGGCAGAAGCGGGCCTTCTTCATGTCTCCATCGCTCGATGATGGGTGTGACGGCTGAGACGATCTCGGTATCAGCATGCTGCATTCTGCAGCGCCCTCCCTGGATTGGTCACAAGCGGAGGAATCCGGCAGTCACCGCCGCATTCCAGCCAGCATAGCATATGCGCCACGGGGCGGAAATCGCCACCGCGTCCCCGATGCTAAGGACACAAGCCGCGCAGGGCAACGCCTCAAGCGGCAAAATCCGTCGCAATGGTAACAGCCGCGTGCGGCCAACGGGCACCTTGGTTCGCATGCCCGCCTGCATTATGTCAGGAGCCAGCCCGGAGGCAAAACGAACAATGACCGTTACCCGCGAAGCTGTCATCGAGAAACTCTCCACCATCAAGGGACCGGATCTGAAGGGAGACATCGTATCCCTCGGTCTCGTCTCGGAAATCTTCATCGCGGACGGCAAGGTCTTCTTTTCCATCACCGTTCCGGCCGAGCGGGCGAAGGAGCTGGAACCCCTGCGTGAGGCCGCGGAGCGGGCCGTCAAGGAACTGCCGGGCGTCGCGAACGCCGTGGTCGCACTGACGGCGGAGCGGGAAGGCGGCGGTATGGGCGCGGCTCCACCCCCGCGCCCCCAGCAGCCGCTGAGATCGTCGCCGCCGCCACAGGCACGCGCACCGCAGGCCCGGCCGGCGGCCAAGGCCGGTGTGCCTGGTGTGGAGTCCATCATCGCGGTAGCAAGCGGCAAGGGCGGGGTCGGCAAGTCGACCACCGCCGTCAATCTGGCCCTGGGGCTGAAGGCGCTGGGGCTGAAGGTCGGCATCCTCGACGCCGACATCTACGGACCCTCCATGCCGCGTCTTCTCGGCATCAAGGGCAAGCCCGAGATGGTCGACTCAAGAACCATCAGACCTATGGAGGCTTACGGCGTGCATGTCATGTCCATTGGCTTCCTCGTAGAGGAGGAGACGCCGATGATCTGGCGCGGACCTATGGTGATGTCCGCCCTGCGCCAGATGCTGCGGGATGTCGCCTGGCCGCAGCTTGACGTGATGGTGGTCGACATGCCGCCCGGAACCGGCGACGCGCAGCTTACGATGGCACAGCAGGTGCCGCTTGCCGGCGCCGTCATCGTCTCCACACCGCAGGACCTTGCTCTGATCGATGCCCGCAGGGGGCTCAACATGTTCAATCGTGTGGAGGTGCCCGTTCTCGGCATCGTCGAGAACATGAGCTACTTTCTCGCGCCTGATACGGGCAAGCGCTACGACATCTTCGGCAGCGGCGGTGCGAAGGCGGAGGCCGAGCGGCTGGGCGTGACCTTCCTCGGAGAAGTGCCCCTGACCATCGATGTGCGCGAGAGCTCAGACGCCGGCACGCCCGTGGTCGTTTCCGATCCGGATGGTGCGCAGGCGAGGACATATCGCGCCATCGCCGAAAAGGTACTTGAGAAGCTTCAGACGCAAGGCGCCGCCGGCAGGCAGGCGCCCAAGATCGTGTTCGAGTAGACTAGACGCTCTCCGCTTCGCGGGGGCCGCTGATTCGTTCGTTCAGCGCGGCGAAAAACTCCGAGGCCAGCTTCTTGGAGGTGGACTGGATAAGGCGGCTGCCGAGCTGGGCCATTTTGCCGCCCACGTCGGCCTTCGCCTTGTAGCTGAGGATCGTGGTGTCCGCCCCGTCCGCACTCAGAAGAACGTCGGCACCGCCCTTGGCGAAACCGGCGACGCCGCCCTTGCCCTCGCCGGAGATGGTGTAGGAATGCGGCGGGTTGAGGTTCGTCAGCTCCACCGTGCCGTTGAAGCGGGCCTTGATCGGCCCGATCTTCAGGGAAACAGTGGCCGCGAATTCCGTGTCGGACGTCTTCTCCAGTGTTTCGCAGCCGGGAATGCAATCCTTCAGCACTTCAGGGTCGTTCAGCGCGCGCCAGACGGTCTCCACCGGTGCGGCGATGCGCTCCTCGCCTTCGATGATCATGGCCATGGCTTATCCCTCCGGCTGAAAACGGTCATTGGCTAACGCAGCTCGCGCGCGTTGTCCACCGGGGCCGATCTTGCCGCCCCGTGGCGGATGCAATATCGATAATCCGGCAACCGGGAGGCACCGATGACCCAAGGCAGCAAAAGGAAGCGGCTCCGCTCGCAGGAATGGTTCGACAATCCGGGCAATCCGGATATGACGGCGCTTTATCTCGAGCGTTATCTGAACTACGGGCTGACGCGCGGTGAGCTTCAGTCCGGCAAGCCGTTGATCGGCATCGCCCAGACAGGCTCAGACCTTTCCCCCTGCAACCGCCACCACATCGAGCTTGCCAAGCGCGTGCGCGCCGGGATCGAGGCGGCGGGCGGCATTCCCTTCGAGTTTCCCTGCCACCCGATCCAGGAGACAGGGAAGAGGCCCACGGCCTCCCTTGACCGCAACCTGACCTACATGGCGCTGGTTGAGGTGCTCTACGGCTATCCCCTCGATGGCGTGGTGCTCACCATCGGCTGTGACAAGACAACGCCGGCGCTTCTCATGGCCGCCGCGACGGTGGACATTCCGGCGATCGCCTTCTCCGTGGGGCCGATGCTCAATGGCTGGCATGAAGGACGGCGCGTGGGCTCCGGCACGATCGTGTGGGAGGCGCGCGAAAGGCTGGCCACCGGGGAGATCGACTACGAGCAGTTCATGGAGCTCGCGGCGGCCTCCGCCCCCTCGGTGGGCTTCTGCAACACGATGGGCACGGCCTCCACGATGAACTCGCTGGCCGAGGCGCTGGGCATGCAGCTTCCCGGTTCGGCCGCTATCCCGGCGCCCTATCGCGAGCGCGGCCAGATGGCCTATGAGACGGGCCGGCGCATCGTCGAGATGGTGCATGAAGACATCAAGCCCTCGGACATCATGACCCGGGAGGCTTTCGAAAACGCTATCGTGGTCAACTCCGCCATCGGCGGCTCGACCAACGCGCCGATCCATCTCAACGCAATCGCCCGGCATCTGGGCGTGCCGCTCGACAATGACGACTGGCAGCGGATCGGCCATCACATCCCGCTTCTCGTCAATCTTCAGCCGGCAGGGGAATATCTGGGCGAGGATTACCATAGGGCCGGCGGCGTGCCGGCCGTGATATCGGAGCTGTTGAAGGCCGGCCTGCTACCTCATCCGGACGCGATGACGGTCAATGGCCGCACCGTGCGCGAGAACTGCCAGAACGCGGTGACAGTCGACGCCAATGTCATCCGTCCCGTGTCCAACCCTCTCAAGAAGGATGCCGGCTTCATCAATCTCAAGGGCAATCTCTTCGACAGCGCGATCATGAAGACCAGCGTGATCTCGGAGGAATTCCGCACGCGGTACCTGTCCGACCCGGACGATCCGGAGGCCTTCGAGGGGCGCGCGGTGGTCTTCGACGGGCCGGAGGATTTCCACCACCGGATTGACGATCCTGCCCTCGCCATCGACGAGCATTGCATTCTCGTCATGCGCGGCGCGGGACCGATTGGCTACCCGGGCGCGGCCGAGGTGGTGAACATGCGCCCGCCAAGCTATCTCATCAAGAAGGGCGTCCACTCGCTGCCCTGCATCGGAGACGGGCGCCAGTCCGGCACGTCCGCCTCTCCCTCGATCCTCAACGCTTCACCGGAAGCGGCGGCAGGTGGCGGCCTCGCGCTGCTCAAGACAGGCGACCGCATCCGGATCGACCTGAAGAAGGGCAGCGCAGACATGCTGGTGAGCGAGGAAGAGCTGGAGAAGCGCCGCGCCGCGCTTGAAGAGGCTGGCGGCTATCCCTATCCGGGCCACCAGACGCCCTGGCAGGAGATCCAACGCTCCATGGTGGACCAGCTTGCCGAGGGCATGGTGCTTAGGCCTGCCGTCGCCTATCGCCGGATCGCGCGCGAGAAGGGCGTGCCGCGCGACAACCACTGACGGGGAGGGCGGACAAGCGTCCGCCCGATACCCTCCCGCTCAATCCGCCAGCCTGATCGCCACCTCGGTTTCCCATTTTTAGGATCGGGCGCGCTCTCAGATCCGTCATCTCAGGATCCGTCAGGAGAGGCGGTATCCCGACAGCTCTGTCAGGCTGCAATCGAACGCTGCGAAACGATCGCGGCAAGTTCCCGGATTCCCGGCTCGATATGCTGCGGCTGGATGGAGGAAATGCCCAGACGCATGAAGCGCGAGGGGCGTTCCGGTCCGTCGAAGAACCGGGCTCCCGGTTCCACGATCACGCCGCGCGCCTTTGCCGCCCGTGCGATGGCCGCCGTGTCGCTGCCCGGTGGGCCTTCGAGCCATATGGACGTGCCGCCGGGAATGTCGTCCGCCTGCCAGTCCGGCATGAAGCGGCAGAGCGCCTCGTGCAGCCGGTGGCGCCGCTCCTCGTAAGCGGCTGACAGGCGCCGCACCAGCGCGTCGTGATGGCCGAGCGAGAGGAACAGCCCGACGGCACGCTGGTTGTTGGCCGGCGGATGCCGCAGCATGAAGCGGCGCAAGGCCCTCAGCTCCGATACCAGTTCGGCCGGGCCGACGAGATAGCCGAGCCGCAGGCCGGGCGCCAATGTCTTCGACATCGAGCCCAGATAGATGACTCGGCCCGTATGGTCGATTCCCTTGAGAGCGGCTTCCGGCGTCTCGTCTGCAAGCTGGCTGTCATAGTCGTCTTCGATGATGATCCAGTCGTTCTCCTCCGCCCCCGCAAGAAGCCGCTCGCGCCGCGCCCAGCTGAGCGGCGCCATGGTCGGGCAATGGTGGCTGGGCGTCACGAAGACGAAATTGGCTTCCGCGGGAATGGCGTCGACATTTATGCCGTCGCGGTCCACGGGCACGGAAAGGGTTTCCGCGCCCGCCAGGCGGAAGATGGAGCGCGCGTCAGGATAGCCGGGATTCTCCATCGCCACCCGCGCACCCCGCCACGTGAGCAGGGTGGACAGCATGTACAGCGCATGCTGCGCCCCCAGCGTGACCATGATCTCGTTGGGGTTGGCGAAAATGCCGCGCCGGGGAAGAAGCCGCGCCTGGATCTGCTCGATCAGAAGGGGATCGTCGCGGTCTACCATGTCCACCGCCCAGTTGCGGATTTCCAGCACGGCGAGCGCCATGCGGTTGCACTCGCGCCACTCGGCGGTGGGAAAGAGCGTGGGGTCGAACTGGCCATAGACGAAAGGGTAGGGGGCCTGCATCCAGTTCTCGTTCTTCGGAGGTCCGGGAAACTCGCTCGCCGTCATCCGCCGGCGCGCCTTCCAGTCGATCCTGCTCGCGCTGCGCGTCTTGCGCGGCGGACGTGGCGGCGCGGCCAGCACCTCCGGATTGACAAAGTGGCCGCGCCGCTCGCGTGCGATCAGAAAGCCCTGATCGACAAGCTGCTGGAACGCCAGAACGACCGTGCCGCGCGCCACTCCCAGCTTCTCCGCAAGCACCCGGCAGGAGGGCAACGGCATGGACGGCGCGATCTGCCGGTCCAGCACGGCTGCTACGATGGCCTGGCGAATCTGAGCTTGAAGCGTCTGAGTCGAATCGTGGGAAATCTTGATCAGGCCCGCCCAAAGGGCGGTGTCGTTCTTGGTCGGCATGGCATCCTCCGCCCGGGAGCCTAGCCGCATGTGGCACAGGCTGCAACCCTGGACCAAATTTCTGCGCCACGCGCGCCGCTCTGCCGCCGCTTCACTTTCAGGGGCCAAGGGCATAAGGTCCCCGCGCACGGAAAGGAGAGTCTTTCATGAGCGCCTATAAAACCGCGCTGGAAGCCCTGCGCCGGCATCGCCAGGAGCATAATGCCTTCGATCTGAAGGCCGCCTTCGCAAACGATCCGGAGCGTTTCGCGCGCCATTCGCTGACGATCGGCGACCTCATACTGGACTATTCCAAGTGCGCCGTGACGGGAGAGACCATGAAGCTGCTCGCCAGCATGGCGGAGGCAGCAGGCGTGGAGGAGCGCCGGGAGGCAATGTTTTCCGGCGAGCGCATCAACGTGACGGAGGGCAGGGCGGTATTGCACACCGCTTTGCGCGGCGGCGCCGGCGACAAAGTCCTCCTCGACGGGCACGATGTCATGCCAGCGGTCGAAAGCGTGCTCAGGGCCATGAGCGCCTTTGCCGAAGGCGTGCGGTCCGGCGCGATCAGGGGGGCGACCGGTAAGCCCTTCACCGATGTGGTCAATATCGGCATCGGCGGTTCCGACTTGGGGCCGGTGATGGCCACGCTGGCGCTCGCGCCTTACCATGACGGCCCGCGCTCGCACTTCGTCTCCAATGTCGACGGCGCGCATATCAGCGATTCGCTCAAGGGGCTCGATCCCGAGCGTACGCTCTTCATCGTGGCGTCCAAGACCTTCACCACCATTGAGACGATGACCAATGCCGGCACGGCGCGCCGCTGGATTGCCGAACGGTTGGACGAAGCGGCGGTGGGCGCGCATTTCGCGGCGGTGTCTACGGCCCTCGACAAGGTCGCCGATTTTGGCATCGGCGCGGACCGCACCTTTGGCTTCTGGGATTGGGTCGGCGGCCGCTATTCGCTTTGGTCCGCCATCGGCCTGCCCATCATCATGGCGATCGGGCCGGAGAACTTCCGCAGCTTCCTTGCGGGCGCCAAGGCGATGGACGAGCATTTCCGCGAGGCGCCGCTGCTTCGCAACATGCCGGTGCTTCTCGGGCTTATCGGTTTCTGGCACAGGGCCGTGTGCGGCTATTCCTCGCGCGCTGTCATCCCCTACGACCAGCGGCTTGCCCGCCTGCCGGCCTATCTGCAGCAGCTCGACATGGAATCGAACGGCAAGCGTGTCACGCTCGATGGAGCACCCGTCTCCACGCCCACCGGGCCGCTGGTCTGGGGTGAGCCCGGCACGAACGGCCAGCATGCCTTCTTCCAGCTTCTGCATCAGGGGACCGATGTCATCCCGGTCGAGTTCATCCTGGCGGCCAATGGTCATGAGCCAGAGCTGAAGCACCATCACGACCTGCTCATCGCCAACTGCCTCGCCCAGTCGGAAGCCTTGATGAAGGGCAGGACGCTGGAGGAGGCGAAGGCGCAGCTTGTCGCAAAAGGCATGGCAGAAGCCGATGCGGTCGCGCTCGCCCCCCATCGGGTCTTCCCCGGCAACCGCCCATCGCTTACCATCATCTACGGGAAGCTGGACCCCTTCGCGCTCGGCCGGCTGATCGCGCTTTACGAGCATCGCGTCTTCGTGGAGGCGGCCCTCTTCCGCATCAACGCCTTCGACCAGTGGGGCGTCGAACTGGGCAAGGAGCTTGCCACCGGGCTTTTGCCGGTGATCGAGGGCAAGAAGGATGCCTCCGGCCTGGACGCCTCGACGGCAGGCCTCGCCGCCCATGTGGCGCGCCTGCGGCAGGTATGACCGACCGCAGGCTTGTTTGATCGCGGCGTCTGAACGAACTGCCGTTTAGACCTGCGCGACGAACAACACATTCATAGGATCGTGCGGCAGAAGGTGGCGCTCGATGCTCGAAAAGCCGGCTTTCTTAAGCATGGCCTCAGCGGTCCCACGAGGGACAAAAACGAGGCGTCTGTCCAGTGATGGTAAGTTCGGCTAGAGCCGAACGAGATCGGCCACGCGGACCGGCTGTCCGGTTGCGATCGACCGGTTGGCGGCAATGCCGGTGAGGATCGACATGGCGCCGTCGCGCCAGCCGGCCCCGCGCTCGTCGGGCGTTTCCTTCGGCGCGCCGAAAATATCCTCAAGCATCAAATCGTCACCGCCGCCGTGTCCTCCGACACCTTCAGGGATCTCGACCTGGAGCGGTGCGCCGTGCATGGGCAGAAGTCTCAGACTCTTCCAGGCCACTGCTCCTTCCTCGCTCTTGTTGCCCGCCGCGTTGACGTAGGAACGTTCCTTCACCTCGAGCTCGATCCGCCCGCGCGAGCCGTTGAAGGCGACGTTGAAGCCCTCCCACGGCATGTAGGCATTGAGCGAATAGGTAAGCACCGCTCGGTTGGCATAGCGCACCATCACCGCCATCGTGTCCTCGATGTCGATGCCTTCGCCAAACACGTTCTGGTCGCGCAGATAGCCGTCCTCATGCTCGGCGTTGAGATACAGCTCGCGCAGCGTCTCCGAGGCCGAAAGATCGAGCGCAAAGGGATCGCCCGAAGCGGCCGGATCGCCAGTCGAGCGGCTGTAGCTGCGCGGCTCGCCTCGTGCCGAGGCATTGGCGTGACCGTAAAAGCGCAGGCCGCCCATGGCGAAGACAATCTCAGGCTGCGTGCCAAGCCAGTGGTTGACGAGATCGAAATGGTGCGTCGACTTGTGGACAAGCAGGCCGCCGCTGTTCTTCTTCTCGCGGTGCCAGCGGCGGAAATAGTCCGCCCCGTGCGAGGTGTCGAGCAGCCACTCGAAGTGAACCGAATACACCTCGCCGATCGTGCCCTCCCTCAGCAGCTTCCGCACCATGGTGTTGTGCGGGGCATAGCGGTAGTTGAACGCCACGCGCAGGTTGCGGCCCGTGCGCTTTACCGCGTCCACGATCGTCTGGCATTTCTCTGCGTCGATCGTCATGGGCTTTTCGGTGATGACATCGCAGCCCATCTCCATTGCGCGGATGATGTATTCATGATGTGTGCGGTCGATGGATGTGACGATGACGACGTCTGGCTTTACGGTACACACCATCTCGTCGAATCGGTCGGCCTTGAAGGTCGGCACCGGCTTGAGGCCGAATTGTTCGCCGAGAACGCGGTTCGTGTAGTCCATGCGCGTCTGGTTGGTGTCGCAGAAACCGGCCAGTTCGCTGGTTTCGGCATATTTGCCGGCAATGGCTTCGGTGAAGAGGCGGGCACGGCTTCCTGTGCCGACAAGAGCATAACGCTTTCGCACGTGCTGATCCCGTTTGATACCTTTGCGACCGCGCGCAGGCGGTCCCCCTCCCTGGAGATGGCGGCAGACTGCCGCCATCTCGATCTATAAAAGGATTGTTTCGGTTGTGCGAGCCTTGAGGCTCGGGCTCGCTGCTCGTGATCCCGATGCGAATGCGGCCCCGCTTTACGGGCTCAATTGTCAATCATGGCCGGGCCGGGATGAGGCAGGTGCGCGCCCGCCAGCCGCCAGTGGACTGGCGCCCTCATACGACTGGGCCTCGTCAAATCCGTGTTCGATAAGGAAACTGGCCAGAATTTGGGCCAGCGCATGGTTGCCCTCGGCCGTCAGGTGCGTTCCGTCGCTATAATAGCTCGCGACGGCCGGATCGCCTTTCCAAAGCGCTGCGATGTCGATTACCGGCAGCGAAAGCTGGCGGGCAAGGGCGATGAAGCGCCTGCGGTAGGGGACATACCGGTCGAGACGCTCCGGCGTGTCAAGCAGCTCCGGCAGACCCGGCATCAGCAGGACGACGGGCTGCACCGACTCCCGGTGTAACGCATCCACCAGTCGCTGGAACTCCTCCATATTCGCTTCGAAGCGGGCGTTCCGGGCTTCCGGAGTCACTGGCTCTTCGCGGGCGGGCGCCGAATAGCCAAGGACGTCTGCGAGGCGCGGGAGAAGATACCGGTTCAGCAGTTCTCCGATGGCACTCAACGGCTTTTTGTCCGGATAGGCGGGGCTGACGCCCACCACCTCGGCCGTGCTCGTCGGCTGAAGCAGGTCGCTGGAACCGATCTGCAGGATGGCGATGCGGCTTGCAAAGGCGCCGAAGCGATCCACATAGGCGCGCTCGTTGCCGATACCCCAGGAGACGGCCGAAGCGTTCAGCGCTTCCGCCTGCCGCCCCTTTCGACGAAGGGTCTCCGCCACGATTTCGGGATAGGTTTCCGACTGGTCCACGGCGGAAATGCCGAAAGTGATCGAATCTCCGAGAAAGAAGATCCGGAGGACGCCGGATTCCGGTTCGAGTGTGATCTCATCGGAGCGCTGATGAAAACGGTTGATCGCGATGCGGTTGCCGAGCCGGTAAACCTCCTGCCCGGGCGCCATCAGATAGCCGATCTCTTCATCCGCCTGAAACAGCGGCGGGTCGCCAAGACCGATGGTCATTCTGAGGCCGAGTTCGACGGCA
>Ga0207873_1002765_pt1 | contig 13789 bp, 11 predicted proteins | sample BGWIniCompost_FD_187373 | JGI IMG/M metagenome (GOLD analysis project Ga0207873, IMG submission 187373) | Cellulose adapted compost microbial communities from Newby Island Compost Facility, Milpitas, CA, USA - BGW Initial Compost (SPAdes)... ... | reverse complement strand
CCAACGCCTGCAAACAGATCTGATAGTTACCCTCCGGCAACCCGTTTCCTCTCGCGACATCGTCCCTGCTAATTCCTGCGTATTGCAAAACGTCTTCGCCAAAGTATTCCCGAAGATCATTGCCCACCAACTGAAGTACTTGCCTCGGAGAAAGCACAATAGGCCGCGAGGGAACAAATGATGGCGGGATCGTAATTGTCACACCATTATTGCCCTTGATCGTCCCGATAAGGCGCAATTCCTGCGGCGTACCCGAACGGTTCTGGAGAACAACCATCAGTTTGTTCTGGTTGATGTAGTCCTCGAGATAAGTAGAATACGGCGGAATGACCTGGGTGGTCAGGCGTACAGCATCCTCCGGGATGTCCTGCTGTATGGTAAACATAAAGCAACCGGACGGAGCGGCTGACGAAAGAAACTCATTATTGAGTATGCTTACAGCCCTAAGACAGAGTTGATAGTTTCCGCCTGGCAATCCACTTCCATGATACAACTCCTGTTTGGTAGTGCCGGCCACCGACACGTTCTGCTCCTGGAAATAAACGGCAAGCTGGGGTCCGGTCAGTTGCATTATCTGATTTGCCGTAAGTATGATGGGCGGTACTCCACTCTCCGGCAACGTGATTGTAACGTTGTCTGATGCCAGAGTTCCCGAAAGGCGGCATTCCAGTAGACGCCCCGTCGTGTTCCGCAGCGTTACCAGTACCTTTGTATGGAAATTGGAAAAGCCGGCTTCAAAGGGTGGAAGCACTTGCGTAGTGACTTCAACAATATCCTGTGCATACGCTGCCCGAAGCGGTATGGATATTGCCAGCACGAAACACCATTTCATGATCAGATGTTGCTTTTTCATGGCTTTCCTTTTTTTCCAAAATTGTATCGACCCTCGACGAACCCCGTAAACTCATTGAATTGTGAGCCAGGGTACGTGACAGTCAGGTAAGTAAGATTGAGATTTGCCGAGAACCTGCCTCCCGGCGTAAATCCAAGGCCCGCATTGATGCTTTGAGAGTCTCCAAAATCTGAGAAGTTTGCACTCCAACTTCCGTTGAGGGTGTACTTGCTCCCCTCAAAGCCCTTTGTTCCTCCGACCGAAAAACCAAATGATTCGTTGACGCCGTTGTAGCTGTCAAGCCTGTTGGAAGTGAAGGATGCATTTAGCCCCAAAGCCTTCTTCACGAGATAAAAGCTATAGCTGAAATTGATGATCGATGCTGAATACTCGCTATAGGGCTGCGTCGAAGGGTTCTTGTCTTTGAGTTCAAATTGATTAAACATCAGCATGAATGTATGCGTACGGAGTGTGTCAATAATGTTGTAGCGTCCTCCCAGCGTAATGCCGGGATTACTTGAATTCATCCGCGTACTGTCCGTCAGTTCGATGAGTCCCGAAGTTTGGTTGGTCATCATGTCCTGGTATCCGATATCAAATCCGTATCGATAACTGGGGTTGATGGAAAGGTTGATACGGGGCATGGTGCGCTTTGTGGTTGCATACTTCTTGTTGCTCAAGTTGTCGCGCTGATAGATCACACCTGTTGTCGCAATCACCTTGTTCTGGATCAGGTAGAATACCGGAGTGAGGCTGATCGATTCGATGTCGTTGTAAAAAAAATACGCGCCCATCGACTTGTAGTCGGGATCAATGCGCTGGTATTCGGCCTGCACGCTAAATCTCGTGTGCGAGTAGTTCAAGCCGGTCTTCAGGGCACGGTAGTAATAAGTTGTTCCGTTGATGGGGATGAAGGGCTTAAAGAGTTTGGATAAGCTGACTGAATCACTGGCGGAGCTTTCATCCTGAAATTCTTTATCCCGCGTGTATGCGCTGAGGGCTCCTTCAAAATAGACTGAAAGTTTTTTGAACAGCATCTTGCGGGCATTGATGCCTATAACCGCGTTTTCAGCAGGGCGAACGATCTGCTTAATAGAATCATCTGTTATTGACGTAGGATCATCAGAAGCTTTGAACAAAATCAGGTCAATGAAGTTGCTATTGTCTCCGTAGCCGATCTTCGCACTCCATCCGGTTCGTTTGTACACGGGGTCTTCGGCAATCGGAAGCGGATTCGTCTGAAGTAACGTATCCAATGAAAGGCTGTCAGGCGGAGGAATAAAGCGCGTGGCTCGGCGAAGGCGTCCGTACATGAATCCGACCCGGAACTTGCCAGGATTGAGATCAAATCCTGCCCCCAGCATCTGATGACCTGCGAGCGTGAATGACGAATGCGTGATGTTCTGATATCCCAGGTGAAGCGTCACCCATTTGTAGGTGGGACTGACGCCAAACTGGTTGAAGGGCTGACTGTAGGAAGTTCCCTGGTTCGAATAGGTGAACGAGAATGGAAGGTAAAGTTGATAGATGCCGACGGTTACATTGCCACCGAAAACATAACCGAAGGGATCACGGCGGCCGGGCGCGCCGGAAGAATTATAAAAGACGAACCGGCTGGAGACACCACCTGAAATAGAAACCGGTTTCGTTTTTCCAATGCTCTCAAGGTTCTGAGCTCTTGCCTGAATCAGACAAAGCAGCATTATTGGAATCACAATATATCTGAAAGGGCCCGGCACAGATCAGCGAATTGCCACATAAAGTAGCCCCGGTGGAATTCATAATCCGTGCTCAATTGACCGATGACAGGTCCGGATTGAGCGTTAATGCGAGCGAATTGACGGCTGACTCAGGTTCTACTGCTCATCAACCAGGCGGAGTTCACGGTTGTCAGTGATATCATGCGTCCGGCAAATATATCCTGGAAATCCGGACTACCTGAAACAACTTGAGCGGTGAAACAGGGTGAAATTTGGTATGCAAATCTCAATCCATCTAAGGGCAGCTGCAGCTTTCAATAAAAACCTGAACGACCTTCTGAAGTCCGAGTACATACTCAGTTATCCAGGATTCCTTGTACTATTCCAGTTCGACCATCATCTCGATCTCAACAGCAATATTTCCCGGAAGCGAACTCATTCCGACGGACGACCGTACGTGCTTTCCTTTCTCTCCGAATACTTCAACCATCAGATCGGAAAAGCCATTCATCACTTTAGGGTGATCCATAAAATCGTCCGTACAATTCACCATACCCAGTACACGCACAACGCGTTTCACTTTGTTGAGATCACCCAGCGCGTCTTTCAACGTCGCCAACATGCAGAGCCCTACGTTGCGCGCAGCCTGGTAGCCCTGTTCCACTGTGAGGTCCTTTCCCACCTTGCCTACATCAAAAGGCTGTGCCTCACCGCAGAAGCCGTGACCTGAAAGATACAGTTGATTACCAACACGAACGGACGTGACGTAGTTAGCGACAGGTTTAGCAGGCGGTGGCAATACAATGCCCTTGTTTTTCAGATTGTCCTCCGGTTGTACCTGCGCCAAAGCCATTATTGGCAACAGCAGCAGCATCAGGGGTATCCATTTCATAATTCTGTCCAATTCTTGTTTTTCCGTTGGTTTGCGACAAGCTAACAAAAATGATTGGAAATTGACGGACTTTTGGAAGAGCTTTCCACTATCAGGATGTCTAGATTCCCATCATACAACCGCTTCTCCTATGTCTACCGCATCCGGCACCCTGATAAGCAACTCCACTTCCCTCGAACGCATCGGTCGATACATGTTCGCGCTGGCCACTCTGGGATGGGCAGTGCTTCATTTCGTGTATGGCGACTTTTTGTTTGGTCGTGCTCCCGCATGGCCGGAATCAGCACCAGGCAGACTGGTGTGGGCCTATGGCTCCGCCGCTATTCTTGCCGTTACCGGAATGACCATACTTTTAGAGAAGGGTGGGCGCGGCGGATTGATACTTCTCGGTGTGATGGTATTTGTGTGGGCGCTGGTGCGACAAATCCTCACGCTCATCGCCGAACCGGAACTTGGAGGCCGCCTCACGATGGCCGGTAAGGCATTGACTTTCTTTGGAGGCACATTTGCGGTGGCAGCAACGTTACCGTTCATTCACGGTAGGCCATCCGCGCTACTGGATTTTGTCAACCAGACCGACAATTTCAAAATGCTTGGAAGATTTTGCCTGGGCGTCTTTATGATTCTATGCGGCGTACAACACTTCCTGTTCTGGCAATTCGTTCAAACACTCGTTCCGGCGTGGATACCCGGAGCGCTATTCTGGACTTACTTTGCAGGAATTGCGCTAATAGTGGGTGGCATAGGATTGATGATACCGTCGACGGCCTCGCTGGCAGGTCGACTATCTGGTCTCATGGTCTTCATTTGGTTTCTTATCCTGCATATCCCACGCGGCTTTCAAATGAACGACGCCAACGAATGGACCTCCGTTGTAGAGTCTCTTGCCGTAAGCGGACTTGCTTTCGTGTTGTCAAGACGCTAGACCTATCGCGATCCTGATCGCCTCCTCAACCGGAGAATAGTCGCCCGCTTCCCGATGCAGCTTCATCTCTTCCTTTGGAATCAGCGGAGGTTGTGCCATAAACTTCGGCTCTGATCCACGATGCGGTTGTGCCGCGTGAACAAGAAATGGATGGCAAAGGTAGACGGTCCCTGCCTCCCCGATCGCAAGCACCTCGGGACAATGGCTCGTGCGATCGAGTTGCCCCGCAATTTCCATAAAGCCAAGTCCCTCTGCACCCGCAGGCTCAAGTATCCTCGCCACCTCGAAATGCGAACCAACGCGTATGCGGGTTGGGGCATCACGCTCGCTTGTATCAGAAAAGAGAAACAACATGAGCAACGCCCGTCCTTTCGACTCAACGTTGACACGATACGACATAAAATCGTTAGGATCGCCGCCTGGAAAGCTGGCGTCGACATGCCATCCTGTGTCACCGGGATCGTTATCAGACGGGAAGCGAACCGGGAAGGTGCCCAGACCGCCACGCGGCAACCATCGCCCCTTCCCCACAAGGCGATCGAAGGCCTCACGCAGCACTGGAGTATTCGCGGCATCCCGGAAAGGCGGATCGGAATATCCACCCAGTCGCACCACGGGGCGCGTCCATGTAGACCGGTCGTTGGGATCACAGCCCGTGTCCCTCCACAGTATTTTCCTTGCCTCTTCTGCCATCTCCCGCGAAAAGGCGTTATCGATACGGACAAATCCCTCGTGAATAAATTTCTGAACTTCCTCGTTGCTCATTTTTTAACTAATCCCTTATAACCGGAGCTCTCTCCATCACCTTGCACCCCATCGGATCGAAGTGCGAACGCGTCAACACATCAACACATGCGCACATTCACGGCAACACCACCAACGGTGTCTCTCCCTCATACACCAACTCATTAATGATAAACTTCCGCAACGGTTGATGTGTAAGGGACGCGGAACCACGCTGGATTACCAATAATTCCGTGGTTTGGTTATTGATGACCTTTCTAATGTTTTCATACACATTATCGCCGTGGTAGAGCGCATAGTCGGCCTCTACCCGATCGCTGTACGCTTTTGCCAGTTGCGCAAGGTACTCCTCCACATCCGGAATGTCGATCTTTGTGTCTGCCATGGAGAAGAAGGTAAGTGCGCGCACCTGACCTTTGGTAAAATCTAGCAGGGTATCAAGCGCTTTTGTGTTGAGCTGATGCTTGCTGTGGATGGCAACATACATTTTTTCCGACAGGAAGCGTGTGACTTTACGAGGCATCGCGACCACAATAGCGTTAGCCTGGTCGATTACGTCAATCACGAAACTTCCGATGAAAATCTGCTTCAGCTTTCCCGTGCCTTTTAATCCCATGAGCACCAGAAAGTCAGGCGACTCTGCTCGAACTTTCGCAAATACCTTATCCACCGGTTCGTCTGATGCCATACAGTCCACTTTTGCGTCGCCGGGTAAAATATCGCGGGCAAACGACTCTAACCTCTTTCTCGACTCCTCGTTGGTAACCTGCGTTAACGTTACGCGTGTGGCCGTGTCTGCCATGGCAGGGACCATCACCTCGGTTTTATGTGCGAGAAGGAGTTTTGCGCCAATCTTCATACTCCAGTCGTATGCATATTGAAGCAGATCGGCCGAATACTCGGAGAAGTCAATCAGGACGATAAATCGCTTTTCCATGTCACCTCACAGTTCAGTGTTCAGTTTTTCAGGCTGCTTGAGTGCCGTGAATACCTTATCCATCCCTCGCTCAGTATCGGACAGAACGATCAGGACGTCATTAGCCTCTATAACCGTGGATCCATTTGGAGTAATGAACTTATCACCACGCCGGATCATCGCGATAATTGCGGATTTCGGAAAACCAAGATCTACAATTTTTTTGCCTACCGCGAAGCCGTCCTCGGGAATTTCTATTTCCCTCATGACAGCTTTGGTCAGTTCGGGTGCCAGCAGGCTCTCCTTCTCTGGCGGCTTAACACTTTCCGGTAGCGCAACGTGTAACCAGCGGGCTACTGCTGGCAGCGACGTTCCCTGGATCAGGACGGAAGTTACAGAAATAAAGAAGACGATATTGAAGATCATGTCCGCCTTGTCTATACCTGCAAGCATAGGATATGTCGCAAACACGATGGGGACGGCACCACGCAATCCAACCCAGGCGATATACAGCCTCCTCCGGAATTTCATCCGAAAGAACGCCAGCGAAAGAAACACGCTCACAGGCCGTGCCACGACGATGAGGAAGCCGGAAATAAGCAGGCCGACACCAAGAACGGGGATAATATGCGACGGAAAGACCAGCAGACCGAGGGTAAGAAACAAGATGATCTGCATGAGCCATGCAAGACCATCGAACATCTTGAGTATGGTGTTCTTATGGATCAACTCCTGGTTCCCGAGGTACAGCGCGCAGAGGTATACAGCGAGAAAGCCGTTGCCGGAAATGAATTCCGTAGCCGAGAACGTGACGTACATGAGGGCGATGACGAGCACCGGGTAAAGACCCTCGTAATCCAGTCGAATCCGGTTGACGACGAATTTGCTTATCCTGCCAAACCCATACCCTGCAAATGAACCTATGAGCATTTGCGTAAAAAACACCGGGATAACCGAAAGCAAGTTCTTGTCCGGACTCTGAACCAAACCCAGGAACAGCAGCGTGAGGACGTATGCCATGGGATCGTTACTACCGCTTTCCAGCTCAAGCGTAGGCTTCAGGTTGCTCGTCAGCGTAAGCCGCTTCGATCGAAGAATAGAAAAGACGGCGGCCGCATCCGTTGACGATACAATCGATCCCAGGAGCAGCGCCTCATAGAGATGAAAATCCGTCACCCAGTAGACGAACAACCCTAACACCAATGCGGTGATCATCACACCCAGTGTTGACAACGAAATTCCCTGCCATAGCACGGGTTTGACGGCTGTCCACTGCGTACTAAGACCCCCCGAAAAAAGTATAACGTTAAGGGAGACGACGCCAATGAACTGGGCTAGTTTGGGATCGTCGAAATAAATGCCGCCAATGCCCTCCGAGCCGGCAAGCATTCCAATTCCAAGGAAGAAGATCAGAACAGGAACCCCAAACTCATACGAAGTCTTGCCCGCCAGCACGCTTAAAAAAAGCAGCAGGGAGCCGACGAGCACAATGTTCTCCGCAGTGAGTACAATATCCATAGACGGCAGTCAGGGCCACGTTCTGGAAAAATGGTAAGATAAGAAAAATCCGTGCGATTAAAAGGGAAGAATCTAGTTGTCCACGTTCCAGATCGTAGGCCGGCTGTCGACCAACTGTTTTTCATACGTTATCGCAAATACACCCAGGTCCGGGGTATACTTTCGTGTCCTGGTTAATTCATATTCGTAAATAATCTGGCCCAGCCGGAACAGAAAGGGATGGCCTATCGTGTCGTAATCGTAGCGGTTGTCGTTGATAACCCCATCACTGTTTACGTATAGCGTGGCGGAAAGCATAAACTCGATTCGATTGTGGAAGTCGACGACGTATGACGCATCCGTCAAAAAGCCATAGGCCCACCCAACCTTATTGAATACCCTCACGCCTTCCGGGAGCTTCCTGTGCAGGCTGTCGCGGAAGAAGAACTTGACATAACTGTCAAAATACTCTACACTATCGTACTTGGGATAATTTGTTTCACCGGGAAATTGGGAAAGATATTGGTAGAGGAAGCTATAGTCATCCTCCGTCAGGTGAAACCGCTGTCGTTCGGGTACTGCATCAGGAAACATGACGGCCCGAAGGATCTGATGAAGGTCTTTTAGCGGCAACCGGTTCCGCTGCGAAAAATCCATTGGACCATACACCAGGCTGTCGTTCGAATCGTAATGTGCTTCGCCGACCTCCTCATCCTTGCCGACATCAAAGGTATCCTCGTTGTATGCCGGCGGCTGGGCGTACAGCAAACGACCGTCCGCCGTGACAAACCGCACGGGATTCGTGTGACGGTTTTCTTCCGGCGACATTCTCACAAACCGATGGGTAATACGAGCACCATAATATCCTTTTGCATGCAGCTGCCGGTTTATGGTACCCTGCCCGACAAATTCATACATGCGACTGTACGCATCGTTATCGCTGACAACAAAGGCCTTCTTAATAAAATGAGCAATTGAAGGAAGGTAGTTCTCCGCGGTACTGTCGTGATGTTTGCGCGTTTGTCCGCTGAAGGCGCTATCGAAAAGTATGGGCGTGAACTTGTTTACACCCGGCACATCCAAGGTGTTGAGCTTCTCGAGCGACAACAATGCAAGCGGCAACTTGACGGTGGAAGCAGGGTTAAAGTAAAGGGTACTATCGACATTGAAGTAATAATCCCTGAAGGACGGATTGTTGTCTTTGTCACGGTCGATTTGAGTATAGATGATCTGAAGCCTGTACTTATCAGGATGGTCGACCACCTCACGAACCAGCGAATCCCTACTCTCGGCAAGTAAAGTCGCGAGAGTATTCTCTGGATGGGATTCGCATGCCAGGAGAACGGATAATGCGGCGCAAACGTGAAGGAACCGATTCATGTTTTACTCCGCCGCTATCTCAGGAAATGCGCCACGGATCTGATCATAAATTGTCTCCGTTTCGACCTTCTTGGATGTGTAGTAGATGGTCTCGCCTGACGCCAGCTCGATTCGGATGCATGGCGTTCTTACTGCGTTGAAAATCAACTTGACCTGCCTTCCGTCGCTTGTCCTGAAGTTGCCCTTCATTACCGTTCCCAGATCAAACCCATCATTCTTCCCGGCGATGGATGGCAGTGTATCGACGAGACTTACACTCCTTATGTCTTGCAGCGCGATTTCATCACCATACTGTCCCTCCACGACAAGCGTGTTGTTGGCAATGATGATACGATCCTCACGCAAGGCTGCGTAAAAGAGGTATCCCAAAAAGGCAAGTACGGCTACAAGAAGGACAATGGTAACCCAGTGCCACTTGCGATGAAATGTCGGGTAAAATTTACGGGTCGCTATTGTGAAATGCAGGTACGCCAGTACCGGGTAGAACGCCAGAAATAGCGTCGCCGCCAGCGTGCCAAACAGCCACGTCAGGTTCACGCCGATAGCAATCAGTGAAATGCCAAGGAACAGATGGAATTTCCTGATGTAGGGTACGAGGTTATGGATGTCGACCTTCTTCCTGTTTTCTTCGGACATCATGTTGTAGCCCGAAAGCATGAATTTCGCGTTGTCAACGTTGATGATTTGGCTGATCAGTATCAGCAACAGGCCGAGACCAATGAAACGTAAATCATTCGAGCGCTTTTGCAAGAGTGCTTCCAAGATAAGAATTTCGTCTTTTTTCACCGCGGAAGCACACGGGGTTACAAAGCCCCGATAGCTATCGGTTTTTTGGTTGTCAGTATCGACCTCGGGAGTCTGTACGTACGCCCCATGCTCCAAAGGAGCCTGGGGGTCAAGGATATCATCTCATGCCAGGCTGGCGTTTTTCAATCTTAGCGAATTTCCAATGACTGAAACAGAACTGAAGCTCATTGCCAGGGCTGCGATCATGGGTGATAGCAATAGTCCGAAGGCCGGGTAAAGCACTCCTGCTGCTATGGGTATGCCGAGAACGTTGTAACCCAAAGCGAAGAAAAGGTTCTGTTTGATGTTGCGCATTACACTCCGGCTAAGCAGTCGGGCTCGGGCGATACCGTTGAGGTCCCCCTTGACAAGCGTTATCCCGGCACTTTCGATCGCTACATCGGTCCCTGTTCCCATGGCAATGCCGATGTCAGCCTGTGCCAGCGCTGGCGCGTCATTGATGCCGTCACCAGCCATGGCGACCTTATGCCCTTCCTCCTGCAGGCGCTTTACCTCGTTAAACTTATCGTCCGGAAGCATTTGCGCCTTATAGCCATCAAGATTGAGGGCTTCACTTACTGCCCGCGCGGTATCCGCATTATCACCCGTGAGCATGATCACTTTCATCCCGGCTTCATGAAGTTTCTCCACGGCCGACTTAACCGTAGGCTTGATCTTATCGGTGATCACTACAGCCCCAAGAATCTTGTTCCCTTCTGCCAGGTAAGAAACAGTCTTGCCGAGGCGTTGTTCCTCCTTAATGCGCTGTTGAAAGTCCTGGGGTACTGAGACACCAACCTGTTCCATCAGTTTTTCATTCCCTAGCGCCAACGCACTGCCTCCGAGACTGCCGGTAACCCCCTTGCCGGCGACAGCTTCAAACGAGGAAACCGCTTCCGGTTCGATTCCATGTTCACGGCCATATGCGACTGTTGCTTGTGCAAGGGGATGCTCACTGGCAGCATTAAGGGCAACCATCTTCCGCAGCACATCCTTTTCATTGTTACTGGAATCCGCTACGAGAACCTTTTCGACAGAGGGTTTTCCTTCGGTGACCGTTCCTGTCTTATCAATGATCACCACATCGATGTCGGCCATACGTTCAAGTGCCTCTGCATTTTTTATGAGAACACCGGATTGTGCCCCGCGTCCCACGCCTACCATGACCGACATGGGTGTCGCCAGCCCCAATGCGCATGGGCACGCGATGATCAATACGGCTACCGCATTCACGAACGCGTAGACGTATGAAGGTGCCGGACCATAAATCGCCCAGACGATGAACGTTATCACAGCGATCAGCACGACGATGGGAACGAAATAACCCGAGATTCTATCAGCAAGATTTTGTATTGGCGCGCGCGAGCGGCTTGCCGCATTCACCATTTCAATGATTCGGGCCAACAGGGTCTCTGCTCCTACCTTTTCGGCAACCATGACGAAAGTCTTGTTGCCATTGATGGTTCCCGACGTGACCTTATCACCGGGTCTCTTGCTGACGGGAATTGGCTCACCCGTGATCATAGACTCGTCAATCGAGGTTTCGCCTTCCTTGATAGAACCATCGACGGGTATTCTTTCGCCAGGACGAATGCGCAACAAGTCACCAGGGTGAATGCTGCCGATGTGCACCGTTTCTTCTTTGCCATCCTTGATTCGCGTCGCCGTGCTGGGCGCGAGTTTTAACAATTCCTTGATGGCGCTGTTAGTTTTGCCATGGGCGCGTGCTTCCAGTACCTGTCCTACAAGTACGAGTGTCAGGATCACGGTCGCAGCTTCAAAGTATACGTACACGGTTCCTTCGTGCGTCATGAACTCATGCGGAAACGCCCCAGGAAACAAAAGCGCGACTACGCTGAAAAACCACGCGACGCCGGCGCCAATTCCAATCAGCGTGAACATGTTGAGATGCCAGGTCACAATGGAACGCCAGGCTCGTTCAAAGAACATCCACGTTGCATAGAATACCACGGGAAGAGAAAGGGCGAATTGCACCCAGTTCCAGTATTTCCATGGCATAATACGCGGCAGTGGATTGTTCGGTATCATTTCCGACATGGCAACAAGGAATATGGGAAGCGTGAACGCAATCGCTACCCGCAACTTGCGCATGAGCGCTTTGTAGGTGGCATTGTCTTCCTCCTCGCTCGCTTCTAATGGAACGAGGTCCATCCCGCAAATGGGACATGCGCCGGGGCCGTCCTGAATAATCTCGGGATGCATGGGGCAAGTGTACTGAACGTTGCGCGGAGCCTCCGGCATACGCACAAGATCCATTCCGCAGACGGGACAACTTCCCGGCGCATCGTAGGTTTTGTCTCCTTCACAATGCATGGGGCAGTAGTACACGCCGCCTTTTCCCGAGGCCTTGTATTGTGTCCCAGCGTCAACCTGATGTCCGTGATCCGAATGATCGTGGTGTCCGTGATGATGGTGACTTGACGCATGTCCCGCATTGCCATGACCTTTTCCGTCAGGCAGGGAGATCGTGTAATGACCTCCTGCGTCGTCAATAGCTTTCTGAAATTTGTCGAGCGTGATATGCGACGACATTTCGACAACGGCCTTGCCGCTTGGAAGATCCACCTGTACGTCAGTAACTCCTTCCACACTCCTGAGCGCCGTTTCGACCTTAGACCGGCAGCCCTGGCAACTCATTCCGGCGATTGTATATGTATGTTTCATAGCTTGCCAATGAATACCAGCAAGTTACGATCCTGTCCGGGGGAATGTATTATACAATTCCGCCTTTGCTTTATATGATTCAGCGCTTGGGCTTTTTCGTGCGGGCCAGGGCGGCCTTTTTGCCATTTTTGGCCACTGCGGCGATCAGGGTGAGGGGCAAAGGCTCACCAAGGGAAAAACGCAAGGTACCTTTACCGTGCTGATAGGGTTGAATTTTCTTCACGAACGACTCGCTTCCCGGGGGTATTGGATACACACTTACGTGGCTCTTAAAGCCAGCAAAGTAAATGGCATAAGTTCCGTTGATCTTGTACACCGGAATGCCATAGCTGATGGTTTCTTCTGCGTCTGGAAGCACTTCCAATATGGTCGCGCGGATACTGTCGAGCGCCCTCCTTACTTCGCCAGAAAAGCCCTTAAGATAAGCGTCAACTGATGCAGGTTTTGCTCTCATGGATCTATCGTTGTCGTCAAAGCGGAATTCCGGGCGCAAGAATCAGACGGAACACACCCCCGACAATGACCAGCGCGACGATGGCGGCAACCGATGTTCGTTCAATCGTGACGCTGGACGCCGGTTGAACATCGCGAATGTTTACGGCATTTTGCCAGGGAAAGATAAAAACCATCCCACTCATCACAGGATAAATGATGCTGACAACGGCAACAATGGGCAGATACAGTAACGTGATTATTGCCGAGCCCACAATCCATGGCAGAATGAGTGCGTGCAACGAAAATCTCTTTCGGGCGGCACCGTCTTCAAGCCATTCCGCCCGGGAGCTAAATTGAAGGAACGGACTGGTCATTCGGTACGCGACCACCAACAATAAGGCGGCCCCCACAACCGCCAACAAAATCTGAATCCAGAGGGGCGTTCCCGCTATAGCATAAGCCTTTCCAATATCTCCGGCGGAAAAAACAGGGCCAGTCATCAGGTAACCGAAGAAATTCGTGAAGCCAAGAACAGACCACCACAAAACAAAGAGCTCAGCGAGGCTTCGTCTCCGAGAATTGAGGAAGATGAATCCCGCACCGAGTCCCTGAACAAGGCTTATTACAGGTCCTGCCAGCGCAATGGCGATTTGCTGTCCAGACGAGAGATTCTCTACAGTACGGTGGTCGACATAATTATGATGAAGAATGGGGTGGCTTCCGAGCAACATACCCGTTACAGCGTGTCCCAACTCGTGAAGAATAGTAGTAGCAAGAAAAGCTAATGTGTAGAGGACAGTGGAATTGATCGCGATGGGTCTTAACAGCATAAGCAGTATGGTTCACATCCCCCCTACGGCCCATGCCCTCACATCAAAGTTAATTAGTGAGCAGCGTAATCCAAGAGGCGCTGAGCGGATTCGAACCGCTGTAAAAGGTTTTGCAGACCTCTGCCTAGCCACTCGGCCACAGCGCCGTATTGCGAAGTTTTCCGACC